>Ga0182008_10002752_pt1 | contig 10905 bp, 9 predicted proteins | sample Sormic07211129_1_FD_120482 | JGI IMG/M metagenome (GOLD analysis project Ga0182008, IMG submission 120482) | Rhizosphere microbial communities from Sorghum bicolor, Mead, Nebraska, USA - 072115-129_1 metaG | ecosystem: Host-associated > Plants > Roots > Rhizosphere | place: USA: Nebraska...
AACCAGGATATCGATATGGATAAAATTGCCGCGATGGGCAGAAAAAATCAGCCCGGATTGATCGTGGTCGATAGAACGGTTACCGGGCCTTATGAAAATTATACGACGCCGGAACAGGAAGTGCCCGAGCATCCTCTAACTAATCCTTGGGAAACTTGCATGACGATGGGGAAGTCGTGGAGTTATGTGCCAAATGATCAATATAAATCCGCTCATGATATCATTCAGTTGCTCGTGAAAATTGTATCCCGTGGGGGAAATTTATTGATGAATATTGGTCCGGGGCCAGATGGTGACTGGGATCCTGTGGTTTATAAAAGGTTGACCAGCGTTGGTAACTGGATGGAAGTTAATGGAGAAGGGATATATAATTCCGTTGCTGTTTCGCCCTATTCAAGGAACAATGTTTATTTTACGAAGAGCAAGGATCAACCTGTGATTTATGCATTTTTCTGTGCCGAAAAAGAAGATTTAACGCTGCCGTCAACGCTGGATATCCCATTGGAAAATATTAAATCGGTCAAAAAAGTTAGCCTCCTGGGCATTAAGCAAAAATTGAAGTGGAAAAAAGAAAGTGATGGGATCCGCATCATCATTCCTGCGGCGCTAAAAAATAAGCAGTTGAAAACTGCAGCCTGTTTTAAAATTGAGTACTAAAAATTTATACACCTTTTTTATTACTAAAACATAAGGAATGAATTCATGTAAATATTGTACCCTGTTTTTTATCTTTTTCATTGCAGGGAGCCTTTCACTTCATGCACAAAATAGTTTAAAAGATTTTCCCCATCTGTTTACCACTCCAAAAAATTATGTCATTCATCATGCGCAACAGGCGATCAAAGTTGATGGGGTATTAGCAGAAGAAGACTGGCAAGAAGCCGCATGGACCACTGATTTTGTAGATATAGAAGGAAACAAAAAACCATTGCCTGCTTTTAAGACACAGGTTAAAATGTTATGGAGCGATTCTACTTTATATATCGCTGCTCAATTACAAGAACCTCAGATTTGGGCCAAATTATTGAACCATGATGATATCATTTTTAAAGACAATGATTTTGAAATCTTCATTGATCCGGATGGCAATGGTCATGATTACTTTGAAATAGAGGTTAATGCTTTAAATAAGATTTTTGATCTCTTGATCATTAAGCCTTATCGAATTGGCGGGAATGCCATATTTAGCTGGGATGTTGCAGGCTTAAAATCAGCGGTTAAAATTGATGGAACCCTTAATAACCCGAACGATATAGATAAAAGCTGGACTATCGAAATGGCCATTCCGCTAAAATCATTGTACAAAGGTCATCCGTTTAAAGTGCCCCGCGAAGGTGATCAGTGGCGCATTAATTTTTCCAGGGTGCAATGGGATACGAAGATTAGTAACGGCGATTATGTTAAAATGAAAGATGCTGCGGGCAGGGAACTGCCGGAACATAATTGGGTTTGGTCTCCCCAAGGTGTCATCAATATGCATTATCCGGAACGCTGGGGATACCTTCAGTTTACGAGAAAGAAAGGTGCAATCTTTAAGCTTTCGTATGAGGAGCAGCAAAAGCAATATTTGTGGCTGGTTTATTACCGGCAAAAACAACATAAAGCGCAATTTGGGAAGTATGCCGCTACTTTGAAAGCGTTGGGGCTCTTTGCCGAACAAACGATCCTGGGTAGGGTAAATCAACTACAAATGCAGGCCACTGCAAAGCAGTTTACTGCTGCTATTGCCATAAATAAAGAGAAAGAAGTATCCATAAATGACGAAGGATTAATATATTAATTAAGAAATTATGAACAACCGGAGGAAATTTTTAAAAGAAGGGATATTGGCTGGTTTGTCAGTAGCACTCATCCCAGGCATCTCAAAGGCAGCGGAGCTTAATCTACCCGCTACGAATAAGCTTAAACATTGGGTGTGGACTAACCCAGACCTGAAGGATACGCCGGGGGAATTAGCTGTGCGCTATAAACAATATTATGAAGCAGGAATAAGGGGGATCTTTTTTGAACACGACAGCGAAAAACATTTCAGGGCGGCAAAAGCGCAAAAACTAGAGGCCCATTATTGGATCTGGACCATGAACCGTGGCGAGAAATCCTTATTGGAAAGTCACCCGGAGTGGTATGCTAAAAATAGAAAGGGCGAGTCTTGTGCAGACCATCCACCATATGTAGGTTATTACAGGTGGTTGTGTCCTTCAAAAGAAGAAGTACGCAAATACCTGGAGGAAGTATATGCTGCAGCTTTAAAAAAAGATTATGTGGATGGCATTCACTTGGATTATGTGCGTTTTAGTGATGTCATTTTACCCGTAAACCTTTGGGCCGACTATAAACTTATTCAAACCACAGAAGCACCTGAATTTGATTTCTGTTATTGTGAAACTTGTCAGGCAAAATACAAAAAAGAGACTGGTAATACTTTATCAGCAATAGAATACCCGGAAGCCAGCCCTTCCTGGCGGCAATTTCGTTATCAACAGGTTAACCAGGTTGTAGAACGATTAACTACATTGGCCGCCGCCTATCATAAGCCCATTACCGCCGCTGTTTTTCCTACACCGGATATTGCGAAAAGGAACGTCAAACAAGATTGGGTGAATTGGAATTTATCCGGAGTTTGCCCTATGATTTACCATGGTTTCTATAAAGAGAATGTTTCCTGGATTGGAACGGCAGTTGCCGAAGGGGTGAAAGCACTTCATGGTAAATGCCCCTTATATGCTGGTCTGTATTTACCGGATTTTAAAAACGACAGTGAATTGACGCAGGGGATAACTAATGCCATTGCTAACGGGGCAAGTGGTGTATCTTTGTTTGGAAAAGTTACAGCGGGTAATTTAGCTGCTTTGAAAAAAGCATCAGCAATAAAATAGTAAGCGATAAAAATATCATACAAACAATAGCATACAGAAATACAAACAATAACACACAGAATGAACTTTAAAGTAATTTTAAACAAATCAATAATGCTGCTGCTAGGCACTTCTCTGGCAGGGGTAATTACTGCGAATGGCCAGGAAAAATTAACTGGTTTTGTAGACCCATTGATAGGAACAGGTTTCCACGGACATGTTTTTGTGGGTGCCAGCGTACCTTTTGGTGCAGTTCAATTGGGCCCAACCAACCTTTCAGAAGGATGGGACTGGTCTTCAGGATACCATATTTCAGATTCTACCATTGTTGGCTTTCAACATACCCATTTGAGCGGAACGGGTATTGGCGACCTGGGAGATATTTCTTTTATGCCGACTACAGGCCCTTTAAAAGTTACGAAAGGCACAATAAAGGATATGCAGAGTGGCTATGTTTCTTTGTTTAGTCATGAAGAAGAAAGCGTGCGTCCCGGTTATTACGCCGTAAACTTGAAGCGTTACCAGATCGGGGTAAAGTTAACGGCCACAGAACGGGTGGGTTTCCATGAATATACTTTTCCCAAAAGCGACCAGGCGCATGTGGTCATCGATTTAAAGGAAGGCATTGGATGGGACCAATCTACAGAAACGTCTATCAGAAAGGTGAATGAGACCACAATTTCCGGCTATCGTCATTCCAAAGGTTGGGCAAAAGACCAGCGGATTTACTTTACGGCAGTTTTCTCTAAGCCCATCAAAAATTTCTCTGTTTATGATAGTCTCCTGTTAAAATCGGGAACCGCTTTAACCAGCAAAAAAGTAAAAGGGGTAATTAGTTTCCACACTTCAGCAGGGGAAAAGGTATTGGTAAAAGTGGGCATCTCACCCATAAGTGAAGAAAATGCGGCGCAGAACATCAAGGCTGAAATTCCCGGTTGGGATTTTAATGAAGTGGTTATGGCGGCAGATCAATCCTGGAACAAAGAGCTTCAGAAAGTGCAAATTGAGACTGGCGATGCAACACAAAAGAAGATTTTTTATACGGCTTTGTACCATACCATGATTGCACCATCCATCTTTAATGACCACAATGGTGACTATCTGGGTACCGATAAAAAAGTGTATAAAAATCCGGGTTTCATCAATTATACAACATTTTCATTATGGGATACTTACCGGTCACTAAATCCACTTTTCACGCTGATACAGCCGGAAAAAGTGGGGGACATTGTAAATTCCATGCTGGCCATTTATCAGCAACAAGGTAAATTACCCGTATGGCATTTAATGGGCAATGAAACCAATACCATGCCTGGCAATAGCGCAGTACCGGTTGTGGCTGATGCTTATCTGAAAGGTTTTAAAGGCTTTGATGCCGATCTTGCCTTTGAAGCTGTAAAAGCAACGAATTTGGCCGATCAAAGAGGTTTGAAATATGTAAAAGAGCTGGGCTATATCCCTGCCGATAGCATGATTGAATCTGTCGCAATGGGCCTGGAGTACAGTATTGCCGATTGGGGGATTGCAGCTATGGCTAGGAAAATGGGCAAAACAGCAGATGAAGCTCTTTTTAATAAAAGAGCTGAGAACTACAAAAATTACTTTGATCAGGAAACTAAGTTCATGCGTGGACGTCTATCGGCAGATAAATGGCGCAGTCCGTTCAGCCCTTTTCACGCCAGGCATGAAAAGGATGACTACTCGGAAGGCAACGCCTGGCAGTACAGTTGGCTGGTGCCCCATGATGTTAAAGGTTTGATCGCTTTGCAGGGTGGTGAGAAACAGTTTATTAAGAAACTGGATTCTTTATTTATTGCCGAGGGAGATATGGGTGCGGAAGCTTCGAATGATATTTCTGGCTTAATTGGACAATATGCACATGGAAATGAGCCAAGTCACCACATCACTTATTTATATGCCTTTGCTGGTCAACCTTGGAAAACGGCCGAAAAAGTCCGGTTTATCATGGATAAATTTTATACTGACAAACCTGATGGGATCATTGGCAATGAGGATGCCGGTCAAATGTCTGCCTGGTATATTTTATCTTCTTTAGGTTTATACCAGGTAAATCCTTCCAATGGTGTTTTCGTCTTTGGCAGTCCGCTTTTTAATGCAGCTACGGTTAAGCTAGCTGAAGGAAAGTCATTGCGCATATTGGCGAAAAACAACAGCGATAAAAATATCTATATCCAGGGGGTATCTTTCAATGGTAAAAAACAAACCAGATCTTTTATTACTTTTCAGGAACTGAGTAAAGGTGGTGAACTTGTATTTGAGATGGGAAGTAAGCCAGGTAAGACCTTTGGAACTGCAAAAGCAGACAGGCCATAATGAGAACCTATAGCCATTTGCCTGATTTGTTGTGTTTTAACAACAGCTCAGGCAAATGGAATAATGGATTAGATATTATTAAATTTCCCGTAAACTCCAAGTGGTAGTTTTACACCTGAAGTAGCTTGTAGATATAACTCACCTGTTTCCAGGTTCTGCACTTGTGGAAAAGAAGTCTTGATGAGGTTCTCTACGATGATAGATGAAAATCCTAAGGAATAAGTATTCAAGATCAGGAAATGTTCCTGCTCATCCAGCAATTGTACCACTTCCTGCATCATTTCCTGGATATGATCTTCCAGTTTCCATTTTTCCCCGTTAGGTCCATGACCGAATGCCGGAGGGTCCAAAATAATACCGTTGTATTTTTTGCCTCTTTTGAGCTCTCTTTTCACAAATTTCAGCGCATCTTCTACTACCCAGCGGATATCTTTTAATTTCGAAAGCTCCTGGTTCTCGTTCGCCCAGTTAACCACTTGTTTAATTGAATCCACATGTGTGGTATCAGCACCGGCAGCTTTTGCAATCATGGAAGCAGCGCCTGTATAAGCAAAAAGGTTAAGTACTTTAGGTACCGGGGTTTTAAAACGTTTCACACAAGAGGAAATATAGTCCCAGTTTACAGCCTGCTCGGGAAATACACCTACATGTTTGAAGGAAGTTAAACCCAGGCGCAGGTTAATAGTTACATCATCATTTGTATATTCCACATTCCAGCGGTCAGGGAAATGCGCATTATTTTTAATCCACTCGCCACTGGTGGCAGAACGGCCCTTAAATCTAATGTGTGTTTGTTTTTTCCAGCTTTGTTCTGAAAGTGTTTTCTTCCAGACTGCCTGCGGTTCAGGTCTGCATAAAACAAGGTTGCCAAAGCGTTCCAGTTTCTCAAAGTCACCACAATCTATCAACTCGTAATCTTTCCAGTGTGTGGGTGTTAAAAGGCCTATCATATTCTGTATTTATCTATCGTATTTTAAAATTTTCCTTTTGCAGCCTTCATAAAACGGCTCGCGAAAACAAAATCATTCAGTTCGGGAATATCGGTATGCGCAATTTCCTTATTGGATCCTTCCCAGAATTTTTTACCCTCATGTAAGAAGAGGATATAATCGCCGATCCCCATCACCGAATTCATATCATGCGTAACGACGATGGTGGTGGTATTATATTCTTCCGTAAGTTCTTTAATCAGCTCATCAATGACGATTGCTGTTTTAGGATCCAGTCCGGAGTTGGGCTCATCCACGAATAAGTATTTCGGGTTCATGGCAATGGCGCGGGCAATTCCGACCCGTTTTTTCATTCCTCCGGATAACTCTGCAGGATTCAATTTGTTCTTTCCTTCCAGGTTTACCCGGTCAAGGCAGAAATTTACACGGTCTAATTTTTCCGATTTCGATTGTTCCGTGAACATGTTCAATGGAAACATGATGTTTTCCTCTACCGTCATGGAATCGAATAGGGCCGAACCCTGGAACAGCATGCCGATTTCCTTGCGGATCTCGATGCGTTCCTGGAAATCCATGGTGGTAAACTCTCGTCCATCATATTCCACAGTTCCTTTTTCAGGATGGTGAAGGCCGATCATGCATTTAAGTAGCGTCGTTTTCCCCGAACCGGATCCTCCGATGATGAGGTTGGTTATTCCGGACTCAAATTTACCGGAAATGCCTTGAAGGACGTGGTTGTCACCAAAGGATTTATGAATGTCGTTGATCTCGATCATAGTAAAAGTTGGGTTACAATGTAATCACAGGCTAAAATGGAGATACAGCTTACCACAACGGCTCTGGTACTTGCCTGTGCAACTTCGAGGGCGCCTCCTTTAACGTAAAATCCTTCGTAGGCTGGTACAGATGTGATGATAAAGCCAAAAACGAAAGCTTTAGTAAGCGAAACAACAATGGTGTAAGGGTTGAAATCTGTAGTCACACCCAGAATATAGTCTGCCGGAGTTACTGCGCCAGATAAAGTACCGCCTAAATAACCACCGGTAATACTTAAAAACATGGAAACGATAACGAGCAAGGGTACCATGGTAATGCCTGCAATAATTTTAGGGAGAATTAAATAGCCCGGAGAATTGATGCCCATAATTTCTAGTGCATCGATTTGTTCGGTTACCCGCATAGTACCAATTTCTGATGAAATGGCAGAGCCAATTTTACCCGCCAGTACAATGGCGCTGATGGTCGGACTTAATTCAAGTATAGTAGAGTCACGGTTTACAGATCCAATGATGGTTTTTGGAATAAAATCACTAACCAGCTGGAAAGCGATTTGTAAAGTCATTACTGCGCCAATGAAAGTGGAAATAATTGAGATCAATCCCAAAGAACCTACGCCAATGAAGTTCATCTGCTGGAATATAGCTTTTACGTAGATCTTTGTCTTTTCTGGCTTTTTAAATACAGCTTTTAATAACAGTATATATTTGCCAAAGTTGGTAAAATTCATTTATTGATAGTTAGCTGGGGGATTTAAACAATATTAATACAAAGAAACAACAAAAATTGTTGTGCCTTAACATAATTAGTTTGATTTTTTAAGGTATTGATGTATTTCGCTGTTGGTAGAGAGAATAACGGAGGTTTTATCATTGAAAGTTTTTTCCAGTGTTTCCATTGATTTCATAAAGCTGTAAAGGCTCTTACTCTGGGCCGAATGATTATAGGCGGCCGCATAAATGGAAGCTGCACTTGCATCAGCCTTACCTTTGATTTCTTCTGCCGTTTTAAATGCTGCCGACTGGATATTCTTTAGCTCACGGTCTTTCTCTCCATTGATTTTAGAAGCCTCGCCCTGTCCTTCAGACCTGAATTTGTCTGCCACCCGGTAGCGTTCACTTTTCATCCTTTCGTATACCTGTGCCTGCACTTCCTTTACATAATTGATTCTTTTGAACCTGAAGTCAAGGATTTTAATGCCCAGTTCCTTTGCCTGTTTATTTGCAGAGGCCAGGATCATGTCCTGCATTTTATCACGCCCAACAAAAACGGTCATCAGCGAATCGCCGAGCACCTCACCGATAGAGTCAAGTTCAGGTTTTCTGTTGCTGCTTCTCACCAGTTCTTCAATATTGTTCTTGGCAACAACGTTCCTTGTTTCTCCATCCAGTATATCATCGAGCCTTGATTGTGCACTGCGCTCGTTGGTTAGTCTTTTAAAGAATTGCAGTGGGTCCGTAATTTGCCAGCGGGCATACGTTTCTACAAAAATGAATTTCTTATCCTTGGTTGGCAGCTGGTTAGGGTCACCCACCCATTCCATGAACCTCTTCTCGAAAACGTTGGCCGTTTGAATAAAAGGTATTTTAAAATTCATACCTGGTTTGGTAATGGCTTGTCCGATGGGCCGGCCGAATTGTGTAACGACCACCTGCTCATATTCCCTGACCGTAAAAGTGCTTAACAATAAAACAATAAGGACTAAAAATGCGGCTACGGCTATAGTGATTTGGTTTCTGTTCATGATTAATCTTTCTTAGGGTTTTCTTTACTGAGCTGCATTTGCAGCAAGGGCAATACATTTGCACCATTCTGATCGGTAATAATGATATTACCTGTTTTGGAAAGTACACTGGACATGCTTTCCAGGTAAAGACGCTTCCTGGTTACTTCAGGGGCTTTTATATATTGATTGTAAAGGTCGTTGAACCTGGACACTTCGCCTTGTGCGTTGTTCACCCTTTCAATCGCATAACCTTCTGCCTTTTGGATGGTGGCTTTGGCTTCGCCACTGGCTTTGGGTATTACTTTGTTGTACTCAGACTTGGCCTGGTTTATTAAAGTTTCCTTTTCCTGTTGTGCCTCGTTAACGGCATTAAAAGCTGCTTTAACAGGGTCAGGCGGGTTTACATCCTGCAATACGACTTGTTCAACTTTTATGCCCAGGCTGTATTCATTACAGATTTGCTGGATCAGTTCATGGAGCTTTACCGTAATCTCGGTACGGCCTATGGTAAGCACTTCGTTAACCGTTCTGTCGCCAACAATTTGACGGGTAGCAGCCTCTGAGATATTCCTTAAAGTACTTTCCGGATCCCGTACTTTGAATAGATAATTATAGGCATCGTTGATTCTGTACTGGACTACCCATTCTACATCAGCAAGGTTCAGGTCACCGGTAAGCATCAGGGACTCATTTTGCACACCCTCTTTTGTATAGGCCGACTGCCCGTTTCCGTTGGTAGACCTGAAGCCAAATTCCAGTTTCTGTTGTCTTTCTACAGGTACCTTATGTACCTTTTCTGCAAAAGGCATTTTTAGGTTCAATCCGGGCTCTACGGTACGGGTGTACCTGCCTAACCTGGTAATGACGCCTACTTCTTCAGTGCCGATCTGAAATACGCTGTTCCATAAAATCAGGAGCACCACAAAGCCGATGGCAATGATCCTGCTGTTTTGTGTTAAATAGGTAAAATCTCTATCCATATTAAAATTTAAATAGTATTGGTTAATTATTGTGAACTCCGTAAAATAATATAATTTAAGCTAGCAGTCAATTTTAAGGCGTTTTCTTTTATGTATCTTGGTTTCAAAACAGGATAGTTACATAAACTTCCTATAATAGCTTCACTTCTGTTAAAAACAATAGAATAAATGATGAAATGATCATAAGTTTATGATAGCTACATTAATTGGAAAAACAAATTAAACTGATATTGAGATGAATGCATTGATTACTGGAGCCACCAAAGGAATTGGACGCGCAATAGCTTTACAACTAGCTGGAGAGGGATATAATCTTTCCATTTGCGCGCGAAATGAACAAGAACTAAAAGATTTTGCTGCTGAACTGGAAAGCTTTGAAGTTAGCGTTGTGTATGCTGAGGTTGATTGTGCAGATAAAGATGCTGTAAGGCGTTTTTGCGAATTTACGGTACAGGAACTGGGGGATATTGATGTGCTGGTTAATAATGTTGGCGTATTCCTTCCTGGACTTTTACTGGATGAGGAGGAGTCAAACTTTGACCTGCAGCTGCAAATCAACCTATATGCACCTTATATTTTGTCCAGATTTTTTGGTAAAATAATGAGGGAGAGGGCTTCTGGCCATATTTTTAACATCTGTTCGGTGGCCAGTAAAGAAATAGTTGCAAATGCTGGTAGTTATAGTGTAACTAAATCAGCTCTTTTTAGTCTTAATAATGTATTGCGGCAGGAATTGACTCCATACAACGTTAAAGTTACCGCAGTTTTGCCAGGTTCTACCTATACTGCCTCCTGGGAAGGAACAGTGTTACCAAAAGAACAATTTGTGCAGCCTGAAGATATTGCGAATACGATAAGCACCATTTTGAAATTAAGCATTGGTGTAAATGTTGATGAGGTAATTTTAAAGCCACAAAACTTTAAATAGTAAAGGAGACCAAGTTATGGAAAAGAGATTATTTAGAAACGAACACGACAAAGTAATTGCTGGAGTTTCATCGGGTGTAGCAGTGTACATGGAAGTTGATGTGACCATAATTAGGCTGCTTTTTGTTTTGTCTACCATTTTTTTAATGGGGACAGGTATATTAGTTTATTTAATCATGTGGATTGTGGTGCCGGTAAATACTGATCCGGCTGCCCGGTATAGAAAGTTTAATGACTATTTTCAGGATCCCAAAAAGTCTTCCACTGTATATGAGGCGGAAGCCTTTACGAAGCCTGAAAATCCGGCTGCTGGTTCAACGCAAAACTGGAGTTCTTCAACCTTTAATGCAGAGTAT
>Ga0182008_10002753_pt1 | contig 10904 bp, 17 predicted proteins | sample Sormic07211129_1_FD_120482 | JGI IMG/M metagenome (GOLD analysis project Ga0182008, IMG submission 120482) | Rhizosphere microbial communities from Sorghum bicolor, Mead, Nebraska, USA - 072115-129_1 metaG | ecosystem: Host-associated > Plants > Roots > Rhizosphere | place: USA: Nebraska...
ACTCGCCCTGCTCGGAGCAGGAGTGTTTTCGGCTGCCGTGCTCGCCGACACGACGCCCCCGGCGACGACGACCACCGACACCGTCCCGACGACGACCACGACGACGACGCCGGCCCAGGTCGTCGCGGACGGCGTCGCGATCAACGGCGTCGTCCTCGGCGGCTTGAGCTCGGATCAGGCGATCGCGGCCGTCCAGGCGGCCTTCGGGCTCCCGCTCACGCTGCAGTTCGACACGACGACGATCTCCGTCTCGCCTGCGCTCCTCGGCGTGCGCATCTCGGCCGACACCGCCGTCGCGCGGGCGCTGACCGCTGCACCCGGCACCGTCCTGACGCTTCGCGCCGGCTACGACGCGACCAAGGTGCGCGCTCTGATCGGCAAGCTCGCGACGCGGTTCAACCGGACGGCCGTGTCGTCCCGGCTGCTCCTCCGGGCGCAGAAGCCGTTCGTGACGCAGCCGGTGCCGGGTCGGAAGCTCGACCGCGACAAGGCCTTCGCCGACATCACGCAGCAGCTCGTCTATGCGAAGCGCGCCACGATCGCGCTGAAGGCGAAGTTCACCGCGCCGCCCGTCACGCCGGAGACGATCGGCCCGGTGATCGTCATCAAGCGCGGGTCGAACAAGCTGACGCTGTACAACGGGATGAAGAAGGTGCGGGTGTTCGACGTCGCAACCGGCCAGAACATCTACCCGACGCCGCTCGGCCGCTTCCAGATCATCGTCAAGTGGAAGAACCCCTGGTGGTATCCGCCGACGAACGACTCGTGGGCGAAGGGTCTCAAGCCGGTGCCGCCCGGGCCGAACAACCCGCTCGGGACGCGGTGGATGGGCCTCAGCTCGCCCGGTGTCGGCATCCACGGAACCGACGATCCTGCCTCGATCGGCTACTCGCTCTCCCACGGTTGCATCCGCATGCTCGTCCCGCAGGCGGAGTGGCTGTTCGACCACGTGGACGTGGGCACGCCCGTGTTCATCGTCTCGACGTGATCCGGGCGCTGCAGGCGACGGCGCTCGTGGCCGTCGCGGGGTTGTTCGCCCTGCTCGTCTGGCGGCTCACGCACCAGTCGCATCCGCCGAAGCTCGGCGCACCGGCGCCGACCTTCAGCGCAAAGCGGCTCGAGGGCGACGGCAGGATCGACCTCTCGTCGCTTCGCGGCAAGCCGGTCGTGCTCAACTTCTTCGCGTCGTGGTGCGAGCCGTGCAAGGCCGAGTCGAAGGTCCTCGAGCAGGCGTCGCGCCAGTACGCGGATCGCGTCGTCTTCCTCGGCGTCGACTACCACGACGTCACGAGCGACGGGCGGAAGTTCCTGCGCGCGCACGACATCACGTACCCGACGGTCGAGGACGGCTCCGGCAAGGTCGGCGACCTCTACGGGCTGACGGGCGTGCCGGAGACGTACTTCATCGACGCGCAGGGCCGCCTCGTCGGCTCCCACATCGAGGGCACCGTCGCGCACCAGCAGGACAAGTTCTTCGACGGCATCAAGGCGGCGCTGAAGCCGTGAGGCTGATCGCCGTCGTCGCGGCGGCGCTCGTGCTGGCGGGATCTGCGTCCGCGGCATGTACGCACCCGCGTACGTCGCTCGCGTACATGGAGGGCCAGATCATGTGCCCGACGTGCCACACGACGCTCGACCAGTCCGACGCGCCCGCCGCACAGCGCATCAAGCGATACATCCAGACGCGCATCGACCAGTGCGCGACGGCGGGGCAGATCAAGTCGGAGCTCGTCGCGAACTTCGGCGCCGGCATCCTCGCCGCGCCGCCGCACGAGGGGTTCGACCTGCTCGCATGGTGGCTCCCGCTCGGAGGCATCCTCGTGGGTGCGCTCCTGCTCGCGATCGGCGTGTGGCGCTGGACGCGGCGGGCGCGCGAGCCCGCGGCCGAGCCGGCGATCGAGCCGGAGCTCGACGCGCGCGTCGACGAGCTCCTCGCGAAATGGGACTGAAGCTTCCGGTCGCGTTCCTCGCGGGCTTCGTCTCGGTGGTGACGCCGTGCGTGCTGCCGCTCGTGCCGGGGTACCTGTCGGCGCTCTCGAGCGTGCAGCCGGGGCAGCTCGCGGAACGCCGGGTCGTGCGCGCGTCGCTGCCGTTCATCGCCGGCTTCACGGTCGTCTTCGTCGCGCTCGGTGCCGGTGCGGCCGCGATCGGCGGCGTCGTCTCGGCGAACGCGCAGGCGGAGATCGCCGGGTTCGTCCTCGTCGTGCTCGGGCTCGCGTTCGTCGGGCTCCTGCCGATGCCGGAGCGCGTCGTCGCGCCGGGGCTGCTCGCCGGCGCCCGCCGCCGCGGCTCCGGTGCCCTGCTCGGCGGCGCGTTCGCCGTCTGCGCAGCGCCGTGCATCGGCACGGTGCTCGCGGCGGTGCTCGTGCTCGCGAGCGACACGGGGGCGGTGCTGAAGGGCGCCGTCTTGCTCGCCGCGTACGCACTCGGGCTCGGCGTGGCGTTCCTCTGCGCGGGGATCGCGTTCACGCGCGCGATGGGCGCGTTCCGCTGGGCGCGGGACCGCTATCGGGTGATCGAGATCGTCAGCGGGCTGATCCTCGTCGCGCTGGGGCTGCTCCTCTTCTTCCACAGGGACTGGTGGCTCCACGTCGCGCTCAACCGCGCGCTAGATGCCGTCGGGCTGACGTCCCCGTAGGTCGAGCGTCTCGAGCAGCTCGGCCAGCTGCGTCCGTAACCGGACAACATCGACGCCGCGGTGCTCGGGCTCGTATGCGGCCAGGCGCCGCAGCGCCTTCTCGAGCTGCCGCTGCGTCGCGACCGGCTTGCCGCGGCCGGCCTGGTACCACGCGACCGCGACGTGCACGAGCCCCTGGTAGAAGTCCCGCTCCTCGGGCGCCGCGGCGCGCCAGACGAGCTCCAGCTCCTCGTGGGCCTCGAAATAGCGGCCCGCCCGGATGTGCTCCAAACCGAGCTTGTAGGCGTCAGCCATGGGATCTAGATTTCGCGGCGTGGCGACGATCCTGCTCTGTGGGGTCGATCTGTTCTTCAGGGGCAAGCTCGAGGCCCTTCTCCCCGAGCACCACTTCATCACGGTCGAGAGCGCCGACGATCCCGATCTCGTGATCGTCGACATCGCCCGCGTCGACCCGCTGGAGGTGGCGGACACCTACGCGGACGTGCCGATCCTCGGCTACACGAACCACACCGACACCTCGGGCCTCCGCGCGGCGCATGCCGCCGGCTTCGATCAAGTTGTCGCGAAGTCGGCGCTCGTCGAGCGCGCACGGGAGCTCGTCGAGGAACTGACGCCCTCCAACTGAGGCTGTCGATAGAGTCGGCGCCGTGACGTACATCATCGCCGAGCCGTGCATCGACATCAAAGACCGGTCGTGCGTCGACGTCTGCCCGGTCGACTGCATCCACGAGGCCGACCGGATCCTCGTCATCGACCCCGAGGAGTGCATCGACTGCGGTGCGTGCGAACCGGAGTGCCCGGTCGAGGCGATCTTCCCGGAGGACGCCCTGCCGGACAAGTGGAATGCCTTCGTGGAGATCAACTACGCCTACGGCAAGGGCTTCGACACGGTCAATGAGCTAACCGAGAAGTACGCGACCGAGAACAACGTCCGGAACCAACCGCTCGAGTGATCCGTTACCTCCGCAAGGAGGTGATTGCATGCCTCAGCAGGCATGGTCAGCGAAGCGCGAACGGCAGTACGAGCACATCAAGGAGAGCGAGCGCGAACAGGGCGCGTCGGAGAAGCGCGCGAAGGAGATCGCGGCCCGCACCGTCAACAAGGCGAGGGCGCGATCGGGCGAGGCGCGGGAGTCGTCGCGGCTCTCCCGCTCCGACATGTCGTCCGGGCGCCGCGGCGGGATGCGCTCCGGCACGAGCCGCGCGAAGGGCCGGACGAAGGAGCAGCTCTACAACGAGGCCAAGCGGATGGGCATCGAGGGGCGCTCCACGATGAACAAGGCACAGCTCCAGCGGGCGGTGGACGGGCGTAAGTAGTCGCCTCGCGGGTAACGTCGAGCACGTGAACCCTACGAAGCTCGACCACATCGCTTACTGGGTGGCGAACCGCGACGAGGTCGCGGACTTCGTCACGTCCCGGCTCGGGATGCACGTCATCGACCGCACCGACGCCTTCACGCTCCTCGGCTCGAACGCCCGCCGCGGGAAGCTGACGCTCTTCGACGCCGAAGGGCCGCGTGAGCGCGGTGCTCTGAAGCACGTCGGGCTGCGGGTCTCGACGCTCCCGGCCGAGACCTCCTTCGAGATCGGCGACGTCCGGATCGAGCTGGTGGAGGCGCCGACGGACGTCGAGTACGACCTCGATCACGTCGCCCTCTACTCGCGAGACCCGGAGGAGACGGCGGAGGCCTACACGCGGTTCGGCTTCACCCGCGTCGGTGACCGGCGCGTCGAGGTCGGCGGCGCCTACGTCGACTTCTACGACGGCGATCCGGGAGAACCCGAGAAGCCGCTGCTCAATCATCTCGCGGTGCGCGTGGACTCGACCGACGAGAGCATCGCGTCGGCAAACGACCTCGGGATCGAGATCGACAACGTCGTCGACGCCGCGAACACGTACGCCGTCTTCGTCTGGGGCCCGGAGCGGGTGCGCATCGAGTACGTCGAGCACAAGCCGACGTTCTCTCTGGTCTAGCCGATGCTCGTCGCAGGCGCCGGCCTGGCCGGCCTCGTCTGCGCCGCGCGCCTGCGAGAGCTCGGCCGCCGGCCGCGCGTGATCGAGAAGGGGACGCGCGCGGGCGGGTCGATGCTGCTGTCGTCGTGCGTGATCTGGCGCCACCTCGACTTCGACGTGTTCCGTGCGGAGTGCCCGGACGGCGACCCGGCGCTCCAGCGGCTGATCTGGGAGCGGCTCGACGACGCGCTCGAGTGGCTGATCTCGCTCGGCGCGGAGCCGGTCTGGGACGACACCGAGAACCCGCGCACCACCGGCAAGCGCTTCGATCCGCGAAAGCTCACCGAGCTCCTCGCACGCGACGCCGAGCTCGAGACGCCGCTTCCGCCGGACGCCGAGGCGCCGCTCGTGCTCGCCTGCGGAGGCTTCGGCAAGCGGCTCGCGGCGGAGCGCAGCCTGCTGCTCCGCGCCAACCCGTGGAGCGACGGCGCGGCGCTCGACTACGCACTCCCGCGCGGCGCGCGGACGACACAGGGGATGGAACAGTTCTACGGGCGCGTGATGCCGGCGCCGCCGGCGCGGATCCGGGAGGAGGACTTCGTCCCGCTCGCACAGCTGTACGGCGCGGTGGCGCAGGTGCTGACCGACGACGGCCGCGACATCACGCCCCCGCACGTCGCCTGGCACGAGAACGACCTGGCGAACACGATCGGCCCCCGCGCGTGGTACGTCGTCGCGGAGACGAACGAGCGGATCGAGGCGGCGCGCGCAGCCGGCGCGACGATCGAGACGCTCGACGACGGGCGGCTGGCCGTGCACGTCGCGGCGGCGGTCACGCACACGATCGGCGGCCTCGCCGTCGACACGAATGCGCAGGTCGCCGGCCTCGACGGCGTCTGGGCGGCCGGCGTCGACGCCGGCGGCGTCGCGACGGGCGGCTACGCGAGCGGCCTCGCGCAGGCGCTCGTGCTCGGGCTCGCCGCGGCCGAGGACTTCGCGGCCTAGCGGCCCACCAAGCGGTCGATCGCGGCCTCCAGCTCGTCGAGGCGTACGAGGCCGACGTCGACGATCGTGCCGTCCGCATCGACGAGGACGTTCGTCGGGACGCCGCGGATCCCGAGCGCCGCCGCGTACTCGGCGGTCTCGTCGAGCAGGATCGTCGAGTCGACGCCCCACAGCTCGCAGAAGCGGTCGACGTCGGGCTTCGGGTCGGTGCCCTCCCAGATGTCGATCAGGATCACGTCGAGACCCGACCGGGCCTCCTCGCGCCGGCGCACCTCCTCGAGGAACGGCGCCTCCGCGTTACAGGGGCCTCACCAGCTGGCGAAGAAGTTGATGATGTAGCGCCGCTCGGCCCACTCGCGGCTCGAGCGCCGCTCACCGGTGCGGAAGTCGACGAGCGAGAACTCCGGCAGCCGGTGGCCGATCAGCGGGTGCGGCGGCTCGGTTGCGGGACGGGGAGGAGCGCCGGCGAGCAGGTCGTCGACGATCGAGAGCGTCCCCGAGCCGGCATTCGCGACGTACACGCGGTTGCCGTCGACCGCGATACCGCCCGGCCCGCCGCCGACGGGGATCATCCCCCAGTGCATCCCGTCGGCCGCGCCGAGGATGCTCAGCGTCCCGGAGCCGCGGTTGCTCACGTAGACCCGGTCGTGCCGCGGCCCGACGGTCAAGCCGACCGGCGCACGGCCGACGGTGAGCTCCTCGAGGACGGCGACGTCGTCGAGCGAGACGCGGCTGACGGTGCCCGCGAGGGAGTTGACGATGAATGCGTGGCCGAGCTCGGGCACGATCCCGACCGCGCAGGCGCCTACGCCGACCTCGACGCGGCCCACGGGCGTCCACGTCTTCGTGTCGATGAACGTCGCCGACGCGGCGATGAAGTTCACGCAGATGACGAGCTCGCGCGTCCGGTCGAAGGCGATCGCGCCCGCGCCGACCTCCGCCTCGACGGTGGCGATTGTCTCGAGCGTGTCGAGGTCGATCACGCTCATCGAGGAGCCGAGCGAGTTGCCGGAGTAGATCCGCCGCGCGTCGTGGTCGGCGGTCAGGCCCGAGGGGTAGAGGCCGACGTCCAGCGTCGCGACGACCTCGAGCGTCTCCGCGCTCACGGCGGAGACGGAGTCGGAGTGGGCGTTGGCGGTGAAGATCCGGTCGGTTGCGGGGTCGTAGACGAGGTCGATCGGCTCGGCGCCCACCGGGATGCGCGCGACAGTTTCGTTCGTCCCGAGATCGACGAGCGCAACGTTGTCGGCGCGGGAACAGGCGACATAGGCGCGGCGGCGGCCGAGATCGACGGCGACCCCTTCCGGGTCGAGCCCGACCGGCACCTCGGCGATCGTCATCCCCGGCGCGACCGCGTCGATGCGGCAGGCGGCGCCGATCGGGATGTCGAGCTCGGTCATCCGATGACCCTAACGGCGCCGCGCGCCCGGAACCAAGTGGAGTGGCGCGCTGAACCACCGGCCCAGCGATCGGTGAAGCGGCGACCCGGCACCGATGATCCGCCCATGGCCCACCTGCTCAACCTCATCAGCGGCACCTGCTTCGCCTACGTGTACGTGACCCGCGGCAGCCTTGCGGTCTCCCGCGGCTTCACCTACGCCTACGCGCGCGCCAGATAGGCGCACTGGCGCTTGTCGCCGGGGAGCGGCGACGGCGCCACCTTCGTGACGCGAAGGCGCTGTCCGTCCCACTCGACTTCGGCCCCGACGGCGGGGGGATCACCCTCGCCCTCGCGGAGCTCGTAGCCGGACGGCTTCCAGAGGAAGACGAGATGCCCGCTGCCCATGTCGGGCTGGACCTTAGTCGGTGCCTGCGTAGACGGGCAGCACCAGCCGCATCGTCGAGCCGGCGTCTGGATGCTCGAACGTCAGCGTCGCGTGCAGCGTCCGTGCACGTTCTTCGAGTGCCTCGATCGAGCGACGCCGCCGCTCACCCGGCGCGTCGTCGTGGATCGTCACCTCGAGGGAATCGTCGTCCCGACGGTGGGCGATCCGGACGCCGAACGTCTTCGGCGGGCCACGGCGGATCGCGCCCTCGAGCGCCTCGCGGACGATCTGGTAGAGCGCCGCCTGCGCGCGCTCGCCGAGGAGCTCCGCGGCGGCGACGTCGATCTCGACCTGGATGCCGTGCTCGATTCCCTTGTCCTGCGCGAGCGCGGCGACCGCGCTCGAGAGGCCGTGGTCGCGGAGCACGACCGGTTCGAGGTTGAACGAGAGGTCCCGGAGCTCGCCGATCGTCGTCCGCGTCCGTGTCAACGCCGTCTCGAGGATCTCGGCCGCACGCTCGCTCTCGCCGCGGCGGGCGAAGTCGACGGCTGCATCGAGGAGCAGCGCGACGCCGGCGAGCGACTGCACGGGCCCGTCGTGGAGGAACAGCGCGATGCGACGACGCTCGTCCTGCTCCGCCGCGAGGACCTGCTCGGTCGCCTCGCGTCGCGCGTCCACGTCCATTCCTCGCCCTAGTCGATGATCGACTCGCGGAGCGCGATCGCGACCGCGTGTGTGCGCGTGTCGGCCTCGAGCTTGGCGAGGATGTGACGCACGTGGCTCTTCACCGTCTCCTGGGAGATGAACAGCTTCGTCGCGACGTCGGCGTTCGACATGCCGTCCGCGAGCAGCTGCAGGATCTCGCGCTCCCGGCCGGTGAGCATGTCGTCCTTGTCGCGGCCGGTGAGGAACGCCGGCATCAGCGCCGGGTCGACGTAGCCCTCGCCCGACGCGACCTTCTCGATCGCGCGGAGGAGCGTCGCGTGCGGAGCCTCCTTCAGGATGTAGCCCTTGGCCCCCGACTCGAGCCCGCGGCTGAGCAGCGAGCGCTCGCTGTAGGCGGTGAAGATGAGAACCGCGATGTCGGGCACGCGCTCGGTGAGGACCTTCGTCGCCTCGAGCCCGTCCATGCCGGGCATGCGGACGTCCATGATCACGACGTCCGGCTTCCGGCGTTCCGCGAGCGCGACCGCGGCCTCGCCGTCCGCCGCCTCCCCGATCACGCGGATGTGCGGCGCCCGCGACAGCGACAGCCGCAACCCCTCACGCACGACCTCGTGGTCGTCGACGATCAGGCAGGTGATTTCGTGGTTGGTTTCGCCGTTGCTGCTCAACCCGGGTTCTAGGATCGTATAGCCCGTGGCGGACTGGATCGCTATCTCCGGGCTCGCGACGGCGGGCGGAACGCTGGCGCTCGCAGCGACGACGTATGCCTCGGTTCGCAGTGCGAACCGAGCCGCGCGCGTGGCCGAGCTCTCCCTTCTGGCCGGCCTGCGGCCGCTGCTCGTCGAGTCGGGGGAGGCGGCGGAGACGCTCCGCGTCAACTTCCACGACATCCACGGCATCGCCGTGCCGGGCGGGAGAGCCGCGGTCGAGCTCCTCGACGACCGGGTCTTCGTCGTCCTCTCGCTCCGCAACGTGGGCAGCGGCATCGCCGTCCTGCACGGCGGGACGCTGTATCCGCGGCGGCAGAGCGGGAACCTCGCCGTCCCGGACGTCGACACGTACCGGCGGTTGCTGCGCGACCTGTACATCCCGCCGGGCGACGTCGGCTACTGGCAGATCGCGTGGCGTCCGGACGAGACCCCGGTCCCACCCGAGATCCTCGAGGCGATCGAGAACGGGTACCTCGTCGCCGACGTGCTGTACGGCGACTTCGAGGGCGGCCAACGCGCCGTCGTCCGCCTCGGCCTCGCGCGCGAGGAGGAGGGCGCGTGGCACCTGTCCAACGTCCGGCACTGGCAGGTCGACCGCGACGATCCGAGGGAGCGGGGTTGACCGGCCCCGTCGAGATCGACTTCACGGGTGACAGCTTCTCCGTCGAGCTCGACGAGCTGTTTCGGTCCGGGCTGCCGTCGCCCACGACGGGTCCGGCAACTTCTGGGTGCTCGATCGGGCCCCGGCCGAGGCGGGGCCGGTCTTCTTCCTCTGCCACGACCCGCCGGTCGTGCTCTACCAGAGCGCCGACCTCGAGACCTGCCTGTCCGAGCCGTCGCTCGACCGCGACGCGCTCCTCACCGTGTGGCGCACGAATCCGGGCACGCTCGATCATGCCGCAGCGCTTGCGGGCGGCGACGAGCTGCGCGCGTTCGCGGAAGCGCTCGACGACCGCTTCGTCTTCGTCGACCTCCGCGCCCCGGGCAGCGGCGACGGATTCGCGTGGGGCCGGTACGGGCCGCGCACCGAGCTGCGACGGCACGGCTCCGCGCGCCTCTTCGCGTGCGCCGAGCCGGAGCAGAAGCCGCGCCGGCGCCTGTTCGGCCGGCGGTCAGACTGACCACCAGTACCAGAGCGGCTTCGTGCCGCGTGCCGCCGCCAGCGTCTTGAGGCCGGTGAGGACGGCGCCTGTCGCCGCCGAGTTCCATTCCGAGAGCCGAAGCTCGTCCGTCTCGCTCCACCGCTCGGCGATCTCGGTCAGGTCACGCGCGCCGACGAGCGCAGCGACGAGCGGCTCGGGGAGTCGTAGATCCCGGACTCGCCGCTCGCCGACTCGCGGTGCACCTGGGCCGTCCGGTCGAGCATGTCGCGATACGTCCCCCGCCGAGGAGCTCGCCGAGCCTGGCGATGTCGACGGGGAGAGCCCGTTCGCCACGACGCTCGGCTGCCCGCGGTCGGGACCGGTTGCGAGGAGCGCTTCGTCGATCGCGTCGAGGTCGGAGAAGAAGAACTCGCCCAGCACGGCACGATGCTAGTCGGGCTCGACCGCGAGACTGAGCTGCTCGGGCTGCGCCGGCGGCTCGAGCGGGTTGCGACGCCGGTCGCGGATGCCGTGCGAGCGCGCGAGCTCGCGCACCTGCGCACGCACCTCCGACGAGTCGGCATACGCCCGCCGCCCGTAGAGCTCCGCGTACTGCGGCAGCAGCTCCGGCCAGTCGCGCTCGAGCGCCCGCAGGTAGTGCTCCTTCGTCCCCGGCTTGAGGTAGAGCAGGTTCGCCCAGACGCCGCACGCACCGGCGGCGCGCGCCGCGCGCACCACCTCCTCCATCAGCTCCGGCTTGTCGCTCAGCCCGGGCAGGATCGGCGCCATGCCGACGCCCACGCGGATGCCCGCGTCGACGAGCTGCTGCAAGGCGCGGAGCCGCTGGTTCGGCGGCGCCGTCCCGGGCTCCGTCTTCCGCCAGATGTCCACGTCGAGCGTCGGGATCGAGAACGTCACGCTCACCTCTGCACGGCGCGCGGCCTCGCACAACACGTCGACGTCCCGCACGATCATCGGGCCGCGGGTGATGATCGAGAACGGGTTCGCGGCATCGCGCAGCACCTCGAGGCAGGCGCGCGTGAGCTTGTACCGCCCCTCCGCCGGCTGGTACGGGTCGGTGGC
>Ga0182008_10002755_pt1 | contig 10902 bp, 7 predicted proteins | sample Sormic07211129_1_FD_120482 | JGI IMG/M metagenome (GOLD analysis project Ga0182008, IMG submission 120482) | Rhizosphere microbial communities from Sorghum bicolor, Mead, Nebraska, USA - 072115-129_1 metaG | ecosystem: Host-associated > Plants > Roots > Rhizosphere | place: USA: Nebraska...
AACGATGCATCGCCGATGGTAGTGTGGGGTTTCCCCATGTGAGAGTAGGTCATCGTCAAGATTAAATTCCGAAACCCCAATTGCGAAAGCAGTTGGGGTTTTGTTTTGCCCGCAGAAAAGTGACAAAAAAGGGCAGCCTCACAGGCTACCCCTGGATACGCCGCATGATCAGTGAAACTTCGGCAACACGTATTCAGCAATCTCTTCAATCACCTCGGCAACCGGTCGTTCGCTACGACGTACGTGCAAGCCAACATGCTGCACACCTGCTTCGCGCAACGCCTGCAGTTCATCAATCAACGCCAACCGCCCGCAGATGCCGCCGAAACGCACGCGTCGCATCGGTGCATGAGGATTGGCCGCCAGGTCCAGGTGCACAAAGCTGATGTAAGGCTTATCTCCTCCGACTTCCCGCCACAGTCCTACGCGCCGCCGATGTTCCTCTGGCGTACCCGGGTAAGCGAGCCAGCCATCCATGTGTTCACCAATCCACGCAGGTGACTGCTGTCCCAGACCTGCTACCAGCAACGGCACAGGTTGATCCCGCTCCGGAAGCAATCTGGCCCCTTCAGGCAAGCGACCTTCACCCTGGCTACGAAGCAATTCGACCGTCTCGCGGAAGATCTCTCCCCGATGATCGTAGTCCACACCAAACAGTGGATATTCCATCGGGCGATCACCACTGGCCACGCCAAGCAGCAGACGCCCATCGCTCAACTCATCGATACTGTTTGCCGACTTCAATGTGAGCCATGGCTGACGCAATGGCAGTACAACCGCCGCCGTACCCAACATGATGTTGTCCGTGATCCCGGCGAGGTATCCAAGGTAGGAAAAGGTTTCGAACACCTGTGCGGCATCGCCGAAATTGGGATCGTAAACCGGCACATCGCGAACCCACAGCGCACGGAATCCGGATTTGTCGGCCAAACGTGCCATCGCCGCATGTTGCTTCAGATCCGGAACACCGAAAGGCCGCTTTTCGGCAATCCGCCGCCGCTGACCGTCGCTGGACCAATCGTTATCCAGTGGCAGTTCCAGACCGATGGAAAACCCGTTCGAACCTAGCAATCGTTGAAATCGAGAATGCATGAAAAGACTCCAAGACGAAAAAATGGAATGACATGCACCCAGTATCTACAGGCCTACCAGCAAGAAAAATGCACGAATGGGAATATCAATCTTGAGTGAAACGCACGAGTGAACCCAAACGCCGACCGTCGATTTGGCCGTCGAGGACAACTGTTAGAGGAAATCGCACTAAAGCGACCGTACGGTTTTTGGTATGGTGCAGCTCGTTTTTTAACGGACTGATTTCACGCCCACGGATCGGCGCTCCATTTTTATTCAAAGAGCAGCTGCAGAAATGCCCGAACCGATACCGATCAAAGACCACGAAAAAGAGACACGCCTGGTCAACAAAAGATTGATGGCCTGCGCCTTGTTTGTTGTCGCCATTACCTGCGCACTGGTGGTGCGCATGTACGTGCTGCAAGTGGTCGAGTTTGATTATCACTCGACGATCTCTGAAAACAACCGTGTGCATGTCCTGCCGATCACCCCGACACGGGGATTGATCTACGACCGCAACGGTGTGGTCCTTGCGGATAATCGCCCCAGCTTCAACCTGACCATCACCCGCGAACGCGCCTCCGACGTCAAAGAAGAACTGGACGAGGTGGTTAACCTTCTGCACCTCCCTGCCGAAGACCGCACGCTGTTCGATAAGGCAATGAAGCAGGCGCGCCACCCCTTCGTGCCCGTGACGCTGTTCTATGAACTGAGCGAAGAGCAAATCGCGGTCTTGGCGGTCAATGAGTTCCGCCTGCCCGGGATCGATGTCGAACCGCAATTCGTTCGTCATTACCCGATGGGCGCGCACTTCGCGCATTCCATCGGCTACGTCGGCCGTATCAACGAGAAAGAATCCAAAGCCCTGGACACGGTCGAGTACCGTGGCACCCAATCCATTGGCAAGACCGGGATCGAGAAATTCTACGAGTCGGAATTGCACGGCCAGGTCGGTTACGAAGAAGTCGAAACCAACGCTCAGGGTCGAGTATTGCGGGTGCTCAAGCACACCGATCCGGTCCCCGGTAAAAACATCGTCCTGAGTCTCGACGTCAAGCTTCAGGAGGCCGCCGAGGAAGCCTTGGGTGATCGCCGTGGTTCAGTGGTCGCGCTCGACCCGTCGACCGGTGAAGTGTTGGCCATGGTCAGCAAACCGAGCTTCGATCCAAACCTGTTCGTGACCGGGATCAGCTTCAAGGAGTACGCGGCGCTGCACGACTCCATTGACCGGCCTTTGTTTAACCGCGTGCTGCGCGGACTCTACGCACCGGGCTCGACCATCAAACCAGAGGTGGCGATTGCCGGTCTCGACGCCGGCGTGGTGACGCCGCAGACCCGCGTCTTCGACCCCGGTTATTACCAGCTCCCGGATTTTGATCACAAGTACCGCAACTGGAACCACAGCGGCGACGGCTGGGTGGACATGGACGCGGCGATCATGCGTTCCAACGACACGTACTTCTACGACCTGGCGCACAAACTGGGGATCGATCGCCTACACGACTACATGGCAATGTTCGGCCTCGGCGAAAAGGTCTCGCTGGACATGTTTGAAGAGTCTGCCGGCCTGATGCCGTCCCAGGCGTGGAAACGTGCTACGCGACGTCAGGCGTGGTTCCCCGGCGAAACGGTTATCCTCGGCATCGGTCAGGGCTACATGCAGGTCACGCCGCTGCAACTGGCGCAAGCCACTGCGTTGATCGCCAACAAAGGCGTCTGGAACCGGCCGCACCTGGCCAAGACCGTCGACGGCGTTGCACCGGTGGACGAGCACCCGATGCCAAACATCCTGTTGAAGGATCCGCGTGACTGGGAGCAGGTCAACCATGGCATGCAAATGGTTATGCACGATGCGCGCGGGATCGCCCGAGCGGCGGCGCAGGGCGCGCAGTACCGCATCGCCGGCAAGAGTGGGACGGCGCAAGTGGTCGCGATCAAGCAGGGCGAGCGCTACAACCGGGCGAAAACCCTGGAGCGTAATCGCGACAACGCTTTGTTCGTCGGTTTCGCACCGGCCGAGCATCCAAAAATTGTGATCTCGGTGATGATCGAAAACGGTGAGGCGGGTGGACGCGTCGCCGGCCCTGTGGTGCGGCAGATCATGGACGCGTGGTTGCTCGATCAGGAAGGTCACTTGAAGCCGCAGTACGCCGCGCCGATCAAAGCCCCCGGCGATCCTCACGTTTAATGGATAAACGCTTCGCGGGCTTGCTCGCGAAGAACGCTGATCCGGTCCCGATGAAGCGACACATGCGCCGTAAGGCACTTGCCATCGCCCTGACGTTAACGTAAACATTGCGGCAGGGCGCTGAACTTAAAAAAGCGCAGGGCGGACCGATCCGGAGCGCTTGATGACGCTAATAAAAACAACCTCCCCCAAACTGCACCGTGAAGCCCGGCTGGCCCGGGAAAAACTCCACCTCGAGGGCGAAGTCCCCGATGGCGTATTGCGGGCGGAAATCGATGCGTCGTGGCGGCGCAGCCTCAGTCATGGTGTGCATTTCAACAGCAAACATGAACTGGCGCTGGAATCGAGTGCGAGCCTCGACGTGCTGTTGGCGGGCAATCGCCTGCTGATCGACGCGGCGTTGCCGGCCATCGATTACCTGGCCGAACGCCAGGGCAAGGAAGGCCTGATCATCCTCGCCAACTCTGACGCCACCATCCTGGCGGTCGAAGGCCGCGCCGACCGCCTCAAGGGCAGCGGTCTGCAAGACATCACCCTCGGTGCCTGCTGGAGCGAAGCCGCTCGCGGCACCAACGCCCTGGGCACCGCGCTGGTGGAGGCCCGGCCGACGATGATCGATTGCGGCGAGCATTACCTTGACCGCCTGACCGATTTCTCCTGCACCTCAGTGCCGATCTATTGCCCGCAAGGCGACATCCTCGGCGTCCTCGACCTGACGCGTGAAGGCCCGCTCGGCCGCGTCCACGACAGCACCGCGCTGTTGGCCATGGCCGTCAGCCAGATCGAAAGCCGGGTGTTCAACGCCAGTTTTCCGGAGCAGATCGTGCTGGCCTTCCACAGTCGTCGGCAATACCTCGAATCCCCTTGGCAAGGCCTGCTGGCGGTGAGCCTCGGCGGGCAGGTTCTCGCGGTCAGCGCCCAGGCCTGCCAGTTGCTTGGTGCCGAACGCTCGGCGCTGGTCGGGCGGCGTTGCGAAGAGTTTCTCGGGGTCGATGGCTTGCAACTGCTCTCACGTTTGCATCAGGGCGGCGTCGGCAGTTTGCAGACCGCCAAAGGCGAATTTTTCTACAAAACCCTGCGCGCGCCGCAGCGTTCGATCAACGTCAGCACGCCACCGCGCAGTCCGGCGAAAACTGCTAAACCGCAACCCGATCTCGACGCCCTGGCGGGCAGTAACGTCCGTTATGCCCGCGCCTTGCGCATGGCCCGTCAAGGGCTGGCCAATGAGTTGCCGGTGTTGCTGCTCGGTGAAACCGGCACCGGCAAGGAAGTCATTGCCCGCGCCCTGCACATGGCCGGCAGCCGCTGCGACAAGCCCTTTGTCGCAGTGAACTGCGCGGCGATCCCCGAAGGCCTGATCGAGTCGGAACTGTTCGGCTACCGTGAAGGCGCGTTCACCGGTTCCCGGCGGGGCGGCATGGTTGGACGCTTGCAACAGGCTCATGGCGGCACGCTGTTTCTCGACGAAATCGGCGACATGCCGCTGGCCTTGCAGGCGCGTCTGCTGCGGGTGTTGCAGGACCGCAAAGTCGCACCGCTGGGCGCGGGTGAAGAACAGGACATCGACGTCGCCCTGATCTGCGCCACGCACCGCGACCTCAAGCGCCTGGTCGAAGAAAAGCACTTCCGCGAAGACCTGTTCTATCGCGTCAACGGTATCAGCGTGATGCTCCCGGCCTTGCGCGAGCGCGACGATTTCAGCGGCTTGGTGGGTCGATTGCTGACGAAGCTCGACGCCCCGGCTGTAGTTCTGCACGACGATCTGAACCGCTTGCTCGCCGGCTATCACTGGCCGGGCAACATCCGCCAACTGGAAATGGTCTTGCGCACGGCGTTGGCCATGCGCGAGCCAGGGGACACGGTGCTGACCCTCGACCATTTGCCCGACAGCATGCTCGACGAATTGAACGCCAGCGAACGCCCTCAATCCGGGAGCATTCGTGAAAACGAACTGGAGCTGATTCGCCAGTCCCTGGACAGCCACCAGGGCAACGTCTCGGCCGCCGCCGACGCCCTGGGCATCAGCCGCGCGACCCTGTATCGCAAGCTCAAACAGTTGCGTTCGTGATGCAACGCCTGATCGTCCGGCTGATCGACAGCCAGAACCCCGATGCCCTGCAAGCGGCGTTGCGCTGGCTGTACAGCTTTGTGCGCCCGCATCGCCTGGCGATTGCCGGGCTGCTCGGTTTGTCGGTCTGCGCCTCGCTGCTGGTGCTGGTGCAGCCCTGGCTGACCAAGCTGTTGATTGACGACGGCTTGCTGGCGCGCAACTTCCCCATGCTGGTGCTGATCGCCGGGCTGATGATTGTCGCCGGTCTGCTCGGCACGGCGCTGTCGGGGATCAATCGCTACCTGCACACTCGACTCTCCGGGCGGATCCTGTTCGCGTTGCGCGACGACCTCTATCGCCACCTGCAAACCCTGTCGCCGAGTTTCTACGGGCAGCGGCGCATCGGTGATCTGATGTCGCGTCTCGATGGCGATGTCGCGGAGATCCAGCGCTTCGCCGTGGACTCGTTGTTCTCGGCGGTATCCAGTGTGATTGGCCTGGTCTGCGCCGTGGCGATGCTGCTGACCTTGTCGTGGAAACTCTCGCTGCTGGCGCTGGTGCTGATTCCCCTCGACGTGCTCTGGCTGCGCTGGATGCGACGCAAGGTCGAGCGCGATGTGCGGCAGTTGCGCGAGCGGTCGGCGGACATGTCGTCGTTCATGGTCGAGACTTTGCCGGTGATGAAATTCATCCAGTCCGCCGGTCAGCAACAACGGGAATCGCGCCGGCTGGAGACGCTGGGGCAGGGCTACATGAGCCAGTTGCTGCGTCTGCAGGTGACCGAGTTTTTCACCCAGGCAGTACCGGGCACGCTGACCTCGCTGTCTCGGGCTTGTGCGTTTTTGATCGGCGGTTATTGGGTGGTGCAGGGGACGTGGCAGTTGGGGGCGTTGATCGCGTTTTCCACCTACCTGGGCATGGCGGTCGGGCCGGTTCAGAGCCTGCTCGGGCTGTACGTGGCGATTCAGCGGATGACCGTCAGCCTCGGGCGGGTTATGGAGTTGCGCGGTGAGGAGCCAGCGGTGCTGACCCCGGCTGCGCCCAAACCGATGCCAGCATCGGGTGAACTGCGTTTCGACGACGTGCACTTCAGCCATCCCGGTCGCCCGACCACCTTGCGTGGCATCGAAGCGCGGATTCCCTACGGTTTGAAAGTCGCCCTGAGCGGTGGCTCCGGGGTCGGTAAGTCGACATTGATCGACCTGCTGCAACGGCACCACGATCCGCAGTCCGGTCGGGTGCTGCTCGGCGAAGTCGATCTGCGCGAACTGGACCTGTTCCAGTTGCGCCGGCGAATTGCCGTGGTCAGCCAGGACATCGTACTGTTTCGCGGCAGCCTCGCCGACAACCTGGCCTACGCCGTACCGGATGCCAGTCGCGAAGCCATTGCCGAAGTGGCGCGCCTGGCGCAGCTCGACAGCCTGATCGCCTCATTGCCCGAAGGCCTCGACAGTCCGCTGGGTGAGCGCGGCCAGCAATTGTCCGGCGGGCAGAAACAGCGCATCGCGATTGCCCGGGCACTGTTGCAGGACCCGCTGATTCTGGTGCTGGACGAAGCGACCTCGGCGGTGGATGAAGCCACCGAGCGCGAAGTGATCGAGGCCATCGACCGTCTGTTTGCCGGGCGCACGCGCATCCTCATCAGCCATCGCCCTTCCACCCTGGCCGACGCCGATCTGCGCTTCGAATTGCTTGACGGCGTGCTCACCTCAAAAACGGTGCTGCATGAAGTCTGAACTGCGAATCGGCGTGGTGGACAGCGGTCACTCGGCGGCGCAGCCGGTGCAGGTGATCGCCGGGCGGCGTTTCTCGTTGCTGGAGGACGGACTGGCCGAAAGCGCTTTGCGTGACGACCCACTGGGCCACGGCAGCGCGGTGATCGAAGCCATCAGTCGACGCGCGCCTGCGGCGGTGTTCTGCGTGGCTCAGGTGTTCGACCAGCGTGGCGTCACCAGCGCCTTGCAGATCGCCACGGCGATCGAGTGGCTGGTGGCGCAGGACGTGCGGCTGATTAACCTGAGCCTCGGCCTGCGCCAGGATCGCAGCCTGTTGCGCGAAGCCAGCGCGGCAGCCGTTGAGCGGGGCATCCTGCTGTGTGCGTCGAGCCCGGCCCAGGGCGAGGGCGTGTTCCCGGCGAATTATCCACAGGTGCTGCGCGTGACCGGCGATGCGCGCTGCGCCGAGCAGGAGTGGTCGTGGCTGAACAGCGCCCAGGCGGATTTCGCTGCGTGCGTGCACGGCACGTATCCGGGGCAGTCCGGCGCCAGCCTCGGTTGCGCGGCACTTAGTGGGCACATTGCAGGTTTTCTGGTGGCCCAGCCCGGCGCGAGCAACGCGCAAGTCATCGATTGGCTGAGGGAAAACGCTCGGTATCGCGGCCCTGAACGGCGTGTCGGCGGATGATCCTGATTCTGGGCGCAGGGCCGGCGGGCGCAGCGGTGGCCTTGGGGTTACGGCGACTCGGATACGCGGTGACGCTGGTCAGCGAATGGCGACGGTTCGCGGCGCTGGAGGGTGTTTCCGTCCGGGTGCTGGAGGCCTTGCGCGGCGCCGGTCTGCATCAGGCGTTGAGTGATGTGGCGCTGCCGTCGCAGCGGCAGGTGTCGTGGAACGGTCAGCAGCATGCGCAGAACATCGAATACCTGTTGGACCGGCCGGTGTTTGACCGTGGTCTGCGCGAAGACTTGCGTCTTGCCGGGGTTGAGCTGATCGAAGGGCGGGTGTTGAACGTTCAGGCTTCGGGCGCGGGACATCGGGTGGAGATCGACGGGCACAAGGTGCAGTTCGTCGATTTCCTGGTGGAGGCGCGCGGAAGGCAGGCGCCGGCGCTCGGCAAAGGCCTGCGCGGCCCGGAGACGGTCAGCCTGCTCAATCGCTGGCAAGGCGCGCCGGGTGACACCGCCAGCGCCGTGGAAAGCCTTGAGGACGGCTGGGCATGGATGGCGCGGCGGGCGGACGGCCAGTGCTACTGGCAGTGGACGGTGGACGTGGTCAGCGCGCAATTGCCGGGCAAGGCGCAGTTGCTCGATTACTGTCGCCAGCGCCGGTGGGGTTCGGCGTTGGCACAGGCGTTTTTCGGTGGCGAGCCCGAGGTCGATCTGCAACTGCATGCCCGCAGCAGCACGGCGATTCTGTGCCCGCAGGTGTGTGGCGAAAACTGGATTCGAGTCGGTGATGCGGCCATGGCGGTTGACCCATTGTCGGGCAACGGGATTTTTCAGTCGCTGTCCTCGGCATTGCAGGCGCCTGCGGTGATCAACACGCTGCTGCAAAGGCCTGAGCAGGCAGGGTTGGCCCAGGCGTTTCATCAGCAGCGGGTGGAGCAGTTGTTTTTGCGGTTTGCGCGGATCGGCCGGGATTTTTATGCCGATGAGCAGCGCTGGGCGGATCAGCCTTTCTGGCAGGCGCGGCGGCAATGGCCGGATGCTGAAGTGGCGCATGCGCCGGCGGATTTTGCGGCGCTGAAGATCGCGCGCGCGCCGGTGTTGAAGGACGGGTTTGTGGATGAGGCCGAAGTGGTGATCACGGCGGATCAGCCGTTGGGGATCTGGCATGTTCAGGGGGTTGAACTGGCGCCTCTTGTACGGCGGTTGCGCACTGAATCGGCGGAACAAGCGTTGGCCGGGTTGACGGTGGAGCAGGGCAGGATGGTTCGCAGTTGGTTGTTGGGGCAGGGGTTCAAGCCCTGATTTTTGTGGTGGTTTGGCGGGCCTCATCGCCAGCAGGCTGGCTCCTACAGTGGTTTGTGGCGATCACAAATTCCCTGTAGGAGCCAGCTTGCTGGCGATGGCTGCCTGGAGAGCGCTGCAATTACAACTTGATCAACACCGACTTCAACTCGGTGTAATGTTCGATCGCCGCATACCCCATCTCACGTCCGACCCCTGACATCTTGTACCCGCCAAACGGCAGCGCCGGGTCCAGGGCGCTGTGGCAATTGACCCACACCGAACCCGACTTGATCCGCGGAATCATCCGGTGCACCGCCGCCAGATCATTCGACCAGATACTCGCGCCCAACCCGTAAGGGCTGTCATTGGCCATGCGCAATGCGTCGGCTTCGTCATCGAACGGAATCGCCACCAGCACCGGGCCGAAGATCTCTTCCTGCACCAGTGAGTGCTTCTGATCGACATCGACGATCACCGTTGGCTTGACGAAGAACCCCGGCCCGAACTGCTCGCCGCCGCAGGCAATGGTCGCGCCACTTTCCCGGCCCTTTTCGATGTAACCGTAAACCCGTTCCTGCTGTCGCGCGGAGATCAGCGGGCCCATCTCCACGCTCGGGTCCAGCCCATTGCCGAGCTTCATGGCGTTGGCGATGTCGGCGATGTCCGCGACCACATTGTCGAAGTGCTTGCGCTGCACATACAGGCGCGAACCCGCGCAGCACACCTGGCCCTGATTGAAGAAAATCGCGCTGGCGGCGCCGGCCGCAGCCGTCTTCAGGTCGGCATCGGCCATGACGATGGTCGGCGATTTGCCGCCCAGTTCCAGCGTGACCCGGGTCATGGAGTCCATGGCGATCTTGCCGATCTGCTTGCCCACGGCGGTCGAGCCAGTGAACGTCAGTTTGTCCACCAGCGGGTTGTGGGTCAGTGCCGAACCAGCGGTGATGCCGGTGCCGGTAACCACGTTGAACACGCCCTCGGGATAGCCGGCTTCCAGCACCAGCTCGGCGAGTTTCAGGGCGGTCAGCGGGGTTTCGTCGGCAGGTTTGAGCACCACGGTGCAGCCGGTGGCGAGGGCCGGGCCGAGTTTCCAGCAGGCCAGCAACAACGGGAAGTTCCAGGCGACGATGGCGCCCACCACGCCCACCGCTTCGCGACGGATGAAACTGTGGAACTGATCGTCGGGCATCAGCGGCAATGACACTTCAACGCTGGAGCCTTCGATCTTGGTGGCCCAACCGGCCATGTAGCGCAGGAAATCGATGGCCAGTTGCACGTCCATCACCTGGGCCACCGCCGCGCTTTTGCCGTTGTTCAGGCATTCAAGCTGAGCGAGCTGTTCGGCGTCGCGTTGCATCAGGTCGGCGAGTTTCCACAGCAGGTTCTGCCGTTCCCGAGGGCGGGTGCGGGTCCAGGCCGAATCATCGAAAGCCCGGCGAGCCGCGAGCACCGCGCGGTCAACATCTTCCGGTGTGGCCCGTGGCACCACGCACAGCACTTCGCCGGTGGCCGGGTTGTGCAGGGGCATGGTCTGGCCGTCGGCGGCCTCGACCCAGTCGCCGCCGATAAGCATGCGCGGGGCGCGCTGGATGAACGCCGAGGTGGCGGGAAGCAGGTACGGGAGCGTCATGATCAAACCTCTTTTTGTTCGTGTGGGGAGGTCGTTCGCAACGGTTGTGCCAGTTTGCCGAAGCGCTGTGTTCAGCGGGGTTCCTGGGTGGGAGGGATCATTTTTTTATGCCGTTCTGTCGCAAACTGAGACAGCCCTGACACACCCGAATACCTGTAGGAGCCGGCTTGCTGGCGATGGCTGTGTGTTAGGCGGTGAGTTTTTTGAGGGTGTACATATCCATTTATGCGGTTACGGCCGCTAATGGTTTCGCCCTTACGGCGAGTCACTTGCAAAAGCCTGCGCGGCCCGG
>Ga0182008_10002757_pt1 | contig 10896 bp, 10 predicted proteins | sample Sormic07211129_1_FD_120482 | JGI IMG/M metagenome (GOLD analysis project Ga0182008, IMG submission 120482) | Rhizosphere microbial communities from Sorghum bicolor, Mead, Nebraska, USA - 072115-129_1 metaG | ecosystem: Host-associated > Plants > Roots > Rhizosphere | place: USA: Nebraska...
AGCAAGCGAAATCAAAAATCCAGTGACCATAAGTGTTCAACAGGATAGTACAACAAAAACTCCGGTAGAATTAAAAGATCTTCCAGAAGCAGTGCAAAAAACTTTGCAAACAGATCCAGTTAAAGAATGGACTCCAACTGCTGCATTTTTGGTAACAAAAGCAGATAAATCAACCTTCTATCAAGTGGATGTTAAAAAAGGTGAGGAAACATCATCTTTGAAAATCGACAAAGACGGTAAAATAGTGCAATAACATTTCATGTTAGTCAGAACTCCTGAATAGTTCTGATAAAATATAATCACAACAGAATTCCCTTAGTGATTAAAAAGGGCTGGTTGATGATTGAAAAGGGCTGCTTATTTGAGCAGCCTTTTTTTGTTTAATTTTTAATGTTAATTAGGTTTACTACTACTTTTACCATCATCTCTTTTTCATCCGATTTACTTTCTGCGATCATTAAAGTTAACGCCACCAATGCATTATCTGCAATGCGTTTATAACCATCAGCTCTATAAAGAATGCTGTTTTTCTCTAAAAACCAAACAAAAAGATAGGCGGCTATTCGTTTATTGCCATCGGTAAAAGAATGGTTTTTAACGACAAAGTATAAAAGGCTAGCGGCTTTTTCTTCTACACTAGGATATAAATCAACACCATCAAATGTTTGATATATGGTTGAAATGGAACTTTTGAAAGATTGATCTTTTTCGTTTCCAAATAATGAGCTGCCTCCGAATTTATCTTTGAGATCGTGTATAGCTTGTATCGCCTCTTCATAATTTATAGCGAATAGTTCTTGGGCAGTTGTTCCTTCAATTGTTAGCTGCTGATGATCATATTTGTCAAGGACATCAAGTGCATATGCATAATCGGAAACCACTTTTAATAGGCCTGTAGCTTCATCAGTGTTCAGTTCCTTATTTTCCAGTACATTGGTTAATAAGCTTACTGTATTCTTTAACGAATTTAGTTGCTTGTTTTGTTCCCTTAATCTTGATTCATTTAAAGAATAGCCTTTTACCAGGTATTCTTTCAGAATATTATTTGCCCAAATTCGGAATTGAATCCCTCTATTTGATTTTACTCTGTATCCTACAGAAATAATCATATCTAGATTGTAATAATCAATCTTTCTTTCGATTTTTCTATTACCTTCAGTTTGAACTGTCGCAAAATTTGCGACAGTTGGAAGTCCGTTCAATTCTTCTTTGACAGCATTATTGATATGCTTGCCTATTGTTTTTACATCACGATCAAATAATTCAGCCATCTGTTGACGGTTAATCCAAACATTTTCATCATCTAATTTAACATCCAGTTGGGTATTTCCGTCCGGTGTTTGATACATTAGTATTTCTCCTTTATGCATTTAATGACTGTTTTATTATTTAATTTTAAATAGCCTGCTATTTTGCTGTGTTTAGCTTGATATACGAACCTATGTATAATGAGCCAATAAAACACAGGTTTAAGGTTAAAAATAATTTTACGACTAGATTCTTAATTCTGTCTAATCTTCAAGCGCATAAGAATGCTTTTCAAGCCAAAACTATAATAGTATTAATAACCAAATTTTTGGTTCAAAGCAGGTTCATTTTAGAAACTTTCTTGATGCAAGCTGGTGAGATTTACTGTTATTTCATCTTCCTTTAAGTTTTTCCGCAAAACTGTAAAGCTATAGGCGTATAAGACCAGACAACAAACATTGAAGAAGAACTCGATGTACTTTATCAACGACCAGAACAATAGCGGCTCTTAGGTCTTTTATCGTGTTAATATATAGCAGGTTATTGGGTTAATGGGATAGAAACTGTTATTTCTGTACCATTTGTATCTGAATGGATATTTATTTTACCATTTAGATATTCAACTCTTCGACGAATGGATTCCAGGCCCATAGCTGATTTTTTGCCGGCAGCCTTTGTTTGGTTCAAGCCAATTCCATCATCATTGATGGTCAATATCAGCATATCCATTTCGTCATAAATTAGGATACTTATGCTTTTAGCTTTGGCATGCTTTATGATATTTGTAAGGGCTTCCTGAATGATCCGGAGTAAAGCAATGCGCGTATTTGTTCTTACAGCGCGCAGCGAATTGTCATCGATATGAATAGTTTTATGATACTTGTTGCCAGGCAGTGTATTCTCTGTCAATAATTTGATTTGTTTTTCGAAGGATATTTCCTGTTGATTATCATTTGAGCTGAACCATTCATGGCTCTTGCTTCTAACTGCTTCATAAGTTTTTGACATCTCATCCCGAAGCCCGATAACTTTGTTTTTTAAGGTGGTGTCTTCGATATCCATAGATAGCATTTCAAGTTGGTTCCCGAAGGCTGCTATAGACGACGAAAGTCCATCATGCAGGTCTTGCCCTAGTCTTTGCTGTTCTTCAGTGACAGCTTGGTATTTTGCCTCTTCCATGGCAATGACCTGCATATTTGCTGCGCTATTTAGGGCTTCTATTTGTGCGCTTGCTTTTCTGCTCCGATAGCTTGTAATTATGTAAATAGTAAATATGACAATCAATGCGAAAACAGAAATCAGGATCAGCAATATAGTCCGTTGTTGTTTGGCTTTCTCGGTCTTTTCAAGGGCAATGCTGGTGTGTTCGGCCTGCGTATAAGCGTAGAGAAGATCACTTGATTCTGTCAATAGGTTAGCCTCTAATTGTCTCTCATACTGCAGTGCATCAACAAGCTGTGCATAAGCTTCTTTGTGATTTCCTTTTAAAGCTTCTAACCTGGCTTTAAATTCTGCCAGATCTGCACTTTGACTTTTGCCGAAATTGGAGGAGGCTTCATATTTTGAAATGTATAATTGGAGACTATCTGGATTTTTTAAGTTAAGATAGTTTTCTAAGCGCAGACGAACCAGATTAATGTCAATAAAATTTGTCGCCTGGTCTTTATATGTGATTTTTAAGCCCTGCATAAGGTTTAGCAAGTTCATCGCATCCTTATATCTGTGTTCAAAGTTTGCTAAAGAATGTTTTATATCGATCATTAAAAGATCATTATATAACATTTGGGTTCTTTTTATCGGATATTTTTCCTGAAGTGCGTTACCGATCTGCATAGCCAAGAGATAAACTTGACGTACCGCCGTCGTATCCTGCATTTTTATATATCCTGTCAGCGTAGGCGAAAGAATATACATGGCATTAAGGGCTACAGCGTCATCGATCTTATTTTGGCGTAAGAGACCCGGTAGGGTCTCAAGGTATTTTTTCTCAGTTTTAAATATGTCAATAACCTTGTCATATAGTCTTTGTTCTTCGTAAATTTTACATTTTTGCAACTGCTCAACCAAGGGATGTTTTTCTCCGTTTTTTTTAAATTCTGCAGTGATTTTTTCTGCATAATACATAGAGGCTCCTTTCTTTTTAAACATACGGGCATTGTTAAAAAATAGGAAGTAGTAACTGACACGCGCACGGCTGTAAACGGGTTTACTCCAGGCAATTTCTTCGTATAGGTTCAGTAGGTTTACCAATTCCTTAGTTTCAAAATGTCTTCCTTCGGAAAATAGCTGATGTGTTAACGAATCAGTTTTAATAAAATACTGTTCTGCTGATATTTGGCCTGAATGATAGGTCTTGTCTAGTTTGTTAAATTCTTTTTGAGCATCTGTTTTGGGTTGGCCAATTGTTTTTAGACTGACAAAGAGCAAAAAAAATAAAGGTAGGAAACGAAAAAAAGAGGTTGGATAGAATTTGGCGTTCATGTGAAATATGGAGTTATAGTCAGATTAACTTTTGCTTGCGGCCGTAAAACAACAGTTCTGTTATAGAATTGACTTTTACCTTCGCCATCTTCTTGCGGCAATGCGCTACAATCGTATGCTTGCTTAGGTCAGTCTGTTCAGCAGTTTTGGCAATAGATAATCCGCGCGCAAAATAATGAAGAATTTCCAATTCTATCTACACATACTTCAATTAGTTAAAAGATAGCCTGAACTCCAAAGGAGAAACTGAAATACGGTTAATAGCGTTGGTTTTCTTAATTTTTTTACCTAAAGTAGTAAAAGTATAGGATTGTCTATACTTAAGTGTTGAGTATGCATTCTTGAATTAGCTCAATTTGTTGCTCAACTAGGCGGTAGTCTATTTTACTTGTTTGTAGTAATATTATTTTTAGATAGTTGTAGTAACCAGACTTAATCACCAATAGCTAAAGACTTAAAAAATAACTAGCAAAATATTGTGATATTTTTAGATTTAGCAACATATTTTTGTTGTATTACACATCCTGGTTGCTATATCGTAATGCTGTGCGTAAATTAATATTGTTATGGGGTTATATATCCAAACATTAAAAATGATAAGTTATGGCAAGAAATGATTTAAAAGGGAAAGTAGTTTTAATCGCAGGTGGCGGTAAAAACCTTGGTGGATTATTAAGCAGAGATTTTGCAGCAAAGGGTGCAAAACTGGCTATTCATTACAATAGTGAAAGTGCAAAGGCAGAAAGCGAAAAAACATTATCGGATGTACAGGGGTTGGGTGCCGAAGCTTTTCTATTTCAGGCCGATCTAACCCAGGTTAGTAATTTAAGCAGGTTTTTTGATGAAACAATTGCCAGGTTTGGTGGCATTGATATTGCCATCAATACGGTAGGGATGGTATTGAAAAAACCTTTTACTGAAACAACTGAAGCAGAGTATGATACTATGTTTGGAGTAAACTCCAAATCGGCTTATTTCTTCTTACAGGAAGCCGGTAAAAAAATAAATGATAATGGTAAAATCTGTACGATTGTTACTTCTTTACTAGCTGCTTATACGGGATTATATTCGACTTATGCAGGGGCAAAGGCTCCGGTTGAACACTTCACAAGGGCGGCTTCTAAAGAATTCGGGGGGAGGGGTATTTCTGTAACAGCGGTTGCTCCCGGGCCGATGGATACCCCGTTTTTTTATGGGCAGGAAAGTGATGATGCAGTAGCCTATCATAAATCCGCCGCCGCTCTTGGCGGATTGACAGACATCAAAGATATTGCACCGTTGGTAGAGTTTTTGGTGACTGACGGGTGGTGGATCACGGGACAAACCATTTTTGCAAATGGTGGTTACACGACACGTTAACCGTTAAAAAAGTGGATGGTAGATAGTTGCTTTTGAGTTTTAGCAACTATCCGGCATTTTTTCTATCAGCTAAAAAGATGAAACTATGAACAGCTACCAATCATTGTTCGACAAACAGAAAGCATTTTTTTATACCGATACCACCAAGACCTACCGGTGGCGGATGGATCAGCTCGACCGTCTGGAAAAACTGTTGATCGATAACCAGGAGGCTTTTTGCATGGCCCTGCATGAGGATTTCGCTAAGCCCCCTTTTGAGCAATTGTTCGAGATCACTGTCCCGCTGGGCAATATCAGGTATTATAAGGAAAACCTGCAAAAACTGATGGCTCCCGAGCAGGTTCCTATCCCCCAGGGCTTGGAAGCTACGGGAAATAAGGGGGTAATCTATAAGGAACCATTTGGCGTCACTCTGGTTATCGGGCCCTTCAACGCTCCAATATTGCTGTTGCTTGATCCAGCTATTGCAGCAATCGCTGCTGGTAACCCGGTTATTCTGAAACCCGCCAATACCACACCTGCAGTGGCAGCATTGTTTGCCGAACTCATCCCCAAATATTTTGACCCCACGACGGTAAGCGTGGTCAGGGGTGGGAGAGAGGAAATAACTGAGCTGCTGCAACTGCCCTTCGACTTCATCTTTTTTACCGGTAGTTCCACAGTGGGCAAAATCGTGATGCGGGCGGCTGCTGAAAACTTGACACCGGTTATCTTGGAACTGGGCGGACAAAACCCGACCGTGGTCGACCAGACAGCTAATATTGACATTGCTGTTGACAGGATCGCTTGGGGGCACAACGCCATTTCCGGCCAGTGGTGCATTGCTCCCGGTTATGTATATGTACACGAAAATATTGCCGAAGAGTTTATTGATAAACTGAAGGTGGCGATCCTAAAAATGTATGGCGAGGATCCTAGCCAAAGTCCCGACTTTGCAAGGATGATCAGTGAACATGATACGGAAAGAGTCGCTTCCTATATTATTCCCGAAAAGGTAGTTTTGGGTGGGCGCTTCGATATCAAGAAACGGTATGTAGAGCCGACCATCCTTTATCCGAGTACATGGGACGACCCTGCCATGCAGCAGGAGGTTTTTGGCCCGGTATTGCCGGTATTGGTGTATAATGATTTAAAAGAGATTGTAGAAATCATCAAACGTAAGCCGAAATCGCTGGCGGCCTATTTCTTCAGCAAGGACCAAAGCAGCATCGATTATTTTTTGAACGCTGTTTCTTTTGGCGGTGGATGCGTCAACCAAACGAACCTGCATTGCTGGATAGACAGCTTGCCATTTGGCGGGGTAGGCATGAGCGGTATGGGTAAATATTATGGCAAGGCAGGCTTCGATGCCCTGAGTAACACAAAAGCGATGCTTATAGGCAATCCCGACCTGGAACTGGATGTGTTCCCGCCGTATGCAGGCAAGGATATTGCAAAGAATTTAAGTGTATTTTCATAACTTAAACCTTAAAATTATGATACTGAAGATAATCAATTCGATCCTCATCCTGTTTGCTGCATATATGGGCATGAAACAGGGATGGGCAATGTTTTCCGGGAAGGCAGAAATGCCGGAAATGTTCGGAAAATGGCATATAGGTAAACAAGGGGTGATGGCTTTGGGCTTTTTCACGCTGCTAAGTGTGGTGTTGATACTTATACCCAGGACATTTGTCTGGGGGAACTTCCTGATGGCGGCGGGTATCCTTTTGATCATCTGCTTCCATTTATTGGATAAGGATATGAAAGGTGTATGGATAGAGCTGCCGTTTCTGCTGCTGTCATTGGTGATTATATACTTGCAGTATCCGCTCGTGAAAACAGCTTAAGATGAAACCATCATGAGTTTACACTCATAAAATGCTATGAATAAACTCATGATAGCTTCATTACCATTGAAAAACAGAATCACATTCCAATGAAAAGTAATGTTATTATTATTGTAATCGCCGCGATCCTGTGTATGGCGCAACAGGCCTGCGGTCAGAAAATCAAAAAAAAGATACAACAAAAACAAGTAACCATGGGAACTGATAAACTCACCAACACAATCGTGAAAGCGGCTTTTGATGCCTGGCAAAAAGGCGACAGCAAAACCTTTCTTTCATTTTTTACAGCCAATGCCGAACTGTATGATGATGGCAATCCCAGGAATTTTCAGGCTTTCGTCAAAGAAGCCTGCGGCCATGAACGCTTTACCAGCATTGATAAGGTAGAAAATAAGGGGCTGGATATTTATGGGCGTTTCCATACCGAAAGCTGGGGCGATTTCAAGACTTATTTTAAGTTCCGTATCGATACAGGGGGAAAGATAAACCGTTTGGATATCGGTCAGGCCAACTAGCAAAATGGATAAAATAATCCTCTATTTTGGGCGGCATAAGTACGAAGTATTGCTTATTGCTTTGATCCAGCATTTGTTTATAGGGATCTTTCTGACCGACCTCGATTTTTACACACGGGTTATCTGGCCTGTCAACATGCTGTTGCTGGGATTGGGAAGTATTTTTATTTTTACCGGGAAACACAGCTGGCGTCATTGGTTCAGAAACCTTCATTTCATTGTCGTGTTGTTGTTGCCCATCGGTATCCCTTTTTTTAAGGACATATCCTGGTATTTTACGTTCCTCAACATCAATTATGTCATGTTTTTTGTGTTCCTGTTTTCAGAGTTGTTTAAGTTCTTGTTAAAGCCAGGCTATATCAACAGCGATATCATTTCGGCCTCGGCCTGTGGTTATTTCCTGCTGATAGAAATCTCCGTTTTTCTGTTACAAACCTGCGAGTATTATAACCCGCAATCTTTTAAAGGTATCGATAACGCGTCGCCTGCCAGGATATTCACAGACTTGGTATATTTCTGCTCCATAACCTTTACCAGTATCGGTTTCGGCGACATTACGCCCAACCACCACATCACCAAGCTCATTACCTCGTTTATCGGCATAACGGGACAGTTTTATACAGTAGTCCTGGTGGGGATCCTATTAAGTAAATTTACTTCAAGCAATAATACAGATGAACACATCAAGCCATTATAGACTCTTACACTTCATCCCCTGGACACGGACAAAGATTTACAGGATGTTCATACTGAGCATCGTGCCGACCGTATTGTACTACTTCTTCGATTGTAGATGGTTGGCGATCCCCTGGGTTCCCGTAGCCTTATTGGGCACGGCAACCGCATTCATTTCGGGTTTTAAGAATACGCAGACCTATAACCGCACATGGGAAGCCCGGCAGGTTTATGGTGCGGTCATCAATAACAGTCGCAGTTTTGGAATCATGATAAGGGATTTTATCAGAACCAAAGAAACAGGACAGGCAGGGCAGCTGCACCGGGAAATTATTTACCGTCATTTTGCATGGCTAACTGCTTTGCGTTTCCAGCTACGTGAGACAAAAAGTTGGGAAAATGTAAAAACAAAAAGCTATAACCGGGAATACCTGAAGCATTATAAAGTACCCGAATGGGAGAACAGCCTGGAGGAAGAGCTGAAGCCTTTTTTATCGGAAGAGGAACGCAGATATATTCTGGGTACAAAAAACCGTGCAACACAGACTATTGCCTTACAATCGGCGCAATTGAAAACGCTCAATGAAGAAGGGAAGATCTCGGACTTTAATTATGCCGCGCTGGAAAGCCAGCTTAAAGAATTTTACGATCAGCAAGGCAAATGCGAGCGCATAAAAAACTTTCCTTATCCGCGGCAGTTTTCTAGCATCAACCTTTATTTTACCAATGTATTGTGTTTATTGCTGCCCTTAGGTTTTATAGGAGAGTTCTCCAAGATGACGGAAAAGTTTGGGATGAATATCATATGGCTCGTGATACCTTTCAGCATCCTGCTTGGCTGGGTATTTTTGGTATTGGAACAGATCGGTGAAAGCACTGAAAATCCGTTCGAGGGCAATGCGAACGATATCCCAATCACTCAAATAAGCCGCAACATCGAAATAGATCTGCGCGAAATGCTGGGCGAAACAGAATTGCCACCGGCGCTGCAGCCAGAAAACAATATCATTTTATAAAATAAGACCAAAGATGGAAAACGGACATTTAGAAACAGTAAGAAAATGGTATCCTAATGCTAGGACAACCGAGGATACGATAAACGGTCTATTGGATGTGATAGAAAATAAATTAGGTCTGAAGCCTAATCAACTAATGCATGCCGATAGTTTGTGCTGCGATGATGTAAATGCCATCCAGTACCCGCCGAGGGCTTATGAGATGCTGGGGCCTTTTCACATGGGCGGCCTGAACGGTTATCCCTTTGCAGGGATTACGGGCATGAATGCCTTTGCACATCATGTACCCGAGGACGGTGCAGTGGTCGTATTCTATGCGCCACATATCGGTATTACCAAAGAAGGGGATATCGGTGAGATCCATCGTATTGGGCAAAGCGGGAATTCGGCTTGCTGCGGTGCCGCAAAAGGCGCGTTAGGAAAACTGCTGAACAACCAGATTCAGAGGGACAACATCACTGACCTGGATTACCAGATGAACAAGATAGAACAAATTTTCTTGAGTGATGAACGCAGGATCAGAGATGCGCCCAACCAGATATTCGAGGCAACCGAGGTGATGTACGAAGCTATCAGGGATAGGATAGAAGTGCTGGTAAGCAAGACAAACTATCCCTGCAAATATGTGATCCTGATCGGTGCGATTTTTATCAATGGTGATAGTGATATGGGATCATTTTGCACCTATAAACGCTTTGACTATATCGATTTGGCAACAAAAGTAAAGACAAGCCTGATGGATGATTTTTATGATGCGATAACTAACCCATAGGTAAAATCAAGTGCAGGTAGGCAAGCAGGTTTATATTCCAGGATGTGGTTCTGGTTTTGGATTTTGCCGAGGGAACAATTATTTTTATATAGATATGATTGTTGTTTTTGCTCATCAATGGTTTAATGATTGATGAGCAAATATATATCCTGATTCAATATATATATGGTATTGCATCGTTAGCAGCAGGAGTAATGATTAATTATTCGATAGACAGGCAGAGGTTTTACTTGCCGGTCTGCAGGCCAGAAGCAACTCGAGAAGAAAAAAGAGCAACCGAAATTTATTAAGAACGGGAAGAACTCGAAAATAATAAAAGCAATGAATTAAAGCAGCTGCTAATAAAGGTTTACCTTCGCCGGTGGTACAAAGGGTAGGACGATAAAAGGATTTCTGGGATTTACATGAAGTATTGCCTGAGACATTTGAATAAGAAACACCAAATCACTATACCAGAAAGTTATGAGTAAGAAACAGGAGTATGCTTTTGGTGGTCAGAATATTTAAGTTTTGGCCAGCGGACTTTATTTTTGATGAGCATTTCCATCGCAGTGAGTTTTAACCTGGCCAGAGCAAGCTCCTTGACTACATCTTCGTCTGTGGAAGCAATTTTAATAACTGCTGGTAGGGGCTCATTTATGGCAAAACTCTCTTGATACCAACGAACAAAATAACGTACCGTCTCTGCTGATAAGTTATACTTTAACCCCAATTGACGATAGCTGAATTTACCTTCAATATAGTCCTTAGCTAAAGCGATTTTTAAACTGTCTTCGTAAAGGGGGACACGACCTTCATTTAGTCCTTTTCTTGGTTTTTCCATTCCTGTTTTAAGTTACGAGTTTCTCCACCCTTGTAAAGCAAAATCAGGAACGGACAAGGTAATGAAGATTTTATTGATGTTTACGAATTTTCAACCTTGGACCCAGATGAGCCAATTGGGCGTATTAACACTTTTCCGACCTTAAACGAAGCGATTGACTTTTCTTTAAACGAGTATG
>Ga0182008_10002758_pt1 | contig 10894 bp, 7 predicted proteins | sample Sormic07211129_1_FD_120482 | JGI IMG/M metagenome (GOLD analysis project Ga0182008, IMG submission 120482) | Rhizosphere microbial communities from Sorghum bicolor, Mead, Nebraska, USA - 072115-129_1 metaG | ecosystem: Host-associated > Plants > Roots > Rhizosphere | place: USA: Nebraska...
GCCGCGTGGTGATCGAACTGGCGCCCGACTTCGCACCGAAGCACGTGGCCAACATCAAGGCCCTGGTGGCCGAACAGTATTACGACGGCCTGGCCATCACGCGCGCGCAGGACAACTGGGTGGCGCAGTGGGGCGATCCGAACGAGAAAAATCCCAAGCCCATCCAGCACGCCCAGCGCACCCTGCCCGGCGAATTCACCGTGCCATTGAAAAACGTCAAGAGCTTCACGCGTCTGCCGGACGTCGACGGCTATGCGCCGCAGGTCGGCCATTCGAACGGTTTTCCATCCGCGCGCGACCCGAAGACCGGCACGGCCTGGCTCACGCATTGCTATGCCACCGTGGGCGTGGGCCGCGACAGCGCCAGCGACAGCGGCGGCGGCACCGAGCTGTACGCCGTCATCGGCCAGTCGCCGCGCCACCTGGACCGTGACATCACGGTCGTCGGCAGGGTCGTCTCCGGCATGCCCTTGCTGTCCACCCTGCCGCGCGGCACGGCGCCCATGGGCTTTTACGACAGCCCCGAGAAGAACGTGCCGATCAAGTCCGTCCGCCTGGCTGCCAGCGTGCCACCGGAGCAGCGCGTGAACCTGGAAGTGATGCGCACCGACAGCGCCGCCTACCAGGCCGTGCTGGAAGCCCAGCGCCACCGCGGCGGCCCGTGGAGCAAGGTCACGGCCGGCCACGTCGACCTGTGCAATGCGCCGATACCGGTGCGGGAGGTGCCGAAGTAAAACGCCCCTAAGGGCAAATTCCGGGGTCGTACCCTGAGGGTACGACCCCAGTCTTCGTTTTGGGTTTAAGGCATCAGCACAGCAGTGCCTCCCCTTGCGAACCCGTTATAATCAGGGCATGAACGCTCCCATCACGCCCCACCGCCCGATCCAGGCCCTGCCTGACCAGTTGATTTCGCAAATCGCCGCCGGCGAGGTGGTCGAGCGGCCGTCGGCCGTGGTCAAGGAATTGCTGGAAAACGCCCTCGACTCGGGCGCCACGCAGATCACCGTGCGGCTGGAAGAAGGGGGCGTGAAACGCATCGCGATCACCGACAACGGGCGCGGCATCGATAAGGACCAGCTACCGCTGGCCCTGGCGCGCCACGCCACCTCGAAGATCGCATCGCTGCACGACCTGGAAAACGTGGGCACCCTGGGCTTCCGGGGCGAGGCGCTGGCCTCGATCGCCTCGGTGGCCGCCGTCACCGTGACCTCGCGCACGGCGGACGCCGCACACGCTTGGGAAATCGTCGGTTCGCACAACGGCAGCGTTTCGCCGTCGTCGGGCGCGCACGGCACCACGGTCGACGTGCAGGACCTGTATTTCAACACGCCCGCGCGGCGCAAATTCCTCAAGTCCGAGCAGACGGAGTACGGCCACTGCGCCGAAGTCGTGCGCCGCATCGCGCTGGCCCGGCCCGACGTGTCGTTCTCGCTGTCGCACAACGGGCGCACCATCGACCAGTGGAATATCAGCGAACTGGCCAAGCGCAGCGCCCACATCCTGGGCAACGACTTCGCCGAAGCGCGCCTGGCGCTGGACGAGTCGGCCGGCAGCCTGCGCATTCACGGCTTTGCCGGCTTGCCGACGGCATCGAAGGCGCGCGCCGACGGCCAGTTCTTTTACGTCAACGGGCGTTTCGTGCGCGACAAGCTGCTCGTGCACGCCGTGCGCATGGCCTACCAGGACGTGCTGCATGGCGACCGCTTCCCGTCGTACGTGCTGGCGCTCGACCTCGACCCGGCCCTGGTCGACGTCAACGTGCACCCGTCGAAGATCGAAGTGCGCTTCCGCGACAGCCGTTCCGTGCACCAGTTCGTCTTCCACGCGGTGCAGCGCGCGCTGGCGCAGACATCGGCCACGGCCTTCGGCAGCGTGCCAGCCCCGCTGCCGGCCGCCTCCAGCCTCGGCGGTGATACCGCAGGCGCGGGTTTGGGTGGATCTGGCATCTGGCGCCGCGAGCAGACGCAGACCTCGTTCGGTGCGCAATTTACGAATACCTTCGCGCCCGCCTCGCCCGGCGCGGCCCGCCCCTTCTTTGCCGACGCGCCAGGCGTGGCCCAGGACACGGCGGCCTACGGCGCCCTGTTCGGCGGCGGCGCAGGTGCCGCCAACTCGCCGGTCACGCAGGTGGAGCCCTACATCGCCTCGCCCGAAGCGATGGCGCGCGAAGAATATCCGCTGGGCTTTGCCTTGGCCCAGCTGCACGGCATCTACATCCTGGCGCAAAACACCAAGGGCCTGGTGCTGGTCGACATGCACGCGGCGCACGAGCGCATCCTGTACGAACAGCTGAAAAACGCGCTGCAGGCGCAGGTCTCCGGCCAGGACATGCAGGTGCAATCCTTGCTGATCCCCGTGACGTTCTACGCGGACGCCATCGAAGTGTCGACGGCGAATGAAAACCAGGACACCTTGAAAGCGCTGGGCTTCGACATCGCCGCCCTGTCGCCCACCACCCTGGCCGTGCGCTCCGTGCCGACCCTGCTCAAGAACGCGGACGCGCAAACCCTGGCGCGCGACGTGCTGCGCGACGTGCGCGAATACGGCGGCTCGCGCGTGCTGATCGAGCGCCAGAACGAATTGCTGGGTACCCTGGCCTGCCACACGGCCGTGCGCGCCAACCGGATCTTGTCGGTGCAGGAAATGAACGCCCTGCTGCGCCAGATGGAGAGCACGGAACGCGCCGACCAGTGCAACCATGGACGCCCGACGTGGGTGCAGGTCGAGATCAACGCGCTCGATAAACTGTTCCTGCGCGGCCAGTAGGTCGGATTAGCGCAAGCGTAATCCGAGGCGATGCCGCCGCTGCAGTGTCGGATTACGCTGCGCTTATCCGACCTACGCATCACCTTACACGAGTTAACATGCAAAACACCCCACACCTCCCCCTGGCCGTCGCCATCATGGGTCCCACGGCCAGCGGCAAGACGGCCAGTGCGCTGGCCATCGCGCAAGCGATCCCGTCCGAGATCATTTCCGTCGATTCCGCCCTCGTCTACCGGGGCATGGATATCGGCACGGCCAAGCCGTCGCAGGAAGAACTGGCCCAGGTACCGCATCATTTGATCGACATCATCGACCCGCTGGACGCCTATTCCGTGGCGCAGTTCCGCAACGATACCCTGCGCCTGGTGGCGGAAATTTCCGCGCGCGGCAAGCTGCCGCTGCTCGTCGGCGGCACCATGCTGTACTTCAAGGGACTGGCCGACGGCCTCGACGACTTGCCGGGCGCCGATCCTGCCTTGCGCGCCCGGCTGGAAGAAGACGCGGCCGCCATCGGCTGGCCCGCCATGCATGCGCGCCTGGCGCAGCAGGACCCGGTCACGGCCGCGCGCCTGGCGCCGCAGGATGCGCAGCGCATCGGCCGCGCGCTGGAAATCATCGCCCTGTCCGGCCAGCCCATGTCGGCCCTGCTGGACCGCCGCGAAAAGACCGTGCTGCCATTCCAGCTGCAATCGTTCGCGCTGGAGCCGTCCGACCGCGCCGTGCTGCACGCGCGCATCGCCACGCGCTTCGACCTCATGCTGAAAGACGACGCCCTGCTCGATGAAGTGGAACAGCTGCGCCGCCGTGGCGACCTGCATCCTGGCCTGCCCTCAATGCGCTGCGTGGGCTACCGCCAGGCCTGGGAATACCTCGATGGCCGCATCGACCGCGCCGCCCTGCGCGAGACGGGCATCATCGCCACGCGCCAGCTGGCCAAGCGGCAGCTGACATGGTTACGCTCGATGCCGGAGCGCATCGTCATCGATTGCCTGGGCGCCAACCCGGCCGCAGCCATGCTGGCGCAGATTCAAGCGTTGCTGAAATAGCCATACAACAATCCACCACGAAAAATCCGCACATTTTTTTGCGCCGGCATTGACAAGGAAATGGGAAGACTGGATAATGCTCGGCTGTTGGGTGATATAGCTCAGTTGGTTAGAGCACAGCATTCATAATGCTGGGGTCGGTGGTTCAAGTCCACCTATCACCACCAAAGAACATCGATCAGATTTCCTCTGGTCAAAACCAGCATCCGGTCTGACCGGTCTGTTTGGTGATATAGCTCAGTTGGTTAGAGCACAGCATTCATAATGCTGGGGTCGGTGGTTCAAGTCCACCTATCACCACCAAGAATTTGCAGCATTGATGAACCCGCCCTGCCCCGTGCAGCGGCGGGTTTTTTCATTTCAGGCGCCGCCGCGCATGCGGCCTGTATGCAACACCTGCCCCCTGCAAGCAGGGATCGTGACAAGCTGGCGCCGACAATGACTCTCATCCGAGGTCTTTGGAACCTGATGTCCGTCGCCCAGCCTTGGGCCGCATTGGCGGTCGCTTTACAGCCAGCAGGCGGCGATCCGCGCGCCGGGCACCCGGCGGGCTTCCCGATCCGGAATGCACGCCTGGGCTGGCAAGCCAAGAATGGCCTGGCGCTCAACATCAGCAACGCTCTCGGCTAGCGCCATGTCATCCCGTTCGACAACACCACCGGTTCGCACATGACTGGCATTCTGACTGGCATTCAGTTCGCGCCGCGGCCGGGATTTTCGGCTAAGATGATGGCGCGGCATTGCGCCGCACCGCATCGTGCATCGGCCTCTCATTCATCTACACCGTCAATGGAACAAAAAGACAAGTCCTGGGTCACTTCGGTGGACGTCGCCAAACGGGCCGGCGTCTCGCGCTCCGCCGTCTCGCGCACATTCACGCCCGGCGCCAGCGTGGCGCCCGAAACGCGGGCCCGCGTGATGGAAGCGGCGCAGTCGCTGGGCTACCAGGTCAACATCCTGGCGCGCAGCATGAACCAGGGCCAGAGCAACCTGGTGGGCGTCGTCATCACAGGCTTCACGGACCCGTTCCGCGTGGCCCTGCTGGGCGAAGTCACGCGCAGCCTGAGCGAACATGCGCTGGTGCCGCTGCTGATGAATGCGGAAGATCCCGAACGCCTCAGCGAATTGCTGCGCATCCTCCTCAGCTACAAGATTTCCGGCGTCATCATGACGTCCGGCTCGCCGCCGTCCGCCGTGGCGACGGAATACCTGCAGCGGCAAGTACCGGTGGCCATGATCAACCGCGCGCGCGACCTGAAGGGCGTGGACGTGGTCAACAGCGACAACCGCCATGGCGGCGAACTGGCGGCCAGCACCCTGCTCGACAGCGGTGCCAAACGGCTGGCCTTCGTCAATACGCGCGCCAGCAGTTTCAGCGGCATCGCGCGCGGCAAGGCCTTCCTCGACCACCTGGCGCCGGCCGTGGCGAAGAAGCGCTGCACGGCCGGCGAATACCTGGCCGACGCCATCGGCTACCAGGCGGGCCAGGAAGCGGCCGACGCCCTGCTCGCCTCGGGCAAGCTGCCCGACGGCGTCTTTTGCGCCACCGACCTGATCGCCTGCGGCTTCATCGATGCGGCGCGCAGCAAGTACGGCATCGACGTGCCGGCGCAATTGCAGGTGATCGGCTTCGACGACATTCCCATGGCGGCGCTCGACGCCTACCAGCTGACCACCATCCGCCAGGATGCGGGCGAACTGGCGCGCCGCGCCGTCAAGAGCCTGGTCGAGCGCATGGAAAAATTCGCCATGCCGGGCCGCCTGAAGGAAGTCCCCGTCACCCTTGTGCGGCGCGGCACGACGCGCTAAGCGCTTCGACACGGCAGATGGCGCAACGCCGTCGTCTGCCGCTCGCCACAGCCCCGCAGCGCCCGCCGTTCCCCGTTTTCCACACTTTTTCATCCCCCGCCTGTACTTGTTGACATCGAAAAAAATCCGGGTTACTGTTTGCACACGCGTGCTGCACACGTGTGCAATTTCTTCAAAAAGCCTGTTCTGGCCACACCACTAAAAAAAGCGTCCCGTCCACGGAGGCGCCATCAAGGAGACTGTTATGTTGAACCACGTTCTAAGAATCGCCCTGTTCGGCGCCGGGGCCATCGGCCTGGCAGCCTGCACCACCCCCGCCGGCTTGCAGCACAATACCGCTGCCACAGCCGCCGCCGATCCGAAGCTGGCGAAGATCGGCCAGATCGTCGTCGTGTACATGGAAAACCGCAGCTTCGACCACCTGTTCGGCACCTTCCCCGGCGCCGACGGCATCGCCAATGGCCGCTCGCCCGACACCACCACGCAGACCGGCCCCGATGGCAAGCCGTATGCGATGCTGCCCGCCGTGGCGCTCGACAAGGGCGGCCTGGACCAGCGCTTCAAGGGCGACATCGCCAACGCGCCCTTCCACATGGAGCCGAGCGTGTCGCTGGGCGACAAGACGGCCAGTCCCGTGCACGCATTCTGGACGCACAAGCGCCAGATCAACGACGGCAAGAACGACCGCTTCGTCGTCGAGGGCAACACGGGCGCCCTTCCCATGGGCTATTTCGACGGCAGCAAGCTCAAACTGTGGGCCCTGGCGCAGCGCTACACCCTGGCCGACCGCTTCTTCCAGTCCGCCTACGGCGGCTCCTTCCTCAACCACATGTGGCTGACCTGCGCCTGCACGCCCGTGTTCCCGAACGCGCCCAAGTCCATCGTCGCCCAGGATGAGCGCGGCACCGGCCACAAGAAGGGCGAGGAAGCGGAAGTGACGCAGGACGGCTACGCCGTCAACACCATGCAGGGCCCGCTGCTGTTCGATCCGACCAAGAAGCAGACCTTCCTGCCGCCGCAAACCATGCCCACCATCGGCGACCGCCTGACGGACAAGGGCATATCCTGGGTCTATTATGCGGACGGCTACGACATCGCCGTCGCCTCGACCAAGTCGGGCAAAAAGGCCGACGATTTCTCGTATCACCACCAGCCGTTCACCTACTTCAAGCGCTTCATCGACAGCCCGCAGCAGCGCGCCACGCACCTGAAGGACCGCTCCGACATGATCGCCGATGTCCAGGCGGGCAAGCTGCCGCCCGTCTCGTTCTACAAGCCCATGGGCAAGAAGAACATGCATCCGGGGATGGACAAATCGAGCGTGGCGGCCGGCGACGACGAGGGCGTGGCCATCATCAACGCCATCATGGAAGGCCCGCAATGGAAGGATACCGTCATCATCGTCACCACCGATGAAAACGGCGGTTTCTGGGACCACGTGGCGCCGCCCAAAGGCGACCGCTTCGGCCCGGCCACGCGCATCCCCGCCCTCGTCATCTCGCCCTTCAGCGAAGGCGGCCATATCGACCATACCGAATATGAAACCGTGTCGATCCTGAAGTTCATCGAGGAGCGCCACGGCCTGGCGCCATTGAGCGAGCGCGATGCGCGCGCCAACAGCCTGGCCAAGGCCCTCAAGCTGTAATTCTCCCCTCCTGCCTGCCCCGGGTGCGCCGTCCTGCGCGGCGCACCCGGGCTAACCACACCTGAAGGAAACGCCATGCTGCACGCACGCCATCTTCCCCTGTCCCTCCTGATGCTCTCCCTGGCCGCCTGTGGCGGCGGCGAGACAACGCCGCCGGTGACGCCGCCGGTCACGCCCCCTGTCACGCCGCCGCCAGCCACCTATTACCAGACCAAGACGCCGTACACGCCGCAGCAGGATGCAGCCACGTATGAAGCGGCGCCGGCCGGCTACGCGCCCGTGTTCACCGAACTGGTGGCGCGCCACGGTTCGCGCGGCCTGTCGAGCATGAAGTACGACGCCGCCTTCTACAACGTCTGGCAAAGGGCCGCCGCCGACGATGCGCTCACGCCGCTGGGGCAAAAGCTGGGCGCCGACATCCTGAAACTGATGAAGGCCAACGCGCTGCTCGGCTACGGCGTGGACGGCATCACGGCGCCCGGCTATGGCAACCTGTCGCAGACGGGCATCAATGAGCACAAGCAGCTGGCCGTGCGCATGCTGGCGCGCCTGCCCGCCCTGTTCACGCAACTGGGCGCGAACGCCGCCAGCGCGCCGCGCCAGATCGTCACCGTCAGTTCCGGCGTGGACCGCGCCAAGGACAGCGCCGCGTATTTTGCGCAGTCGCTGGCCGCCACGGCACCAAACGTCGCGCCGCTGATTACCCTGCCGCCCGCACCGGCCGGCTACCCGGCCGGCAAGCCCGTGGCGCAGCCGAATGGCACCAACCGCTTCCTGCTGTATGCGCACAAGCTGGTGCCCAAGACGGACCTGGTCACCGATGCCCTCGACCGCTACTACCAGACCTACCAGGACAGCCAGGCTTACCAGGCCTACCTGGAAAGCCCCGCTTTCCTGGCCAAATACTCGGCCATCGACACGGATGCCACGGCGCGCACCCTGGGGCGCGAAGTGCTGGAACGCCTGTTCACCAAGGCCTTCGTCGACAAGATCGACAACGGTACCTACCGCTTCGCCAACACGGGCACCTACAGTTTTACCAGCGACGACGGCAAATTCACCAACACCGTCACCGGCGACGGCGGCACCACCATCAAAGGACTGGCCGACGCCGCATCGGTGCTGTACAACCTGTACGCCATCATGGCCGGCATGACGAACGAGGTCAAAGCCGACTTCGTGCAGTACATGCCGTCGGACGCGGCCAAGTACCAGGCCTTCGTGCAGGATTACCAGGATTTCTACAACAAGGGTCCCGGCACCACGGAAAGCGCCGGCGTCACCTGGAACTACGTGCGCGCGCTGCGCGACGACTTCTTCACGGAAGTGGACGCCATCGCGCGCGGCGACCTGTCGCACGGCGCCAAGCTGCGCTTCACGCATGCGGAAGCCATCATCCCGCTGGCCACGGCCATGGGTCTGAAGACCGTCGTCGGCGCGCTGCCGGCGGCGCAGACCTACAGCTATGACAACAGCAGCTGGCGCGGCTTGTACGTGGCACCGATGGCGGCCAACATGCAGTGGGACGTGTACCGCGACGCCAGCGGCAATGTGCTGGTCAAGCTGCTGTACAACGAAAAGGAAACCGACTTCCAGGCCGCCTGCGATGGCGCGCGCTTCGCTGCCGGCAGCCATTTCTATGTGTATGCGAAGCTGAAGACCTGCTACGGCCACGTGGCGCAGTAAGCGGGAAGCGTGGGCGGACCGGCTCACAGCCGTGCCCGCCTGTTTGGCGTTTGATGCTAGGCTTGCGCCTAGATAATCACGTCACGGACTCCCATGCCTCCATCGCTTCCCCTGGCCAGCATCCCGCTGGCCCTGGCCCTCGCCATGTGCGCCGGTCCCACGCTGGCCGTCGAAGGCCATTACCAGACCAAGACGCCGTATGCGCCGCAGCAGGACCCGGCCACCTATGCCGCGCCGCCGGCCGGCTTCCAGCCCATCTTCACGCAACTGGTGGCGCGCCACGGTTCGCGCGGGCTCACCAGCATGAAGAACGACGCGGCCCTGTATGCGATGTGGCAGCAGGCCGCCGCGCAGGATGCGCTCACGCCCCTGGGCCGCGAACTCGGCCCCGACATCCTGGCCCTGATGAAGGCCAATGCCTTGCTCGGCTATGGCGTGGCGGGTATCGAGCGGCCCGGCTACGGCAATCTGTCGCAGACGGGCATCGACGAACACCGGCAGCTGGCCGTGCGCATGCTGGCGCGCCTGCCCGCCCTGTTCGCGCAGGTGGGCCAGGACGCCGCGACGGCGCCGCGCCAGCTCGTCACCATCCATTCCGGCGTGGACCGCGCGCGCGACAGCGCACGCTTTTTCACGCAGTCGCTGCTCGAGCACGCGCCCGCGCTGACGCCCTTGCTGTACCTGCCGCCCGCGCCGGCGCCGTATCCGCAGGGACGCAAGCCCACGGTACAGCCGATATTGCAGCCCGATGGCGTCAACCGCTTCCTGCTGTACGCGCACAAGCTGGCGCCGCAGACGGACCGCGTCACCGATCCGGCCAATCCCTATTACGCCACCTATGCCGCCAGCCAGACCTACCAGTACTATGAACGAAGCAAGCAGCTGGATGCGCTGATGGGCACTCCGGCCAGGCTGCCTGCGGCGACAGCGCATGCGCGCCACGTGCTCGAACGGCTGTTTTCTCCCGCCCTCCTCGACCAGTTTGAAGCCGGCCGCGCCAGCTATGCGGACACGGGCAGCTATACCTTCACCAGCGCCGACGGCAAGTTCACGCGCACCATGACGGGCAGCGGCAAGACCGTCATCCGCAGCCTGAATGCCGCCGCGACAAAACTGTATGAGCTGTATGCGATCGCCGCCGGCATGCGGCATGAAGTGCCGGCCGATTTCAGCCGCTACATGCCTGCCGAGGATGCGCGCTATTACGCCTATGTCGCCGACCATGAGGATTTTTACCAGAAGGGCCCCGCCACCACGGAAAGCAGCGGCGTGACGTGGCGCTTTGCGCTGGCCTTGCGCGACGATTTTTTCAATGAAGTCGATGCGCTGGCCAGGGGCGATGTGCGCCACGCGGCCAAGCTGCGCTTCACGCACGCCGAGATGATCATTCCGCTCGCTTCGGCCATGGGCTTGCAGCAGGCACTGGCCCCCTTGCCGGCATCGCTCAGCTACAGTTATGAAAACAATCCATGGCGCGGCCAGAACGTCTCGCCGCTGGCGGCCAATATGCAGTGGGATGTGTACCGCAACGACGCAGGACAGCTCATCGTGCGCCTGCTGTACAACGAAAAGGAAACGGACTTCCAGGCCGCTTGCGACGGCGCCCGCATTGCGCCGGGCAGCGTCTTTTACGACTATGCGAAACTGAAAACCTGCTACGGACACGTGGCGGCGCGCTGACGCGCTGATACTGCGCGCCGCCAGCGCGCTTTACTTCAGGGTCGGCATGGCAAACTCCGCGCCGGCAGCCGTCGAGGCCGGCCAGCGCTGCGTCACCGCCTTCTGCTTCGTGTAGAAACGCACCGATTCCGGGCCGTGTGCATGGTGGTCGCCGAACAGGCTGCGCTTCCAGCCGCCGAAGCTGTGGAAGGCCATCGGCACGGGAATCGGCACGTTGACCCCCACCATGCCCACCTGCACGCGGTGCGTGTATTCGCGCGCC
>Ga0182008_10002759_pt1 | contig 10892 bp, 8 predicted proteins | sample Sormic07211129_1_FD_120482 | JGI IMG/M metagenome (GOLD analysis project Ga0182008, IMG submission 120482) | Rhizosphere microbial communities from Sorghum bicolor, Mead, Nebraska, USA - 072115-129_1 metaG | ecosystem: Host-associated > Plants > Roots > Rhizosphere | place: USA: Nebraska...
ATGGCGGCGAGCTTCGTCGTGCCGGGCAGCCGCACCGAACGCTATCAGGCGCGCATCGCCCTGATCGAGCCGGCTCCCGATTCCATCGCCAACGAGGCGGTGACGGCCGGAAGCGCCTCGGCTACAGCCTCTGCGACCAAGGCTGTCTACTACAACGCCCTGTTCGATGTGCCCAACGACCACGGAATGCTGCGGCCCTCCATGACGGTCCAGGTCTCCGTGCATGTGAAGAAGGTCGAGGACACCTTGCTCGTTCCCGCTGTGGCGCTGCGACCAGGTGCGAAGGCCGGGCGCGGGACGGTGCGCGTGCTGCAACCGGATGGGGACGTGGTCGAGCGCCAGGTGCTGACCGGTCTGCGCACACCCCTGCAGGTGCAGGTACTCGGCGGTCTGACCGTCGGGGAGCGCGTAGTGGTCGGTGAACCGGTCGCGGCCGATGCCGTAGTACCTCAAGGGCCGGCGCTATGGTAGGCCCGTCCCGGGCATTGCTGGAGACGCGCGGCCTGCGCCGTGAGTTCGTGGCAGGGGAGGGCACCCTCACGGTGCTGGACGGCATCGATCTGCGGATCGACGCAGGCGAGATGGTGGCCATCGTGGGTGCTTCGGGCTCCGGCAAATCGACGCTCATGAACATCCTCGGCGCGCTGGATCGTCCGACCGCGGGCAGCTACCGCGTGGCCGGCCAGGAGGTTGCGGATCTGGACGCGGATGGCCTGGCGAGGTTGCGACGCGAGCACTTCGGCTTCGTCTTCCAGCGCTATCAGCTGCTCGGTGAATTGACCGCGCTGGACAACGTGGCACTGCCCGCCATCTACGCCGGTTGCGGCGCGCCGCAACGCCAGGCTCGTGCGCGGTTGCTGCTGGAGCGTCTGGGATTGGGAGCGCGCGCGGACCATCGGCCCAATCAGCTCTCGGGCGGACAGCAGCAGCGCGTCTCGATCGCGCGTGCGCTGATGAACGGCGGCAGCGTGATATTGGCCGACGAGCCGACGGGTGCCCTGGACACATCCAGCGGCGAGGAAGTGCTTCGTCTGCTCGCCGAACTGAATGCGCAGGGGCACACGGTGATCATCGTCACGCACGATGCCCAGGTGGCCCGCCGTGCGTCGCGCGTGATCGAAATCAGCGACGGCCGCATCGTTTCCGATCGACGCAGCGAAGCCGCGACGGTGCCGGGCGCGACTGCGTTGCCAGCGCCGCCGGAAGGCGAGATCGGGTGCGAAGGTACAGCCATGTCTGCTCGCCTGGCGCAGACGCTGCGCATGGCGCTTTTCGCCCTGCATGCCCACCGGCTGCGCGCGCTGCTGACGATGCTGGGCATCGTCATCGGTATTGCAGCCCTGGTGTGCGTGGTCGCGCTGGGGCGCGGTGCGCAGGATCAGGTCATGGCCCAGATCCGAGAGCTGGGCACCAACACGCTGGAGATATTTCCCGGCCGGGACTTCGGCGACCTGAGAGCGAGCGCGATAGAGAACCTGTCGGTGGCCGACGCCGAGGCGCTGGCGCAGCAGTTCTACGTGGACAGTGCCTCGCCCAACATATCGGTGTCGGTGGCGGCACTGCGCGACTCCGCGGCGGCATCGGCCCAGGTCAATGGCGTGGGGGCGGGGCTGTTTCGCGTGCGCGGCCTTTCATTGGCCTCGGGCCGATTCTTCGACGCCCTCGAGCAGGAAGCGCGCGCACAGGTGGCCGTGATCGATCAACGCGCAGCCACGGCGCTCTTCGGCAGCGCATCGCCGCTGGGGCAGACCGTGCTTCTCGGCGAGATGCCGGTACAGGTCGTTGGTGTGCTGCGCCCGATGCAGAGCAGTTTCGCGTCGAGCACGCCGGGCTTCTTCGTTCCCTACACGACGGTGGCGACACGCCTCGCGGGAAGGCAATACCTGGAAAGCATCACATTGCGCATCAAGGACGAAATCTCCAGCCGTGCGGCGCAAGGCGCCGTCACTTCGGTGCTGCGCGACCGTCACGGCAGCCAGGACTTCTTCATCATGAATTCAGACCAGGTTCGGCAGGCCGCCACGCGCACCAGTCGCACCCTGGCACTGCTGATCTCCGGCGTGGCGACCCTGTCGCTGATGGTGGGGGGAATCGGCGTGATGAACATCATGCTGGTGTCGGTGACCGAGCGCACGCGAGAAATCGGCGTGCGAATGGCCGTGGGCGCGCGGCGCACCGACATCGTTGCGCAGTTCCTCATGGAGGCCGTGCTGATCTGCCTGATCGGCGGCGCGGTTGGCGTGTTGCTGGCCTTCGGCCTGGGTGCGCTCATCGCCTTGCTGATGCCGCAACTGCCGATGTCTTTTTCTGCGCTCTCGGTGGTGCTGGCTGTGGTCAGCTCCTGCCTGGTCGGCGTGGCTTTCGGTTACCTGCCTGCCAGGAACGCCGCACGGCTCGAGCCGGTGCAGGCCCTCGCGCGAGATTGACATGACGCGATCCATACCTTTTTCTCTTCTTCGCCTGCGAGCGTCCTTGCCCCGAGCCATGTTCGCCACTCTGCTGGCCTGTGCAGGGGTGGGATGCACCACGCCCGAGCCCCCCAAGCCGATGCCGGTGCTGCCACCTGCGTATACCCATGCCGAGGCTGCACCGGCAGCTCGAGCTGGCAACAGGAGGTTGACCTGGTGGCGCGCGGGCGAGCTGCCAGTGCTGGACGCCTGGGTGAAAACCGCCCTCGCACGCAACGCAGACCTTGCCGTGGCGGGCATCCGGCTGCGCCGCGCGATGCTGGAGGCCCGGCTCGCAGGCGCCCGGTTGACACCCACGGTGTCCGGCGCATGGAACACCCGCAGCGCGCGAGGGCTGGGCAGTGGACAACCGGACACGAGCTCAGGCAGCAACGGGCAGATCGCAGTGAGCTGGGAACTCGACCTCTTCGGGCGTCTCGACGCGCTGCAGGCTGCCGCCAGCTCCGAGGCGCAGGCGAGCAAGCGGGACAGGCAGGCCGTGCGGCTGGTGCTGGTCGCCAGCGTCATCGACCTGTACTTCCAGCTCGCCTACGCCAACGATCGCGTGGCGATGGCCGAAGCCAGCGAAAGCGATGCCCGGCGCATCGTGGCCTTGGTTCAGGCCCGCTTCGAGGCGGGAGCGGAAGGTCGGCTGGCGCTGCACGAGGCACTGCAAGTGCGCGAGGAGCGTGCCGCCGATCTGGCGGCCCAGCGTCAGGCAGCCACGGTACTGCGCGAGCGCGCGCGCGTGCTGCTGGATGGCGCTTCCGTACCGGAGCCCGAGCCCCGGACGCTGCCCGAGATCGCCTTGCCGCCGGTACATCCAGGCCTTCCGGCCGATCTGCTCGGGCGCAGGCCTGACCTGCGCGCTGCCCAGTGGCGGCTTCAGGCCGCGGGTGCGCGCACCGACGCAGCGGTGGCCAGCTACTACCCTGGCATCTCACTCACCGGTGCGCTGGGCAGTTCCAGCAGAGCCCTCCTCGACGTACTTGCCAATCCGGTCGCGACATTGGGTGTCGGCATGACGCTGCCCTTTCTGCAGGCGCGCACGTTGGGAATCGAGACCGACATCGCCCGCACCAGATACGAAGAAGCCGCAGTGGGGTTTCGCAAAGCGCTGTACACCGCGCTCGGCGAAGTGGACCAAGCTCTCTCCGCCCGCATCCGACTCGCCGAGCAGGAAGGCGCGTTGCGCCAGGCGCAACGCCAGGCGGCGGAAGCGGCACGGGTCTACGAGGCCCGCTTCCGGGTCGGGTTGCTGCCTCTGAGAAGCTGGCTCGATGCGCAGGAACGCCTGCGCACGGCAGAGGTCGCCCATGCTTCGATACGACTGGCCCAACTGCAGAACCATGTGCAGCTCCGTCAGGTATTGGGTGGTGGCTGGGTCGAGAACGATCCCGGGATGACGCCTTGATCAGCGACTGAACGCTGCGGCGTTCGGTGGCCTGTGCAGATGAAGAGAAAAAAGCCTGGGCGTCGCGCTGTCTCGTTGAAGGCCGGCCGGAAAGTCGGGGGGCGCCATCTTGCCGATGGTTGCAGGTGCCTCAATGGAATCTGGACTGCTTGCCACCAGATTTCCCACATTCTCCGGAAAGAATCTCTGCCGAGCGAATGCACATCGCTGTTGCCCAAACCACATCGGCGCGTCCTTGCGCCGGGTGCCCTAGCCATTTGTTGAAACGATGAAAAAGATAGGAACGTCGCCGAGCAGCATGAAGACGGCAGACAGCGCTACGCACTTCGAGCGTGCGGCCCCCGCGCTGGCTGCGGCGGAGGCGCGAGCGATCCGTCTGCGTGGCGCGGCGATTGCTTTTAGAACGGCACTGATGTGGCGACGAGAGGGCCTGACGTTGAGGGAGCAGCCCCACTGATTGCCAAGGTCCGAGGGCCCGTCCGTCGAGATGCGCAAGCGCTTCGAACTCCTTCAGAAAGGGCGAGCTCGAATGGTGCTTCAGCGATTTTTCAGGGGGGAGGCCTGATACCCGCCATATCGGATCCTGGTCTTCAATACGGCCAGTGAAGTAACCAGGGAATTCGCATTCCAGTGTCTGGGCGGCCACGCGGCGACACCCATCGTTCCTGCAACCGCAAAGACCTGCGTCGAAATCATCAAGGCCAAGGCTGCAATAGCCACAATGATCCCAGCGTAGTGTTTCGAGCTGGACGGGAGCCTCCAACGGGGGCGAGGTGAAATCATCTTGCGCGCACTTCGTCAAAGTCTCCAATGCTGCGATGCGTCGAGCCACATTGCGCGCAGGGATTGTCAAGATTCGTTGAATCTCGCGCATTCGCTGCTTTTGGCCTCGTGAATTGCCAGAGACCTCTGGAAGGCTGCGGGCCATACAGCGCTGCGGACGAAGCGAACAAGCAAGTTCGCGGGTAGTCACGTCAGGAGATGGCGCCCGCACTGCCTGATCCACAGGGTGCAGTCGGAGCCGACGTCCGAGAAGGACTTCATCCAATCTCCACCGAATGCGCAATGTTCGTCAATGCTGAAGCAATCCAATGATGGGCTTACTCCTCTTGCAGGCTGCTCATCCTTGTTTCGCGCACGACTCCCCGCTTCGCACCTTGCCTCGCTGTGCGCTCTGCTTCTCGCATGCGCCCTGTCGGCATGCACCACAGTAGACCTTCCGACACTGCCGAACGAACTTCCGGCGCATTGGCGCAAGGCTGGCTCCACTCCCTCCGATGCGATCCAGCCCGATCTGCAGGCATGGTGGAAGGTATTGAGCGACACACGACTCGATGCCCTGGTGGATCGGGCCATGGCCCAGAACCTGACAATGGCGCAGGCGCGCAGCCGCCTGCGCCAGGCGAGATTGCTCGCCCGACGCGACCACGCCCAGCATCTGCCGGTGGTTTCCGGGAGCGCCCGCACCTTGCAGGACATCTCGGCCACGGACAACTACTTCCAGGCCAGTCTCGATGCCATATGGGAGCTGGGCCTCTTCGGTGCGCGCGAATCGGCGCAGCGCCATGGCAATGCGCGCGTGGACGCGGCGATCGCGGTCGCTCATGGCGCGCGCGTGTCCGGCATCGCCGAAGTGGTGCGCACGTATGCAGAGCTGCGCGGCGCGTTGTATCGCGAGTCACTGCTGCGACGCCAGGCGGCGCTGGACAATCATGCGCTGGCGCTGCTTGACTTGCGAAATCGCCTGCAGCTGGGACCGCCCGATGAGCGTCTGCAAATTGTCGAACGTCTGGCGCAGACGCGCGCCCAATCGAGCGAAGCGCGCGAGACGGCCGAGCGGGCCTCGCAAGCACTCGCCGTACTCCTGGGGCAGACCGCTCCGGATGAGGCCTGGACCCCCGCTGCAACCTGGCCGCCGGCGCCATTGCCGGGCACGAAGAATTTCGCTTTGCAGCAGGTGCCGGCCGACATGCTGCGATACCGCCCTGAAATTCGCAGCGCCGAGGCCGAGGTTCTGAAGGCCGCCGCTGAACTGGGCATCGCCCGCTCGGAGCTCTATCCCCGAATCACGCTCGGGGTATCGATGCTGTACGCACACAACCTGACAAGGCACAGTCGTCGCACCTCGGACAACATTCCGGCAATCGGCCCGGCGATCGACATCCCCCTGTTCGACTGGGCCCGCAGGCGGAACTTCGCGGAGGCGCAGAAGGAAGCCCTCGAGGCTTCGCTGATGGCATACCGACAGACGGTCGCGGAGGGCGTCGCGGAAACCGAGTCGGCGCTGAGCCGATTGCGGGAAGCGCAGGAACGTTGCCAGCAGTTGCAGACCGCCCTCGACGCCAGTAAGCGCCGCACGCAAGACCAGACCCTTCTGGCAAATCTGGGCCTGGCGAGCGGACTCGATCTCCTGGCAGCACAGCGCGAGGAACTGCAACAGTCCATCGCCCTTGCCGCAGCCCGCACCAGCCACACGCTTGCGTTCGTGGCGCTGTACAAGTCGCTGGGCGGCGCGCCGTGGCCCGCTGGCGAGGCCGCGCGGGACTGGCCAGCCCCATCCGGCATCGGTGGGGCATCCTCATGATCGCGTTGGCGCGCAAGACCATCGTCCATGAATGGCGCCGCTTTGTGCCGGCTGTTCTGGCCGTGGGGTTCGCAGGACTCCTGCTGACCGTGCAAGCGGCACTCATGCTGGGCATCTTCGGCAGCGCGGCCGTCTACGTGACGGCTTCCTCGGGCGATCTGTGGGCAGGCTACCCGGGTACGCAAAGCGTCAATTTCGGCCGCGATATCGATCCCGCCGTGGAGATGCGACTTCGCATGGATCCTGGCGTCGCCGATGTCGAGCCCTACCTGTGGGTGGAAGGCGACTGGCGCAACGACGCGCGATCCGGCGGTGGGGTTTCGGTCTATGTCTCGGGCATCGGCACGGACGCGGATGCCTTGATGTTCTCTCGCATACTGCCGCCGGCGGTGCGTCGACTGATGCGTCAACCTGGCGCAGTGATCGTTGACCGGTCGGATCTGGATCAGCTCAGCACGCCGGTGGGCGGCCAGGCCTGGGTGAACGGCCATCGTGTGCAGATCGTGGCCGCGCTGGACGGCCTGCGCGCCCTGGGCGGCGTCAATGTACTGGCGTCGATGGCGACGGCGCGGGAGTTGCGAGCCGGCGAGTCCTCCGCAGGAGTGACGTACTTCGTAGCGCGGATTTCGCGCGCCGATCAGGCCGACCTCATCAAGTCCAGACTGGCCGGCAGCACGACTTTCGGCGCCTTCGAGGTCTGGACGGCGGCGGAATTCGCGCGCCGATCGCAGTTGTACTGGATGTTCGACACCGGTGCGGGCATTGCTGTGCTGTTCATGGCCGGCATCGTTTGCCTGGTCGGTGCGGTGGTGACCAGCCAGTCGTTGATGGCGGTCGTGGCGGCATCCGCGCGTGAGTACGCCATGCTCAACGCCTTGGGAGCCAGCGTGGGAGCTCTGCGCCGCATCGTGGTCGAGCAGGCCTGCTGGGTGGGCTGCATCGGCCTGGCGGTCAGTGGCTTGTTCTGCAGTCTTCTTCTCTGGCTGGCGGCTCGCTACGGCGTGCCGGTGGGCATGGATGCAGCGATGGCACTGGCCTGCGCGGCGCTGGTTCTCGGCCTCGCGTTGATATCCGGCTTGATCGCCGTGCGCGGCTTGGTGCGCGCCGATCCCGCGATGTTGCTGAGATGAGCATGGCAGTGTCTCCCATCCGGGCGTCCTCGCCCGCGAGTCTGCAGGGCCACCAGCTCAGCAAGTCCTTTCTGTCGGGGAAGGTGCGCGTCGACGTATTGCGCGACCTGTCCATTCAGGTCCGGCAAGGCGAACTCACACTGATCTCCGGTCCGTCGGGCTGCGGCAAGAGCACGCTGCTGTCGCTGTTGAGCGGACTGCAAGCGCCCGACTCGGGACGCGTTCTGGCCCTTGGCGATGATTTGAGCCAGATGGACAAGCGCGCGCTCGAGCGCTTCCGTCTTCGACACACCGGCTTCGTGTTCCAGGGATTCAATCTCTTCGCGGCACTCACTGCGCGCGAGCAGGTGCAACTGCCCCTTGGCTATCTGGGCCTCAGCGACCGGCAATCAGCCGAACGTGCGATGCGGGCACTGTCGGAGGTGGGCATGGCACACCGCGCCGACGCCTTTCCCGTGCAGCTTTCGGGCGGGGAAAAGCAGCGCGTCGCGATTGCTCGTGCATTGGCCAAGGAGCCCAAGCTGCTGTTCGCCGATGAGCCGACCAGCGCGCTGGATGCGAACAACGGTCAGAAGGTCATCGACCTTTTGCACGAAATCTCCCATGTCCACGGCACCACGGTCCTGTGTGTCAGTCACGACCCGCGCCTCGTGCATCACGCCGATCGCGTGTTGACGATGGAGGACGGGAAGATCCGCGGCGACGCGAGGCCCGAGGCCGCGGTGCGTCGGCCCATCACCAAGAAAGTTCAATGATGAATCTCGTCCGTTGCGAGCGGCCGCACAGGCGCTTGTCGTGCGTCTTGCTGCTGGCCATCGCCATGAGCGGCTGCTCCAGGCCTGCTCCCAAGTCGCTCCCTGTTGTGGCCCCAAGCGCGCAGGCCGATTCGCCCCGACTGCTGGCGATGGCGCGTGGCAAGGTTGAGGTACGTGGTGGCTTGCTCGACATCGTGTCACCTTTGAACGGAGAGATCGAAACCTTGAACGTGGGCGAGGGCGATCTGGTGCAACGCGGCCAGGTGCTGCTGAAGCTTGGCTCCGAACAAGCGCGCATGGAAGCCGGCCTCGCTCAAGCCGAATTGAAACTGGTGCAGGCGCGCCTGCATGGCCAGGCCGAGCGCCTGCCCGCCGCGCGCCAGTTGGTTCGCCGCACGCAAGAGGCAGCCCGTGCGCAAGCACTCGATCCGCGGCGTGCCGAGGAAGCGCTCCAGGCCCAGCGGGACATCGAGGTCGCAATGCGAGTGCTGGAGGCGGAAAGCGCCATCGCGCGCCAGAAGATCGACCTCGCGCGCCTGGCCGTTCAACGCCACACGGTGACGGCACCTGACGACGCCATCGTGCTCAAGCTCAATGTCCAGATCGGCGCCCGTGTCGCTGCACAGGGCGCTCCCCCTCTGATGGTGCTCCTGCCGCAGCGCGCGTTGATCGTGCGCGCGGAGCTCAACGAGAGCTACGTCGCGAGCGTCAAACCCGGCATGCGCGCCACCGTCCAGCTCGAGCGGGATGCCAATGGCAGTTCCGAGCCAACACAGCTCGCCGCGCACGTGCTGCGCCTGAGTGCCGCCTACGGGCCGAGTCGCCTCGACGACGAGACGCCCCAGCGCACGGGCCTGCGCGTGGTGGATTGCATTCTTGAACTTGATCAGGAGGCCGCCTCGAGGCTGCGCCCCGGTCGCAACGTGAGGGTCAGCTTTTATGAGTGAGTCTTTTTTTTCGATCGCGGCGCCCGCAGCGACGACCCATGCCCCGACGCCAAGCGGGTGGACCATCCAATGCGATTTCGATGGCACGATCAGCGTCGAGGATGTCACGGACAGCCTGCTGCAGCGCTTTGGCGGTCGTGGCTGGCACGCGCTCGAAAAAGCGTGGGAAAGCGGCCAGATCGGCTCGCGCGAATGCATGAGCGGGCAAGTGTCGCTACTGGACATGAGTGCGCACGAATTCGACTCCCACCTCGATCGGATGCCCATCGACCGTCATTTCAGGGCCTTTGTCGCCGCAGCTCGACTGAGAGGCATCACCGTGCAAGTGGTCAGCGACGGCCTGGATCTCGCCATCAAGCGAATTCTCCAGGCACACGATCTGGGCGATCTGCCGGTCGTCGCGAATCAGTTGATCCAAATCACCGAACGCGGCTGGCGGCTGTACACACCGCACGCGAGAGCCAACTGCGAGCGCGCCAGCGGCAATTGCAAATGCGCCAACCTGGCCACGCAGCGCAAAGTGCATGGCAAGGTCCTTTTCGTCGGCGATGGCAGCTCCGATTTTTGTGTCTCGGGCAAGGCCGACTTCGTGCTGGCGAAGGACCGGCTGATCGGGCACTGCCGAAGCCGGCGCATCGCGCACGCGGCCTTTGACAACTTTCGCGACGCACTGGATCTGATGCTGGAAATCACGGCACGCAAGGATTGCCTCGCATGAACGACGAAATGGAAGTTCCGGAAGGTCATTGGAGTTCCTCGCCAGTGTGTGTGACCCGGCATGAATTCCTGCACGAAGGCCACGGCGAGCATGCCCGCACCGGCATCCTGCTGGTGCACGGTCTCACAGGAACCCCCAACGAGATGCGCTTGCTCGGCAAAGGCCTGCACCGCGCGGGCTTCACCGTCTACGGCGTTCAGTTGGCAGGTCATTGCGGCACGCAGGAAGACCTGGTGCGCACGCGCTGGCAGGATTGGGCTGCGAGCGTGCACGCCGGTGCGGAGCGGCTGCGCTGTCGAACGGATCGGGTGGTGGTGGTCGGACTGTCGATGGGTGCAGTGCTTGCGCTGGAACTGGCCATCACGCGACCGGAGCTGATCGATGGAATCGGGGCCTTGTCCACCATGTTCTGGCACGACGGCTGGAGCATTCCGCGCTACACACGGCTTTCGTTCCTGTTGCCGGCGTTCCGGGCGCTCGGCATCGGACGCAGCCAGGTGTTCATGGAACAACCACCCTACGGTATCAAGGATGAAGCGGTGCGCAGGCGCATCGTCGAACAGATGCAGCAGGGCGACAGCGCCGCTGCCGGCCTGCCGGGGAATCCCTGGTACGCCATCATCGAGATGAAGGCGCTGTCGGTACACGTGCGGCGACGGTTGGGACGCGTGCGCGCGCCCTGCCTGCTGATGCATTCCAGCCAGGACGATGTCTCCAGCGTGGCGAATGCCAGGCTGATCTTGCGCAAGGTCCGCGCTCCCGTCGAACTGGTGTTGCTGCACGACTGCTATCACATGATCACCGTCGATCGCGAACGCCGGACAGTCACGGCACACGCGGTGGATTTCGCCAGGCGCATCGCGGCCAACGCGCATCGCGTGAATTCTTGCTCGGCAC
>Ga0182008_10002761_pt1 | contig 10890 bp, 10 predicted proteins | sample Sormic07211129_1_FD_120482 | JGI IMG/M metagenome (GOLD analysis project Ga0182008, IMG submission 120482) | Rhizosphere microbial communities from Sorghum bicolor, Mead, Nebraska, USA - 072115-129_1 metaG | ecosystem: Host-associated > Plants > Roots > Rhizosphere | place: USA: Nebraska...
AATAGAACTCACACTTAAAAATACGCCCCTAGAACTACATTGCGGAAGACAAAAATAAGTAATGTTTTTGCGATTTGTTTTTTGTTGCATTCATGAATTTTATAATCAGAAACCATGACAAAACTTGCAGAGACATCACTTCAACGCCCTCAATGCTGGAAGCTCGATATAAATAATCGAATATTATTCGACGACGCCATTCAAATACACTTAACAAATATTGAGGGCATCATTGTAAAAAACATGCTCCTCAAGGAGGAACGCGTAATCAGTAGAGCAGAGCTAATTAGCAGTATTGGGAGAGACCCTGAACTCTATCGCGGTCTGGAGATGAGTTTGAGTAGACTGCAAATAAAATTCAAGAAAAACGCAGGAGGACGGCATCTCTTTCGCGCAGTCAGAAATCGCGGCTACTGCCTCACTCAAGCCATACATATTAATGGGGAGCCGTCTCGGGAATTTACGTGAGGTAAGCGGCAATACACCCCTCGCATGGTCATATGGCTGATGATGACTAACGAACTTATGAATTTAGGGGTGGCCGTGGGCGCAGCGTTCAAGATGAGTGAGTTCACTTTTTACGATTGACCTTGCGCCTTGATACTGGTGCAGCGGCGTTAAAAAACTGTCGCATAACTTCTAAGTTATGCGACGACTCACTCGGGCTTGACAGTAAAGGCTTTGTGATATCGCGTGACTCTGTCGCAGGTTCTCAATTATCTGCGACATGAAATGTGATAGATGTGACATTGAGAATGTTGGAATGTTAATCCGATATGCTCGTCCCCCACTCCAGGCAAAAATCTGGAGCCGCAGCAAGGCCTGCTGGCGAGTTTGTATCTGTCACGGTTGACCGGAAATGGCCGTTTTCAGCCGGCCGCGACCGACTGAAAACGCCCTATAGCAACCACTCGCAGTGGTGCGACAAATGTCCTGCGAGCTGTAATGCCTTACTGCTCCGCCTGCCCTTGCAGATGTCGGTACCCAGCCGCCTGAATGAAATCGGCCAAATGCCAAATCGCTCCGTTGGCTGCCCAGAAGCCATCTCTGACTTCATCAAGAATGATCGAAGTCATGATGATCCGCTGGTCGTCCGCTGCTTGCGACCGGGTTACTGCTTGATGCAAACGCTGCACATAGTCGCTTCGCATGGCCTCATTCAGCACACCGCCGGGGACCTTAACCTGCACAATGCAGGGGATGGCTTGAGCGCTGATATCCACTGCGCCGCATGTCCAGGAGCCAGAAGCCACTTCGTCAATGAGAGTCCAGCACAGGCCCCGTTGACGTGGATCGTCGCCGATTTGCTCGACCGCGATGGCCACTTTCGTAATCTCTTCGCACAGCAGTGCCCGTTGTTCGCAAGTAAAAGAACCTTGAGGCACCTTGATCAGGATATTTGGCATACGGGTTAACGCTCGATGAAATGGAAGCGTTATTAAGTCAGCCCTCGACCACTGCAACCAGCGACCGATTCGACATCTTTCGTGCATAATCAGCCAATGAATGACTTCACGATTCTGGTAGTTCCTGGCGCCTTTGCCTCCAGTGTCGCACTGACTCTGGATATCCGTTCAACGGCGGCCGTACTCGCCCAGCGACTGGGCTCCGCTGTACCTCGCTGGCAAGTCTGTGGGGTGAACACGGATTGCGTGACGCTCGGCCACGGTATGCAGATTGCGGTTCAGCCCTTGGCTATCAACCCTGATGACCGCTCTTGCTGGATCATCCCCGGCATCGGAGTGGCTGACGCCCCCATGATCGAGCACCGATTACAACAGGCGGATATCGCTCTGCTGGTTCCGGCATTACGCGCGCATGTGCAGGCCGGGGGTAACGTAGCCGCATCATGTTCTGCGGTATTCGTGCTAAAGGCTGCAAACCTGCTCGCTGGGCGCTGTGTAACCACTTCTTGGTGGATGGCACCCTTACTCCAGCAGTGGGCGCCGGAGTGCCAGGTAGATGCCGAGCGCATGGTAATCCTCGATCCGCCGTTGATTACTGCGGGTGCAGCGCTAGGTCATAGCGATCTGATGTTGCATCTTCTGCGAAGCCATTTCTCCCCAACTTTGGCAGATGGCGTTGCTCGGGCGCTACTGATCGATGGTCGGCAACTGCAATCGCCTTTTATGGTTCCGGCAATGATGGCTCAGGGGAACGAATTGATCGCACAATTGACGGCTCATATTGAAGCCTCGCTACCGGCGATTATCAGCGTCAGCACACTCGCATCCGACTTTGGTCTGTCAGAGCGGACCTTGTCTCGACACATCCACAAGGCCACCGGATATAGCCCGTTGCGGCTGATCCAGCGTGTCCAGGCCAATAAAGCCCGGGAACTGCTGGCAAACAGTAAATACTCAATCGACACCATTGCCGAACAAGTTGGATACAGAGATCCCACATCCCTGCGGCGACTGATGAAAAAAATGCTGAACGCAACACCTCGGCAACTGCGTTAACTGCAGCGACGATTTTTTCAATTCAATTATCCGATTTGGCGTGCGACTCAGGCAGTTCAATATTGGCCGATTTCTGCCTTTGCCAAGGACTACAATCGACCCTTAGGCGTCATCCAGTTGCGGACTGACGAACATTAGCCAGATGTCTTGGGATGACTAGTGCTTCGACGCCTGAATGGCTTCTTCGAGCAAAGGCCCCGTAATTCGTCGACCGTTGTAATCATCGACAAAGTAATTGATTCGGTTAGCCAGGTGCTGAATGGACAGCCAGCCCAAGCCCTGGTAGTCACGCAATTCCTCGTCGTTGAGCTTGATCAGGCATTCGTAACTCACAAAAGACGCTTCACACTCGACGAGAATATAAATTGAGCCATCCTCTGCGTTGAGAAGGTGCCAGTAGCTGTCCGTTGTGTGGTATGCCGCAGGTACGAGCCGAACCAAATCCATGTTTGATTTCCATGCGTTACTTTTCGGTTTCTGACCATAACATGGCTGCGAGCGCACGATTCTCGAATGTCTGCTTCTGGCTGTCGATTCAACCGGTCAGGCGCGGCAGCTAACAGCCAATTTCTGCCTCTTGCGAAGGTCTGCAATCCCCCCATAGCGGACAATCGCCTGTGTAAGCTCAGACGCCAAGTCTTTATGGCTCCCCGGCATAGTTCATCACAGATTCCGTCCCGCTCCCCCTAGCAGGTCGCGTCTATTGGTCGTCCCCTTGGTTTTGATGGGACGTGGCCGGAACGAGCAACATTATGAAGAAGCAGAGCTGAATCCTATGAGGTACCAGGCCCAGATCGGCAGAGCTCAACAATAGCAAAGGGCCTCGACACTTGGCTTGGCGATAATGGCTTTCTGATTTCAGTCCGGCTACGCTCATGCGTATCAGGGAGGAGGCGCGATGAGCCAGTACCTTTTGAGTTTTGCCAGGCAGAATCTTGAAGGACGCAGTGACGCTTACCTCGTGCTGCTCTGGTGCATGTACCAGGCGAACCAAGGCAAGGGCCGCTATTCCGACCACATCAAAACGCACATCACAGCGGCAGCTGACCAGTTGCTGGGTCGCAACTATCAGCGCATCGCCGCACGCTTCAAAAAGGTGCTCGACAGCAAGCCAGAACTGGATCGAATACCGCCGTTCGGACTCGGCACGTTGGACTACCTTCGCGTAAAAAACTTCCGAGGCTTTGGAGAATTTGGCCCTGACGACACAGGCACCTTCATTCGCTTCAGCAAGCTGAAGAACATCTTCTACGCACCCAATGGCGGCGGCAAATCATCGTTGTGCGAGGCGTTGGAAATCGGCACCACTGGCGATATCAAAGAAGCGGCCAGGCGCAAGACTAAGATCAATCAGTACATCGCCCGGGGAGAGGTGAAGCCCAAGCTCATGCTGATGGGAACAGACAAGTTACCAGTCAAGCGAAGCATCAGCTGGTCGGGCTGTTTCATTGATCGGAACCGTCTTCAAGAATTTTCGTTGCTGGGCTCCAAGGATACTGGCAGTGCCGAGAGCGATGTCCTGGCCACCTTGTTTGGTTTGGAAGAACTCCAGGAGGTCATTTCTCGGTTCGTCCGGCCTGAAAGCTTCTCGCTCAAAGCCTTCATGCGTGCTGATCAAGCCGAGGCACTGGACACCCTGGAACGTGCCCGGGTAAGCCTGGGCCAGCTGCGGCGTAATCACAGGGCAGACCTTCATGCATCGATTTCCGAGAGTTGTAGGCTGCTGGGGTTGAGGGCCGACCAAGACTTCGATGTGCGCCGAAAGGTCTTGCGGCTGCGCGACACGGTCGAAATGCATATTCGTGGCGCTGAGCGCCTGCGAGCCGCCAAGGCCCCGTTCGCTATACCGCTAAAGCAGGTCAGGCGTATCTGTGCCATCGCTCAGCGCTTGCTCCACCGCAGAGCCGATATCGAGAAGGTGTTTCTGCAGAGGGCCAGCGAGGTCAATTATCGCGCCGTATATGAGGCATTGGTGACCATCGAACAGTTGCAGGTCGGGGAAACTTGTCCCGCATGCCTGACGCCCCTCGACCAGGTGGTGATGAACCCGTTCGAGAGGGCGCGAGAGCAGATCAAGGCGTTGGGTGCACTGGAGTCCCTCAAGCAATCCAGGCAGAGAAATGACGCCCGGATCGCGCTCTGGGCTTCACGAGTCGCGACCGGAATCGGCGCGGTGAAAGGCAATGAGCACGCCGATGTTCCCTGCCCACTGAACATGGACGAATTGGAGGTGGAGCTTGCAAAGTTCCATGCCGCTACCGATCGCTCGGAAGTGGCGCCGTCCGTTCTCGACTCGTTTCTGAAGCTCTGCGCGCGGAGTGCAGATCAGATCGAGGACTACTTGCGCGCCTGTGAGCGCAAGCTTGGGGAGGTTGGCCAGGCAGACGCGCAGGCAGCCCGCCTCGAAGAACGGGTGACGCAGCTGAAAGAAATTGACGAATTGCTGAAGCTGCAGTTCGACAGAAAAAAACTGGCGATAAGCGAGTTCAAGGTCGCCAACGACCAGATGGCAGACCTGATAAAGCAAAAAGCGGCATTGCTCAACGATGCAGTCGACAATAGCCACTTCAACCAGTTGCTCAAGGATCTGGAAGCTGAGTACCGAACACTGTACCGCGACCTGCTGGATTACAAGCTTGAGCTGGAGAAAGCGCGAATCACCGGGATCGAAGCCAAGGCTGCTGAGTACTACCGCGCGATCAACAACCACGACGATGACCATGAGCAGATCGCGTCGTTGACCTTCGACCGCCAGGCGGATAGCTATCGGATCAAGATCACCAGCGTGGACGGATCATTCCTTGATGCGTTTGCGGTGCTCAGCGAAGGGCATCTGCGAGCGCTGGGTTTGTCCATCCTCTTGGCGATGGCTGAGAAGAACAACTTCCCGCTCATCGTATTCGATGACGTCGTCAATGCGATCGACACCGATCACCGATCGAACATCATCGACCTGTTCTTCAGCGATGCTTACCTGCGCCGGATCCAAATGGTCGTCACCACCCATGACCGTCTTTTCTGGGAGCGTTTCTGTATTATTGCCCAGCGTCATGCTCAGCAGGTTCAGTACACCAGTAATGTTCTCAGCTATACGAACAAAGGCATTCTAGTCATTGATCACGTGGGCAGCTTCCAGGAGAAAATTCTTGCCGCGCTTTCGGTATTCGATGTGCGTCAAGCGCTGCTCTATTGTCGTATCTGGTTCGAATCCATGGTGCTTGAGTTCTGCATAGAAAATGAAGTCAAAGTAACCGCGCACTTTAATAAATCACAGCTCAAGAAGAGCATGTACCTGCAGGTCAGCCTGGAACACACCTTTTCGCTGGTGGAACCGTTCATTGACTATGACCTGTCATATTTCAATTTCATCAAGAATGACCTGGTCAACTGGGGTGGGCAGAACCAGGAGCACCATGCCTTCAACGAGGGCAGCCTGAACTTCGTGCACTCAAAAACTAGCAGTGAGGTCTTTAAAATCTACGACGCCATCCGCTATTTGGAGTGCCAGCTATTTACAGCTAAGAAGAGAGAATCAGGCGTCAAATGTCTTGCCGACCTGAACGGTGATATCGCGTGGAGGCAGCGCAAGCTTGCCAGACTCGCCAAGGCGCCAGAAGAGGTGCAGCAGGAGCACCAGGCGGCGTTGAAAGCTCTGGAAAAGCGCGCGGTCGAGCTCGACCAGGAGCTTCAGTTCATCGAACAGTGTCTCGCCAGCGTCGCTCAGCGCGAGCAAGCTAAAGAACTGCCATGACCTCTGTTCCGCTTGGAGCAGATCTGGCTGCTTTAGGCTCATATTCTGCGAGGACTCAACGGCCGCTTTGGGTCGGATAGCGACGGTCTGGCCTAGACCGTCGCAGTGGATGGTCAGACTTCTGTCTGCTCTGCCATTTCCAGAGCATCGTCGACCTCGATGCCCAGGTACCTGACAGTGCTTTCGAGCTTCGTATGACCAAGCAAGAGTTGGACTGCTCTCAAGTTCTTTGTCCTGCGATAGATCAACGATGCCTTGGTTCGCCGTAGCGTGTGAGTACCGTACATGGTCGGGTCAAGGCCAATGGCTGTTACCCATGCTTTGACTATTCGAGCGTATTGCCTGGTGGAGAGATGATCTGAGCCATGCAACCTGGTCGGGAACAGGAAGTCCTCACTGCAAAGATGGGCCTGATGCATCCAAGCCTCCAGAACCGTTCGTGTTTGCTCAGTAATTTCAAACTGCACTGGATGCTGAGTTTTCTGCTGCATCACGATGGCCCGTGATGACACATGCTCCCCATGCGCTATGTCTCGTACTCGCAGCTTGGTTAAGTCACAGGCACGCAGCTTGCTGTCGATGGCCAAGTTGAAGAGAGCCAGATCCCGTGTCTTCTCCGCGAGCTGGAGTCTGACCCGGATGGCCCAGATATCTCTGACTCGGAGCGGGGCTTTCTGCCCTACAAGCTTTCCCTTGTTCCAAGGCTGATGGCGATATTTAGCAATAGTGTTCATGGCATGTCCTCCAGGTTGAGGGAGGACAAGGGTGGATCAGTCACAGTGCGTGGTGGTCGCTAACCGACCCAAAGCGGACGGCGGTCACAGGTAAAAATCGGCCCGAAGCGGACTCCTCCGAGTGTCTATTTAATCTGCGGCGATCTACCCCTCCTATTCGCCTGAACTGTCAGCTAAGGGATGGCTGGAATTGTCCATTTGAGCCCTGATCCTGCTTGGCGTACTTCCTGTCCACGATTGAAATGCGCGAGCGAAAGAGTTGGAGTCTTCGAACCCCAAAAGAAACGATATCTCCGCGCTCGACATAGCGGTATTGCGCAGGTAGTGGCGTGCCAAGGAGTCGCGCAAAGTATCCAGCGTCTGCTGGTACGTAGTCCCTTCGTCCTGCAGCCTGCGCTGAAGGGTGCGGGTGCTGACCCCTAGTTTTCGACTGATTTCCTGCATCGATACCGCGCCCGCCGGTAAAGACTCAAGCAGCGTACTGCGTACCCGTTCGACCATTCCGGATGTCCTGTCCAGGTCGGACAAACGCTGTCGCAGACTGGGCTCAAAGAACAACCACATCTTATGGTTTTCTGTCAGAAAAGGGCGCTCGACGTCCGCTGCTGCAAATACCACGCTGGCCTGTGGCGCATCAGTCACTGGAACGCCGAAGTAGGCTTGGTACGCATTCAAGTCAGAGCCAAGGGTTGACGGCGATGGCCAGTTCACCTGCAACGGCTGCACAGCGCTACGTGTCGCCAACCTTGCCAGTTGAACAAAGAAGACGAGCTTGAATGCTAAAAACACAGTAGGTGGCTCGAAGGCGTCTAAAAAATCCATAGTGACGGTGGTATGCGAATGAGTACGCACGACCCGAATCACCATGGGCGCAATCAGCCTCACATACTTAGCGATCCGCTCGAGGGCACTGCCCATATTGGCACTGCACAGCGCGGCAAAAAGCTCCGGGTCAAACCAGTCTGACGACATGACCTGAGCAATTTGCAAGGGGGCGGGCAAATCGGCGTTTACAGATTTGGCCTCAGCTTCAATAGCTTCCCAAAGCTTGAAGAAGTTTGCCGAGTCCAGGCGAACGTTCTGTCGCGTAAACAAATCGCCTGGTAATTGCGCGCGACGCAAAACGGGAGCAGTTGCAAGTCCCGCATCTTGCATCAATACCCGCCATCCTGGCCAAACTGAATAGTCCAAAGCTGAGCTGCGCTTACCGATCATGGGAAATGTACTGCACTCATGGGGAGATTTATCTTGAATTTCTGGACTCAGTTTAGGTTGCCAATCACGCCACGACAACGGCGGATTGCGCCAGAAATGCCAGGAAAAATTGGCGCCTTTCGAGGTGAAGTTGGCGCGTTTGGCGAGTGCCAACCGTTCATTAGGCGAGCAATGTATGCCTATCTGAGATGTTGAACTGACCGATCTCGATGATCGCATCGTTATCGAGAAAATACAGAACAAAGCATCTTCTAGATCAAGACGTGTTTTGGGCTTTTCCTCACTATTGGTAGTCATATGAAAAAGACAGTTTTAATCACCGGTGCCTCATCGGGATTCGGCTTGATGCTTGCCACCAGTCTTCACCAGCAAGGCTTTAACGTCGTTGGCACGAGTCGCAATCCGGAAAAATATGCCAGCACAGTCCCATTCAAATTACTGCGACTGGATATTGATGATGATAGTTCTATCCGGTCTTTTACTGACGAGCTGTTTAAAAACATCAAAACCTTGGATGTTTTGGTCAACAATGCTGGCTATATGGTGACTGGAATTGCGGAGGAAACACCTGTAGAAGTAGGTCGTCAGCAGTTTGAAACAAACTTCTGGGGCACCGTCAAGGTTACAAATGCAGTGTTGCCGCAATTTCGAAAACAGAAAAGTGGCCAGATCATCACAGTCAGTTCAATTGTAGGGTTGATAGGGCCGCCTAATCTTTCTTACTACTCGGCATCAAAACACGCAGTGGAAGGATACTTTAAATCTTTACGCTTCGAGTTGAATCAATTCAATATCAATGTCAGCGTGGTCGAACCCGGTTGGTTTAAAACAAGTCTCGGGCTGAATGCCCACTCTGTTACGGAAAGCAAGATCGTCGACTACGACCTTTACCGTACAAAAGTGAACCTGGTAACACAAAAGGGTATAGATGAAGCAGAGTCGCCGCACGCCGTTGTGAGCACTATCATCAAGCTTATCGGCACGAAAGAACCGAAATTCAGCAATCCAGTCGCAAAGATGGCTGGCATGATTTTGTTCCTTCAAAGCTATCTGCCCAAAATGTTTGAGAATGCAGTATTTAAAAGCATTGCGTCAGGCAAAAAGCTATAGAAGATCTATAAGGCTCTTTTTTGTCAATTCGTACGTATTCAGGTAACGAGAACTAACTTATGAAGTATTATCTTTGCAAGTTTATCCCGCCACGCGCGGACTTCCTGGCAACGATGACTGCCGACGAGCGTCTGTGGATGACTCAACATGGTAGTTATCTGAATGAGCTTCTTGAGCAGGGAGTGGTCGTGGCCCACGGCCCGGTGATTGATCCTGATGGCAGTTATGGTGTTTCATTGTATCAAATTGAGGAAGATCAGAATATCGCGGCGATCACATCGCTAGACCCTATCGTAAAGAATGGAAGTGGGCACTACGAACACTACGCAATGCTTCATTTGAAGGCGCGTGGATGATTCGTGGGCTGTCGATATCGCTGAGCTGTTTTTATTAAGTAAATGACTTTAATGCTCAGCAGGCGGTCGCCCACTCAGTTATAAATGCCAACAATAGGAAGTTTAGATATGACAACTGCACTTATCACTGGCGCATCGAGCGGCATAGGCTCTGTTTATGCTCGCCGGTTTGCCGCTCGCGGCAATGACCTTGTTCTCGTCGCTCGCGCGACCGACAAGCTCAACATTCTCGCCACTGAGTTACGTGACAAACATGGTGTTTCCATCGACGTCATAACTGCTGATTTGACTGACAGCGCTCAGATCGAGCCGGTGCTTCAACGGCTGCGCGCAGAGCCACCGATTGATATTCTCGTCAATAATGCCGGGGCCGCATTGATGGGGGATTTCGCCACAGCCGAATCTGCCGACATGTACAAGTTACTGCGACTCAATGTCCTTGCCCCAACGTTATTAACATCAGCCGTCATTGGTGGGATGGTGAAACGTGGAAGAGGATCGATCATCAACATCGCGTCAGTTCTGGCCCTTTTACCTGAATACTCCCATGGCATCTACGCGGCCACAAAGTCCTATGTCTTGACGCTCTCGCAGAGCCTCGCGGCAGAAGTCACGTCGAAGGGCGTGTACGTTCAAGCCGTACTGCCTGCAGCTACGCGTACAGAAATTTACGAACGTGCGGGCGGCGACATCAGCAAGGTGCCCGACGTCATGGAAGTTGATGATCTTGTGGATGCGGCGCTGGTAGGTTTTGATCGTAAGGAATTGGTCACCATTCCACCTGTGCCTGACGTTACTGCTTGGGAGGCTTTCGAGCGGGAACGCGGGCTATTGGCGCAAGGTTTCAGCAACGCCCAACCCGCAGCACGCTACCGCTCTTAAAAAATGTGGTGACGCCGGGCGCAGGCGTTGCCATTACCCCCGGCCTCGAAGGTCACTCCATAACCTTCGAGGCGGCTGAAAGTAAAGTTATAGCTCTGCCGATCAGCGTCGAGAGCTGATCGGCTGTCGTCGAAAGTGCGCCCTTAGATGCGCAGACATCGTAGCCCGCCAGGGCACGGTCGGCCCCTAGCCAATAGATACCTCACACCAGTGCTAGTGGATCGCCAAGAGCTGTTCCGTTGATTGGACGAATGTCCGCTTTTGGCCGTTACTTGCCTGTCACGACCGCAGCCGACTGCTGCTTGATGCGAAGAGCCACCCGAGCTTGTATTAATCGGAGATTGTTCATTAGCGATGTGCCCGCGCGAGGTCGACTGACT
>Ga0182008_10002767_pt1 | contig 10872 bp, 7 predicted proteins | sample Sormic07211129_1_FD_120482 | JGI IMG/M metagenome (GOLD analysis project Ga0182008, IMG submission 120482) | Rhizosphere microbial communities from Sorghum bicolor, Mead, Nebraska, USA - 072115-129_1 metaG | ecosystem: Host-associated > Plants > Roots > Rhizosphere | place: USA: Nebraska...
ATTCGATAAGGACACTGCATGAAAAAGGTTCTGTTGTTCACCGCACTGGCGGCTGCCCTGACCGCGGGCCTGGCCCAGGCTGGCGAGAAACTGGTGGTTGCCGCGACCCCGGTGCCACACGCCGAAATCCTTGAGCTGATCAAGCCAACCCTCGCCAAAGAAGGCGTAGACCTGGAAATCAAAGTCTTCACCGACTACGTACAGCCGAACGTGCAAGTTGGCGAAAAGCGCCTGGATGCCAACTACTTCCAGACCAAGCCTTATCTGGACAGCTTCAACGCTGGCAAATACAAGGATGACAAAGCCAAGTACCTGGTCACCGTGCAAGGTGTGCACGTTGAACCGTTCGGTGGCTACTCGAGCAAATACAAAACCCTGGCCGAGCTGCCTGACGGCGCGACCATCGCTATCCCGAACGAAGGCAGCAACAGCGGTCGTGCGTTGATCCTGCTGCAGAAAGCCGGTCTGATCGAACTCAAGGATCCGAAAAACGCCCTGGCGACCCCGAAAGATATCGCCAAGAACCCGCACAACTTCAAGTTCAAGGAACTTGAATCGGCCCTGTTGCCACGTGTTCTGAAGGAAGTTGATCTGGACATGATCAACACCAACTACGCGCTGGAAGCCAAGTTGAACCCGACCAAGGACGCCCTGGTGATCGAAGGTGCTGATTCGCCTTACGTGAACTTCCTGGTGGCCCGTGAGGACAACAAGGACAGCGCCGCTATCCAGAAACTGGCCAAAGCCCTGACCAGCCCGGAAGTGAAAGCATTCATCGAGAAGAAGTACAGCGGCGCGGTACTGCCGGCGTTCTGATTCGCGAGGTAAACCCTTCAAGGTTTCCAACGCCGACGGCTAGCGCTAGCGTCGGCGTTTTTTTGTGTTGAAAATCAAGCAGTGCTGGCCAGCAACGCCCTGCGCAACGCGACCAATAACTTTACGATGTCCTGCGGATTCATGGGTTTAAGCACTTTTGCATCTGCCATGTTCTCTTCCTTGTGAGTGTTCGGCCAGGGAGTCTGGCCAATAACGGTCCGTCCTTGGAGGGGCAAATCGAAAAATAGATCCTTCCTACGGCGTAAAGGAAAATAGCCGTCTTACGCCGCCTCGGCAAACAGGCCAAACACTTTTCCTCAATTACTAGCACTTTTGCCAGTTGTTCCGAATCCTCCGGCCGTTTCAAGCTACGATCATTGAACGGAGGTGCTGACGATGACCACATATTTGTGCCGCTATGGTTACGACGCACTGGATCTGCTGATCGGGCTGGAGCCATTGGGGCAAGAAAAAATGCAGCGATTTTATCGTCACCAACATTTGGTGACGGAATTGCAAGGCTGCACCAGCCAGAGTGTGTTTCAAACAGAATCGCAACTGCTGGCGGAGCAACGTCGCGATCATGATGACGTTGCGAGTCGATTGCTGGCGACTGACCACCAACGATCCATTCAGCAACTCACCCATCCACCTCTACGGCAGGTCTATTCGCCCTACGGCCATCGCCGGGTCGAAAGCGGTCTCGGCAGTCTTCTGGGTTTCAATGGCGAAAGGGGTGACCCGGTCACCGGCCACTATTTGCTGGGCAATGGTCATCGTGCATTCAATCCGGTGCTGATGCGCTTCAACAGCCCGGACAGTCTGAGTCCGTTTGGGCGGGGCGGGCTGAATCCGTATGCGTATTGCCTGGGGGATCCGGTGAATTTCAGTGATCCGACGGGGCATGCGGGCGAGCCAAACTGGCAATCGTGGATGTTCGTCGCAATGTCTGCGCTGGGTCTGGTGTCGGGCGCTGTCGGAATTTACTCGGCAAGGCTCTCTATCAGGAATGCAAAAGTCGCTAGCAGCACGGCCTCTGGAACCGTCTCGAAACACGCCAAGTACGCAGGTATGACGGGGGCTGTGACAGGATTCGTCGGTGCCGGGACGGGGTTCGTGAGGTCCAGTATCGCTGCCGCGGATCCGGATAATTCAGCCCTGGATCCCCTGCTTGCGATCATGGCCGCCTTCAGCGCTTTATCGTTTGCCGCTACAGCAACTGCGGTGTCCTTCAACTTTCGTGCTTACAGGATAAACCGGGCTGAAGCAGTGAAGGTTGCCTACAGAGGAGTAAAATCAGGTCCCTTCAGAAACCCGCAGGTAAGTCCGCCCGCAGCGCCAGGCTCGCCGATTCCTTCAGCTCCGCTTCCTTCGCCCGGGCCGATTGGCTTTGAAAGTTTTCAGGTTCCAACAGTCAGACATCGAACCGATGTCAACTTGAACATGGGTTTCGACAGTCAAGTCGAGAATCCCGGGCGTGCCATGAAAATCCGCCGATCCTTTTAGAACAACTCGACACCTGTCATTCAATCCGGCCAATACCACGCCGGTTCGTCCAACATCCGCTGCCCGACAATCCCGGTCTGGCCAAGGGTTTTCTCCAGCACGATGCAGTTGCATTCCGGGTCCTGCTGCAATGCAGAGATCAGCCGTCGGGCATGGGACACCACCCACACCTGACACTGCTCGGAGGCGCGGATGATCAACCGCGCCAATGCCGGCAACAGATCCGGATGCAGGCTGGTTTCCGGTTCGTTCAACACCATCAGCGTCGGCGGGCGTGGCGTCAGCAGCGCCGCCACCAGCAGCAGATAGCGCAGCGTGCCGTCCGATAGTTCGGCGGCGGACAGCGGGCGCAACAATCCTTCCTGATAAAACTCGATGGCGAAGCGGCCACCGGCGAGCGGTTCGATGTGCAATCGTGCACCGGGAAATGCATCGCTGATCGCGTCGCGCAATGCCTCGGGGTCGCCGATTTCGATAATGGTCTGCAACGCCGCCGCCAGGTCGCGGCCGTCGTGGTGCAGAACCGGCGTACGGGTGCCCAATTGCGGTTGGCGCACTGGTGCGTCGACGTCACTGCGAAAGTGATCGTAGAAGCGCCAGCGGCGGATGAATTCGCGCAGTTCCAGAACTTCCGGCGAGGTGCGCAAGCTGCCGACCTGATCAAAAAGACTGTCGAAATTCGGGGTGTGCTGTGCCAGTACATCCCATTGACGATCGGCCCGACTGCGGATCATCGGGCCGTCGCGATCCACCAACAGACTTGCCGGACGATAGAACGCCCCGTTCCAGATGCATTCGCGCTTGATCTGCGGATCGAGGCTGAACCGTGAAGGGATGGGCGTGTCGTGCCCTGGAAGCATGAAGTGGCCGTTGGATTCAGGAAGGCCGAGACTGATCGAGTAACCGAAGTCCTCACTGGTGAACCCCAGACGCAGGCGTTTGGCGCCCTGTCGCACGCCGGCCTCGACCGGCACCTCACCATTTCGCATACGCCGGGAGATGGTTTGCGGTCCCGCCCAGAAGGTCGAGCCCAGCCCACCCTCACGGGCCAGCGCATTGACCACGCCACCCTGAGCGGTTTCCGCCAGCAAACGCAGCGCGCGGTAGAGGTTCGATTTGCCGCTGCCGTTTGGCCCGGTGATCAGGTTCAAGCGACCCAGTGGGATCACCAGTTTGTTGATCGAGCGGTAATTGGCCACCGCGAGGGTGTTGAGCATGGAAAATGTCCCTATTGGCCGACCCTGCAGGCGCTGCCGCAGCTACGATCTCTTGCCTTTGAGTTGATCAGGATCAAAAGATCGCAGCCCGCGGCAGCTCGTACAAGAGGAAAAGCTGAATTTGCGTAGGCGAAGGTTAATCCCTGTTCTAAGCTGACAAACGAATCGCGCCCGTTAAACGCAAAGGAGTCTGCATGGCTGGTCCCGGATTGAGATTAGCGCTTGGCCTGAGCCTCCTGGTATTGCTCAGTGCCTGCGACAAAGAGAAACCGCTCGAGAAGGCTCGGCCACGGGTTTTCGTTCAGGAAGTCAAACTCACCGATTACGCTGCCAACATCACCTTGACCGGCGATGTGCAGGCTCGGGTGCAGACCGAGCTGTCTTTTCGCGTGAGTGGAAAGATCATCCAGCGTATGGTCGATGTGGGTGACCGGATCGCGGCCAGGCAGGTCCTTGCCCGGCTCGACCCGAAGGACCTGCAAACCAGTCTCGACTCGGCACAGGCTCAAGTGGTGGCCGAGCAGGCCAAGGTCAAACAGAACGCCGCGTCTTTCGTGCGCCAGCAAAAACTGTTGCCCAAGGGTTATACCAGCCAAAGCGAGTACGACTCTGCGCAGGCGGCATTGCGCAGTAGCCAAAGCTCACTCGCGGCGGCCCAGGCGCAGTTGGCCAATGCCCGTGAACAACTGAGTTACACCGCGTTGATGTCGGATGCGCCAGGCGTGATCACTGCGCGCCAGGCAGAGGTCGGCCAGGTGGTTCAGGCCACCGTGCCGATCTTCAGCCTGGCCCAGGACGGTGCGCGCGATGCGGTGTTCAACGTCTATGAATCGCTGCTGGCCGAACCACCATCAGACAAGGGTGTTGTGGTCAGCCTGCTCGACAATCCGGCGATCAAAACCACCGGTACAGTCCGCGAGATCACCCCGGCGGTCTCGGAGCAGACTGGCACTGTGCAAGTCAAAGTCACCCTCGACAGCTTGCCGCCCGGCATGCAACTGGGTTCGGTGGTGAGTGCCACAGCCAATACCCGGGGCAAGTCCGCGGTGGAGTTGCCGTGGTCGGCGCTGACCAAAAAAATCAGCGAGCCCGCGGTATGGCTGGTGGACGGCGACGGCAAGGCGCAGTTGCATACCGTCACCGTCGGCCGCTATCTGACCGGTAAAGTCATCATCAGCGAGGGCCTCAAAGGAGGTGAAAAAGTCGTCGTTGCCGGTGGCCAGTTGCTGCATCCCGGCGTGACGGTGGAAATCGCTGAAGACACCTACAAGGAATTGGCCGCGGAGAGTCAACCATGAAGCATCTGTTACTGGTTCTGACCAGTGTGATGCTGGTGGCCTGTTCGGAAAAAGAAGCGCCAGCGGAGCCGGTTCGACCGGTGTTGTCGATCAAGGTCGAGGCACTGGGTGAACAAAACCTTGGCCGATTCGCGGGGAGCATCCAGGCCCGCTATGAGAGCAATGTCGGTTTCCGTGTACCGGGACGCATCGCGAGCCGTAGCGTCGATGTCGGCGCGGAGGTCGACAAGGGGGCGTTGCTTGCCTCGCTGGACCCTACGGATCAGCAGAACCAATTGCGCTCGGCAGAGGGCGACCTGGCGAGCATCCGGGCGAATCTGATCAACGCCCAGGCCACCGCCCGGCGACAGCAGAGCCTGTTCGATCAAGGCGTGGGCTCCCAGGCGCAACTCGACGCTGCACTGACTGACCTGAAGACCACCCAGGCCTCGCTGGACCAGGCTCAGGCAGCGGTCAGCCAGGCCAAGGATCAACTCAACTACGTTGAGTTGCGTGCCGATCACAAAGCGGTCGTCACCGCGTGGATGGCCGAAGCCGGACAAGTGGTCACCGCTGGCCAGCAAGTGGTTACCCTGGCGCGACCGGACATCAAGGAGGCGGTGATCGATCTGCCGGACACCCTGGTCGATCAGTTACCCGAAGACGTGGTGTTCCAGGTTGCTTCGCAATTGAGCCCGGAGATCAACACCACGGCTATCGTGCGGGAAATCGAGCCCCAGGCACAAAGTGCAACCCGTACCCGACGCGCGCGCCTGACCCTTTCCGAAACACCCAGCGGATTTCGCCTGGGCACGGCGATCAGCGTGACATTGATTTCTGCGATCAAGCCGCAGATCGAATTGCCTCTGAGCGCGTTGCAGGAAGTCGAAGGCAAGTCGCGCATCTGGGTAATCGATGCCCAGGCGCAAACCGTTTCTCCCAGGGATGTCAGCATCATCAGCCGCACGGACAGCACCGTCGTAGTCGCCAGCGGCGTGAAGTCCGGCGAGCGGATTGTCAGTGCGGGAGTCAACAGCCTCAAACCGGGGCAAAAAGTGAAAGTAGATGAGGGCAGCCCACAATGAAAGGGAGTTTCAACTTATCCGAATGGGCGCTCAAACATCAGTCGTTTGTCTGGTATCTGATGTTCGTCGCATTGCTGATGGGCGTGTTTTCGTACCTGAACCTGGGGCGCGAGGAAGACCCTTCCTTCACGATCAAGACCATGGTTATCCAGACCCGCTGGCCAGGTGCGACCCAGGAGGAAACCCTCAAGCAGGTCACTGACCGCATCGAGAAAAAACTCGAAGAACTCGACTCGCTCGACTACGTGAAAAGCTATACCCGACCGGGTGAGTCCACGGTCTACGTTTACTTGCGCGACACGACCAAGGCCAAGGACATTCCGGAAATCTGGTACCAGGTGCGCAAGAAGATCGGCGACATCCGTTATTCGTTTCCACAAGGCATTCAGGGACCGTCGTTCAACGATGAATTCGGTGACGTGTTCGGTTCGATCTATGCCTTTACCGCCGACGGTCTGACATTGCGCCAATTGCGCGACTACGTCGAACAGGCCCGTGCCGATATCCGCGGCGTACCGGGCTTGGGCAAGATCGAGATGATTGGCCAGCAGGACGAAGTCCTGTACCTGAACTTCTCGACCCGCAAACTGGCGGCGCTGGGTATCGATGAGCAACAGGTTGTGCAAAGTCTGCAAACGCAAAACGCCGTGACCCCGGCCGGGGTGATCGAGGCGGGACCCGAGCGGATTTCCGTACGCACGTCAGGGCAGTTCATTTCCGAGAAGGATCTGGCCAACGTCAATCTGCGACTCAATGATCGCTTTTATCGTCTGGCCGATATAGCCGATATCCGCCGAGGCTACGTCGACCCCTCGACGCCGGAATTCCGCTTCAATGGCCAACAGGCTATCGGTCTGGCCATAGCCATGCAGACCGGGGGCAACATCCAGGAATTCGGCAAGGCCCTGCACCAGCGCATAAATGAGCTCACTGCCAACCTGCCGGTGGGTGTCGGTGTGCACAATGTGTCCGATCAGTCTGTTGTGGTAGAAGCCGCAGTTGGCGGCTTCACCAGTGCGTTGTTTGAAGCCGTAGTGATCGTGTTGGTGGTCAGCTTCATCAGCCTCGGCTTGCGTGCTGGCTTGGTGGTGGCTTGCTCGATCCCGCTGGTATTGGCCATGGTGTTCGTGTTCATGGAGTACAGCGGAATCACCATGCAGCGGATTTCCCTCGGTGCGTTGATCATCGCGCTGGGCCTGCTGGTGGATGACGCAATGATCACGGTCGAGATGATGGTCTCGCGTCTGGAGCTGGGCGAGTCCAAGGAACAGGCTGCGACTTTTGCCTACACCTCGACCGCGTTCCCGATGCTCACCGGCACGCTGGTGACCGTCGCCGGTTTCGTCCCCATTGGTTTGAATGGCAGCTCGGCCGGCGAATACACCTTTACCCTGTTCGCGGTGATTGCCGTCGCGATGATGGTTTCGTGGGTGGTCGCGGTGCTGTTTGCGCCGGTCATCGGCGTGCACATCCTCAGTGCCAATGTGAAGCCGCACGCGGCGGAGCCCGGTCGACTGGGGCGGGCATTCAACGGCGGTCTGTTGTGGTGCATGCGCAACCGGTGGTGGGCGATCGGCATCACGGTGCTGCTGTTCGCGCTGTCGGTTGTGGGTATGCAGTTTGTACAGAACCAATTCTTTCCGGCCTCGGATCGCCCGGAAATCCTCGTGGATCTGAACCTGCCACAAAACGCCTCGATCGATGAAACCCGCAAGGCCGTGGACAAGCTCGAGGCGACGCTCAAGGGTGACCCGGATATCGTGCGCTGGAGTAGTTACGTCGGCCAGGGTGCGATTCGTTTTTATCTGCCCCTCGACCAGCAACTGCAGAACCCGTATTACGCGCAACTGGTGATCGTCGCCAAAGACTTCGAGACGCGCGCCGCCCTCAGCGATCGGCTGCGTGAACGTCTGCGCAATGATTTCGTGGGTATCGGCAGTTTCGTCCAGGCGCTGGAGTTAGGCCCGCCTGTGGGGCGGCCGATCCAGTACCGCGTCAGCGGCCCGGACATCGACCAGGTGCGCAAGCACGCCATCGATCTGGCCAGCCAGCTGGACAAGAACCCCCACATCGGCGAAATCATTTTCGACTGGAACGAGCCTGGCAAGGTGCTGCGCATCGATATCGCCCAAGACAAGGCTCGCCAGCTCGGCTTGTCTTCCGAAGACGTGGCGAACCTGATGAACAGCATCGTCACTGGCTCGACGGTGACGCAGGTCGACGACGATATCTACCTGATCAATGTGGTCGGCCGCGCCGTGGATGCTGAACGGGGCTCGCCGGAAACGCTGCAGAACCTGCAAATTCTCACGCCGGGCGGCACCTCGATTCCCCTGCTCGCGTTTGCCTCGGTGCGTTACGAACTGGAGCAACCGCTTGTGTGGCGTCGCGACCGCAAACCGACAATCACCATCAAGACCGCAGTGATCGGTGATATTCAGCCAACCGATCTGGTGAAGCTGCTCAAACCGGACATCGACAAGTACGCCGCCGCATTGCCTGCGGGGTACAAGGTCGCCACGGGCGGTACGGTGGAGGAGAGTGCCAAGGCCCAGGGGCCGATCAACAAAGTCGTGCCGTTGATGATATTCCTGATGGCCACCTTTCTGATGATTCAGTTGCACAGCGTGCAGAAGATGTTCCTGGTAGCCAGCGTCGCGCCGCTGGGCTTGATCGGCGTGGTGTTGGCGCTGGTGCCGACCGGAACGCCAATGGGCTTTGTGGCGATACTCGGCATCCTGGCGCTGATCGGCATCATCATCCGCAACTCGGTGATCCTGGTAACCCAGATCGACACGTTCATCGCCGACGGTTCTTCACCATGGGATGCCGTGGTGGAAGCTACCGAACACCGGCGGCGCCCGATTTTGCTCACCGCCGCGGCGGCGAGCCTGGGCATGATCCCGATTGCCCGGGAAGTGTTCTGGGGACCGATGGCCTACGCAATGATCGGCGGGATCATCGTCGCTACCTTGCTGACGCTGCTGTTTTTGCCGGCACTGTATGTGGCCTGGTACAAGATTCGCGAGCCGAAGAAAGACGCCGCGCAGTGATCGTTCCCACGCTCTGCGGCATGACGCAGAGCGTCACTGGCTGCATTCCCACGCAGAGCGTGGGAACGATCAGTCGACGCGCCGCCAGACACTCGCCAGCCAGGGCTGCTGCTCGCGCGGCAGCCCCGCCGGCCGGTAGTAATGCTCCAGCTCGACAAAGCCCGCCTCGGTCAGCAGCTGTTGCCAGGCCGCAAGATCGTGATACGCCCCATACCGTGGCCCGTTCCAGCCTTCCTGATTTTCGCCACGAGGATTGGAACTGAACAACACCCCTCCCGGTTTCAACGTTCCCCACAACTGTTTCAACACCCGCGGCAGTTCCTGTCGCGGAACATGAAACAACACCGCGTTGGCAAAAATCCCGTCGAAACGCTCGGCCGGCAAGTCGAGCTTCAGGAAGTCCTGTTGCCAGACTTCGCAGCCACTGTCGTCACGGGCCATTTGCGCGAACCTTTCCGAACCGTCCAGTCCGACGGCCCGATGGCCCATGCGCGTAAACGTCTGCAAATCACGACCGGGACCGCAGCCAAAATCGAGAATGTCGAATGGCGCCGTGCCTTGAATGTGCCGTAACAGCGCATCGATGTTCTGGCTGACATCGTGATCGCGTGTCCCCTCACGAAAGTTCTCAGCGACCGAGTTGTAATGGCCCAGAGTGGTGGCGGTGATCTGCTTGAGGTCGTCGGGGGTTTGTTTCATGGTCGGCTGCGCAGGTAAAGGAGTTGTGCCGACTATAAGCGCTTTCGCGCTTCAAAAGATCGCAACCTACGGCAGCGCCTACATTGGGTAACCGATATCGCGACTAAACGAACAGGGGTGGCGGCTGCACGCAGGTTAGTCGACCGGCCTCTAGGAATACCGGCGCACCCGAAGGTGCCCTGCGCACAGCCACCATAAAATTCAGGCAATAAAAAACACCTGAAAGAGGTGACGCTGTACGCCTAGAGGAACCGGGCGACTAAACCCGTTCACTGATGAGCAGTGACGAACCGAGACTAGCCAGCGAATTTGCCAGGCGCAAGCGAGCGAAATGATCTAGGAAATGACCTGCAAAGGAAAGGAATCGGGACTTCGGAATTGCCGATTTCTCTGTGGGAAAACTTCCCTTCTGCGTCCAATAATCCCTCATGGCCAGGAAGCTGTTATGCAGGACAAACACGCTTTGTGGCGAGGGAGCTTGCTCCCGCTGGGCTGCGAAGAAGCCCCCAGACCATTCAAAGAGGTGTATCAGAAACATGCGGGTGTCAGTTTTTGCGATTGCTGCGCAATCGAGCGGGAGCAAGCTCCCTCGCCACAAAAGCACCTCCATCCCCCAGCCTATTCAGCGCTTGTTGAGCCCCCGCGCCAACCGATCCCCGCCCAACTGAATCACCGCCACCAACGCCACCAGCAACACAATCACCGTCAGCATGATCTGGCTGTCAAAGCGCTGGTAGCCATACCGGTAGGCGATGTCACCCAGGCCGCCCGCACCGATCGCCCCGGCCATGGCCGACGAATTGATCATGGTCACCAGGGTGATGGTGAATCCGCCGACAATCCCCGGTAGCGCTTCCGGCAACAGCACGTGCCAGACGATGTGCTCGCGCCGGCAACCCATGGCTTGCGCCGCTTCGATCAAGCCATGGTCGACTTCACGCAGACTGACCTCGGCAATACGCGCAAAGAACGGTGTCGCGGCGATGGTCAGCGGCACCACAGCCGCCCAGACGCCGTAGGTGGTGCCGACGATCAGGCGGGTGAAGGGGATCAGCGCGACCATCAAAATCAGGAACGGGATTGATCGGAACAGGTTGACGAAAGCGCCCAATGCGCGATTCAGCGCGGGTGCTTCGTAGACGCCGCCCTTGGAACTGGTGACCAGGATCACCGCCAGCGGAATACCCGCCAGCAGGGCGATCAGCGATGACACACCGAC
>Ga0182008_10002768_pt1 | contig 10870 bp, 7 predicted proteins | sample Sormic07211129_1_FD_120482 | JGI IMG/M metagenome (GOLD analysis project Ga0182008, IMG submission 120482) | Rhizosphere microbial communities from Sorghum bicolor, Mead, Nebraska, USA - 072115-129_1 metaG | ecosystem: Host-associated > Plants > Roots > Rhizosphere | place: USA: Nebraska...
CCCAATCCTGATAAACTCCCCCACCTCCCAGCCTCACCGATTCCAGATCCCCAATGCCCCCAATCACCGCCACACCCGCCCCGCTCTCTCGCCGCTTTTCCGTCGCTCCGATGATGGATTGGAACGACTAGCCTGTCTGACCTTTATAATCAGGCCTCTCAGCACTCAAAAAATCCCCCGTACCAGTTATGTACCATCACTTTTGATCATCTAGGTCACTTAGATCCCATTCCTAACTACCATCCTTGACGTGGACACAAGTACTATCACCTTCTTCGTACGGTATCGGGAGCAACGGAAGCATGGCTGAATCGGGAGTGACTGAATGGACTTTGGATGGTGCATTAGCCGAAATGCATGTCATCCACAACGCAATGAAGGATCGGCAGTTTGCGTTTATTTTAGGTGCCGGTGCGTCCTACACATCGGACATTCCCACAGGACAAGGCTTGGCAGAGAAATGGCTGAAAGACCTCCACTTGCGTGAATGTACGGATGGCCTCTCCTTAGAACAGTGGATTTCTAAATGTGGCATAGGGGGCGGCGATTTGACACTGCAGACCGCAGCTGAGCACTACCCACAGATCTTCGAGCGTAGATTCGAGGGTGACCGAGAGGCTGGGTATGCCGAGTTGGAAGCAGTGATGGAGGGTAAATCCCCTAGTTTGGGATATTCATTGCTCGCTGAGATTATTCAACATACACGCCATAAAGTAGTAGTCACTACAAACTTTGACAACCTTGTAGCTGACGCACTCGCAATGCATGCTCATCAAACCCCACTGGTAGTGGCCCATGAATCTTTGGCTGGCTTTGTAAGGCCTCAGATGCGGCGCCCCCTTGTAGCCAAGATCCATCGTGACCTGTATTTAAATCCCATTAATGATCTCGACGGCGTATCGACAATGGAGCAGAGTTGGAAGATCGCTTTAAAGAAGCTCTTTCAATATTTCACGCCCATCGTCGTGGGGTACGGCGGCAACGATGGAAGTCTTATGGACATGCTTCTGGGTTTGGAGCCTGGAGATATCGCCGGGCGAATGATCTGGTGCTACCGCGAAGGATCATTGCCGCCAGAAAAGGCGCTAAACGTACTACGGAAGCATCGTGGCATTCTGGTCAAAATCCCAGGGTTCGATGAGTTCCTGCTGCAGCTCGCAGACAAACTGGTCACCGGTTTCGATGTAGCCGCAATTGCAGAACGCACCGCGAATCTCGGTCAAGAGCGGGCTGAGCGCTATCGTGAGCAGGCCAGTAGACTAAGCGAAGCCTCGCTTAACGGATCACCCGCAGAGCAGAGGGCAGGAGAGCTCTTGACTCAATCCGTTCGCTCAAGCAACACCTGGTGGGCATGGCAGGTCAAAGCTAAGGCCGAATCCGACATAGAAAAACGTAAACGTATATATCTAGAAGGCATAGAACAGTTTCCATCTAGCCACGAACTAATTACCTTTTACGCGAACTTTTTGAAGACATTTTGTAAAGACTATGACACGGCCGAGGAAATGTATAAGCGGGCACTAAAGCTCAATCCTAACTCTGTAAGTACGTTAGGCAGCTACGCAAATTTTCTCACAGATATGCGCATGGACCACGACGCTGCAGAGGCGATGTATGTAAAGGCACTCGCGGCTGATCCGAACAACGCAATCAATACTGCAAACTACGGGGCTTTCTTGAGGGATCAGCGTAAAAACTGGGTTGCGGCTGAGGAAATGTTCAAGAAGGCGTTTGAGCTTGACCCGAAGTACGTTCGAAACATTGGAAACTATGCAGATTTACTAGCGGAATACACCCATGACAATGATGCCGCTGAAAAGATGTACAAAATGGCGTTGGAATTAGATCCAAGCAATACGCAAATTTTAGGCAACTATGCGAATTTTCTGGCCGATAATAAAACAGATTACGAATTGGCCGAAAATATGTATAAAAAGGCAATCGAATTGGACCCTGCCGACGCTTGCGCAACAGGCAACTATGCAATTTTTCTTTCAGACCAGCGCGAAAACACCCCCGCCGCCGAGGCAATGTACAAAAAAGCGCTTGAACTTGACCCAACTAATGCAAGAATGATTGGTAACTACGCAATGTTTCTCGTGGATCAGTTTGACAACATCGAACTGGCCGAAAATTTATTCAAAAAAGCGATAGCGCTTGATCCAGCCGCAGCAAGTGTTATCGCCGACTACGCATACTTTTTGGAACACAAGCGAGAAGACCTACTGACAGCCAAGGAAATGTACAAAAAGGCAAGTGAAATCGACGCAACTTATCATAAAAAATTAAAAGGTTTTATTAATCGCCAGCGAAAAAAATCTCTAAGCAATGCCTAAGGCGAGGCTGCCAAATCGCCTTGTTGTAAAGAACATTAGTTGTAGTTTAGTTAATTTCTGCAACAGCCTTCGACGGCGCCCTACTCGTTATCAGCTTCCCAAGCTGATAACGAGGGTTCGATTCCCTTCACCCGCTCCACTATTTACAAGGCCTGCAGCCCTGTTCATCCATTACCGTAACCCACTGGGGGACGTATTGGGGGACGTTTGATGCAAGCACACGCAACGCGCTGCAACTCCTGATCCCAACCCCCGCCTAGGTGCCAATCCTAAAATCCGTGGGGGTTCGAACAAATAGTAATATCAGTAATATCCCCTCCGAGAAACAGCCACAGCCCTTATAGATCAATGCGTCCAGCGATTTATGGGGAAGGCGATATTTAAGCGATAGGAAGGCGATAGTATTACCTTTCTATAAAGCTATATTTCCATTCTTTAAAACCCAATGAATCCGAGGGTTTGGCCGAAATATTACTTTTCATATCGCTTCGTATTACCTTGCTTTGTAATACCGAAAGCCCAGTAAAACCGGGGGTTTCAAACCCGCTAGCGATGCGGTATCGCTGATATCGCTCTTTTTAAAAATGCCCCCTACCCCTAAGAATCACTCTCAATAAACGATGTTTTTGGTTGCCGGTCCCGCACACTGCCGCTGCTAGCCCTTCAACTCTTCCAGCCAATACTGAATTATCGGAGCGAGCTCCCCGCCAGCCTGTGTAGCTTTCGATCAGTGCGCCTACACTGTAGACCGATCGAATCACCATCCTTTCACATAACCCCATTGAGATTTCGCACGTGCCTGACATTGCCTCCGTTTACGCAGAGTTTTCCCCGCTACTGCCTCCCCTGTGGGACAACATCAAAGGCTTTGCGAACTCTTCCTTCACGACTTCGCTGGCGGGGGCTTTCGCCGGTGCGGTTGCGGCGCAGCGCATCGCGGAAAAAGGCAAATTCAGAGAGGAGTTGGTAAAGGAGTTTCACAATACAAATGCGGTGATATCCCTCACAGCAGCGGCGGCGAGCCTCGCGATGGCGTTAAAAAAGCAGCACGTCAAGGCCCTAAAGTACTCTTACGATGATGATCTGAAACGATTTGAGGAGCACAAAGAAAAAATCCGTGACCGCCAGATAGCACCAGATACTCCTTTCGAGATGAGCCCTAATATGCTGTATTTACAGGGAATTTCACCTCCCATTACCACTATCCAAGAGATCGTCCTGAGTCGTTTGTCTGCCGTTGGGCGAACGATCTCCGCTGTTACCGCACTTGCTAATTCCGTAGAAAATCTGAACAGAGCGTTATCGAAGCGAAACGAGCTTTTGAATGCTTTCAAAAATAAACAGCTTCCGGAGGGGGCTTCTTTCCACCACATGTACTTTGGCTTGCCCTATGGAACGAGGCAAACAAACCAGGAGTACGGGGGATCGGTTGAAGCCATTTATCTCTACACCGATGACATTATTTTTTTCAGTATCAAGCTTTGCGAGGACCTGCGAGACCATGGCGAGATACTCAAAAAACGCTACAAGTCGCGGTTGAGGGGTAGCCCGCCAAGGATCTCCACGGTCGACTTTGAAACACCGCGTAAGAATGGATTGGTTCCAAAGGACGAAGATTACGAACCTTGGCTATCTGGCTTCGTCTCGATGCAAGAGACTAGGGCCAAATGGTGGCAGCGCCTAAATCCGAGGACTTGGTTCAATTGAGCCTACTACCTCCGTGATTCATCATCCCATCCGCGCTTAGAAAGCGTGATTACACCGTGTGCAATGTTGAAAAGCCGGCTGTTACGCTAAAGGCTTGTACCGTCTGACCTCCAGAGAGTTCTGAGATGTTTTGGAGCTGCTGGAATTCGGTTCTGCTGCAAACGGTTCCAGATTTCAAAACGTGCCCTATTTGACGTTTTCGAATTTTCTAACCAATGATTCCGGGCACTCCAGCGTCCCCTCTTCATGACCGCCACATGCACCGCTGTGCTGTGGCGCTGCAATCCCCTTCAAAGCTTTGCACTTTTTGAAATGGCCCATCACCTGCATCGCCCCACGGCCCGCGTGCGTTGTAGGTCGGTTTGCACTACATCTGAATTTGCACAAAAAAAGGACGCAAAGCCCGTCGGCGGGAGGGGGATAAGTGCATTTTCAGATGTTTTTTTCTTCGTCTGATGGTTTTCGCACTCAAGACTCCATGACCAGCAAAGGGCGTCCCACCTCGGACGTCAACGCATGTGCATTTGTACCAATTGCTGATCGTGCTAGGCTTCTTGAAGCCAAGCTGAGATGAAGGTAGGTTAGAACCTACCTCAGACTCTATTCTTATTTTCTGCTTAGAGCTTATTTCAATGACTGCGCCGGATCATAATAGTCCTCACAAAAGAAAATGAGATGAAAATAGCCATTTGCGTTGACTACGACAATCTTCACAAACCACAAAAAGCTGCGGGTGTAATGGACGTTATTTCCAATACACTAATTAAAATGCCTGGAATATTTAATAGCACAATCGGCACATGCGAAGTGCGTCTTTATGGCGGGTGGTTTGAAGGGGAAAACCTAAGCAAACTTTCACAAGATGTATCAGTGAATATTCATGAAGAATTCCCGGCAATCTTAAACATCCCGACAACAGATGGCGTATGCAAAATTAACGTCACCGTTGAGCTTGCTTTTTCTCTTCTCGAAGAACCAAGCCACAACCTATTCAACACATATAGAAGAAAAGGCAAACCAAACAACATAAGAGTTGAAAAACAAATTGACATAGGTTGCAGCGCCTCTGCATGCCCACTACCTATGGCAAAAAAACTAATAGAAAAAGGCTTCTGCCCTTCCGTCGGCTGCGCTCACACTGGTACAAATATGGTGTATCGCCACGAGCAAAAACTAGTCGACACAATGCTGACGTGCGACTTAATTTATCTGGCAGGACATCACTACGACTGCTTGATTATAATTAGTGCCGATGATGACTTTTTACCGCCGATAAGAACGCTATTATTGCGCGGAGTAAAAGTCGTTAGAGTTCATCCAAAGCTAAGCATAGATCATCAGCCTATTAGCGTTGCAGGCAGACCTTTAATCGAAGTGGGACTTTAATATGCAAATCGACACTTTCAAATCAATAATTTCGACATTTGCAGACCCCGGCGCAGAAATAATTTACGACAGAACGCGAATGATGTTTTCGATAAACGGAAGTGTAATCGATGCGGCAATCACTTCCAGAAGCGGAGACATTTATGTTGATGAAGGCGCTGGCTTTGTACATGCAAGTAAATGGATCGTTACTCGCCTCGCAAATTTACCACTACTAGCAAACAGAATTATCGAGCAAATTCCTTCCCAGGAAAGTTTTGTTGCTCCAGCAGCCGATATTCTACCATCGTTGAATTCCGACCCAAACGATCAAAAAACCAATGTTAACAATGCGCTCAAAGAAATACTTTCTAACTTAAGCAATCGCTCACCACTTGAAACCACTGTACTTTACCTGACAAGCGATGCAGGTGAAGGAAAAACGTCACTCATAAATAAAGCGGCTCGAGAGCAAGCAAAAAGTTTTGCAGCGGGAGAGTCAGACTGGCTATTGGTGCCTATCATATTAGGCGGGAGACATTTTCTAAGGTTCGATGACATTACAGTTGGCGCGTTGCAAAACAAATATCGCTTCCCATTTCTTTACTATAATTCTTTTTTAGCGTTGGTAAGAATGGGGGTCATTGTCCCAGCGTTCGATGGTTTTGAGGAAATGTTCGTGGAGAACAGTTCTGGTGAAGCACTCTCAGCTATGGGGATTTTAGTAAGCGCGCTTCAGTCTACTGGCGCCGTAGTCATCGCTGCACGCAAAGCATACTTTGAATTTGAAAACTTACGTTCCCAGGAAAAACTATACGACACAATCAGCCAATTCTCTGTCGGATTCTCCAAACTCGAAATCAATAGATGGAACAAGGAGCAGTTCCTAGCGTACTGCGTTAATAGAAAAATTTCAGACGGTGAAGTCATCTACAATCGAGTCGCAGAGCGTTTAGGTGCTACGCATTCACTTTTGACGCGAGCCGTCCTGGTAACAAAACTTTTAGATATCGCAGGAAAAAGCGACTCTCTGGAAAAATTCATTGAGCGAATCCAATCATCCGGGTCAGACTTTTTTTCTGTTTTTATACGTGGAATTATTGAGCGTGAAGCTACAGAGAAATGGATTGATCGCTCTGGAGATATGGGATCAAACCTGCTCACCGTGGATGAACATTGCGAATTATTATCTTTGATAGCTATCGGAATGTGGGAGTCGCGCACCGACTATCTAAAAAAAGACCACTTAGAGATGATTGCAGAATATTTTTGTGAGAGCAAAGGAAAAACATCACTTCAATCACAACAAGTTATTGACAGGATACGAGGTCACGCCCTCCTAGTTTCATCTAATGATATCGCTACGGCTGTTCAATTCGACCATGACGAGTTTCGACAATTTTTTCTAGGTGACGGATTGGCTGCTTCGGTAGCTCCAATGAATAAGCCGGCAATTGCTGAAGCTTTCAGTATCTTGAGACGCGGAGTATTACCAGAACATACGCAACTGTCCTTTATCAGAGCTGTGAAACGTAACAACGATGATGATTTGTCGTGTCTAGAAGCCGCAAACTTTATTGCTCAAGTAAGTTCGTTAGACGGGCAAGCCTCTTACACCAAAGAAAACTGCGGAAACCTTATTGCACGTCTCCTTAGCGAAATCGATGCAAAAGAATCAACTTTTGAAGATATTGTTTTCGGTATAGATTGTTTACGCGATTGCAAGATAACAGGGGCCACATTCGAAAACTGCCATTTCTCCCAAGGGAGCTATGAGCTTACTACACTGACGAACTGTTCATTTAAAAACTGCACATTTGGTCAAATTCGGTTTCATTCATCTACTGTATTTGACAGCAATGATTTCGAGACCTGTAACTTTGACTCGATAAGGGTAGAAGCTTCTGGCCTTGAAATCTGGGAACCTAATGCAATTAAAATCTTTCTTACATCTTTAGGATCGACCTTTGATACTCCTATTGATGCGAGCCTTGAGATTCCCGCACCCCACATTGATGAAGGTTTAATAAACGTTGAAAAATTGTTGCGATATTTTATGCGCAGCACTCATATTAGCGAGTCTGTCATCAAAATTAAATTAGGGGATAGAGGGCAGTCTTTCATCGATGATTTCTTACCTCAACTCATTGATAAAGGGATTGTCGTTGAGATTGACAATAGAGGCTCAGGCCAACAAAGGCGTTTCAAACTTGGAAAACCTTTACAACAAATCAATGCGAAATTAGCTGAAGCAAAGGGGTCCTACACCGCGTTTCTCGACAGCTACGCAAAGTTGGGCGATTAATAATTTAGCTTATTGACTAGCGAAACTCATACATCATTGGATGTATGAGTTTCATTGTGAGATCAGGATATGATTGCGCATAGCTTCGCCGCGTCCAACAAAGGGTCGCTCACTCCGGCGCCATGAGTACAGCGAGGCTCATTTTGATGAACTCCTCGTTTTTATCGATCGTTTGCAGGGCTGCACGGATATTGCCGCCGACCTCCTCCGATCCGCGCTGCTCAACCCATAGCGTCAGCTCCATGATGGCTGCCTCCAGGGCTAACTGATTTTCGTTGATTTTAAATAGCAGAGAAGGGAGCAGGTCTGAGTTGGGCATTGCGAATCCTCCGTGGAGGTTTCAGCTTAGCAGCAGAAATATCGAGGCGTGGCGGCGCTTACACTTACGGATGAATCGGCCCCGCCGTTGCGGGGCATGTGATGGATTTAGGAAATCGCATACGCCCTAAGCAGCTCGATAGAGGCCGCCTCGATATCCGAATTGTTCAGTGCTCGATCGTAAGCCCTGATAAACGCGTAGCCGCCTACCAGCCCCGCTGTAGCCAGCGCGGATCCTTGGCCACCCAGAATATTCCGTCCGCTGAGAGACACCCCAGTCGCGCCTTCGACGATGGGGCTCGTCCCAACTTTTATTTTGGATGTGGGGCCGTCGAACACCGCAAGGATGACCGTCCACTCGGTCGATTTATCCCCGCTCTCCAGTCGACTGGCCGCCGAGATACTTTCGTAGAAGCCATTCGCACCTGGTGCGAGGATCTGGGCACCAGACGCGATCAGACGCGCCTGATTCGCTGCAAAGACAGAAGCCTTCACGACCATCGCGTAAGTCATCGACTGCGCGACAGCGACCGTCCCCGCGCCGTTGCCGATCTGCTGTGTCCCATCAAACAAAACGGCTGGGTTACCCCTTGGTCCACCGGTCAGCGAAAACTTCGGCTTCCCCCAGCCCGTGTACTGAAAGTTGAAGGTGCGGTTGACGATCGGCGCCGGCCCGTTCGCCAGCCAAGTGTCAACGGCAGCACCGTCGGCCAGCGCGGCAAGGCTGGCGGCATCGAGCTCGTAGATGATGTTCGACTGCACATCAGGGATGGTCGGTGTATCGGGCAGCGGGTTGGACAACACACCAGGTGCGCTAATCACGAGAGAAAACATTGAGGCTCCTTACTGCGTTCAGCGCAGCGCGGTGTAGAAAAATTCGGAAATCACTGGGGCACCCTTCGCCGGATCCGGATGGATCTTGTCATCACTGATCAGCGGGGTTTGCCCGGTGCTGGCGTACTTCGCGGGGTCACCCATGGCCGCGTATTGCATATCCATAAACGCGATGCCCTGCGTCCAGCACCAGGCAGCGGCGAGCTTGGTGTAGGCAGTCATGGGGTATTGACTGGCTCTAGTGGTGTCCCACCGCATGGCGACGATGAACGATGCCCCTGGATGGACTTCCAGGTGAGTCGCGACCACGCCCTGCAGGTTGGCGAGAAAGGTCGCCGGCGTAACCGACGCGCCTTGGTCATTTCCGCCCAGCATCACCAGTACGGCGTCTGCAGGAATGAAGCCCGTGGCGGTCTTCTGCTGCGTTAGCCAGGCCGCATCGTTCTTGTACCAGTCACCCGACGCCGAACCGCTAGCCGCGCACTTGGAGACGACCACGCCCGACGCACTGTTTTCGGTGTAGATGCCAAACAGCGTCGGCGTGCCGGTGACGACTTCCATGCGGAACTTCCAGTTGCTGCCGGCCGGCAGGACCGGGAAAGGCAATTGCTGGGGACCGACTCCGGACAGCGACAGCGTGTTCCACTCCAGGGCATCCCCCCAGCGATAACGCAGGGTGGAGTTCGTGCCATCGCCCAGGAACAGCAGTTTCGCCAGAGTCGCGGCTGTCGAGATATCCGCGGTGTCGACAGAGGTGATGCTCACGTAATCACCCACAGCCCCCGCCTTGATCGTCCTGTTATCGGGACTGGCCGCGCCCAATGGCGAGAGCGTCCAGCTGCCGCCGAAATAGTTCAGGCTGCCATTGGTGTATAGGAAGTTTTTCGTGCCCAGGGACGAGCCGTGGTTGAAGCCGATGTAACCCGAACCACCAAAGCCAAAGTCTTTGGCCAAAAACCGGGTGAGGTCGTTCATGTAGAAGTTGTGACTAGCGGAATAGGAGTCGCCGATGATTTTCAGGTACAGCTTTACCCCAGGCACACCCGCACGAATCTGGCCTTGCTTCATTCGCATTTTGGGCACGTTGGAGATGTTGTTGTAGGCGGTTTTCGGATGGCTATCGTCACTGCCGATCAACGGTTTCAGCCGCTTGGCCCAACGAAAGATCACCCAGTCCGGCACCTGACCGTCGGTATCGCGGATCGACAGATCAGTCAGCTGCCCCAGTGCGTCGGGAAACGCATACAGCAGGCCCGGGACATACGCCGGCTTGACGCCCAGGTACTTGTACAACATTTTCAGCGCCCAATTGCTCGGCCCACCGTCTCGGTTGTTGATGCCCATCCACGTTTCATGGCCGGCGGCATCACGCACAGCCACCAACGTGTCATTGACGCTCTGAACTTTGAATTTGCTCTGCACGAAGCTGTTGATCGTTTCGACGGCGGTCGAACTCGGGTAGCGCGTTTGCTCAATTGCCACCCCCGCTTCATTTTTAAACAAAATCAGCGACTGGGCGTTCTCCGGTGAAACCACCGTGAAGAACATGCCGTCGGTCGTGGTGCGCAATCCTTCCGCCGTGCTGGCTTTCACGCCGGCAGCCAACTGGGCGGCGTCTCTCGCTGATTCTGCGCGTAACGCCGCGCCGTTCGCCTCGGCCAGGGACTCGGTGACGTCCAGGAACTGGACGGGCAAACGGTAATCCCGTTTTCCTTTGGTGATGCGCAGGTCGTACAGCCCGTTCGGCGCGGCAAACTGGGCCAGTCCGTTTGCATCGGCCAGGAAAGGGTTGAGCAGCCCCAAGCCGTTGCTCTTACGTAAACCGAAAACGATGTTCTCGGTACCGCGCTCGTACAGGTAGCAGGTCGCACCTGGCAAGGCGTTGCCCAGGTCATCCTGTGCAAAGAAACTCTTGAGTTCCAAATTAGGCTCCGGTGATGGGCTTGAGCTGCCCAGTAAGCTGTAGGCCGGTACCGGCGTTGGTGGTGAAGTTCGCGGCGTTGGC
>Ga0182008_10002770_pt1 | contig 10865 bp, 8 predicted proteins | sample Sormic07211129_1_FD_120482 | JGI IMG/M metagenome (GOLD analysis project Ga0182008, IMG submission 120482) | Rhizosphere microbial communities from Sorghum bicolor, Mead, Nebraska, USA - 072115-129_1 metaG | ecosystem: Host-associated > Plants > Roots > Rhizosphere | place: USA: Nebraska...
ACCCCTTCCGCACACCGTCCCCCACCGAGAAGTGTGCCCGTGCGAGAACTTCCTCTGCCGGTCGCCCTGACCGCGCGTCTGTCCCCCGTCGTCGTGCTCGCCGCGATGGGCTGGGCGCTGACGTCCAGCCCCGCGACCCCGGCCGACGAGCACGACCCGGTGCACAAGTCCGGCACCTCGTCGCCCTCGGCGCCGTCGACGTCGGCCGAGACCAAGTCGTACGACGCCGCCCCCGTCCCCTGCGGCAGCGTGTCCGTGGCGACGATCAAGTCGCTGGTGCCGGGGGCCAAGACGGCCGGCAAGGAGATCCCGTCGACGGACGCCGCACTGCGCCGTACCTGCTCCTGGAACGCGCTCAAGGGGTACGACTACCGGTGGCTCGACGTCTCCTTCGAGGTCATGCAGTCGGACGTCGCGGCACAGCAGGAGTACAAGGACCGGCTGGCGGAGAAGAGCGGCGGAGGGGACGTTCCGGGTCTGGGGGACGAGGGCTACTCGGTCGTGAACCTGACCACCGAGGACAAGCAGCAGACCCGCGAGGGTGTCGTCGTCTCGCGGGTGTCCAACGTGCTGGTGGTCGTCACCTACAACGGCAGCGACTTCGAGACCAAGAAGGCGCCCGGCACGGATGTGATCAACACGGGCGCCATCAAGGCGGCGAGGGACGCGGTGACAGCGCTGAAGGGCAGCCAGTAGGAAGAACCGGCTGCCCTTCGCGGGCCGGGAAGGCCGAGCTTCGGCTCAGACCTCCAGGCGGTCCTTTCCGCGCAGCAGCATCAGGCCCAGGTAGAGCACCATCGAGGTGCCGAGGCCCACCGCCCAGCCGTAGTCCGCGAGCGACCTCAGGAACGGGATGGGCCGTCCGTCGATCAGCGGCTTGAAGCTCGCGCCGCCGACCGCCAGCACACCGCCGACGACGAAGGCCACCACGGCCCGCCAGTTCCAGCCGCCCGCGTACCAGTAGCGGCCGCCCGTGCGGTACAGGTCGACCAGGTCGAGCTTGCCGCGGCGCAGGATCCAGTAGTCGGCGATGAGGATGCCGGCGACCGTGCCGAGCAGACCGCCCACCAGGCCCAGCCAGGTGAAGATGTAGCCCTGCGGGTCGGAGTACAGCTTCCACGGGAAGATCAGCACCCCGATGACACAGGTGGCGAGTGCCCCGGCCCGGAAACTCACCTTCCTGGGCGCGATGTTGGAGAAGTCGAAGGCGGGCGAGACCAGGTTGGCCGCGATGTTCACCGACAGCGTCGCGACCAGGACGGTCACCAGGGCGAACAGCAGGCCGAAGACGTTGTCGGTCTTGGCGGCGAGCTGTACCGGGTCCCAGACCGCCTCGCCGTACACCTTCTGCGAGCCGGAGGTGACCAGCACCGACAGCAGCGCGAACAGGGTCATCGTGGTCGGCAGGCCGAGGGCCTGGCCACGCGTCTGGGCCTTCTGGCTCCTGCCGTAGCGGGTGAAGTCGGGGATGTTCAGCGACAGGGTGGACCAGAAGCCGATCATGCCCATCAGGGACGGCCAGAACAGCTTCCAGAAGTCGCCGCCCCAGCCGAGCTTGGAGGGCTGGTCGAGCAGCGGGCCGAAACCGCCGGCCTTGTTGCTCATCCAGATCAGCATCACGATCGCGCCGACGATCACGAAGGGCGCGGCCCAGTTCTCGAAGCGGCGGATCGTCTCCATGCCCCGGTAGATGATGGCGACCTGGAGCACCCAGAAGAGCGCGAACGACAGCCACATCGTCCAGGCGTACCCGCCGATCTTGCCGGCGTCGGACCATCCGTTCCCGATCAGTTTCCCGGCGAGGAAGTAGATCGCCTCACCGCCGATCCAGGTCTGGATGCCGAACCAGCCGCACGCCACCAACGCCCGTACGACGGCGGGGAGGTTGGCGCCGCGGACGCCGAAGCTGGCCCGTGCGAAGACCGGGAAGGGGATGCCGTACTTGGGTCCCGCGTGCCCGGTGAGCAGCATGGGGATCAGCACGATCACATTGGCCAGGGCGATGGTGAGCACCGCCTGCTTCCAGTCCATGCCGACGGCGATCAGACCGGAGGCCAGGGTCCAGGAGGCCGTGTTGTGGGCCATGCCGACCCACAGTGCGGAGAAGTTGTACGTGGTCCAGGTGCGCTTCTCGATCGGGACCGGGAGCAGGTCCTCGTTCGCGTACGGACCGCTGGGCATGGGGGACCCCGGTGCGATCTCCACGCGCCCGTCGTCGAGGGTCGTCCGGGCTGTCGGCGGTATGGCCGTGGGAGCGGTGTCGGTCATGGGCAGGCCAATCGATGAGGGATGGTCCGGAAAGGCCGTGCGGGTCTCCGGCCCCCTCCCCGGGGACGGCCGGGGAGGGGAGAACTGGAGTGGGGGGATGGGGAGTCGAGCGGTTGCTGCGCGGTTTCGGGGCGGGTCAGGCGTTGAGCGCCGGGATGACCTCGGTGCCGTAGGCGTCGATCACGGTCTCCTGCGCGTCGTGCATGTCGTACACGGCGAACTGGTCGACACCGAGCTCGCGCAGGGCGTTCAGCTTCTCGATGTGCTTCTCGACCGGTCCGATGACGCAGAAGCGGTCGACGATCTCGTCGGGCACGAACTGGGTGTCGGGGTTGTCGGCGCGTCCGTGGTGGGAGTAGTCGTACCCCTCACGGGCCTTGATGTAGTCGGTGAGCTCCTCGGGGACCTGCGCGGAGTGCTCGCCGTACTTGGAGACCAGGTCGGCGACGTGGTTGCCGACCATGCCGCCGAACCAGCGGCACTGGTCGCGGGCGTGGGCGAGCGCCTCGGACGAGTCGTCCTCGGTGACATAGGCGGGGGCGGCGACGCAGATCTTGACGTCGCCGGGGTCGCGGCCGGCGGCGACGGCCGCGTCCTTGACCGCCTTGACCATGTACTCGGTGAGGTACAGGTCGGCCAGCTGGAGGATGAAGCCGTCGGCCTCCTCGCCGGTCATCTTCAGGGCCTTGGGGCCGTACGCCGCCATCCAGACGGGGAGTTCGGCGCCCGGCTTGATCCACGGGAACCTGATCACCGTGCCGCCGAGGTCGGCCTCCTCGCCCCGGCCGAGGGCGCGGATGACCTTCATGGCCTCGCTGATCCGGGCCAGCGTGTTGGGCTTGCGGCCCGCGACGCGCATCGCGGAGTCGCCGCGGCCGATGCCGCAGACGGTGCGGTTGCCGAACATGTCGTTGAGGGTCGCGAAGGTGGAGGCGGTGACCTCCCAGGTGCGGGTCCCGGGGTTCGTCACCATCGGTCCCACGGTCAGCTTCTGTGTGTTCGCGAGGATCTGACTGTAGATCACGAACGGCTCCTGCCAGAGCACGGCGGAGTCGAAGGTCCAGCCGTACGTGAAGCCGTTGCGCTCCGCCCGCTTCATCAGGCTGACGACCTTCGAGGCCGGCGGGTCGGTCTGCAGGACGAGTCCGAAGTCCATTGGCGCCACTCCTAGTTGAGGTACTGACAGGTGGAGCGCGGGGTGTAGACACCGTGCCCGGCGTGTCCGGTGTACTCCCGCTCGGTGATGACGGGTTCGCCGCGCGAGAGCACGGTCTCGACCCGGCCGGTGATGCGCTTGCCCTCGTAGGCCGAGTAGTCGACGTTCATGTGGTGCGTGTCCGCCGACAGGACCTGCTCGGCGCCGGGGTCGTAGATGACGATGTCGGCGTCGGCGCCCGGGGCGATGGTGCCCTTCTTCGGGTACATGCCGAACATCCGGGCGGGGGTGGCGCAGGCGATCTCGATCCAGCGGCGGCGGCTGATGTGCCCGTCGACGACGGCCTGGTGGAGCAGGTCCATCCGGTTCTCGACGCCCGGAAGGCCGTTGGGGATCTTCGAGAAGTCCCCGCGGCCCAGTTCCTTCTGGCCCACGAAGCAGAAGGGGCAGTGGTCGGTGGAGACGACCTGGAGGTCGTTCGTCCGCAGGCCCTGCCAGAGCTTGGCCTGGTGCTCCTTGGGGCGCAGCGGTGTGCTGCACACGTACTTCGAGCCCTCGAAGTCGGGCTCGGCGAGGTTGTCGGTCGACAGGAAGAGGTACTGGGGGCAGGTCTCGCCGAAGACGTTCAGGCCCTCGTCGCGCGCCCGCGCCAGCTCGGCCACCGCCTCCATGGCCGAGACGTGCACGACGTACAGCGGGGCGCCCGCGACCTGCGCGAGCTTGATGGCGCGGTGGGTGGCCTCGGCCTCCAGGAGCGCCTTGCGGACCTCTCCGTGGTAGCGCGGGTCGGTCTCGCCGCGGGCCAGGGCCTGCTCGACCAGGACGTCGATGGCGATGCCGTTCTCCGCGTGCATCATGATCAGGCCGCCGTTCTCGGCGGAGCGCTGCATGGCACGGAGGATCTGGCCGTCGTCCGAGTAGAAGACGCCGGGGTAGGCCATGAACTGCTTGAAGGAGGTCACGCCCTCCTCGACCAGCAGGTCCATCTCCTTGAGCGTCTCCTGGTTCACATCGGAGACGATCATGTGGAAGCCGTAGTCGATCGCGCAGTTGCCCTCGGCCTTCGCGTGCCAGGCGTCCAGGCCCTCGCGCAGGGAGTGGCCGACGCTCTGGACCGCGAAGTCGACGATCGTGGTCGTGCCGCCCCAGGCGGCGGCCCGGGTCCCGGTCTCGAAGGTGTCGGAGGCGAAGGTGCCGCCGAAGGGCAGCTCCATGTGGGTGTGGGCGTCGACGCCGCCGGGGATGACGTACTTCCCGGTGGCGTCGATGGTCCGGTCGGCGGTGAACGACTGCGCCACCGGCGTGCCGGAGGCGGCGAGGGCGGCGATGCGGCCGTCCTCGATCAGCACGTCGGCGTGGATCTCGTCGGACGCGGTGATGACGAGGCCACCGCGGATGACGGTACGGCTGCTCATGTTCCCTCTCCTGCCAGGGTCGTTGGTTCGGTCAGGGTGCGGTCAGCGGGGAGTACGCGTCGGGACGGCGGTCGCGGAAGAACTGCCAGCGGTCGCGGACCTCGCGGAGCTTGGCCAGATCGAGGTCGCGGACGACGAGTTCGGTCTCCTTGTCGCTCGCCACCTCGCCGACGAACTGGGCCTCGGGGTCCACGAAGTAGCTCGTGCCGTAGAAGTCGTTGTCGCCCAGCTGCTCGACACCCACCCGGTTGATCGCTCCCACGAAGTACTCGTTGGCGACGGCCGCGGCCGGCTGCTCCAGCTGCCACAGATAGGCGGACAGACCGCGCGAGGTGGCCGACGGGTTGAAGACGATCTCCGCGCCCTCCAGGCCCAACGCCCGCCAGCCCTCCGGGAAGTGGCGGTCGTAGCAGATGTAGACGCCGATCCTCCCCACGGCCGTGTCGAAGACCGGCCAGCCCGCGTTGCCGGGGCGGAAGTAGAACTTCTCCCAGAATCCGGGCACTTGGGGAATGTGGTGCTTGCGGTACTTGCCGAGGTACGAGCCGTCGGCGTCGATCACGGCCGCGGTGTTGTAGAGGACGCCGGGCTGCTCCTCCTCGTACATCGGCAGGATCAGGACGATGCCGAGTTCCCTGGCCAGCGCCTGGAAGCGCTTGACGATCGGGCCGTCCGGGATCGCTTCCGCGTACTCGTAGAACGCCTTGTCCTGGACCTGGCAGAAGTAGGGTCCGTAGAACAGCTCCTGGAAGCACAGGATCTGAGCACCCTGCGCGGCCGCGTCGCGGGCCGCCTGCTCGTGTACCTGGATCATCGACTCCTTGTCGCCCGTCCACGCGGTCTGGAAGAGGGCGGCGCGAATCACTCTGCTCATCGGGACCTCCGGTCGCTCGGTGTGCGAGAAGACTAGGAAGTCCGAAAACCGGCTTTGAGTTGCAGCGTGTCACGTCTGCGGGCGTGCGGCGTGTCACGGTGTCACCCTCTCGTGGACCCATGTTTCACCGCCGTTTTCCCAGGTCGTGCCATGTTTCAGCCCTGTTGCGCGTCGTGCGCGAGAAGCGCGATGTGTACCGAGGCGGCCTGCTCGAAGTCGTCGAGGTCGACGCCGAGCCGGCCCTGTATGGCCTCCAGCCGGCGGTAGAGCGCGGGCCGGGAGACATGGTGGAGCTGGGCGGTGCGGGACTTGTTGCGGCCGGTGGCGAGATAGGTGCGCAGGACCGGCAGCAGATCGTCGTCGGCCGAACGCAGCAGCCCGTCCAACTCCCGCTCCGCGAACGACTGGACATGCGGATCGTCCCGCAGCAACCGGATCAGGCCCCGCAGATGCACGTCCTTCAGCCGTACGACCGCCGGGAGGTCGAGGACGGCGGAGGAGTCCGCGACGGCGTCGGCGACATGCTGCGCCTCACGCAGTCCCGCCGGTACGTCGTCCCAGGCGATACGCGGATCGGCGGCCGCCACGACCGACTTCGTCGACCCCGACTCCGTACGGAGCCTGGCGGCGAAGTGCGCGGTCAGCGCCTCGGCGTCCTGGTCCCGGGCGAGGCTGAGCAGCACCGCGGTGGCCTCCTCGGCGAGCTCGGCGACCAGCCCGGGCAGCCCCAACATCCGCAGCACCCGGTCCAGTTGGGCGGGTTCCCCGTCCCTCACGACCAACGGCACGAAGGTCCGCCGGTTGACCGGCAGTCCGGCCGCACGCGCGCGCGGCAGCAGCTGCCTGGCCGCCACCACACCGCTCACCAGATCGGTCAGCAGGCTCTGCGCCGACTGCTCCTCCCAGGTGTGGGCCGAGGTGCCGCCGAGCATGCGGTGCAGGACGAGGGCCTCGGCGGCCCGGTCGGCCAGGAGCCGTCCGGTGCCGGTGTCCCCGCGGTGACCGCACAGCATGATCTGGCCCCAGCGTTCCCCGCGCCCGCCCAGTTCGGCGCGGATCCAGCCGTCGCCCTCGCTGCCGCCCGCCTGCCGGGAGATGCGCTCCCAGTCGCGCAGCACGTCGTCCACCGCGGAGCGCTCCCCCGCCGTGGCGAGGACACGGTGGGCGAGGTTGGTGACGACGACCGGGCAGGCGCTGTGCTGGGCGATCTCGTCGAGGAGGCGCTGCAGCGGGGCGCCGGCAGTGATGAGCCCGGTCAGGGCGGTCCGTACGGACTCCGAGAGACTCACGGCCGCGAACTTGCGCCGTATCAGCCGGGCTTGGACCTCCTCCGTCAACTCCGCGAAGGGGAAGGGGCGGTGCAGGACGACCATCGGCAGCGCGCACCGCTCGGCGGCCCGGCGCATGACGTCCGGGGGCGACGGAAAGGCGCGGCCGAGTCCCAGCACCACCGCCGCGGCCTCGGCGCGGTGCAGGGACTGGATGTACTCGGCCTGTTTCTCCTCGTCGCCGGCGAGCAGCACCCCGGTGGTGAGCACCATCTCGCCGCCGCTGAGCATCACGCCCACGTCCGGGGCCTCGGCGACATGCACCCAGCGCACCGGCCGGTCGAGCTGTGCGGCGCCCGCCACCACCTCGGGCTCACCCGCGAGGACCCGTTCCAGGGCCAGCACCTGACGCACCGACAGCGCCGGTTCGAAGGTCCCGAGGGTGGTGTTCATGTCGTTCCCCTTTTTCTGTGGCTCGGTTCACCTCCCCCCGCACTGCCGCCTGCTGTCATGTGAGACTCCTCAGCGCGCGTTCGAGGATCGCGGCGCCCTCCTCGGCCTCGGCGACCGTGAGGGACAGGGGCGGGGCGATGCGCAGGGCGCTGGTGTTGTGGCCGCCGCCCTTGCCGATGAGGAGGCCGTCGGCACGGGTCGCCTCCAGTACGGCGGACGCGGCGTCCGGATCGGCCTGGTCGGTGCCCGGCTTCACCAGTTCGATGCCGAGCATCAGGCCGCGCCCGCGGACCTCCCGCACGTGCGGGACCTGCGCCGCGGCCGCCCGCAGCCGCTCGATGAGCAGGCCGCCGACGCGCCGGGCGTTGCCCTGGAGGTCGTGTTCCAGCAGGTAGGTGAGGTTGGCGAGGCCGGCCGCCATGGTGATCTGGGTGCCGCCGAACGTCGAGATGCTGTTGGCGTCCAGGCAGTTCATGATCTCGGCACGGGCGACGACACCGCCGATGGAGCTGCCGTTGCCGATGCCCTTGGCGAAGGTGAGGATGTCCGGCGGGCCGCTCTGGCCGTGCGCCTGCCAGCCCCAGAAGTGGTCGCCGGTGCGGCCCCAGCCGGTCTGCACCTCGTCGGCGATCCAGAGGATGCCCCGCTCGGCGAGCACCCTGCGGAAGGCGGCGTAGAGGCCGTCGGGTCCGGAGGTGAAGCCGCCGACGCCCTGGATCGGCTCGGCGATCAGGGCCGCGGGCGGGCGGGTGTGGCCGAGGAGGTCCTTGAGGTCGTCGACACAGGCCGCGATGAAGTCGTCGTCGCCGAGGGAGGCGTACGGGCCTCGGGTGCGGACGCCGCCGTGGACGTAGAGCGTCTGGAGCGGGGACAGCGAGGTCGGGGACCAGCCGCGGTTGCCGGTGATGCCGACCGCGCTGAAGGAGCGGCCGTGGTAGCTGTTGCGCATCGCCAGGATCGTGTTGCTGCGGCGATACGTCGTCGCGAGCAGCAGAGCCGTGTCGTTGGCCTCGGTGCCGGAGGTGGTGAAGAAGACGCGGGCGTCCGGGATGCCGCTCAACTGGGCGATCCGCTCGGCGAGTTCGACCATCGGCCGGTTGAGGTAGAGGGTCGAGGAGTGCAGGATCCGCCCGGCCTGCTCGCTCACCGCCTTGGTCACCTCGGGCAGCGCGTGCGCGGTCATCGTGGTGAGGATGCCGCCGAAGAAGTCGAGGTACTTGTTGCCGTCCGCGTCCCAGACGTGCCGGCCCTCGCCGTGGGTGATCTCCAGCGGGTCCTCGTAGTAGAGGGCGAGCCAGTCCGGCAGGACGGAACGATGACGTGCGTACAGGTCGCTCACGGCTGCACCAGCCCTTCGTAGGCGTCGGGTCGTCGGTCTCGGTAGAACGCCCACTGCCGGCGTACTTCGTCGATCAGGTCGAAGTCGAGGTCGCGGACGACGAGTTCTTCCTTGCTGTCGCTGGCGGTCTCCCCCACGAACTGTCCGCGCGGGTCGACGAAGTACGACGTGCCGTAGAAGTCGTTGTCCCCGTACTCCTCCTGGCCCACACGGTTGATCGCGGCGACGAAGTACTCGTTGGCGACGGCCGCGGCCGGCTGCTCGAGGCGCCAGAGGTAGGAGGAGAGGCCGCGGTGGGTGGCCGAGGGGTTGTAGACCAACTGGGCGCCGTTGAGACCGAGTTGCCGCCAGCCCTCGGGGAAGTGGCGGTCGTAGCAGATGTATACGCCGACCTTTCCGACCGCGGTGTCGAAGACGGGCCAGCCGACGTTGCCCGGCTTGAAGTAGTACTTCTCCCAGAAGCCCTTCACCTGCGGGATGTGGTGCTTGCGGTACTTGCCGAGGAAGGTGCCGTCGGCGTCGATCACGGCGGCGGTGTTGTAGTAGAAGCCGGACTGCTCGACCTCGAAGACCGGCACGACGATCACCATGCCCGTCTCGCGTGCGAGGTCCTGCATCCGGCGCACGGTCGGCCCGTCGGGCACCGGCTCGGCCCAGCGGTAGTGCTCCGGTTCCTGGACCTGACAGAAGTAGGGCGCGTTGAAGACCTCCTGGAAGCCGATGATCTTCGCACCCTGTCGGGCCGCCTCGCGGGCGTGCTCCTCGTGTTTCGCCACCATGGACTCGGTGTCGCCGGTCCAGGTCGCCTGGACCAGAGCGGCACGTACGACGTTGGCCATGAGCTGCTCCTTCGGCGGGTCGTCAGAGCCTCTACGCCCGTAGACAGGGCCGTAGAGGGATGAACGTAAGCCTCCGGGAGAGCCTTGCCAAGACCATCGCCGTTAACCCGCGAAGTCGATCACGTTTCGCACTCCTGTGGGTGAGCGGATGGGCCGATGGGAGGGGTGGGGAGGTGGGTCGGGGAGGTGGGTCGGGGAGGTGGGTCGGGGACGGGTGTCAGGCGGCGAAACCGGCGACCCGGAGGGCGTGCACCAGATCCCAGTGTCGCTCGTCCGACACGCCTCGCGCGGCCTGGAGCAGCAGCGGTACGAGCGTGTCGGGGTCGGGCTCCACGCTGCGGGCCGCCTCCTCGGGGCTGCGGACCCGGACGTACGCGTCGAGCAGCGCCTCCACCTCGCGCCGGCGCCCCTCGCCGGCCAGGCCGAGCACGGCCGTCCCGATCTCCTTCGCGGGCCGGGCGACACCCTGCCGCAGGATCTGGTCACCGTCGGGCTCACGCCCGGCCGCGACCAGCGCGTCCGCCGCCGCGACCAGCCGTTCGGCGGGCAGTGAGGCGGCCTCCCAGAGCAGGGTCACCCAGTCGGCCCCGAGCCCCGCGCGCTGCAGCTCGCCCGCGAGCAGCGGGAACCGGGCGGCGGGCCAGTACGCGGCCTCGACGAGCAGGGCGTGCGCCTCCCCGGTGCGCCCCTCCGCCCGCAACCGCACCAGCCTCGCCACGCCGTCGGCCACCTCCCGCGCCCCCGCCGAGTCCAGCGCCTCGACCTGTGGCTCACCCGACCGGGCGGGCGCCTCGGCACCACCGGCGAAACGGGCTCCGCGCGGGGTACGGCCGGTGGGAGCGGCCGGGGCGGGGAGTGCCGGTTCGGACGCGGCCGGTACGACGACGGAGGCGGCGTCCCCCTCGACCATCCCGGCGAAACGGGCACTGCCTCGGCGGCGCTTGCGCTGCTTGGTGGCGGACTCCCCGGAGGTCCGAGCGTCGGAGGCGTCCTGCGGCGGGCCGGAGGCGGGGGCCGTGGCTGGGGACGTAAGTCCTGGGTCCGGCGAATCGGGGGCCGTCTGGACCGGGGTGGTCTGCCTGGGGAGGGTCTGGGCGGGGATGCCCTGGCCGGGGGTGGCCTGCCCTGGAGCGGCTGGCGTGGAGGTGGCCTGCGGGGAGGCGTAGTGCGCGGGAGCGGCGTGCGCAGGGGCGGCCTGCGTCGGCCCGAAGAATTCGGGGGCGGCGGATCCAGAGGCGGCGGAGGTGGAGAAG
>Ga0182008_10002771_pt1 | contig 10863 bp, 6 predicted proteins | sample Sormic07211129_1_FD_120482 | JGI IMG/M metagenome (GOLD analysis project Ga0182008, IMG submission 120482) | Rhizosphere microbial communities from Sorghum bicolor, Mead, Nebraska, USA - 072115-129_1 metaG | ecosystem: Host-associated > Plants > Roots > Rhizosphere | place: USA: Nebraska...
ACCATCCAGCAATGGCGAGGCAGCCGCCAGCTGCAGACCAACAGCCTCGCGCAGCAGAGCTGGGACTACAAGAGCGTGAGCGCGAGGCCTGTGCAGCAGCAAAGCAGCAACGCGGGCCACCGCACCCTGCAGTGGAGCGACGACCCCGGCGCCTACGGCTGGGAGACTACGGCCCAAGGCGAGCGCCTCCTGTCCAACGCCCTGCAGGCGCTGGAGCTGCGCAACAAGCGCTTCGAAGGCCAAAGCGCCGTGCGCACCCTGGCACCTGCCACCACCTTCACCCTCACGGGCCACGAGCAGCATGACAAGGACAGCGAAGAGGACCGGCGCTTCGCGGTGCTGGCCGTGCGCCACATCGCACGCAACAACTTCGACGAAGACCTCAAGGCCGGTGTCGGCGAACGCCTGGGCCTGCCGGACATCGCTGTCGAGCTCGATGTGTCCGATGACAGCGGCAACGCCGCGGCCAAGCCCGACGCCGTCACCCACTACCGCAACGACTTCAGCACCGTGCGCGCGGCCATCCCCTACCGCCCACTGAGCCTGGACGGCCACGGCCAGCGCATCCACCCCAAGCCCAGCGTGCACGGCAGCCAGAGCGCCATCGTCATCGGTGTGGGGGGTGATGCACCAATCCACACCGACCGCGACCACCGCGTCAAGGTGCAGTTCCACTGGCAGCGCGGCAGTGCCGCCAGCGCGAGGCAACCCCGCCCCGACGGCCAGGACAACGCCCCCGCCGCCGACCGCCTCGGTGCCTGGGTGCGCATGGCCGCCAGCGCGGCCGGCGACAACTGGGGCCAGGTCACCCTGCCGCGCGTGGGGCAGGAGGTGCTGGTCGAGTTCCACCATGGCGACATCGACCGGCCTGTCGTCGTCGCCGCGCTCTACAACGGCGCCGGCCAGACCGACGCCCAGCACAACCAGCAATCGGCGGGTGCAGCCCAATCCACCGGCAATGCCCCGGCCTGGTTCGCGGGAGAGGGCAAAGAGGCCAAGGAGCACGCGCACAACGCCGTCTTCTCCGGCATCAAGACCCAGGAGCTGAGTGCGAGCCAGAGTGGCGACGGGGGCTACAACCAGCTTGTCTTCGACGACACCCCGGGGCAGGGCAGCACGGGCCTGGCGACCACGCAGGCCAGCAGCCGGCTGCACCTGGGGCACCACAAGCAGCAGGACGACAACGCGCGCGGCAAGGCGCGGGGACACGGGGCTGAACTGGCGACGACGGCACAAGGCGCCATCCGCGCCGGATCGGGCCTGCTGGTGAGCGCGCATGCGCAGCCGAACGCCAAGGGCGCGTTCATGGCGAGCCGGGAGGCGCAGCAGCAGACCAAGCAGGCCGAGGAGCTGGCCACGTCGCTGGCCAAGAGTGCGCAGACGCAGAAGGCGCAGATCAAGGGTGAGGAGGCGCCGGACAAGCTGCCTGCCATCGAGGCGCTGAAGCATGTGGCTGAAGTGCTGGGGGCGACCCAGGAAGGCAGTGCGGCGCAATCGAACAGCAGCGGCGGCGACATCAAGGCCACCGAAGGCGGCCAGGGCAGCGTCACCGCATACAGCGAGCCGCACCTGCAGTTCAGCGCGCCGATGGGCATCGGCTTCGTGACGCCGAAGGAGGCGATTGCCGTGAGCGGCAAGCACACGGCCATCGTGGCCAACCAGGACATCGACCTTCCCGCGCAAGGACAGATCGCGGTGAGCGTGGCCAAGGGGGTGAGCCTGTACACGCTCGGCGCCAAGGCGGGCGAAGGCGGTGAGCCCAACCAGGAGCGCGGCATTGCGCTGCATGCAGCCAGCGGCAGCGTGACCCTGCAGAGCCAAAAGGGTGCCACGAAGATCGCAGCCGACAAGAAGGTCACGATCGCCAGCACGACGAAGAACGTCGATGTCGAGGCGCCCACGCATGTACTGCTGACCAGCGCCGGGGCGTACATCAAGCTCGAGGGCTCCAGCATCAAGATCCATGCACCAGGGAAGGTGACGTTCCGGGGGATGCACAACTTCGTCGGGCCGCAAGGCGACAGCGCAACCAACAGCGTGGGCAAGGCCGCCCTTCAGGGATGCGCAATGCGCATGAGTGCCGCTTCGGCGAACGGCAATGCAGTCGTTGAACGATGACCTTGATCAGTTCATCGCCGACCGAAGAATTGCAACGCCTGTCGGAGCGCTTGTTCTCGCTTGCCAAAGATCATGGTCATGTTTTTGTTCTGATCGACCGCTTCAATCCTCTTCCAGAAGCGATCGCGACATCAATCAAGGCGGCCGCTTTCGATGCGGGCGAGCAATGCGCATTGCATGACCCGATCTTCGGGGAGGCCGAGCACTTGGCGCCGCAGTTGCTGAAACTCACTGTGCAGCAGCTGCCTCTACTCCATGCGTTGGCGGAAGTGGCAGTGCAGGCGGCACTTGATCCGGAGCAGCCTGACACTTGCGTTTCCGGATTCCTGGTGGCACCGGACTCCTCCACAAAACGCCTTGCCGTACATCTGAGCCGCCATTTCGATCCTGCGACCTATGACGGCCGCAGGATATTCCTGAGATTTCATGATCCCAGGGTTCTTCCCCGGCTTTGGGATCTACTGGACGGCGAACAACGCCGCAATCTGCTGGGGCCCATCGATCGATGGGTTCTGCCTTACAGGGACGGCGATCTTGTGGAACTGCAAGCAGCAACATCCAAAGCCGGCAATTCGCGTGCCCGCGTCTCGTTAGCGGAGCATGCAATGAATGGAGCCCTTCGCATCGAGATGCTCAACCTCGCTGTTCGTTCTCTGCGCATCGCAGGTCACGCGATCTCTCCGAGTGAGGACGGAAAGATCGATCAGGCGATTTCGCGCGCACAGCGTATGGGAATGTCATCGCCTGAAGACCTGGCCGCCTATGCAGCGTTGGCCTGGCTGTGGCCGGCGAGCCACGGTCCGATGGAAGTTCACACCCAAGTCGTCGCGGGCATTTACCTGGCACGCAGGGGCTTGCCGTTCAAGGACTATGCCAACGAGCGTCTCGTGCCGATCATCCAATCCGATTCGAAGCCATGACCGCAACCAAAAAGAACTGCAAATTCTGTGACAAGCAGGGCGTCTGGATATATCCGTTGCGCTATGCAGTTGCCGTTGCAGCCAATCCTGCCAATCTCCAGGCACTGCCTGGCGCGCTGCCTTCCTCGCTGGGCCAGAACGTAACCGACATCGCGTTGAGTGCAAATGCGAGATACACCGCTCGGGTGAGCCGCGGCGGCTACATCTATGCACTTATCGAGCGGAGCGGCGTGCGCTATTGGCAGGCATACCTCGTGGTGGAAGACAGTCTTCTCTATCAGTTCGATCCGGAGAATCCTCCCAAGCAAACAGTCGAATTCAGTTGCGAACGAACCAGTTGCGGAATTGACGCCAGCGTTATCTCAATCAATGAAGTAAGCGATGTTTCGGCGGTCTGGCTCATGTTTTCACCGAGTGCTCTCACCAAAGCCAAGCTCGACGAGTACAAGAAGAATGCCGATGCCTACGCAGGCATAGGAAAGATGCAGGTTTTCGATGTCAAGGCATGGTCGACAACTGGAACATTTCAGACCCACATGCTGACGCCTGACCATCTCAAGACAAATGTCCCAGAATTTGTCTTGTATGCACAAGGCAAGGACTCGTTGACCAGCCCACTGGGGCTCGTCATGAAGGCGCAGATGTTCCCGGCAATCAATGCAGCGTATGCAGGAACACCGGCAAAGGCCGACGGCGGTGAGAACGGTTATCTGGGTGTGCTCGCGCAGCGATTGAAGGCGCAAAAGGCGATGGTCTGCGTGCTCTTCGATCACATAGGGATTGCGCAGGAGCTGAATGACTTTCGGAATGCGCCGATGGCGGGTATCGAGCACTATCTTGCAACTGTCGACAAATACGGCGCGAGCAATCTGCAGCGCTTGCAGGTGTACGAGGCCATCCGGGAGATAGAAAAGGGAATGAAGACGGGGCTGATCACAAGTACCCAGAAATTCCAGGATGACCACCGGCAATGGAGCGATGGCCGGATGAATCAGCAACTGGAGTTCGCCAAGCGATTGCGAGCAGATGGCCGAGTGGAAGATGCCATCTCTATTGAGAAAGACGTTGAAAACAAGCGTGTGGTGCGCGAACAGAACTACAACCAGCACCTGGAGGCTGCCAAAAGGGATGCTCAGGAAAACTGGACGAAAGACTATGCAAGCCGTCTCGATCTGGACGAAATGGCGCTCTTCGACAGGGTTCTCAAGAAGCACACGCAGGCGGCATCGGATGCTGCTGCTGCGCGGGCCGGCGACCACTTGAAGTGGTTCGAGGCAGATCGTCTGGTCAACACGTTCGAGATGTTCGATCCGGCCAATGCACCTTCGGGGTATGACTTTGCGGTGCAATCGGCAATCTGCACCTATGGTCTTTCCGGGTGCAAGGCCGGTGAAGACAAAATCGATGCCTGGCTGAAAGCTCCGGAGATCGAACGCAAGAACCTGTATTCCAGGGGGGTCTACTACAACCAGGAATCGCTCTTCGCGCATGTGAAGGACGTCAATCGACAGATCAAGGAGGCCGTCGCGCAGGTCGACCAGGCGTCCGGCTTGACCACGGCGGTCATGCTGAAAGCGACAAAGGGTCTGGTGGACGGGTTCAAGAAAGTCGATTCCGCTTTTGATGAATGGGCGCGGAATCAAACGCAGGATTTTTCGAAGCAATGGGTCAAGAGCCTTGAAGTCGTGCTCTACCACAAGGCTGCTGATATGACGCGGGCGGTATTCCGCGCCGGCCTCGGTGGTGTCTTCGACAAGGGGCTGACCGCCAGCTTGAGCGGCCTGCTCTATGCGCGCTTGCGCGCCACGGTCGGAACGCTTGCCTACGAAGAATTGATGCTTTCGATCCCGAAGGAAAAAGTCGCAGCGAATGCGAGAGCCCGCGCTGAGCGGCGTGCCGAGGGAAGGCGCGCCGACAAAGCTGCGGCAGGGGCCGCCAAGGTCGCCGACCAAGTGGATGGATCTCTGGAAAACCTGGTGGCCGATGCGCAGGAAAAAGCGCGGGCCAAGGTTCAGCTTTCGTTGAAAGAGATCGAGGGCAACAAGAGCCTTCCGACCAACAACTACCATCAGGCGCGCATTGGCGTGCTGCTGGGCTGCATCGAGATGATTGCCTTGGGCGACAAGGTCGCGCACTTCGAGCCCGGCACCAAGGGCTACCTGGAGGTCACAGGCTCCGCGATGGCGGTAGCCGGCATCGTGATGGACACCTTCTACTCCGCGACAAAATCCGTTCGGGAGATTCAGCCCTACACCGACATCAACGCCATCAACAAGGGGGCGGACATTGTGCGAGGCGGGTTCAAGTTGTGGGCGGGTGCACTGGGTGGGGCTGCGGGACTTTGCAGCGCGATTCTGGATACGATGAAGATCTTCGACAAGAAAACAGATCGCGCACTCGCGGTAATCTATGGCGCTCGCGCATTGACCGGGTTCGTGAGCGCCGGGCTCACCATGGCAGCGGCGTTTTCATATGCAAAGCCTTTTCTCGGGCACTTTGCCAAAAGGTTCGCCGAACATTCGCTTCGATACCGGGCGCTGACAACGCTCGCAGGTTGGGCGGGCAGGCTCGCCATGCGTGTTCGATTGCTGGTATGGGTGGCCCGTATCAACCTGATCGGCTTGATTTGGACCGGGCTCGAAATTGGCTATCTGCTGCTCAAAGACGACGACCTTCAAAATTGGTGCGAGAAATGTGTGTTCAGGAAGGTCAAGACGTCGAGCAACTGGTTGGGGCGTCAGGTCACCGAGGACTATTTCGTCGGCGGTTCCGTCCAGGAACTGACCGCACTTGAAGAGGCCGCACAAGCTGTCGGCGTTGGAGGTTGAACGTGAGCGTTTCGCCAGAATTGAACCTCGGGCCCGAATCAGGCATGTTCCTGCTGGAAGGCATCGTCAAAGAGTTGCATGTGTCGGAGGGCCGCGAGAACCTGCTGCGTCAAATCGACAAGCACTACAAGCAGACAAGTGTGCTCACAGGCGTTGGTGCTGCGGTGGGCGACCTGTTCGGTCAGGCAGCCAACGCTGCCATGCTGGCAATGTATGACGGTGAAGATACGCAGAACTTCGCGTGTCTGATTGGCAATCAGGTCGTGTGTGGGCAGTTCGCCGGAGCACAACTGCTCAAGGAAGGCAACCGGGTTCGGTTGGCTGCGTCACGCAGTGGTGAAGTAGTTGTTGCGCGCGGAATCCTGGACGAGCAGCAAGGATTGGTCTGGGTGGGGCACCCTTGGGGCGATGGTGCGGAAATGAACGCGAACTGGAAGCTTGCTTTTTGGGGGTTCGTGTTTGCAAGCATCTGCTGGGCGTTGAGCTACTACTTCGTCAAGGAGCATGTGGGCTTCATCAAGTACCAGGCGCTGGGCATGGTGGGCGCCGCCGTGTTGACAGGAGGCTTGGCCCTCTGGGCCAACAAGGACATGCAGACACTCGCAAAGCCCTCCACCGAAGTGTTTCGGCTTCTGGGTTTTGCGAGGCCTGAGAAGGTCAATCTGAACAACTATCAGCTTTCTCTTGTGGAATCTCGCAAGCGCAGCAAGCTCGTGGCATCCAAGGTGCGAGAGTTGAAAGAAGGAACTTTCACACTTCCTCCGCGGCCGGCAATTCTGGATGTCTCGTCGGAACGAATCAGGAATACGCATGACTACAAGCAAGCCATCGAAGACGGAAAGCTATCGATGATTTCGTGAACGTTTGCTCCGCGGCTACTCGCTCAGCCTCAAGACCCACTCCGCTCCCGCAAAGCCACAGCTGTCCTCACCTTAACCCCCACCGGCGCTGGCACCCGTGCCAAAATGCCAGCCCTCAAGTCCTTCTTCCCATCCTTCAAGGCCAACGCCCGATGCAGCGTGACCTGCGCATTCACCTGCATGCTCGCCGACACGCTCGCGACGTTCGAAGATCGTGAATTTCTGCGCTACACAGGCGCGCAAGTGGCAGTGCAGATTGCCGAACTTGGAGCCGTCGGCGAATATCTGGTCAACCAGAGACTGGTGGTGCCATGAGCAAAGACCATGATCTTCCCAATCATGATTCTTGGCAATGAGCCGCCACCCGGGCCGCAAATGGCATGAAAGAATTCAAGCTTCTCAAGCACGGCGAGCGCGTGCGCCTCGAGTACGCGCCGCCGCCAGGTAGCACCGAAGGTGCGATGGGAGCCAGCACCGGCGAGGAGCGTCCTGGCGGCCAAGTCTCCGGCATCGTCAAGCGCTATCGAAAAGATCGAACAGCCGAAGGTTTCCCGCAGGCACTGGGCTGGATCAAGGCGACTTACAAAGATGCCATCGAGTACACCGGCATGACAAAGGAACTGAGGGGATACGGGTTCTTCCTGGCGGTGTTCGGAGGCGTAGTCGGGTTTGGCGCCGGCGGCTTGTTTGTGCTGACCGGGGTTGCGGATGCCCTTCGGGATGACACGGTCGGCTCGTACTTGTTCAACTTCCTTTTCATGCTTCCGGCAGGTTTGATCGCACTAGCTTTCGCGCTCTGGATCACCTTGTTCGGCCTGCGCGTCGACCTGTTCAAGCCAACAGACCTACCGATCATCTTCGACCGCAAACACGGCAAGATCTATCGCATCCTGCGTGAGGAGAAACCCGGATGGCGCGGCCTGTTCAAACCCTGGCCTGTGCTGGCTTGCGAATACGAATGGGAGCTCGTCGATGCCGAGCACGAGGCAGAAGTTCTCTCTACGGGTGCGACCATCGTGCGCAACCATTTCCTGATGTTCATCGTGCGCAAGAGCGCAAGCGACCCGACCATCATCGACAGCTTCCAGATTGCCAATGCCAGTTCCTTGAGTGAAAACCTCGTGCCAGCCATGTGGGAGCACATTCGTCGTTTCATGGAGGAGGGTGGCTCGCACCTGCCGCTGCCCTCAGAGCCATTGGCCAGCATGGAAGCACCACGGGACTGGTGGCATAGCGTGGGCGCCACCGGCCCTTTCGGTGCGGGCTATATGAAACGTTGGAACGAACAGCCTGCCTATATGTGGTTCATGCACTTGGCGTCGCCGGTAACGTTGCCGATGTTTTTGCTGTGGGGCACGGGCAACTGGTTGAGCTACAAGACCGCCATCGATGTCGATTGGCCGCAAGCGGTGAAGAGCGCCGTAGGCGTGCGCGCCGAGCCTAAGCCGACGCGATGACCCAATCAAGTTCGACGCTGCAATGCCTTGGTCAGCACCCAACACCATCACGGCGTTGCGAGAGGCAGCTCAAAAGGCAGTTCTCGACGCAGCCAAGGCGGGCTGACCCATGTTGACCGGCTGGTACCCGCAATTCTCAAAAAATCGCCCGCTGACTGCGCAGGAGGAAACAGACCATCTCCCGTTCGAGCACAAGCAGGACGTCATACCCGAAGACGGTGTGGGATTGATTCACTTCAATTCGACCTGGATGGAGTTCGTCGATCGAGGATTCAAGATCAAGGGGAGCTCGGCGACCTTGGCCTTCCTGTTTTGCGAATTGATTCTTCTCGGAACTTTTTTTGGCGGCATTTTCCTGGCCTTCAGATCGACTCAAGAGTTTTCGCTCGCAACGTACTTCATATTGACCGCAGGTGAAGGCGCGTTCCTCTTCCTCGCCTATTTCGTGTGGAGGAATTTGCTCCGCTTCGACCTCTTTGCCTATACGCACAACCCGATTCGTTTCAATCGCAAGACTGGCAAGATCCACGTCTTTCGCCATAACGGCCCAGGCGGTGTACTGAGCGTGCCTTGGGGCGACCCCAGTCTGTACTTCCACATCGGCCACGGCATGCAGAACAAGGTGCTGCGCGACCTGCGCTGTCATGTGCTCGATGCAAGCCAATCGGTTCGTGACACCTTTACCGTCGGCCACAGCACCGACGAAGACCTGCGCATCCGGGAGCAATGGGAATTCATCCGCCGCTACATGGAGCAGGGCCCCGCCCACGTGGTGGACGATCCACTCGACGGCGTGATCACCCTCTCGCTCAAGCCCAGCTGGAAGAACTGCTACATGTGGGTGTGTTTTTCCATGGGGCAGAGCCTGTTTCCGCTGCGGCACGTGCTGTTTCCGCTGTACGGCGCGCTCACCTTGACCCGCTGGCTGACCTTCAAGACCTGCAAAGAGCCCGTGTGGCCTGCCGACATCCAGACTGAAGGCGCAACGGAACCTGGCGATCCGCACCATTGGCCCGAGCCCGAGTTCATGGGCGCCTTTGCCGAAGACGACGCCATCTACCAACGCGCCTTGCGCAGGAACGAACTGCGCAAGCAACGGCTGTGAGTACGTACGCCACTCGTTGAGTGAAGAGCGGTCCCCGCCGGAGGCGCGGGCGACAGACACAAAATGGGGCGAGGGTGGTCAGCCTTGTCGGGGTGATTTCAGTCTCAGGACCCACTCCGATCCCGCAAAGCCACAGCCGTCCGCACCTTCGGCGCCACCACTGGCGGCGCCTGCGTCAGCAGCCCGTCCGCAGTGTCCTTCTCACCCCCGCGAATCGCCAACGCCCGATACGGCGTGATCTGCGCATTCACCTGCATGTTCGCCGACACGCTCGCGATGTTCCCCATCGCATCCACCGCCCGCGCCTCGATGCTCGCGTAGCCCGCCGCACCCGGCGTCCAGTTGCACGTGTACGGCGCGGTCTTCACCGTGCACAGCGTCTTCCCGTCCACGATGAACTGAAGCTCTGCAATCCCCGCATTCGCCTGCGCCGCGGCTGACAGCGTTGTCGTCCTGCTGACCCCCGTCGCGGCGGGCACCGCGACCGACACCACAGGCGGCGCCACATCCGCAGGCGCATTGACCATCACATTCGCCGTAGCCATCGCCGAGTTCCCCGCCGCATCCACGCCGATCACGCGAATCGTCTGCATGCCCGGCGTCATCGGCGTCCAGGTGCAGGTGAAGGGCGGTGCTTCAAAAGTGCAGATCGGAATGCCATCCGCCCCCGCCACCTTCACGCCCCACACGCCCACGTTGTCCACCACAGCCGGCGCAATCGTGACTGGCTGCCCCAGCGTTGCCATTGCGGGCGCCGAGACCGACACCGTCGGCGGCACGTTGTCCACGCCGCCGAGCGACATGTCGATGGTGAATGTCGATTGCCCCTTCACCGCCTTCTGCTCGAACGCGTCGAAGATCGTGAACCAGCTCGCCGTCGGCGAACGCCCCGGCGCCGAGGCCTTCACCAGCAGCGTCGACTTCGCACTGTTGAAGCAGGTGAAGCCGCAGGCCCAGTCGAACGAAAAGCGGCCCGCCTCATCCGCCACGCCCTGCGCGAGCAACACCATCGGCTGCTCTGTCGACGTGCCCGCATTGCGCCACACCGACACCTGCGCGCCCGGCAATGCGGCGCCCGTTCCGCGATCGGTGATGCGCACCTGCGTCGCTGTCGTGCCCGCCATGAACTTCGACGTGCCGTACTTCGGCCAATCGCTCCAGTCGGTGTTGATGTTGGCCTTGGTCCCTTCCGTGAAGCGGATCATGTTCAGCGTGATGACACGGTTCGTCGCCGGGTCGCGCCGCTGCTCGAACACCGTGCCCAGCAGCGGGTCGAGCCGCCAGCTCTGGCGTGTCCACCAGTAGCGGTCGGTGTCGCTCATCAGCGCCAGGTCGGCCTGCGGTGCGGTGCCGGTGGTGTCTTTCACTGCCGAGGCGTTGTAGTACTCGCCCGCGCCGGCGCCGAACACGTGCTCCAGCTCGTGCAGCAGCGTCTTGAGCTGGCGGCCCAGATAGTCTTTTTCGGTGGATTCGGGCGCGGCCTTGGTGATGGCGCGCGAGAGGCGCAGCGGGTCGTGAATCGCGATCCAGTTCAGGTTCCAGGCCACGCCCTTCTGCGGAAAGGTCCAGCTCGCG
>Ga0182008_10002774_pt1 | contig 10856 bp, 16 predicted proteins | sample Sormic07211129_1_FD_120482 | JGI IMG/M metagenome (GOLD analysis project Ga0182008, IMG submission 120482) | Rhizosphere microbial communities from Sorghum bicolor, Mead, Nebraska, USA - 072115-129_1 metaG | ecosystem: Host-associated > Plants > Roots > Rhizosphere | place: USA: Nebraska...
CGAAGACGACGATCCAGCTCCCGTCGGCGAAGGCGAGGACGGCGATCCCCGTCAGCAGGGCGAACCGTACGAGGTCTGCGGCGAGCATCGTCCGCCGCCGCGACGTCCGGTCGGCGAGGACGGCGAACCACGGAGCGGCGACGGCGCCGATCCCCCAGCGCACCGCATAGAGGATCCCGACCGCCTTGGCGCCGCCGGCGTGGTACGCGTAGACCGCGATCGCGACGCCGTACGCCCACGTCCCGAGGGTCGAGCCGGCGCCTGCGAGCTGGAGGCGCCGGAGGTTGGGGTTGCGGAAGACCGCGCCGAAGGCGCGCAGCGATTCCACCATCCCGCCCAGGGTTCGCATGGTTTCGGAGAATCGCAGCCTCGGTTGCGAATTGGAAGCGAGCTTGGGAAGATTCCTGGCCTGCCCTCCGTCTAGAGGGTGTCAGCGCGGACGGGACGCGCACAGGATTCCCACAAGGAGGGAACGAAATGTCGGAGCACGAGACCCGCAAGGACGAGGACGACGTCGAGGCTCACCACGGGCGCGGTGGCCACAAGCTGGCCAACGACGAGGGTTCGACCGAGGGCGAGACCGAGGACTTCGAGGCACATCGCGGCGGCCACCACAAGCTCGCGAACGACGAGGGCTCGAGCGAGGACGACGACGACTTCGAGCTGCACAAGCGGCGTCTCTGAGCGCTTCCTGAAACGACTGCGAAAGGCCCGGGCAACCGGGCTTTTTCGCGTCTAGACGAGCTTTTCCAGCGCTGCCAGGAGGTCGAGCCCGGCGGCGCGCCGCCGCTCGTCGCCCTCCTCGAGCCGTGCCGCAATCCGCGCGAGCGCCCCGAGCTCGCCGCCGCCCTCGAGCGCCGCCCGCGCGCGCCGCGCCCGCTGGAGCAGGTCGAGCGCGATCGCGGCCTGGTTCCCGAACAGCCCGAGCAAGTCCATCTCGGCCAGCGTGAAGCGGGACTGCTGCGGCCGGTCGAGCACCTCGAGGACGCCGAGCGCCTTCTCCTCGGCGAGCAGCGGCACCGCCATCAGCCCCTTCGGGACGAAGCCGGTGGACTCGGCCGCCTCCCGGGAGAAGCGCGTGTCCTTCGTCAGGTCGTCGACGACGAGCGCCTGCCGGGTCACGAGCACCCAGCCGGCCACGCCCGTGTCCGCGGGGAAGCGCACGCCCACGAGCGTGTCGCTGCCCTCGCCGGCGACCGCTTCGAAGACGAGCTCCTCGGTCTCCTCGTCGAGGAGGAAGACGGAGGCCGCCTTCGCCTTGAAGATCGCGCGCGCGACCTCGACCGTCGCCTGGAGCAGCGACCGGTAGCCCTCCTCCGCGCCGAGGACGCCGGCGGAGACCGCTGCCTGGAGGTCACTCAACGACGTTGCTCGCAGTCAGGTGGAGGACGCTCTTCAGCTGGAACGGGGTCAGCTGCGGATGCTTCCCGAGGATGAGCGCGCAGAACGCGGCGACGTGCGGCGTCGCGAAGCTGTTCCCGGTCGCGACGATCGTCTGGCCGCCGAGCCAGGCGATCTCGAGCTCGAGGCCGCGCGCGAAGAACTCCACCGGCGGGCTCGGGTTCGCGTAGAAGATGTGCGGGTCCTCGTGCTCGTGGCTGCCGACCGAGATGACGCTCGCAAAGCGCCACGGAAAGCTCTCGACGGGCATGTTGTGCGCCGACGCGACGAGCATCACGCGCTTGAAATACGCGACGTCGGCGAGCTCGTGCAGGCGGTCGACGTACTGCTTCTTCGTCGTCGAGAGGCTCATGTTCACGATGTCGAAGCCCTGCTCGATGGCCCACTCGAGGCCGCCGAGCAGGACGGGCGCGCTGCCCGTGTAGCCGGCGCCGAGCACGCGGACCGAGACGAGCTCCACGTCGGGCGCGAGCGAGCGGATGATCCCGGCGCACGCCGTCCCATGGCCGCAGACGTCCCCCTCGTCGTCGTCCTCGACGATGATCTCGTCGCCGTCCCTCCTGACGGCGACCGACCGCTGGACCTCCCCGACCAGCGGATGGTCGAGCTCGATCCCGCTGTCGAGCACGCAGACGCGGACGCCGGCGCCGGTCGATCCGCCCCAGGCCCACTCGCGCGTGACCTGCTCCGGCCAGCCCGCGCGCATGCGAATCGACTCGCTTGCGTCGGCCGGGAGGCTCCAGGCCGGGAGCTCCTCGTCGTCTTCGATTTCATGCGCGAGCACGCTCATGTCACGATCCTACGGTGACATTGACGGATGCGGAGCTCGTGGCGCGCTGCCGGAGCGGCGAGGACGAGGCCTGGAACGAGCTCGTCGAACGCTTCTCGCGCTACGTCTACGCCATTGCGGTGCAGGCGTTCCGCCTGCCGCCGGCAGACGCCGAGGACGTCTTCCAGGAGGTGTTCGCGCGCGTCTACGAGCATCTCGACCGGCTGCGCAGCGACGACGCGATCCGTCCGTGGATCGCCCAGCTGACGCGCCGGCTCTGCATCGACCGGCTCCGCAGCGCCGGCCGGGAGGCGCCGGTGGACGGCGACGAGCTCGAGGTCGCCGGCTTCGACGAGTCGCTCGCCCGGCTCGACGAGGCGATGACCGTCCGGGCCTGCCTCGACGCGGTGGGCGCGAGCTGCAAGGAGATCCTCGACCGGTTCTTCTGCCGCGACGAGAGCTATCGCGTGATCGGGGACGCGCTCGACCTGCCGGCCGGGACGATCGCCTCGCGCATCTCCCGCTGCCTGTCGAAGCTGAAAGCCGAGTTCGAGGGAAGATCCGACGGGGCTCGGCCGTCATGAGTTCGATGACCGGCTACGACGAAGAACGGATCGCGGAGCTGCTCCGGCTCCTCCCGCCTGCCCCGGTCGGGTGGGTTCGGGCCGCACAGGAGCTGCCAGCAGCGCGAATCGAGGTCGCGGAGCTCGTCGCGCGCGCCGAGGCGGACGCCGCCTTCCGCGCCCTCGTCATTGCCGATCTCGAAGCCGCGCTCGCTGCTGAGGGCATCGAGGCGACCCCCTCCGTCGTCGCCACTCTGCGGTCTCGGCTCGAGTCGGACTGAACCCGGTACGCGAAGACGCCGCCGCGGGTGAGAATCCCGCGGTGGCGTCATCGCGGCCCTTCCTCGACCTGACGCTCGCCGAGTGGCTCGATGAGCTGGCGGCCGCGCGCGCGGCGCCCGGAGGCGGGTCGGCGCTCGCCGTGGCCGCCGCGAACGCGGCCGCCGTCCTGACGATGGCCGCACGGGTCTCCGGGGCGGGCGGGCTCGTCGCGCAGGCCGAGGCGCTGCGGGCGCGGACCGCGCCCCTCGCGCAGGTCGACGCCGACACGTACGAGCAGGCGCTCGCCGCCCGCGACGGTGCGGGCGACCTGCGGCAGGAGCAGCGCGACTGGGAGATCGGCAAGGCGTTCGCGCGCGCGGCCGAGCCGCCGCTCGAGATCGCGCGCGCCGCCGGCGACATCGCCGAGCTCGCAGTCGAGCTCGCCCGGAACGGGGCGCCGGAAATCCGCGCCGACGCCGTCGCGGCCGCGGCGCTCGCCGCCGGCGTGGCACGGGGCTGCGTGACGATGGTCGAGGTCAATCTCACGGCCGTCGAAGGCGACCCGCGGGTCGCCGAGGCCTCACGGCTGGCGGACGCGGCCGCGGCCGCCGCCGCCCGGGCTGCCGCCGGGTAGGCTTCGAGCGTGCCGATCTACGAATACGTCTGCATGGAGTGCGAGTCGCACTTCGAGGAGCTCGTCCGCGGCGTGGAGGCGGTCGCGTGCCCGGACTGCAGCGCGACGAACGTCGTCAAGCAGTTCTCGTCGTTCGCCGTGCACGGCGTGACGAAGCCGGCGTCCGTCCGCGCGGGCGGCGGCGGAGGCGGCTGCTGCGGCGGCTCGTGCGGCTGCGGCCACTAAGTGGCCGAAGAGCAGCTGACGCGCGCCCAGTACGACAAGCTCGCCGAGGAGCTGGCCGAGCTCGAGGGGCCGCGCCGCAAGGCCGTCGTCGAGGCGATCGCGACAGCCCGGGCGCACGGCGACCTCTCGGAGAACTTCGAGTACCACGCCGCGAAGAACGAGCAGGGCCTGCTCGAGCGGCGAATCGCGATCCTCCGCTCCCGGCTCCAGCACTCCGAGGTGATCGACGAGGAGGCCGCCGCCGCGTCCGGCGTCGCGACGGTCGGAGCCCTCGTCGAGCTGCGCCGCGAGGACGGCGAGACGATGACGGTCGAGCTCTCGTCCGTCGGCGGCGTGTCCCCCGACTCGCCCGTCGGCCGGGCGGTGATCGGCCGTTCCGAAGGCGACGAAGTCGAGGTGGAGGCCCCGCGCGGGACATGGAAGGCGACGATCGTCTCCATCCGCCGGTCGGCGTAGTCTCACCGGCCGTGAGCGCGGTCCCGGTCGAGCATCTCGACGAGCTCCAGAGCTACGGGCAGAGCGTCGCCGCGTGCACCCGCTGCCGGCTCGCGCAGGGAAGGACGCAGGTCGTGTTCGGCTCCGGCAGCGCGCACGCCGACCTGATGTTCGTCGGCGAGGCGCCCGGCTTCCACGAGGACAAGCAGGGCCTGCCGTTCGTCGGGCAGGCGGGGAAGCTGCTCGAGAAGCTGCTGGCCCAGATCGGCATGGCCCGCGCGGACGTGTACATCGCGAACGTGTTGAAGTGCCGCCCGCCCGGCAACCGCGATCCGCAGCCCGACGAGATCGAGGCCTGCGAGTCGCATCTCTTCAAGCAGATCGAGCTCATCCGGCCGACCGTCGTCGCGACGCTCGGCAACTTCGCGACGAAGCTGTTGTCCGGGCGCCCGCTCGGGATCACGCGCGTCCACGGCCAGGAGCAGGAGACGACGCTCGGCGGCCGCAAGGTGCTGCTCTACCCGCTCTACCACCCCGCGGCCGCGCTCTACACGCCGGCGATGCTCAAGGTGCTCGAGTCGGACTTCGCGCGGCTCCCGGAGCTCCTCGGCCGCGCGCTGACGCCGCCGCCGCCGCCCGTCGAGCTCTCCGTCGTGGCGCAGATGGCCGCCGCAGAGCAGCTAGGGCTGTTCTAGGAGCCCGGAAAGATCCCAGCGGTGCGGCTCTGAAGAGAGCCGCACGAGCACGCCCGGCTTTGCGCGGCGCTGCTCGGCGAAGCGGCGCCCCGCGTCCTCGCCGAGGTAGCGGCCGGCGATCGCGGCGCGGTAGGGCGTCACGTCGCATTCGACGAGCTCGGCGTCGCCGTCGACGCGGACGCCCGCGAACGGCGGCTCCACGTCGAAGGCGACGAACGTGCAGCGCGCGTCACGCCGCAGGTGCGCGAGCTTCGGGTCGCCCTCGGCGATCACCACCTCGAACGCGCCGTCGTGCTCGCGGAACCACACCGGCGTGATGTGCGCGCGCCCGTCCTTGCGGTAGGTCTGCAGGATCGCCGGCTTCACACGCCCTGCACGGCGACCATGTTGAGCCGGGCCGCGCCGGTGCGCAGCTCGATGACCTCCTGGTACTCGTCGGATGCGTACCACCGCTTCGCCGCCTCGAGGTCCTCGAACTCGAGGACGACGAGCCGCGACGGATGCCAGTCGCCTTCGAGCACCGCCATCTCGCCGCCGCGGACGACGAAGCGTCCACCGCCGGCGGCGACCGCGCCGGGCGACGCCGCCTTGTACTGCTCGTACTGCTCGGGATCGTGAATGTCTGTTTCGACGATGACGTATGCAGGCATGGGCTTGAATCTACGCTGTCGCCGTGGAGACGGCGTCGCCGGAGGAGACGGAAGCCGTCGCGGCCGAGCTCGCTGCGCGGCTCGCGGTCGGCGACGTCGTCACCGTCTCCGGCGAGCTCGGGACGGGCAAGACGACGTTCGTGCGCGGTGCGTGCGCCGCGCTCGGCGTCCGCGAGCGCGTGACGAGCCCGACCTACACGATCGGCCATCGCTACCACGGCGAGCGCGCAGAGGTCTCGCACCTCGACCTGTACCGGTTCCAGGGCGTCTCGGCGGCGGAGTGGGGGGATCTCGAGCCGTATTTCGACGATGCGATCGCGTTCGTCGAGTGGCCGGAGGCGGGCGAGGGCGTACTGCCCGCGCCGCGCTACGCGGTGCGCCTTGCGCACGTCGGAGACGCCCGCCGAGAGGTCACAATCGACGAATGCTGACGCTCGCCTTCGATACGGCGACCGGCGTCGCGACGAGCGCGCTCGTCGACGACGGCGAGGTGCTCGGCGAGCGCGTCTCGCGCGCGCAGACGCTGCTCGAGGACGTCGACGCACTGCTCCGCCAGGGTGGTGCGCACCCGCGCGACCTCGACGCGCTCGCCGTCGGCATCGGCCCGGGCAGCTTCACCGGTGTGCGCATCGGTCTCGCTGCCGCGCGCGGGCTCGCGCTGTCGCTCGGCGTGCGGGGCGCCGGCGTGTCGACCCTCGCAGCGCTCGCGGCCGGCGCGCCGGGAGCACTGCCGGTGATCGACGCACGTCGCAAGGAAGTCTTCACCCTCGTCGGCGGTGAGCCCGCCGTGCTCGCCCCGGCCGACGTGCGCGCACAGCTCTGCGTCGGCGACGGCGCCGTGCGGTACCGCGACGTGCTCGAGGCGAACGGCGCCGTCGTTCCTGCGGACGACGACGAGCGCCATCTGCCGCGTGCGCGCTTTCACGCCGAGCTCGCGCACGAGCTCGGCGACGTCGACGCGATCGAGCCGCTCTATCTGCGTGCGCCCGACGCGAAGGAGCAGGTGCGATGACGACGATCGAGCTGCGCCGGCTCGCGCTCGCCGACCTGTCCGCGATCGAGGTGATCGAGCGCCGTTCGTACCGTACGCCGTGGTCGCGCTCGATGTTCGCAGGCGAGCTCGCGAAGCCGAGCTCGATTTGCCTCGGTGCGTTCGACGTCGACGGTGAGGACGGGACGCTCGCGGGCTACCTGATCGTCTCGCGGTACGTCGACGCGTGGCACGTGATGAACGTCGCCGTCGACCCGGAGCAGCGCGGCCGCGGGATCGCGTCGATGCTCCTCGAGCGGCTCTTCGAGCTCACCGTCGACGACGAACGCCGCGGTTACACCCTCGAGGTACGCGTCTCGAACGCGACGGCGATCGCGCTGTACGAGCGGCTCGGCTTCGAGGCACGCGGGATCCGCCGCGGCTACTACACGGACAACCGGGAAGACGCGCTGATCATGTGGAAGGACCCGGTCTCGATCTGATCCTCGGCATCGAGACGTCCTGTGACGAGACCGCCGCGGCGCTCGTCACCGACGACGGCGAGCTGCGTGCGAACGTCGTCGCCTCGCAGGCCGACCTGCACGCGCGGTTCGGCGGCGTCGTCCCCGAGGTCGCGTCGCGCCGCCATCTCGAGCTCGTCACGCCGGTGATCCGCGAGGCGCTCGACCGTGGGGAGGCGACGCTCGAGGACGTCGACCGGGTGGCCGTCACGCAGGGGCCGGGCCTCGTCGGCGCGCTGCTCGTCGGCATCGCTGCCGCGAAGGCGCTCGCGTGGTCGCGCCGGCTGCCCCTCGTTCCCGTCGACCATCTGCAGGGACACGTCGCGTCGCTCTACCTGGAGCCCGACCCGGTCGAGCCGCCGTTCACGTGCCTGCTCGCGAGCGGCGGCCACACGCTCCTCCTCGACGTGCGCTCGTACACCGATCACCGCGTGCTCGGGACGACGCTCGACGACGCCGCCGGCGAGGCGTTCGACAAGGGCGCACGGCTGCTCGGGCTCGGCTATCCCGGCGGCCGCGAGATCGACCGGCTCGCACAGGAGGGCGATCCCGGCGCCTACGGCTTCCCGGTCGCGCGCGTCCCGGGCCTCGACTTCTCGTTCTCGGGGCTGAAGACCGCGCTGCTGTACGCCGTCCGCGACCTCCCGCCGGCCGAGCTCGAGGCCCGCAAGGCCGACCTCGCCGCCTCGTACCAGCGCGCGATCGTCACGGCGCTCGTCGGCCGCGTCCGAGCCGCGGGCGGCGACCGGATCGCCGTCGTCGGAGGGGTCGCGGCGAACTCGGAGCTCCGCGCTGCCCTGGCCGACGCCGCGCTCGCGCCGCTGGCCCTGACGACCGACAACGCGGCGATGATCGCCTCGGCCGGACGGTTCGCGAAGCCCGTCCCGTACCCCGGTTATCTTGGGCTCGATGCGTACGCGTCGCGCTGAACCGGGGCACGCGCTACTGCTCGCCCTCGTCGCGGCCACCGCGACGGCCGTCCTGCTCGTCACGGGGGAGAAGAGCGCCGGGCAGCTCCCATCGCCCGTGACGTCGGCCGATTGGCGCGGCTTGGTGGGCTCCCGGCCGCGCGTCTCGCTGGGCGACCGCGTGATCGTCGTGCTGAAGACGCCGTCGCTCGCGCAGCGGGTTGCCGCCGCCGGTGGGATCGTCGGCACGGCCCGCGAGCGCACGTGGACGCGGGCCACGGTCTCCGCGCAGAAGCTGCTCATCTCGCGCCTCGCCCTGCAGGGCATCGCGATCCACCCGGAGTACACGTTCGCCCGGGTGCTCGACGGCTTCTCCGCGCTCGTCGATGCGAGCGCGATCCCGATCATCGAGCGCGACGAGAACGTCGCGGGCGTCTATCCCGTGCGCGTCGCGTATCCGTCGTCGCTCCCGTCGACCGTGCTCGTGCACGGCGACTGGATGCGCCGCGTCGGCATCGGGATGTCCGGCGTCGACGGCCGCGGCGTGACGATCGCCTTGCTCGACACGGGCGTCGACCCGGCGGTGCCGTATCTCCGAGGGCGGATCCAGCACGGGATCGACATCATCGGCGGCGATGCCGGCGCGCTCGCCGCGTCGAAGCCGGGCGAGCCGACGCAGCTCGAGCGCCACGGGACGGAGATGGCCGGCCTGCTCGTCGGGGCCGGCGGCCCGAGCGGGCTCCAGGGCGTCGCGACCGGCGCCTCGGTGCTCCCGATTCGGGTCGCCGGCTGGCAGGGCGACGCGCGCGGGCAGTGGTCGCTCTACGCGCGGAGCGACCAGCTGATCGCCGGGCTCGACCGGGTGGTCGATCCGAACGATGACGGGGACGCGCACGACGCAGCTCGGATCGCGCTCGTCCCGCTCTCGGAGCCGTTCGCGGCATTCGCCGACGGTCCGGAGGCTCGTGCGGCGGCGGGCGCGCTCGCGCTCGACACGCTCGTCGTCGCACCCGCCGGCAACGACGGCCTCGCGGGCGCGGGATACGGCGACGTCGCCGCGCCCGGCGCCGCGCCGGCCGCCCTCACCGTCGGCGCCGTCGACACGCGCGCCACGACGAGCTCCGCGCGCGTCGTGCTTCGCTCCGGGTTGACGACCCTGCTCGACGCGACGACACCGGTCGCGGGCGCAGTCCAGCCGAAGCAGCACGTCCAGCTCGCGCTCGCGGCCCCGAGGACGGCGGCGCCGCGTCTGACCGACTTCTTCTCGCAGGAGGGCGTGAGCCTCGTCGCCGGTCGCGCCGCACTCGTGCCGAGCGGCGACTCGCCGGCGCCGACCGCGGCGCGCGCAGCTGCGGCGGGCGCCGCCGCGGTGCTCCTCCACGGCCCCCGCGGGCAGCTGCCGGCCGGCGGGCTCGGGCTCGACGAGTCGATCCCGGTGCCGGTGATCGCGCTGCCCGAGCGCGCCGCGCACCTCGCGCTGCAGCGGCTGGCGCAGGGCCGCGCGGTGACGATCGCGCTCGGGACGTCGTCGGCGGCGGACAACCCTGCACAGGGGCGCGTCGCCGCGTTCTCGTCGTCCGGCCTCGCCTTCGACGGGACGGTCAAGCCCGACCTCGTCGCTCCCGGGGTCGGTCTTGCCACGTCGGACCCTGGCGCCAACAGCGACGGCTCGCCGCGGTTCGCGAGCGTCAACGGGACGAGTGCAGCGGCGGCCGTCGTCGCCGGCGCTGCCGCGCTGCTCGCGCAGGCTCGTCCGGATCTCGGCGCCGACGCGCTCAAGGGCCTCCTCGTCGGCACCGGCGTCCACATCGCGAGCGATCTCGTCCCGGTGCAGGGCGGAGGGCTCGTCGACGTCGGAGCGGCCGCCGCCGGCGAGGTCGCCGCCTCGCCCGCGACGCTGGCGCTCGGCCGCTCGACCGGCGCGGGGTGGCGGATCAAGACGTCGTTCACGCTCACGAACCTCTCGACGCGCGCGCTCAAGCTCACGCTCGCGGCGCAGACGCTGGACCAGGGCGCCGCGGCGGTGGACTTCAGCGTCCGGCCGGGCCGAGTGTCCCTCGCCCGCGGCAGCAGCGCGACGATCCACGTGGATGCGATCACCGCCTCGGCGCCGTCGGGAGGCGCGACGACGGACGGGGCGATCTTCGTCGCGGTCGTCGGCGGCGGCGCCATTCGGATCCCGTGGGCGATCGCCTTCGGCCCCGACGACCTCGACCTGATGCAGTCGGCGACGCTGTCGACAGCATCGTTCACCGCGTCCGACACGAAGCCCGCGCTGCTCGCCGTCGACGCGGGACGGCTCCTCTCCGTGGAAGGGAAGCTCGAGATCCGCCCGGTGAGCCGGCTCGACGTGCAGCTCTGGCGGACGAACGGCACCGAGGTCGGGACACTCGCCCGGCTGCGGGACGTGCTCCCCGGCCGCTACACCTTCGGCATCACCGGGCGAGGGCCCGACGGCCAGGTGCTCCCGCCGGGGACCTACGAGCTCCGAGTCGTCGCGTATCCCGTCGACATCGGCCTCGCGAGCCGCCGTAAGCTCACCTTCACGTTGAAATAGGCCACCCACAAGGAGCAGGCTGTGACCGCAGTCGAAGCACCTGTGTCGCACCTCAAGGAGAACCCGTTCGACATCGCGCGCTCGCAGCTGCGGCGCGTCGCCGACCTGTTCGACATCGAACCGAACCTCGTCGACGTCCTCGAGCACTGCAAGAAGGCGGTCGAGGTCTCGGTCCCCGTCGGCATGGACACCGGGACGACGCAGGTCTTCACGGGCTACCGCGTGACGCACAACATCGCGCGCGGACCGTCGAAGGGCGGCATCCGC
>Ga0182008_10002776_pt1 | contig 10852 bp, 11 predicted proteins | sample Sormic07211129_1_FD_120482 | JGI IMG/M metagenome (GOLD analysis project Ga0182008, IMG submission 120482) | Rhizosphere microbial communities from Sorghum bicolor, Mead, Nebraska, USA - 072115-129_1 metaG | ecosystem: Host-associated > Plants > Roots > Rhizosphere | place: USA: Nebraska...
ATTACTACCTCGTGACCGGCGTTTGCAAACAACTCAGCTGCAGTTCCACCTATATTTCCTGCTCCAACAATACCTATTTTCATTATCTGCGTTGCCAGTACCGTTCTAGGTATATAAACCGGAGTTAATGCGTAGCAAGTAGCTTGCCATTGCGAAAGTCTTAGTTCATTAGCATTGCATTGTTTGTATTCGAGCTCAAATCGGGGAGACGCTATGCTAAGTCATTATGCCTAAAACATCCATTCAAGTTTTCAAACTGCATTGATTAATTGATTGACCATTATTTCGCTGATTTTTGCTCTGTTATTAGGAAATCCAGATCTCCACTGGATTTAGTATATCTGAACGGCACTGTAAAATTAAGAGATTATCTGTTATGGTGATCTACAAAAAGATTGAACCAATTGTATATGCCTTGGTTTTCACTTCTTTTTCCGCATGGAAGATAGTCATCAAGCCGTCAGTTATATCTTTGATTTATTGTATAGTTCTTTCACCCGATGTTTAGATTTAAAATCATTACATTATAATCACTTATCAATTTATATATTTACCTTTTGTAACTAAATAGCACAAGGTAATTTAGAGTGAAAGAAAATGAAATGGAAAAATTGATTCAGAAGAATATTCCGACGGCTAACCATTATACTATTGAGTTAAAAGAATCTTCAAAATCAAATCAAAAAATTCCGATTTCCTGTAATAACATCGAAGATACCAGCAGCTGACCGAATTATTTTTTGTAATGCACAATATGTGACATACTACCTTCTCCAGCATACCCAAACTTACAACAAGATATGACCAAAGTCGGAGCGATGTAGTGTATGTGAACTTTCATTTACTCTATTTGAGAATTCAAGTCTGTCCTACTGTAGGTCAAGAACAGAATCTCACTTTCTCTACAATTACTTGAGCAATAAGCGAGACATACTATAAACTAGCACATACAGGTTTCTCAAATGACCAATCACTTATTTCGTGCTCAATTAAGCGCATAAGGAATCATTTTGTGTCAAAATAAAAGTATATGATTGAGTCAGAATCTCTTATGTGAACTCTGCTAGTAGCAGGCAGCTTGTTATAATAGTTTTGTCTGTTATTTTGTCATATTTCCAACTTTATCAGATGTCGTGTTGCTGGCAGATGATGATGATGTTGTTATTGTTGGTAAATTAGGACCAAACCTAGAAGTAACGTTTGGTGTCGTTTTACCGGTTGTAGGAGGATTTTGATCCTGAGCTAAAGCAACGTGAGGTGTCGTTGTTATTACTAACGCAACACCAAATACAGACAGAATAGCTACTGCAATTAATGCTTGTCCTTTCTTATTCATATTAAGACTATTTCTAACTATATTATTTATAAGAAATTCGAATTTAAGCTGCAATGTGATAAAAGCAACTTTCTAAAGATCCAATATTGCTACGAAAACAAAAAAACCAGGCCACCGCCTTATTACTCAACAGAGTTGACTAATTTTTATTGAGGTGAATAAGCTAAATTCTACATGAATGTTGATAACAATAGTGAAAATAATAGTCCACCTAGCAAAATAAGATTAGAGCATGTTATTTCTTTTAGTGATGCCATATTTGCTTTCTCGATAACATTTATGGCAATATCAATACACTTCCAAACCTTCCTGTCAATAACTTGACAGAACAACAATTAATGTCAAAGCTATTGCAAGTGGGTTTTCAATTTGAGATCTATGCAGTAAGTTTTATGATTATAGGTATTTATTGGATTTCATATCATCTTGTCTTTAACCAAATAAAACTATCTCACTCAATTTTGGTTTGGCTAAATCTCTTGTTTCTATTTTTCATTACACTCATATCATTTGCCACCTTTCTTGATTTTAAGTATTCACACTTCCATATTGTGTTAATCTTATTTGAAACCATTCTGACCATAACGGGTTCATTATTAGTGTTTATCTGGCTGCACGCTTTAATACAAAAATTATTAATTGACAGTGCTATGAACAGATTTCAATCGAGGTTGACGTTTTACGAACTCATTATTCCACCATAGATATTTTTGATTTCAATAGGAGTTTCGTTTATAGATATTGCGGTTGCTCCATATCTTTGGATACTCATATTCGTCGCAAAAATAGTAACGCGAGGGAGATTTTCAAAGATTCACAATTTTTGAACTTATCATATAGTTCAGCCCTGCTATTATCTTACATTGCCTTAACAAGATTTCTAAAGCTAGTTTAGACTCACACATGTTGGTCAACTGGTCATGCAGTACCAATGAATATACCTTGTAGTTCATAGTAAATGACATTCTAGATCTTGTGTGATATTTCGAACCCCTACTATGAATTATTACTTTTGTAGTATTCCCTGACAACTGAAGCAGAATAAAGCATCATAAAGAAGTGCTATAGCTTCAGAACGTAATAAAGGACAACAAGGGAACTTAGCTAGCGGTGGTAGCCGTCAAGGTCATGGTGGTTGTGGAGACCTCTGCGGATAGGTGAGTGGATAGAATGAATCAAACAAACACACTGGTACTAGCAACATTCATGGCGTTAGGTGTCATGTTAGTTGTGGGATTGGCTGTAATACCAGCAATTGACCAGGCTCAAGCAAGAAGTGCTATAGCTTCAGCGCGTAACAAAGGACAGAGAGGCTTTGAACAAAGTGGAGGTCAAGGTGGCAGTCTTTATGGTGCATGCGGATAGGATAGGCGAAATGAAAAAATGAATACAACAACAATATTGGCAATCACTGCTCTTGTAGTAGCATTTGGATTTGTAGCAGCATTCACTATAACATATCCAGCACTTGAAGCACATGCTTCAAACGCAATCTCTGATTCAAGGAATAAAGGACAGAGAGGCTTTGAACAAAGTGGAGGTCAAGGCGGCGGCCTACATTGCACGGGTTGCTGATAGGATAATAACTTCTACTTTTTTATCTCTACATTTTGGTAATCCTATTTTAAAATACGTCGAACATTTTTTACTTTATCATATATTTTGCATATGCTCATTGATTTAACATAAGGAACGTTTTGTTTACATTGTATGTATTATCTTTTTTATTATGGAGCATTCGAGATTGTACTTTTCTCTTTGTTATCATTCCATAGTCTCAGTCTGTATATCTCGTGTTCGCTCTTCTCTCCAAAGTTTACATTATTGATATTGACTGTTAGAGTCCAGTCAGAGGAAGAACATGTACTACGCAAACAGAATCACAGGTGTGGACAATGTAATAGAGTATTAAATGTCATCGATTGGCACCATAAAAATGGCGATAGGTCAAATAACAAGGAATCAAATTGTCAAGCCTTATGTCCTAACTGCCATGCAGACATAACCAGAAGACGAAAAGCATAGTATGCATTTGTGCATATCTTCTAAAGAAAGACACACATACACGCTTAAAGCTAAGCGACTAAAAGATAACTGGGGTTTATCTGAAAAATAAAATAAAAAAAGGTAGGTTAGAAAGTCTTGTCTTGTCTCGTCTTGTTTGCAATCTAGTTACAACTTGTGCCGCCGCCGAAGCCCCCGCCGCCGGAGCTGCCGCCGATGCCGCCGCCGCGGCCGAAGCCGCAGTGGTTAATGCCTGGGAAGGTGCTGCTGCCGATGCCGGCGCCGCCGCCGGAGCCGCCGCCGGAGCCGGCGCCATTGAAGCCGCCGCCGCCGCCGCCGAAGCCGCCTGTGAAGTCGCTGGGGCAGCCGGGTAAGGAACCACCGCCGCTACCGCAGCCACCTCCTCCACCTGCTGCTAATGCTGTTCCAGTCATACTAACTGCTGCCAATGCTGTAGTTGATGCTATAATTGTTGACACTAGAATTGCTATCGCTATCCTTGTGTTCATTCTAGTAATTCGATGAGTAAGTAGATCATATAAGGATTTTAGGTAATACTTGTGGCTAATTTCCTTCTTGTGGAATTTTTGTGTAGATTTTTTAATCTTTTTCTTGCAATCCATCAAATATTTCACAATGTCGCGCTAGTTATCTGCCGTAAAGGTTGAATCATGCTTAGTATAATAAGGAACGGTTTTAAGATTTGAAAAATTCATAAGTCTTAGGTTTAGTTTATAGGAAAACATTCTATTATTTGATGCGTCCGTCTCACATGCATTAACTCGCGCTGCGATACGGTCTGTCAATTCTATCTGCATTTAATAACTTCCTTTCGTTCTTTCTTCTCCTTTTCCTTGTGCATGACTTCCTCAAACATTTCGCGCCGCTCTGTGAGAATGTGATTTAAAATCTCTAATTCATCTTCGACGAACGTCATAAGTGTGTGTCTCAAATTACAACATAAGAGACATTCTTAGAATTTGCAATCTTGCTGCTATAATATATTATATAAGCACTTTATGCAAAATTAGCACAAACCATAACGTGAGCTTTTTAATCCGAAAAAATAGGGCATTGTCCTATCAAGAACCAGGACATAAGTCACCTTCGCCAAGATGACTCTTGATGATATCATGTGGATTACCACTCTCGAAGCCGCTTGACGTTTTGCCTGAAGGATCATGCGGATTTCCAGTGGAGCCGGAATCGCCATCATGCGGATCTCCAGTACAGCCACCTAGCACACTAGCAAACGCTGCTGGTCCTGAACCTAGCATGATAAGACCGACGGCTGCAATGAATGCAACTGATGCTAATGCATATGTTGATTTATTCATCGACATTCAGGTGTAAATGAGGCATATTTAAGCAAACGGTATCAACTTAGTTTAGCAATTAGTAGACAACACTGAGTCCAGTGGGACAATGTAGCACCGCCTTTTAGCTCCAATAGGAGTGCTAAAAGGAGGGTATCTATCTCTTCTTATTATGACAGCTGCAATCGCAAGACTTCGAGCAAGAGTATAGAGAGCAATAGATTGTTGTCTGCACTGCTCTCTATGCTGTGCTGCAACCATCATACAAGTAAAACTGACAGTCTACTTTCTTGTTCACCTGTTTATTCGACAAAAAATACCTCCAGGTCCTCCATATTTGAAAGGAAAAAGAAAATCGAGGAATTCATCATTGAAACATTAATAAAAATTGGTTCAGAATTGATATGGCTTTGGAATTAATATATCTAAAAAGAGAAAATGCTCCTAGCTGAGCGATTTATTTCGTGCTTAGTTGGAATTCATGGTCAACATCCATCCAGCGTCAATAGATGGTGAAGCCTTGTACCACAAGCTTGCAAGTTTTGAGGTTGCCTCATCATACCCATTCCCCTTATGAGAAGAGCATTATATTATAGAAAGAACAATGCAGTGCATAATAAAGGATAGAACCGAATGCTTTGATGATTATTTTCCTTTCAGAAAGAAGAATTGTAAATTATTACATGTTTGGAATAGGTTAAATCTATTCATAAGTTATCAGGTTATCACAACATGCGATTAGAAATAGTTAAGTGAACAGAGCCCATTGCTGTCTTGGAAAATGATTCCCAGAGATTCAATAACTTAAGATATCTTGATCTGACGTCTAAGTATAAAATCATGGTAGATAAGTCAAGTATGAAAAGGAGCTTTTAAAAGGATGCCTATTTAACTTGTCTGCATGATTGTGTGAATATACCGCAATGAAAATAGAGTATTTGCTAGGATAATAGTCCTAGATCAACGAATTGTATCAAATGTGTCATTAGATGGGTTTGGAATCGAAAACTGAAATGGTTACTAATGATCTTTTTTATCATGACGATATTATATGTATCAGATAGTTAGTATAGTCTAATAAAATATATGGATATATGGATATATGGATATCTAACTAACACCTGATGGTTCTCTATGTTCCTTATGCTCTAATTTCTTATGTTCCTCTTTCTCTTGTCTGGTAGCAAATGCGACGCCGCATAATTCACACTTTACGTCTTTTGTTGACATTTCAATTACTTGGCACTAATTAGAATATTTATGTTTAGCCGCAATAGAACGGATATAACCATACTTTTCTTCTCCCACTTTAGCAATGCAGCCATCTAAGTACCTAAAAAGTTAGTAGCATCATTATGTATCAGATATATACAGGGGCATATCTGTAGATTCTTAATAAAATAAATGGTCTCAATAAGAAATCCACCTGAGTGGAGCATAGAACCTGTTCCACCAAGATACAGATTTCTACGAGGAATCGATTATTTTGTCCTCTGGTCAAGTCTAGGAGTAGGATTGCTAGTTTTCTCTGCCGGCTCTTTTCTTACTGCAGCCAAGTTTAGCGATGCCATCCTTGCAATTATAATTGGTTCCGCTGCAGGTTCTTTACTGCTAGCCCTTGCAGGTAAGATTGGAAGTGATCATGCTGTTCCTTCTTTAATTAGCACTAGACCGTCGTTTGGTATTCAAGGCTCTTATCTTCCTGCCATATTAAATGTAATGCAGCTTATTGGATGGACAACATTTGAAATTATGATTATGTCAAAGGCTGCAGAAATGTTGACAGGAAATCTGATACCATATTATGTTTGGACGATTATTATCGGAGCTTTTGTAACACTTCTTGGTATCGCTGGCCCACTCACAGTGGTAAAAAACTGGTTGGGAAAATTTGCCATATGGATATCCTATGCATCATCAATAATCATAATCATACATTTGTTAACGGCAGGAAACCTTTCAAAAATATTATCATCATCAGGCAATGGCAGTATGTCTTTCTTCTCAGCATTAGATATTGTGATAGCTCTGCCAATATCCTGGATGCCACTTGCGGCCGATTATAACAGATTTTCAAAGGAAAGTAAAGGGGCATTTTTAGGCACATTTATAGGCTTTACACTCACAAACATCTTGTTTTATTTTGGAGGAGTAATGCTTGGTCTTTCCGATGTTGTAGGGATAATTGCAGCTATACAATCTATATTCTTTGGATTCCTTTTGTTAATACTTCTTGTAGATGAGGCAGATAATGCATTTGCCGATGTTTATTCTGCTGCAGTTTCGACACAGAGTATCTTTAGAAAAATTAAACAGTCTTATTTGATAATTGGATTTACAATCACTAGCATAATTCTTGCTATGACTATTTCGATAGCAAATTATGAAACATTTATTCTTTTGATCGGTGCAGTATTTGTTCCTCTATTTGGAGTTGTATTGTCAGATTACTATATTGTAAAACGTCGCAACTACACAGAGCCTATAATGTATAGCAGTCATAGTGGTGGTGTTGGCGATAGCAATAGTAGTGGCAGTAGTGCTGCTCTAAAAGTTGGCTTTCCTGCTATAATATCATGGTCAATAGGCGTATTGCTTTATTATCTTTTATCATCGCTATCTCCAATTTATATTCCTAATTGGCCTCCAATAGGCGCAACAATTCCGAGTTTTATCGCAGCTGCACTGCTTTATGTCAGTATCATGTATTATACTAAAAAGAGAGGTTATTTGTTAAAGAAAGCCTAGCATTATGAAGTAACGATTTTGTATTTAGAGGATTGGTATGTCGCATGATAGTGGAAAAATAAAACATGACCCATTTACGCTAGGAATTATTATTGGTCTAAGGGCAAATCTTTCAATTAAGTGTCCTAGAAAACTATACCTTCGTTGTGCCTATCTGGATCTCTTTGTTTGATGGTCATCAATATCCTTAACTAAACAGTGTCTATATTGAGAACCATCTAATGCAAATAAAAATGACGGGTAGAAAAGATAATGTCTTTGCAATCACAGCGGCTATTTTTGTTGTTAGCAGCAATAACTTCCATGAAGTCTCATAATAGCACAGTCAACTGACTCCATAAAGCTGAGCACCAATGAAGCGAAGCAGCAACCAATTCACTAAAGAATTTGACATAAAGACTTTTGAAGTCTCAACAACCGATAAAAGCATATGCACTGCTCCAGTGACATGCATTTATACTATCGAGAATGTAGTGTTTAGACCAAACCTCATTAGTCCAAGTGCATATGTTCTGTAAGGAGACATTAACGTATCTTTCATGCAAAGGGGCAAAACTACTCATATGCATATCGTTCCACCAGAAATCATCCTGCAAATTATATTTACGAAGCATAAGACATAATGTGAGACTGTCTAATACAGGTATACATTTTGAAAAAAATGTTATTCTGGCATCTTCATCTTGATTAAAGTATTCCCTGACTTTTCCAATAATCTCATATTGATCCACACCTTCAGTTAATGGTACTCTGCTTTTGCTATGATCTCATTCTATCCATATAATTAGATCTAATTCATTACTCTGACTGTCTTTGGGTACAGTTGATAACTGCTTTGTTGCATATCTAAATAACTGGCGAAAGATTTGACTATTTCAATACAGCTTATCCCTAATTATACTTGATTTGTCACGCTGAAGGCATAACATTCTGCTGTTATTGACGGGTGACTGAGTTATGCAACAAAGCAGTTGATAACTCATGTACAGTACCAATTTGACCCCTTCCTAACATCTGCATTGACATCCTGAATATGGATTAGTTAATTCTGTCTCTTACCTTGCATACCATTTGGTTTGATGTCCCTGTAATTAATTCTTAAAATACAATATCTATGTCGAAAAGAATCTCGAAGATCCAGATTTCTTTGGTTTATGGTCTTTTCTGAACCAAGCAGATATTTGTTCATATAAATACATGAATAATTAGTTATATTATCATATATTATAGAATTATCACTGTTATTATACAATATTTATATATGACAAGGGTGTATTGAAAAGTAAGGCGAATGACAATTAATGTTTCAAAGGCAATAGTAAGTATCAATGCTAATAACGCCGAACCAAAATGCTCTAGTAAAAACTGCAGAAAATATGAAACAATTCGGCTAAGAAGAATAATCTATATCTGCAAAACAGTTTTTGTGTATAAGATTTTACTAAACAGACTGGTTATTGAAGGGGAGAGTAACTAGATATGCAAGAAGGATTAACACCTGCCAATGCTGATAATGATATTTCTTCAATTTTTGAGGCTGCTATAGCTAAGCTTGATAACATAGATTCTGAAGCAAAGAAGCAAAAGAAGCAAATCATTATCGAATTGGCAAAGAAGCTCGAAGAAAAGATTCCTGTAAATACGATATCAATTGAAATAGTTAATCGATTGCATGGTAGATCGTCTGAGAGATTCATACGTCAATGTCTAGATGAAAAATATAAACAAAAGAGTCGTGTGGAAAATGCAAGAAAACAGAAAAAGAAGGAGGAGGGGAAGAAGGAGCAGCAAGAGCAAATATGCAACGAAAATCTAGCGGCGTTACCGCCGCTAAATCAGGAAGCCAAGGAGATCGCAGTCGATGTTCATGGAAGAGAAGAAACAGTAATAGTATCGCCAGGAGAACCTGTTACAAATCCAACTGGTAGGGGTGATAGTGGTGGTGATGACGATGGCGGTGTAGTATCTACCTATCTTGACAATGATGAGAGGAGTGACAATCAATTACAAAAAAATGAGAATAGACCTGTGCCATTTAGATTTTCCCTTCCATTCGGGATTGTCTTGGACTATTTATTTCCATTAATTCTTAATAAGGAAAGTAGAGAATGCCCCATATGGTTTAATGTCATGTTTGAGAAATGCACAGATGATGTTATTTCTGCTGATATACAAGGAAGAACAAAAGCGTCATTACAACAAGGTACAATCACGGAATAGAAGCCACGGAATGCTTGTTCTTTCTTTCCTGTGCCAGATCTGTTATAGCTACAACACTTTTCTACATAAAAAAATGATGCTGGCACTATCAACGTTTGTATCACTATCAAGGTTATGATGCTTCGTCATAATTATCATTATTCGTGCGGACTCTACTTACTGCCAATGCAGAGACCATCTGGTAGTGTATCACTTATAATTCCATTTTGAGCTCCTGAAACTCTTCTATTGCTGTATCAGAAATCCAGTCTAGTCTACAATTGCAAGACATTCGTGGATCACACTGTAGGAAACTCTATGAATATTGGAAAATAATCTCTACCATTTCCTCCTTCTATCTTATGCATTTGATAATAACTTACAAGATGAAATTGATTTTGTCCGTCTGTCTCAACAGAAAGATTAATTATCTTCTGCAATATCTTTCTTATAATTTTGCAGTGCAACCAATTGCTAATCGGCTAACGCCATGTAACAAATAACAAGGTTATCTTGACAGTTTATCATACAATAAATTAACATGCATGCTGTTAAGGGAGCTATATGAACATAGTTTTCTATATGATCCTCCTTGAATTGTTTGATAACAAATCAAATTAAGATTGCAAAAAACTTGCCGACGTTGACATATCTAAAGAATCAAACCGAGGGTTATCCAGGCCTTGTCAAGATACATACTTCAGTTTATATATGACATGAAAACTATGAGGATAAATAGCAGCTATTAAGAACGTTCGAATGCCGTAGAGCAATAATAATAAAAACTGCTTTCTATAACTGCTAAAATGAGCACTTCAAAATAGTACTAGAAAACATACGGTGCAATGATTACAAATCACAAGATATTATTTATATCCTTTTTTCTATATTTTATTATTGTCAGAAAATCTATAAGGACGGTTATGAAGGAAAATGACGAGATCAATGGTAACAAGGAAATTTCATTTAGTAGCAGCAAAAAAAGCGATCTTTTGATAATTGTAATATTGGATGTATGGATGGAGCTTGCTGACTTGGAGTATGTTCCAAATGGATAGACATATAGCTTGAGAAATCCTTTCTCCTGATGTGCCTATTGGAAACTAAAACTAAAATATCTTCAATTAGAAAGATTCCCGATGAATTATAGAATAAGATCAGGCTACTACTTCCATCGGAAAACCAAATAATAATACCATAGGACGCGTCCTCTTATTCCATTTGGAAAGGTTCTGAGTGAAATTCTACA
>Ga0182008_10002778_pt1 | contig 10849 bp, 11 predicted proteins | sample Sormic07211129_1_FD_120482 | JGI IMG/M metagenome (GOLD analysis project Ga0182008, IMG submission 120482) | Rhizosphere microbial communities from Sorghum bicolor, Mead, Nebraska, USA - 072115-129_1 metaG | ecosystem: Host-associated > Plants > Roots > Rhizosphere | place: USA: Nebraska...
ATGCTGTTCGACGAACCGACCTCGGCACTCGATCCGGAAATGGTGAAAGAGGTTTTGGACACCATGATCGGCCTGGCCGAAGACGGCATGACCATGTTGTGCGTGACCCACGAGATGGGCTTCGCCCGCACCGTGGCCAACCGCGTGATCTTCATGGACAAGGGCGAGATCGTTGAGCAAGCGGCGCCGAATGACTTCTTCGACAACCCGCAGAATGATCGGACCAAGTTGTTCTTGAGCCAGATTCTGCATTGATCGATGCTTGAAACAATAAACCCGGCCTGGCCGGGTTTATTGTTTCTGTTCAGCAGGCCTTCAGTGCCTTCTGCCCTGTGTTCACGGTATGAGTGAAGCCCCGCAGGTCAGCGCCTTCGGCCAATACCTTGGCGTCGGCGAGCAAATGAGGGTAACGGTCGAGTAATCGCATCAACAGAACCAGTGGCTTCGGTGGCAGAAGCTCACCGCGCTCATACCGTGAAAAAGCGTTGTGACCGCCTCCGGATAACAGCTGCACGGTTTCTTTTTGGGTAAGGTGCAGCTTGCGACGGATACGTTTCATCTCGTTACCGATCATTGTCCGCGCAGCCTGGACGAGTTCATCACCAGCTTTTGCGTGACGCTCCGCACTGTCCGGATCATACATGCCGTCGCCGCAGGCATGGCATTCCCAGCCAGAAAGGTCATCGACACGACGCTCCATCCCTTTGACGCTAATGGTCTCGCTACGGCCCTCGAACCGAGTCATGCCTTCGGGCGTACCGCATATAAAGCACTGTTGAGTTTTCATGAGCTGCACTCCTTGAAGGAGATTACCGGTGGGTTACCACCTGAGCCGTAAGTGACCTTTATGTAAATCTCCATGCCGTGTGAACTGATGTGGTACACGTCCTGCCAGACCTTATGGTCTGCATAGGTAGTCATCGATTTGTACAACATCCTGGTTTGCAATTGAAAAACGACCTCTTGCATTTCATGGATCTCAAAGCCGAGTTTCCTCCCCGTGATCTTCGCCGTTGAGGTAAATGCCTTTTCCCCAAGTCGCCTGACATCCGCCTTTATCACCGCCAAATCGTAATGAGGTGTGTACTTTTCCATAAGACACCTGAGCCCAATAATTACCCTCTAAGGGTAATTTTACCAATCGAAAATACTGCTCCTTTTCCTGCCTAAGAACCCTAGTGCGTTGCGTTTGTAGGCAACTCTGAATAGGCTGTGGGAAAATTCATCCTATGATTGGACGAAATTACGCATCCCATGACAGACATCGCCCCGTTGATCAAACGCTCCCTGGTGGACCAGGCCCTTGAGCAATTGCGCTGGCGCATCAGCGAAGGCAAATGGGCCATCGGCGAACGCCTGCCCACCGAACCCGAGCTATGCGCTGAACTCGGCATCAGCCGCAATACCGTGCGCGAGGCCATGCGCGTTCTGGCGTTTTCGGGGTTGATCGAGGTCCGCCAGGGTGACGGCAGTTACCTGCGTTCAATGACCGACCCGCTGGGCACGATGCGCGCGCTGTCCCATTGCACGTTGGAGCAGGCGCAGGAAACGCGGCGGATTCTGGAAGTGGAAGCCATCGGCCTGGCGGCGCTGCGCCGTACCGAGCAGGACCTCGAACAGGTGCGTGCGGCGCTCAAGGCCAGCGGCGAGCTGTACCAGGGTGACCTGGAGGCCTACATCAGCGCCGACCTGGTGTTCCATAAACGCCTGGTGGACGCCGCCCACAACCCTGCGTTGAGCGAGCTGTACCACTACTTTTCCAGCGTCGTCGCCGCCCAGTTGCGCCAGACCTTGAACGCCTCACCGCGTCGTCAGGCGGTATTCGATCTGCACACCGCCCTGCTCGACGCCGTGGAACACCAGGACCCGGAACGCGCCCAATCCCTCTGCCGGCAGTTGATCAATGAACCTTGAAACCCGACGCACAAACGAACTCGAAGAACTGTTGATCGACGCCGAGGCCGATGACGACCAGGTACAGCACAGTCACCCCGTGGTCCAGCGCCCGTGGCTGCTACTGCTGGGGCTGATCCTGGTGGCGCTGAACCTGCGCCCGGCCTTGTCGAGCATGGCACCGTTGCTCAGCGATGTGTCCGCCAGCCTGGGGTTGTCGGCGGCCAAGGCCGGTCTGCTGACGACCTTGCCGGTGCTGTGCCTGGGCCTGTTTGCGCCATTGGCGCCGATCCTGGCGCGGCGTTTCGGTGCCGAGCGGGTGGTGCTGGGGATTCTGTTGATGCTCGCGACGGGGATCGTTCTGCGCAGCTCGTTCGGTGAAACCGGGCTGTTTGTGGGCAGCCTGATCGCCGGGGCGAGTATCGGCATCATCGGCGTGCTGCTGCCGGGGATCGTCAAGCGCGACTTTGCCAGGCAGGCCGGCGCCATGACCGGCGTCTACACCATGGCGCTGTGCCTGGGCGCGGCGCTGGCGGCGGGTGCCACGGTGCCGTTGAGTCATTACTTTGGCGACCGTTGGAGCATCGGCCTGGGCTTCTGGATGGTACCGGCCGTGGTGGCGGCGCTGTTCTGGCTGCCTCAGACCGGCCAGAAACACGGTGCTCATCAGGCCGCTTATCGGGTGCGGGGGCTGCTGGCGGACCCGTTGGCCTGGCAAGTCACCCTCTACATGGGCCTGCAATCGTCGCTGGCCTATATCGTGTTCGGCTGGTTGCCGTCGATCCTGATCGGCCGTGGCCTCAGCGCGACCGAGGCGGGGTTGGTGCTGTCCGGCTCGGTGCTCGTGCAACTGGCCAGCTCCCTGGCCGCGCCGTGGCTGGCCACGCGTGGCAAGGACCAGCGCCTGGCCATTGTGGTGGTGATGCTGCTGACCCTGGGCGGCCTGTTCGGTTGCCTGTATGCGCCGCTCGACGGGCTATGGGGCTGGGCGATCCTGCTGGGCCTGGGGCAGGGCGGCACCTTCAGTCTGGCGCTGACCCTGATCGTGCTGCGTTCGCGCGACGCCCATGTGGCGGCGAACCTGTCAGGCATGGCCCAGGGCATCGGCTACACCCTGGCGTCCCTCGGCCCATTGGCGGTCGGCCTGGTGCACGACTGGACCGGCGGCTGGACGGCCGTGGGCTGGATCTTCGCCGTGCTTGGCCTGGGGGCGACCATCGCCGGGCTGGGCGCCGGCCGTGCCCGCTATGTGCAAGTGAGCACCGAAGCGCGCTAGAGGTACACCACCTCCAGGGTTGCCAAGCCGTCGAGTCGCACGTCCTGGCTCAGGTCCAGGTTCTGTCTGGCATTGATCACGGCGTCGACCTTGACCGTGCTGATCAGCTCCTGAATTGCCGATGGCCCGCTGGTGCTGCCTTCGATGTCGGTGAACCCCAGATAGCTGTTGGCCCCGATATCGATGGGATTCAAGTTGGCGGTACGCCACGCCACGCCGCCGGTGGTGGATTCGGTGCCGTAGACCTGCGTTGCACTGTCGACCAGGCTTTGGCGCGGATCGAATGTCATGGAATACAGGCCAATGCGATTGCCGCTGTTGTCGAGCCCCAACCCGTAGTAAATCTCACTGTTGACCATGGCCGTGCCGTCACGGTTGTCACGCATGCGCAGGGCGAAGCGGCTCGCGCCGTTACAATACAAGCTGACTTGCAGATGCCTGGCCGCCAGGCGCGTGCCCCTGTCGATATTCAAATCCTGCTGGGAAATCCTGCCGTAGTCGATCACGCCTGCGCTTGAAAGCCGGGGTGTGCATGCGGTGGGCGTTATCGCACCATTGACGCTAAGGTCCACCGTGGACGCGGCCAGACTGTACTGGGCGCTGGTCAGCAGCAGGAAGGAAACTGCGATGCGACGCATCTTCATAATGTGCACTCCAGGGGATTACAGGTAGATGATTTCGAGGGTGCCGGAGCCGTTGATGTACACCACGTTGCGCAGGTCAAGGGATTGGGTCGGCGCAAGATAGGTCTTGATGCGAACGGTGCCGGACAGATTCTGGATCGCCACCGGGCCGAGTGTGCTCCCGGTGCTGTCGGTAAAACCCATGATGCTGTTGGCGGCCATGGGGATTTGTCGTGAACTGGAACTGCTCCAGGCCGCGCCACCGCTGGTGGAGTCGGTGCGATAGAGCCTGGCGAACGCGTCGGCGGTGAATTCCGCCGGATCGATAGTCAGGTAAAAACGGCCGATCTTGTTCTGGCTGTTATCCAGGTCCAGGCCGTAGGCGGTCTCGTCGGTGCCACCGGTGGCGGAGCCCTGGCGGTTGTCGTGCATACGCAGGGCGAAACGTGCCGGCGCGTCACAGCTGATGGACAGCTGCAAGGTGCGAGTAGGCAGTGGCGTTTCGCTGGTCGCGTTCAGATCCTTGACCAGCAAGGTGCCGTAATCCACCAAGCCATCGTTGGACAGCAGCGGACGGCAGGCGACGGGGGTGAAGTGGGCACGCAATGTGAGTTCCTGGGAGTAGCCGCTGCGGCCATTGTGAAATGTCCCATAGGCCTCCCAAGTGGTGGCGTCTCGAACATGGGTGGCGCCGACATCGGCCCAGGCGCCGACAGTCAACTGCAGTGAAAAGCGTCTGCCCGTTAATACCGAGCCGTTTTGTACCGGAGCGATGCCGTGGTCAGCCCGCCAGTTCAATACTGCGCCATTGAGCACGGGGGGTTGACCGTTGGCGGGCAGCAATCCCAACTCGACGGCCTGGCCATCCAGCACGCCATCCCCAGCCTGTATTTCATAACTGCCATGTTCGGTAAATCGCAGGTGTTGCGAGCCTGCCGCCAGCGCGCGATAGAACAGGCTCATATCGGTCGGTTGCGGGCAATTGAAGTGCACGCTCAACCGGCGTTCGCCAAGCCACCGCTGGGGTGCACTATCTTTTTGCGCCGTGCGGTTCATCAGGCCGAAGTCCAGTAACGGTTCGCTGATGGTCAGTTGGCAGTCGTCCTGGGCCTGGGCGGTGCCCAAGGCACCGATCAGCAACCAGGCGCTCAGGTGTCGCAAGCGGTTTTCAAGCGGCATGTCGGTTTTCCTCAAGGCGTGTGGCAGCGCGCGGATGCGGTTTCGAAATACACCGATGGATCACCTTTTTCCGGCAGGTTGAAGCGTAATTCGCAGCGCTTGTTGGCGCTGGTGGTGACCCACAGCGTGGTTTGATCCAGTACGTTGGGCAGGAATACCTGGCTGGCGTCCTGGACCAGCGTGACGAACTCGCCGGTGGCCGTGCTGACGGTGGCGCCTCGCGGCAGCGGGGCGCCCCGATCGTCACTGACGGTCAGCAGTACCCGGCGGGTCAGCGACACCCCAAATTCAACCCGGTCCACGGCGCCGCGTCCGGCGGAGATCATCGCCAGGCCGTTATTGATATCGGCATTACGCGGCAGCGAGCGGGTGTGGACTTCGACCGGGCTGCGGCCGTAAGCGCTGACCTGGGGCACCACCGCCTGGCCTTGCCAGTCGGTCCAGACCGGGCCGCTGGGGGTGTTGAGCTTGATGCCGCTCATGTCGCCCACCGAGACCACGGCGAAGGTGTCGCGCACTGGATACGGCGACAACGTGACCCCGCCGCCATGCAGCACTGCGCCGCCGCGCGCGCCGCCCTGGTAGCTCGATCGCTCGGCGTCAGAGCGGCTGTAGCTGAAGTCCAGTTGGCTGTAGCGCGGCAGGGCTGAGACGCCCAGTGTGGTTTCCACCTGCTGGTCACGGGTGTCGTGCTCGGCGCTGAGCCGATAGCCAAATTGATCGTTGACCTGTTCGTTCAGGCCCAACCCTGTGCGCTGTTCGCCGTCTGAGTTGCGCACCCAGCCGCGAACCCGGCGGCTTGCGCCTAGCGGTACGCTGACGTTCAGGTAGACCGCGTTGTCCTGCTGCTGGCGCCCACCCATCTGCCACTCGGCACTGGCCGACAGCGATACCCCGCCGACGCTGGTGCCCCACGATGCCAGCCCCCGGCTGCTGCTGTTGCCATCAAAGCTGCTGGAACGCGAAGCGCCGACACTGAAAGCCCCCAGCCACGCATGGGCCCAGCCCAAGGTAAGGCTTTGTTGATCGCGATAGCGCGAGCGCCGTTGTTGACTGGTTTCAGCCCCGTATGTGGTTTCTTCCAGCTCGCGATAGCCGGCCGTACGCCAGGAGTTGGCGGCGCTGAACGACCATTGTTCATTGAGCCGCTGCGACCAGGCGAGGTCGGTTTGCACGCCGCGTGCGCTGTTCCCGGCGCGGGCGTCGGCGACCTGGCTGGAGAGCTGGATCTGGCCGTCCAGCCACGGCAGCCAGCCCAGGCTCAGTCCGACGGCACTGTAGTCGCTGGTCGTGAGCACGCCGCTGCCGAGGGTCAATTGCGGGTGCACGGCGCCCGTCCAGCCAGCACTGACAACCCACGGGTTGTCACTTCGGGCATCCCCGATAGTGCGCACGCGTCCGGCCGCCACCGAATAGCCGGGGGCGGGCAGACCGAGGCCGAGCATGGCCGCCGGCACGGTAAAACGCCGCTCGCCGCCGCTGCTTTCCTTGACCGTGACTTCGACGTCCGAGCGCGTGTTCAAGCGTCGCACGTCGGTCAGCGAAAACGGCCCGGCGGGGACTACCGTGGAATGAATCAATGCGCCGTTCTGGCGAACCTCGACCTGCGCCGGACTGTCGGCGATGCCGTTGATGGTCGCGCCCTGGCCCTGCTCCTGAAGCGCCTGCTCCGTGAGCACCTGTACCCCGGTGATCTGCGCACCCGCCAGTACCGGGTTGTAAAGGTTGATCTGCCCGGCCTGCACCACCGCCTGATGGCTGGCGAAGGTGCGTTGGGCATAGGCCTCCAGGTGGGTGCTGCGCGTTAGCCCGTCCTGCCAGGTTTTCACCTGGCGGCTGCGCACGATCCAGTCACCGGCATTGAAGCCCACCTCGGTATTGGCCGAGCCGAAGCGGCTGGCATCATCGCCCAGACGATTGTAAAAACCGGTGAGATCGTAATTGAGCAAACCCGCGAAGCCACCGGTTTGATACCCGGAGACGTCCTGCCGCAGCGGACGCAGAGCCTCGGTCGGCACCACCAGCGAAACCGTGAGCGTGGCCGGGTCCGGCTCCACCAGGCTTTGCGGGTACCGGGCGAGAAAGTCGTTACAGCGCTCGCCGTCGCCTGGGTTCACCAGATTGGCGGCCTCCAGCAACGCGTGGTCAAAACACAGGGTGCCCTGTTGGTCGAAACTGACTTCCACTCGGCCACGGCGCTGGCCATTGACGCGCAGGGTAACGGCGTGGCGGCCGGCGGCGAAACGCGGTGAGTCCAGCAGCAGGCTGGCCAGTTGCGGGTCAATGCCGCGCTGGAGCAAGGTCTTGGCATCGAACTCAGGGCGTTCATCGGCCCACACCCTGGCGGGCCACAAGGCGCACGCCAACAGCGTCGCCGCTAAGGTCAGTCGGGTGGGCGCATTGGGCACGGCTTCGCCGTCACGGTAACTCAATACTGTTTTCACGAAATGCACTCGAGTAAGGGATACCTGGGTGTCCCGGTGACGGTCCTTGAGCCGTCACTTCGTTGTGCAGGCGCGGTGGCGCCTGGTTTTTTCAGAAGGTGATAGGCGCTTCGTAGGCGGAAACGGCAAAGCCATACACCGTCGCCGGCTGCAGGCGTACCTTGCTGGCCGCGCCGCCTGTTGCCGGCACACTAAGGGTTTCCCCCGGCAGCACATAGGTGCGTGGCAACATGGCCTTGCCATCGCCGGGCAGCAGGCGCAGCTCCTGAGCCAGTCGCACCACGTAAGGGGTGTCATTGCGCACCTGCAAGGAGCCTCCTTTGAGCGACCAGGTCAGCCCGGTCCACGGAGTGCGATTGGGAGCAAGCCCCTTGGGGTGAATGATGACGGGCAGGTTTTGCCGTACCGTCACCCCGACTCGCGCATGGCCGGCTTCGGTGGCGGGGCGGCCTTGCGGCATGCCTTCGAAAATCACCCTTTTCAGACGTTGGGTCTGCAACGGTTGCCGGTTTTGCAGAATGAAGCGCACCAACTGCGATGCAGAGGCTTCCACCCGCGACAGCGGCGGGGTCAGCACCAGCAACGGCTCGGTGTCCTCGGGAATATCTTCCAGGGTGACGTGCAGCAGTGCCAGTTGGCTGTCGGTGTTGGTGACCGAAACGGCGGCCTCCCCATCCGCTTCATTAACGATCACTACGGATGTCTCCGGGACCATACCGTCGGCCAGTGCCTGTGTACTGATCAGCAAGGCCAGTGCCGCGATTTTCAACAAGGTTGTCGTCATGACGCAGGTTTCCATTGGGGCAACATGGGGGTTAGAGATAGCGCAGATCCAGCACGATGGAACCGTCAAGCGGTATCTCCTGATCCAGGCTCAGGTACCGGGACAGGTTGATCGACGTGTCGATCCGCAACTGGGTGGCCAACTGGCTGAAGAAATCGGGTTGACGGTCCCCTGGCAAGGCGAAACCCATGTAGGTACGTGGGTAGGCATTGGATTCCTGTGTCCAGGTTTCACCGCTGTCGCTTGAGGCCAGTACTTGCAAGGGTTGTGCATCACCCACCGGGTTGCGGTAGGACAACGCCACGGAGCCCAGCAATTCTGCGGGGGCATGAATATTTCTTCCCAGGCCATAGAAATAGTCGGGCGCCAGCGAGGACTCTGCGCGGTTGTCGACACCCACCAGCGCAAACAGCATCGGTCGGCTGCAGTGCACGCTCAACGCCAGCCAACGGCTGGGCAGCACGGTGAACTCATTGGCGTTAAGCGTGTGGGCCGGGATTTTCCCGTGATCGACGCTGCCCTCCTCGGACAGTTCCACTTGACAGGCGTCTGGCGTCAATCGGCCGGTCACTGTGAGGTCTACCGATGAAGCGGCGAGGGTCGTGGTGGCCATCGCCAGCACCAGCGGCACCGTCAGGATACGAAAAAGCGTGTTCATCGGTTGGGCCGCTGGCAGAGGTGAGTATGGCCGATACGGGAAAACGTCCTGCCCGTCAGTGGCTGCAAGGCATGTACGTCCACGGCGTTACAGATACTTCACTTCAAGGGTGGCGGAGCCATCGAGGGTCACCTCGTTGCTCAGGTCCAACCCGTCGGTGCGGGCGATGATAGTTTGCACCTGCAGTTGCGCCACCAGTTCCTGGACCGGCACCGGTTGAGTGGGGTCATCCATGCTGGCAACCGACATGTACAGGCCGGCATTCCAGACTCTTTCGCTGTACCAATTATCCTGGCCGTTGAACGACGCAATGGGTTGTACCGCTGTACCGTCGGCGACCGGATTGCTCAGCGTCAGCGAGAACCAGCCGAGCTTTTGGTCGCCGTTGATCAGGCCCAGCCCATAGTCGGAAGACATGATCGATGAGCCGGCCCGGTTGTCGATCGAATGCAATGCAAAAGGAATGGCTGCATCGCAGGACACCGCGAGGGTGAGGTTGTGCGTGCCGATGTGGGTCGGATTATCGGTGTTCAGGTCCTTGGCGGAGATCTTGCCGTGGTCGATCACCCCGTTGCTCGACAGGCTCGGGGTACAGGCGCTCGGAATGATCAAGCCTCTGACCGTAAGGTCCACGGTTGAGGCGGCGAAGGCTGCGGGACTGCTGATCAGCAAGCTGGTGGCAAGGGCGATGAGGGGCTTTTTCATGGGGCTGAGTTCCTTTCACTTCTATCTTGGGTGGCGCTTAGAGGTAGCTCAATTGCACGGTGGCGTAACCGTCGAGCGGGACTTCATCGGTCAGCGTTATGCGATCGGTAGGGACGAGGTGGGTAAGCACCCCGATGTCGGCATCCAAATCCTTGACGGCAGCGGGCACAAGGTCTGTGTTGCTGGCTGAAATCGCCGTCAGGGTGGCGCTACTGAGGATGTTGTCCGGCGCCCAGCTCATGCCGCCATCCCAGGAAACGATCAGGTGGGCCGGCGCACCGTCGGCCACGGCGTTATGAAGATGAAACGCGGCGCCTCCGATTTTTTCTCCATCAGGCGTGAGGCCAAGCCCGTGCCAATGCTCGTGATTGGCGGAGGTGCCGGCACGATTGTCGATGGTGGTGAGGGTGAAGAACGTCGGGCCTTCGCACCGCACGCTGATTGGCATCGTTTGCGCAGGCAACGCGGTGTGGTGGTCGGGGTTGAGGGTGGCGAACGACATTTTTCCGTAGTCGATCGTACCTTCACCGCCGATCAGCGGTTCGCAGGCGTTGGGGGTGATAGAGCCCCGTACGGCCAGGTCCATGGAACTGGCCGCGAATGCAGGCGGGGCCAACAGCAACGTAAATATGAGGCGGGAGGCAAAAGTGTGCATGTGCAAATAGCCCTTTGTCAGGTGTCATCTTGGGGCGGAGCTCGGCGCTACAGGTACTTCACTTCCATAGTCGCGGAACCGTCCAGCGCGACTTCACTGGTCAGTGTCAAGGTGTTGGTTGCCGCGATGGCGGTGTAAAGGGTGATGTCCATCGTTGCGTTCTGCAGGGGGTGGGGCATCCAGCCGCTTTCGGTCAGGCTGCCCAGCGCGATCAGATCGTTTGGCCTGACGGCATCATCGTCAAAGAGGCGGTACCAGCGGTTGTTCACCTCGTCTCTGGTCAGTAGCGTGGAAGGGGTGTCCGCGGCGGGATTGCCGAAGGTCAAGTGATAACGGCCCAGCTTTTGGTTCTCGTTAATCAGGCCCAGGCCAAACGCAAAACTGTGGATTGCTGAGCCTGCACGATTGTCGATAGGGCTGATCGCGAACAGCGTGGCGGCGTCGCAGTTCACGCTCAGCTGAAGGGTGCGCCGTTCAAGTTCGGTATAGCGGTCCGCCTGGAGGTCCTTCACGGAGATTTTTCCGTAGTCGACCGCGCCTGGGAGCGTCGGCGTGCAGGCGCTGGGCGTGATCACCCCGGTGACGGTCAGCTCCGTGGTGCTTGCCGCCAGCACTGGCAGGGAGGCGGTGAA
>Ga0182008_10002779_pt1 | contig 10848 bp, 12 predicted proteins | sample Sormic07211129_1_FD_120482 | JGI IMG/M metagenome (GOLD analysis project Ga0182008, IMG submission 120482) | Rhizosphere microbial communities from Sorghum bicolor, Mead, Nebraska, USA - 072115-129_1 metaG | ecosystem: Host-associated > Plants > Roots > Rhizosphere | place: USA: Nebraska...
GACGTCGAAATCACCATCGACACTGCCGAGGAAGGCTCGCCGAATAACTGGTCGTTCAAACTGGCAGAAAAAATCAACGCTACTCACACGCTGATCCGCGCCGGTATTCGTGGCGAAGGCGGCAACATCGAACCCGTGCGTGGCAACAACACCCTGTACGCTCAAAAAGACAGCGGCGTCACCCGTTACGAAGTTCAGCTGGACATGAAGGAAGACCCTGCAGCGCGCATGTCGGTGGCTGCTCAGCAAGCTGAATATGTTCTGGAAAAAGGCTTGGCCAAGGTCGATTTCAGCATGATTTCCAATCGCCCAATGAACGTTGAAGCGACGTTGTTCGACGAGAACAACAAGCCCGTTGGTACGGTCTCGAAGCAAGTGGAAAGCGGTTCGACCTGGCTGGTCATGGATGTGCGCAGTAACCCAGGCAAACACACACTGACACTGATCGGTACCACCCTGGATGGCCGTACCACGCGCCAGGACACCCAGCCTACCCACATGACTGGCGAAGGCGTTGGCATCGAGCACGACTTCGTGTTCCCCGAAGGCCTCAGCGAGTACACCGCCGGCACCAAAGTGCTGCAACCGAAGACCAATGAAGTCTTCGAATGCAAGCCATTCCCCGAGTCCGGCTACTGCAAGCAATACACCCCGTCTGCCACCGGATTTGAACCTGGTGTCGGTGCGCACTGGCCCATGGCGTGGAACAAGCTTTAAGCCCGCCCCGTAACACTTCAGGCGATCCGCAACGGGTCGCCTGAAGGCTCATTCTTCTGTTGAAAATCGAGTTGAACAATGACGACTTTGGGTTACTCCACCCAACGCGTATGGCTGCACTGGTTATCGGCGGCAGTCATCGTCTGGACCCTGATTTCCGGATTTTTTGTGGCCGCTGTCGACGTGTCCCCACAGGTCGCTCAATGGGTCGCTTTTCTCAATGTGTCGCTGACCACGGTTTACATACCGTTTTTCGTCTGGCGCTCAGTTATTTTTGTCGCTCATGCCCGGCATACGAGCATGGGGGCGCTTGGCTTCATGGCAAAACTCGCGCTGTTCGCGCACACGCTGATCTATCTCGTGATCTGCCTCGTGCTGGTCACCGGCGTGTTGATGATGGATCGTCCGATCGACGTGTTCGGCCTGGTCGAGATAGCTCAGCCACTGAGCGATCGCGGGTTGATCTCGCGGTTTCTGACGCTTCACGTCTGGGCCTGTATCGTCCTCGCGTTGCTCATCGTGCTGCACGTCGGCGCGGTCATCGTTCATGAGTTGTGCGGGCACCGCGTGCTGCGACGGATGTCCTTTTGCAGCCTTGTTCGCAGTGAATCGCCCGAGTGAACCAGCGCTTGTGCACATTCAGTGTGCTGGTCATTTCCGTCGCTTATGCAGGGTTCTTAGCGTGGCAGGAGCGGGGCTTTCGCGAGCGCCTCGCTTCGCCGGTGTCGTTCGCGGCGACGGTGCCGCCGCTACCGCCACGGGCGCCCCTCAATACCACGGCGATCGCCACGGTACTCGGCCTGACGGCTGAGGCCACCTTGTTGCCCAGTGCCGAGCCTCTGACCTTGCAGGCCAGTTTTGTCCTCGGTACGGGCTTGTCCAGAGCGCTGCTGGCGGACGCCCAGGGCTCGCGGATTTATCAGGTGGGGGATCAGTTGCCGGGTGGCAGCGTCCTGCGCCGCGTTGAGGCGAATCAAGCCGTGTTATGGAACAAGGGTCGAGAAGAAGTGCTGACGTTGCAGACTGCTTCCGCGACTTTCCTGCGTCCCCTCGACTCGCCGCCCGGCCCCCACGCTCCCCTCGGTTCCACGCGTTTTCTACGCCCGCTTTCCGGGCAGTCAGAGTGATCACACCCATGAACAGCTTCATCGGCGCGCAGAGCCTGCGCATTGTTTTACTTCTGGCCGCGTTGGCGACGGCGCTCTTTCATGACGCGCTGGGAGCCGAGGAAGAAAAATGGCAGTTGGCGATGAACAATGCCGAGTTGCGCGACATCGTCGAAGAAATCTCGAGCATTCTCGGGACCACGGTGGTGCTCGATCCCCGCGTATCCGGGCGCATCACGGTCATGTCCCGCCAGGCCCTTGATCGCGAGGGCGTGCGCCGCTTGTTCTATTCGGTACTCGACGCCCACAACTTCACGGTGATCGACGAAGGCGACCGGATTCTGATCACGCCGGTCACCGAAGCGAAGACCCGCGCCGGCCAAGGCACCGCACAAAACACCACGGCGTCGCAGTTCATCACTCAAGTCATCGAGCTGAACACCAGCAGCGCCTCGGACCTCGCCGGGCTGGTCCGGCCGCTGGTGTCGGCCAACGGTTATGTCGGGCCGTCGGTGTCGGCCAATGCGCTGGTCGTCACCGATACGGCGGCCAACGTGGGGCGAATTGCCAAGGTCGTGCGCCAGCTGGATTCGGGGCAGAACAACCAGCATGCGGTGGTGCAGTTGCATCACGCCCAGGCGGCGGACGTGGCCACGATCATTGAGTCATCACTGGGCAAGCGCAGCGCCGACACTGCGATTCAGGTGCTGCCCGATACTCGGACCAATCGTCTCATTTTCATCGGCCCGCCCGCGGTTCGCCAACGCTTGCTTGACCTGGCGCGAGGCCTGGACACGCCTGCCACCGCGTCACTGGACAACGCCCGGGTCATTCGATTGCGTCACAGCGATGCCAAGCAATTGGCCGAGGTGCTGGAGATGATGGGGCAGGGCAGAAAGCAGGCCTCGACTCTCGGCAGCGCGAAAGAAAACGCCTCCGGCGGCACGTTCATGATCAAGGCCGATGAGAGTCAGAATGCCCTGGTGCTGATCGCCGAGCCGGCGCAAATCCGCATCATCGAAAACATCGTGCGCCAGTTGGACCAGCCCCGGTCCCAAGTGCTGATCCATGCCGCCATCGTCGAAATTTCCGGCGACATCGCGCAAGCCGTGGGCGTGCAATGGGGCCTGCGCGGTGGCGATGCGAAAGGCTTCATCAACTTTCCCGGCACCGATATTCCGATCGTTGGCGGGCTGAACTTCGACGAGAAAAAATCCGCCCCCGAAGGTGCGATTTTGCAATTGGGCAGTGACCGTTTCGGCGCCTTGATTTCGGCGCTGGCCAGCGACACCCACAGCAATCTGCTTTCCACACCGAGCCTGCTGACGCTGGACAATCAGGAAGCGGAAATCATTGTCGGGCAAAACGTACCGTTCAAGACCGGCTCCTACGCCACCAACAGCAACGGTGCGGATAACCCGTTCACCACTGTCGAGCGCAAGGACGTGGGCATCAGCCTGAAGATCAAGCCGTACATCAACGAAGGTTCGACCCTGCGACTTGAGGTGGAGCAGGAGGTGTCGGACATTGCGCCATCGGTGTCCGGTGTCGACTCTTCCGACCTGATCACCAACAAGCGGGCGCTCAAGAGCACCATCCTGGCCGACGATGGCGAGATCATCGTGATCGGCGGCCTGATCCGCGACAGCGTGCGCACCCAGCAAAGCGGCGTGCCGTTGCTGCGTGACATTCCTTACCTGGGCGCGCTGTTTCGCTGGACCCGGGACACGCAGACCAAAAGCAACCTGATGGTGTTTTTGCGGCCCACCATCGTACGCAGCAAGGAAGACCTGACCGAGGTCAGCCAGCAGCGCTACAACGCGCTACGCCAGTTGAGCCAGCCCGGCGCGCACGGCAACAACTCGTTGCTGCTGCCGGCCGAATCGCGGCAGTTGTTCGAACCGGCCAACGAGGCGCCGGTGTTTGATTTGCGCAAGCAGAACCCGGTGACGCCATGAGCGAAAAAATCGAACAACTTCCGTTCGGTTTCGCCCGGCGTTTCGGCGTGCTGTTAGCGTGCGAAGGACGCGAACCGAGTCTTTTGCTGCGAGCTGATACGCCGCTGACGGCCGTGTCGGAAGCGTATCGGATAGGCGGCCGTCATCTGCCGGTCCGGGTGCTGGATGCCGATGAGTTCGCCACGCGCCTGGCCGCCGCTTACCGTGACGGGCAGAGCGCAGCGGAGCAGGTGGCCCAAGGGCTGGATGACGAACTCGACCTGCTCAGCCTGGTTGATCAGGTCCCGCAAACCGCCGATCTGCTGGAGCAGCAGGGCGACGCGCCGATCATCCGATTGATCAACGCCTTGCTCAGCGAAGCCGTGCGCGAGCAGGCCTCCGACGTGCACCTTGAAACCTTCGAGCACTCGCTGTCGGTGCGCATGCGGGTCGACGGGCAATTGCGCGAAATGCTCAGGCCCCGGCGTGAACTGGCGACGCTGCTGGTGTCGCGGATCAAGGTCATGGCGCGCCTCGACATCGCAGAAAAACGCATCCCTCAGGACGGCCGGATCGCGTTGCGGCTAGCCGGCCACGAAGTCGATGTGCGGGTCTCGACTTTGCCTTCCGCGCACGGCGAAAGGGTGGTGCTGCGCCTGCTTGATAAACAGGCCGGACGCCTGGATTTGCAGCGGCTGGGCCTGCCCGGCGACACCCTGGCCGATCTGCGTCAGTTGCTGGCCCGGCCTCACGGCATCCTGTTGGTGACCGGGCCCACCGGCTCCGGCAAGACCACCAGTCTGTATGCCGCGCTGAGCAGCTTGAACGATCAGACGCGGAACATCCTCACGGTCGAAGACCCGATCGAGTATCACCTGCCGGGCGTGGGGCAGATGCCGGTCAATCCGAAAGTGGACATGACGTTTGCGCGCGGTTTGCGGGCGATTCTGCGTCAGGATCCGGACGTGGTGATGGTCGGTGAAATCCGCGATCGCGAGACGGCGGAAATCGCCGTGCAAGCCTCGCTGACCGGGCACCTTGTGCTTTCGACGTTGCACACCAACAGCGCGGTGGGCGCGGTAACTCGACTGGTGGACATGGGCGTCGATGCCTACCTGCTGGCGTCGTCACTGGTGGGCATCCTGGCCCAGCGCCTGCTCCGCACGCTGTGCCCGCACTGCAAGGCTTCGTATCGCGCTGATGCGGCGGTGTGTGAGCGTCTTGGACTTGATGTGGCGGCGTCACCGCAATTGTTCAGTGCGGTGGGCTGTGAGCAGTGTCAACACGGTTATCGCGGGCGTATCGGCATCTACGAATTGATCAGCGTCACGCCTGCGGTGTCGGCGTTGATTCATCAAGGTGCCGGTGAACAGGCGTTGACCGAGGAGGTGCGCAAGGTCTCCCGCAGCCTGTTTCAGGACGGTCGACAGCGGGTGCTCGACGGCGTGACCAGTCTTGACGAGTTACTGCGCGTGACCCGGGAGGACTAGCGAGTGCCGACATTCGACTACCGTGCCGACGATGCTCAGGGCCAGCGCTGCAAGGGCCGACTGGAGGCCGACAGCCCGCGTCATGCCCGGCAATTGATGCGTGAGCGCGGGTTGTGGCCGCGAGAATTGCACGAGGTCAGCACGGGTGGTACTGCCGGCACGCAACCGCGCAGCGGACGCCTGAGTGCGGCGGATCTGGCGTTGTTGACGCTGCAGTTGTCGACACTAGTCCAGGCGGGGCTGCCCCTGGAAGAAGCGCTGGAAGCCGTTACCAAACAGACGGGCCGACGCAAGGTCGCGGGCCTCCTGTCGGCGGTCCGCAGCCGGGTGATGGAAGGGCATGCCCTTTCAACCGCGTTGGGGTTGTTTCCCAAGGCGTTCCCCGAACTGTTTCGCGCCACCGTCGCCGCCGGTGAGCGTTCGGGGCACCTGGGTCAGGTGCTGGAGCAACTGGCGGCGTACACCCAGGCGCGTCAGGCCTCGCGGCAGAAAATCCAGATGGCGTTGGTCTACCCGCTGATCCTGATGTTGGCCAGCGTGGCGATTGTCGGTTTCCTGCTCGGTTACGTGGTGCCCGACGTGGTGAAAATCTTCGTCGACAGCGGCCAGCCGCTGCCCTGGCTGACGCAGGCGTTGATCGCTGTGAGCGACGGCCTGCGTCAGCATTTCCTGTGGTTGATGGCCGTGCTGGTGATGCTCATCAGTCTTTACCGCTGGAGCTTGCGCCAAAACATCTGGCGCCTGCGCTGGCATCGTCTGGCGTTGAAGCTGCCGATAGTCGGCGACGTGTTGCGGGCGATGGAAGCTGCGCGGTTTGCCAGCACCCTGGCGATTCTCGACAAAAGCGCCGTGCCGCTGGTGGACGCCCTGGAAATCGCCGCCGCCGTGGTCGGCAACCTGACCATTCGCGCGCGCATGGTCGATGTCGCCCGCTCCGTGCGCGAAGGCGGAACCTTGACCCGCGGCCTGGAACTCAGCGGCGACATCCCGCCGATGATGCTGCACATGATCGCCAGCGGCGAACGCGCGGGCGAACTCGATCGCATGCTGGTACGCGCCGCCGAGCAACAGGAAAACAGCCTGGCGGCGCGCATCGCGCTGGTCGTGAGCCTCTTCGAACCGGCCATGTTGGTGCTGATGGGCGGCGTCGTGCTGCTGATCGTCATGGCCATCCTCCTACCGATTCTCAGCCTCAACCAATTGGTGAATTGACCCATGCAACCTCTACGCAGCTTCTCGCAACGCGGTTTTACCCTGATCGAAATCATGGTGGTGGTCGTGATCATCGGCGTGCTGGGCGCCATTGTGGTGCCGCAGTTCATGAGTCGTCCCGACCAGGCCAAAGTGACGGCGGCGAAAATCGATATCCAGGCCATCGGCACCGCCCTGGAAATGTACCGCCTCGACAACTTCAACTACCCCTCTACACAGCAAGGGCTGGAAGCCTTGAATAGACGTCCGTCGGGCCTGCCGGCGGCGAGAAACTGGAACCCGCAGGGCTACCTGAAAAACTTGCCGGTGGACCCGTGGGGTTCGCCGTATCAGTTTCTCAACCCCGGTGTGCAATCCATTGACGGCAGCTACGACCTGTATTCCCTCGGTTCGGATGGCGTGGTGGGTGGCGAAGGGCATGCGGCCGATATCGGCAACTGGGGTGGCTGACCCGTGCGTCAGCGTTGCCGAGGTTTTACCTTGCTCGAGTTGATGATCGTGATCGTGGTCATCGGCGTGCTGTTGGGCATGGTGAGTTTTGTCGCCGGACCGAATCCACTGCGTCAAGCCCGGCACGAAGCGCTTGTGATGGCCGGCATGATTCAACAACTGCGTGAACGGGCCGTGCTGGATGGCGAGGAATACGGCATTCGCCTCAGTGACCGCGGTTATCGCCCAATGCGGCTTGACGCCCGAGGGTGGGAACCGATGGCGGCGTTTTACCGTTGGCCAGAAAACCTGCGCCTGCACCTCGAGCAGGATGGGCACGTGCTGATGCTGGGCGCCGATGAAGGGCTGCCGCAATTGCTGATGCTCAGCAGCGATGAAACCAGCGCCTTCACGCTTACCTTTGCGACCCGGGACACCACGCTCGTGAGCCTGTCGAGCGATGGCCTGGGTGAGGCCGTGATTGATGGTTAAGGGATGCATGCGTGGGTTCACGCTGCTGGAAATCATGGTCGCTTTGGCGGTCTTCTCCACACTGGCGGCGGCCATGCTGTCGGCGAGCCAATACGTGGTGAAGCAGACCGGCGCGGTCGAGGAGCGGCTCTTCGCCGTTTGGCTGGCCGACAATCATTTAAACGAACTGCGTCTGCAGTCGGTGCCGACTCCAGGCCACCAGCAACGCGTGGTGCACATGGATCGCCGCGACTGGCTGCTGCGCCAGCGCATCAGTGCATCAGCCGACCCGAGACTGCTCAAGGTCGAGGTTGAAGTCGGTCTTTCGGTTCGCGAGCAATCCCTGCACCGCATCAGCGGCTGGATGCCTGTTCGTGATGAATAGACAAAGCGGTTTCACCCTGTTGGAGCTGGTGATTGCCCTGGCGATTTTCGCTTTGCTTGGCCTGGCCAGTTGGCGCTTGTTCGATGGCGTGGTGCGCGTGCAGCAGAGTACGACGGCTCATGAGCGGGATTTGCGCCGCCTGCAACGGGCAGTGGCGGTGATTGAACGGGACCTGATGCAGGTCACCGGCCAGCCTGTCTTGCTTCAGCAAACCCTGCTGCAGTTGCAGCGCAGCCACTGGCGCAATCCGCTGGACCAACCCCGCAGCGAGCGCCAGACCCTCACCTATCGACTCGACAGCGGCGTGCTGTGGCGTGAAAGCCTGGGAGAAGGCACGCCGATCATGCAACGGCAAAAACTTCTCGACGATGTTCGAGAGTTGCGTTGGCGCCTGTTTGATCGTCAATCCGGCTGGCGTAGCGAGTGGCCGTCCGGGCCCGCCGCGAACGCGCCGCTGGCGCTGGAACTGCACCTGTCGGCGGGCCGTTTCGAAACGATCCGTCGGGTGCTGCTGTTGCCGGGGGCGCTGCCATGAGCGGACATCAACGGGGCATTGCGCTGATCAGCGTGTTGCTGGTCATGAGCCTGGCGTTGTTGATTACCGGCGGCTTGCTGCGCAGTCACCGACTGTCATTGCATAGCAGTGGACAAGCGGTGCTGCACGTGCACTTGCGCCAACTCGCGATGGCAGGCGAAACCTGGGCGCTTTTGCAGTTGCGGGACGCGGCGCGGGCCGAGCAAAAAACGGTCGACCTGACTCAGGATTGGGCGCGGATGACACCCGGCTTCGACATTGAGGATGCGCAGTTGCGCGTCGATATCGAAGACCTCGGCGGGCGCTTCAACCTTAATGCATTGCTGACCCAGGGCCAGATCGATCAGGTCACCCTCAACCGATGGGGGCGCTTGCTCGACCTGCTCGATCTTCCACCGCTGCAACTGAGCCAGGTGGGCGCATTGCAGGAGTTGAGTCAGCTACGCCTGCTGCCCGGTGTTGATGGCCTGTTATTGCGACGGTTGGAGCCATGGGTTGCGGTGCTGCCGACGGACGCTGTGCTGAATATCAATACCGCGCCAGCGATGGTCTTGAGGATGCTCGATGGCGTAGAGGCGGGGGTTGCTGACGCATTGGTCCGCCAACGCTCAGCGACGGCCTGGGCCAGCGCTCAGGCGTTTACCCAAGACCCGTTGCTGGCAGGCGCGGGGCTGAGTAGTCATGGGCTGGGAACCGGCAGCCGCTGGTTCCGGATCACGGTGCAGGTCACTCAAGGGCAGAGCCGTTTGCGCTTGGCCACCGACGTCGAACGAGAACCTGACACGTTCCAATTCAACATTCTGCAACGCCGCCTTCTACCTTCGATTACCCATGAGATGCCGCGATGAACACCTGGTTTTACCTGACCGCCGAGGGGCTGGCCGAGCCCTCGACCGACTGGCCGTGCTGCCTGTGGTCCTCAACCGGCCGGCGCCAACTCATGCCATTGCACCAAGCGGCACCGGTGCTGAACGGGCAACCGGTCGATCTGCTGCTACCCATGGAGTTGTGCAGTTGGATGCGCAGTGAACCGTGGCCTTCCAGGCGTCAGCCTGATGCACAGGCCATTGCATTTGCCGTAGAGGATCAACTGGGTGAAGCGCTTGAAAAACTGCACCTGGGTATTGGCGTTCGCGATCCGCAAGGGCGTTATCCGGTGATGGTGATCGCTCGGGAACGATTGGCAGCAGTGCTCGCATTGCTGGCCGATTCGGGTGTGGCAGTCCGTTCTGTGTATGTCGATGCGGACGTGTTGCCCGAGGGTGAGGCGGTCGTCGTCCGTTGGTTCGATCGGTGGCTGATCGGTGGGGGGATGGCGGCGCGTTTGGCGGTTTCCGATGAAGGGCTGGCCTCGCTCAGGCCAGCCTTGTCCGCAGACATTCGATGGATCGATGAGCGTCAAGACGGAGTCGATATTGACCCGTGTCTGGCATTTCGTAAGGCGGGGTCGATCAACTTGCTGCAAGGTGAATTCACCCCGCGCAGTAAACGGCTGCCCTGGCAGTTTGGTGGTTTGGCGTTAGTGATGTTGTTGCTGCTGACTTGGGGCGCTGGTGCCTCTCGTATCCAGTTTCTCGAAAGCGAAACCCGTCGGCTCTACGGTCAGAACGAGCAGCGATTCAAGGCGCTTTACCCTGATCAGACTCGCATCGTTGACCTTACTTCGCAGCTCAAGGTGCTGCAAAGCCAGACTGCTGAACAGCACAAGACCCGGGTTGCCAGTTTGGTGAGCCTGGTCGAGCAGGTGATCGGTGCGAGTCATGTTGATGTCCGGCGTATTGAATTCCGTGCAGGCGATGGCTGGAAAGTCCAGCTGACGGCCAACAGTTTTGCCGAGCTGGAGCAATTGCGTGAACGCGGGCGGGCGCAAGGCGTGATGGTCCGACTCGAGAGTGCGAGCAAGGAGCGCGAGCGGGTGCAGGCGACGCTGGTCGTGGAGGACAACTCATGATCGCGGTCTGGCAACGTTTGTCCCTTCGTGAACAACGGCTGCTGTTGATCGTGGGGGTTTTTTTAGTGGTTGTGGTGGCGTTCAGCTTGATCTGGCAGCCGGGGCGTCAGCGTCTTGAGGCCGTCGAGCGTCAGTATCAGCAGCAATTGGCTTTGGCTGCGCAGTTGCAACGGGCACGGCCCATTGTGGTTGTCACTGATCAGCCTCTTTCGCTGCGTGTCAGTGAAAGCGTTGCGGCGGTGGGGCTGGAACTGGATCAGATGGAGGCTGACAACGATCTGTTGCGATTGACCCTCAGGGGTGATGCGAAGAGGGTGTTGGAATGGTTGGATGGTGTCGAGCGGGAGGGGGCTTTGGTGCAATCGATGGTGCTGGAAAAGCGTGGTGTGGGGCTTGAGGTTCGGGTGGTGCTTAGGTAGTTGGGCTTGGGCTTAGTGTACATATCCATTTCTGCGGTAACGGCGGCTATTGGTTCCGCCCTTACGGCGGGTCACTTGGAAAAGCGGAACGCCGCCCGGCCCCAAGTAACCAAGGGCTCTTGCCCCTTTCGTTCGGTGCCTCGCTAATGCTCGGCATGCCCTCGCTCCGGTCCTGCTCCGTGGGCCCGCCGCCATC
>Ga0182008_10002780_pt1 | contig 10845 bp, 8 predicted proteins | sample Sormic07211129_1_FD_120482 | JGI IMG/M metagenome (GOLD analysis project Ga0182008, IMG submission 120482) | Rhizosphere microbial communities from Sorghum bicolor, Mead, Nebraska, USA - 072115-129_1 metaG | ecosystem: Host-associated > Plants > Roots > Rhizosphere | place: USA: Nebraska...
CCTGCGAGTAAATACTGTTCAGATGAACGTTGTTGAACAGGACGAAAGTGGGAACCGAATATTTGCCATGCAACCAAGTATTCCCTTCAATGTAGGCATGGACCGACCCGTCGGTGTTCTTCACATCGAACATCTGGCGTACCGGGGACAACATTCTAGTCACAGGATTGAAATGCATGACCTCATTCTTACCAAACTCCGGATCCCGTGGCAGCACATGAAATTGCTTGTTCGGAATATTCGCGGTGATATGGATGGCGGCGCGTGCATCGTCAGCGGCCAACACGAATGACGGGCTCAGGGCTGCAACAGCCCAGGCCGTAACGAACACTATTTTTTTAAACATATTTGTTCTTCTAAGTAATAAACAAAAATACCCGTGGCACTACGAGCTACAGGGCTCGATCATTCCCACGCTCCCGCGTGGGAATGCCGCCAGGGACGCTCCGCGTTGCGATTCTGGAAGGTGACGCAGAGCGTCATGGGATGTATTCCCACACAGAGTTTTGAAACGATCTGCAGCCTTTATGCGCCTTTACAGGGCAGAAGACCGAGGAACTGCATCGTAAATCACGGTGAATTGGCCGGTGTACAAGCCCGGTTGGCGTTCGACCGGCATGCCAATAGGACGGATGACCATCTCGGCCTGGGTGCCTGGCGTGGACGAGGCATCATCCACGACTTCTTGAGGCGAGCCATTGAGGTACACGCCGTTAAAGATGACACCCAGGGGAATATCAATCCGGCCATTGTTCAGATAAGCCCCACCCTCCTGTATGTAGGCGTGGATCGAGCCGTCGGTATTCTTCACATCAAAGGTCTGGCGTATGAAACTCAAGCTGTTTTTCACAGGGTCATAGTGCATCACCTCGTCCCTGCCAAAGTCTGGGTTGCGTGGCTGCACATGGAATTGCTTGTTCGGAATGTTCGCGGTGATATGGATGGCTGTAAGTGCATCATCAGCCGCCAACGCCCATGAAGGACTCAGAACTGCAACGCCCAAGGTCATAGCGGATATCATTTTTTTTAACATGCTTGACACCTCTTTTTTGTAATAAAACGAAAGACAGATTCCGTGGCGAGGGGATTTAGCGAAACGTCGCACCGCAGCAGCCCCCCAAAAAAACCAGGCAACGCGGTGCAACAGATAAACCGCATCGCCTGTGTTACGACTACTTCGCAGCCGAGCGGGGATAAATCCCCTCGCCACAGGAGACTCGTTGCCCTGACGTCTTCGGAGAACCTGGCTCACGGTGCAACTGCATCGAACACCATGTGCACCGTGCCGTAGTACTCACCCGTCCTGTAGCCGTCATCGGGCTTGATCGCGGCGATCTCCAGCGGCACCTGGCGTCCGGGCCTGGCTTCGAGAGCCGACACCACCTGGGTCGAGTCCAGGGTCAGTTCGACGTTGTTGAACTTCACCTTCAAATCGATACGCTCACGGCCATTGGATAAATAAGCCTCTTCCCCCAACCGCGCACCGATGGCGCCGTTGCTGTTCTTCACCTCGTAGGTCGCGTGCAACGGGCTGAGCTCGCTGGTGATGTTGCTGAAAGGCAAGCGTTGCTCACGCTGGACCAACTGCGGATCGAGGGGCAGCACATAAAAATCGTTCGTCGGGATGGTCACATGGAGTTCGAACGTTTCCCGCTCGACCGCGCCCCAGGCCAGGACCCAGGGCAACATCAGGGCGGTCAACGCGAGGGGGCGTAGCAGTGTCTTGGACATATTGATTTACCTGTGGCGTCTGCGACGGTTGGGCGACGGCAACCGTCAACCCTTGATCTCGACGGCTTTGCTCTTGCCGCCCTCGATCAGCGTGAAGCGATATTCACGCCCCGCCTCCTTGTCGAAGGAAAACGTGCGACCGGCCATGACGTGGTGCTTGGTGGTTGGCCGGCAGTCGTTTTCCTGCTTCGATACGCAATCCTTGAACTCATCGATCACCACGACGCTATTGCCGTTGTTGCGCATCACGTAACGATTGGCGTTGTCATCGATCACCGTCTCGAAACGGGTGTTATTAGGCCGCACGAAAAACACCGTGCCGTAGCCCGCCAGGACCTTGACCCCCGCCGCCACGCGCTCCTTCTTGTAGGCTTCGCGCTCCTCGGCACTGACGGCAAATTCATCCTCGGCCTCGGGCACCACCGGCACGAAACGCACCCGGAAGTAACGTTCCTTGTCGCGGTTGCCCATGAACAGCAGCCGGGTGCCCTGCATGCCGTTGGCCGGTACGATCAGCCGGGCCGGGCTGGCCATCAGGCCATCCTTGGCCGTGGCGCTGGCCTGGTCCTGCAGGGGCACTTCCTGGTAGCTGCCATCCTCGTTGTAGATAATCTCGAGGATGTTGACCTTGACGAATGCCGTGGAGGTTCCCCCGTTGAACACCCGCTTCATGTAGGTACTTTTGTCACCGTCGAGGTAGTCGTAGACCACCCCGACACTAATCTGCGGCCCGGCCTGGGCCACGCCGCAAAACAGATACAACCCAACCCATGCCAATAGATGTTTCATCACTTTTTCAACCTCATGCATTAAACACAACTCACCGAATATGGCTGGCCGGCAGGCCCACTTAAACTTCCGAATCCCAGATCACCGTGACATTGCCGCTGTAGGATTTGCCGCCACTGTCCAGCATTTCCTCGACGCCGCTGCGAGCCACCTCGAAGTGCAGGGTGCCCGCCTGACGATTGATGTAAAAACCCGGCTGAAACAGCTCGGTACCACTGCCGTCACGCAGTAGCGGGCGACGGTTGACCGGTTGCCCGGCGGCATCGGTCAAGCCATCGGGCAAGCTGACGCTGATATCCACCGGTACGGCATGGCCGGAGCCAGCTTGCGACACAGCGCAGGTATTGCCGTTGGGGTACTGGCACTCAAGCTGCATCTTGAAACGCGAGGACGTGGAAAGATGGAAGCGCTGGTCCCGAAGCAACTGCGTCGGCTTGCGCCCGCTGTTCAACCACGCTTGCCAGCCCTCCTGAGGCACCAGTTCCACCCGGTTCCCGCCCGGAGGCACTTCCACCTTGAGGGGATGATCGACCTGAAGGTTGAAATTGAGCGTGAGCGCCGAATCCTCCGGAACCATGACATCGCCCAGGTCTACATCCTGGCCCGGCCCGATGCTGTAGGTCAGCATCCCTGTGTAACGGCCGGCCGACATCTTCAGCGGGTTGGGGGTGCGCAGCTCGTAGGCAAAATCCATGTTGTAGTAACTCATCCTGGGGATCGGGTAATGGGCTGTTTTGGCACACACTCCTTCCGAAGGCGTCTTCCAGAAAAAGTCGTAGGTCACATTGGAGTAAAAGCCCAGGCCACTGTATCGACAGGGCGAGGGAGCCTCGTCCCAGGCAGCCCCGCCCCATAACATCCGATGAGCGACAGCGGCGTTAGGCTCGCCACCGACCAGGTTGCCCACGCCGTCAGGGAGTCGTTGTTGCGCACCGATACCCGACCAGCGCACTTCAACGATTTCGGTTTCGCCCGTTTCGGAGTGGGTGACCTGGATCGGGCGCCAATTGGCCGGCACCTTGAACATCGCACCTTGTCGGGGATCGCCATGATTGGCCTGGATAGGCTGGGTCAAATTGACGGCTATGGGCAACATGATGCTGAACATCCCCGAGGCCCTGCATTGCTCCGGATATCGCTGGCAATAACCAGTGGCCGGCGTGGTATTGAGAAATATATTCTCCCGGGGGTTCGAGGGGTTCGGCCTGAATACCGCGCTGATGTCCCGAGTCAGGGCCTGGGCCACGGGCATGCAGACAAACAACGTTGTTGAAACCACACAGATGCCAACTGTCGGTGTTCCTTTCATGGGTACAACCTCGTATTCAAATCCGTTGAATAGATCGTTTTAGACTTCCGAGTCCCAGATCACCGTGACATTGCCGCTGTACGCCTTGGCGCCACTGTCGAGCATGTCTTCGACGTGGTTGCGGGCAACTTCAAAGTGCAGGGTTCCGGATCGGCGATCGACATAAAACCCCGGCTGGAACAGTTCGGTACCACTGCCGTCGCGCAGTAACCGGCGCCGGTTGACCGGTTGCCCGGCGGCGTCGGTCAAGCCCTCGGGCAGGCTGACGCTGATATCCACCGGCACGGCGTGGCCGGTGTCGGTTTCGGCGATCGCGCAGGTATTGCCGCTGACGTATTGGCATTCGAGCGCCATCTTGAAACGCGAAGAAGCGGAGATATGGAAGCGTTGGTCACGGAACAGCCGGGTCGGTTTGCGACCGCTGTTGAGCCAGGACTGCCAACCTTCCTGGGGGACAAGTTCCACGCGGTTACCGCCGGGAGGAACATCCACCTTGAGTGTATGCTCGACGTCGAGCTTGAAATTGAATGTAATAACCGAATCACTGGGAAGCATGACATCGCCCATGTCGAAGTCCTGTCTCGGACCAACCCTATAGGTCAGCGCTCCTGTGTACTGGCCGGACGACATGTTCAAAGGATTGGGGGTACGCAGCTCATAGGTGTAATCCAAGTGGCGGTAAATCATGCTGGGAATAAGGTAGCGAGCCCTTTTGGCGCATATACCTTCAACCGGGGTTTTCCAGAAAAAACCGTACTTAACGGAGGTCATGGGTGAATTTCCCCCGAATTGACATGGCGATGGAGGAGTGACCCATGTTGAGCCCCACAACATGCCATGGGCTTGTCTGTCGCTGACTCCTCCGCCTACCAACTCGACCGCAGAGCGAGAAAGTTCATACATCGAACCTATGGCGGTCACGCGCATTTGAACAACTTCGGTCTCGCCGGTACTTGCATGGGTTACTTCTGTGGTGCGCCAGTCGGTGGGCACCTTGAACATCGCACCTTGCCGGACGTCTCCATGGTTCGCCTCGATCGGGCCGGCTGAACTGAAGGTGATGGGCAATCGAATACTGAACATCGTCTGCCCGCACTGCCCCGGGTAGGTTGAACAGTAGCCACTGACCGGCGTGGTATTCAGGAATTTATTATCCTGGGGTTTCGAGGGATCCGGTCTGAAGACCGCAGTGATATCCCGAGTCAAGGCATTGGCCGTCGGCATGCCCGCAAACAACAAGGCAAATACCGTGGCTACTCGATATAGAGAAACACCTCGCTTGAGGATGTTTGAACGACTCATGTTCACTCCAATAAAACTGCGACAGGTAAGCCACCCAACTGTGGGAGCGAGCCCGCTCGCGATGACGGCGACACATTCAAAATCGATACAAGCTGACCCACCGCTATCGCGAGCAGGCTCGCTCCCACAGGGGATGGCCTATACCTCGGAATCCCAGATCACCGTGACATTGCCGCTATAAGCCTTGGCGCCACTGTCGAGCATCTCTTCGACCTGACTGCGCCCTACTTCGAAGTGCAGGGTCCCTGATCGACGATCGACATAAAAACTTGGCTGGAACAGTTCGGTGCCACTGCCATCACGCAGTAGCCGGCGCCGGTTGACCGGTTGCCCGGCGGCGTCGGTCAAGCCATTGGGCAGGCTGACGCTGATGTCCACCGGCACGGCATGGCCGGTGTCGGGTTCCGCGACCGCGCAGGTATTGCCGCTGACGTATTGGCATTCGAGGGCCATCTTGAAACGTGAGGACGCCGAGATATGGAAGCGTTGGTCACGGAACAGCCGGGTCGGTTTGCGCCCGCTGTTGAGCCAGGCTTGCCAGCCTTCCTGGGGTTCCAGGTCGACTCGGTTGCCACCGGGGGGGACTTCGACTTTGAGGGTGTGCTGGACTTCGAGATTGAAATTGAGCGTGAGCGCCGAGTCGTTCGGGAGCATGATGTCGCCCATGTCGAAGTCCTGTCCCGGCCCAACGCTATAAGTAATCGACCCCGTGTAATGCCCCGTCGACATTTTCAACGGGTTGGGCGTGCGCAATTCGTAGGCAAGATTCATCTGTGAATATTTGAATCCCGGAATCAGATATTTGGTTTGCTTGGCGCACGTCACATCCTGTTCCGGGGTTATCCAGAAAAACTCAAAACCGGTAAAACCGAAGTGGTTACTTACCGAAGTGGCTCTGCATGGTTGGGGGGGACGCCGCCAATTACCTCCTACCCATAGTTTTTCGTGGCCCTCGAAGATGCTCACCCCCCCCCCGACGATGTCGATCACACTCTCGGACAAGGTATACCGCCCCCCCCAACCAGCGATGCGCACGGAAAGCTCCTCACTTTCGCCAGTCGCCGAATTAACGACCTGCATCGTTCGCCAGCCACCCGGTATCGTGACCATGGCCCCCTGACGGATGTCTGGCTGATCGGGTTGAATGGGACCGGATGACTCAAAATCCAGCCCCCTCACCAACATACTAAATAGGCCCTCGGCGGCACATTGCGTTGGAAATTGGCTACAAAACCCCGAAACCAGCGTGGTATTGACGAATTTATTGTCCATAGGCTTCGCCGGATCGGGCTGGAATACTGCGCTGATTTCCCTGGTAGCGGCATTAGCCGTTGATAGACCAGCAAGGAGCGCGGCAAACAACACAGAAACCATGCCGCGTCCTGCCGTCGATAAACATTTCATCAATACAACCTCATGCATCAAAGCGAATCGCCGCGAAGGGCTGGCGAGCAATACATCTGTGGTAACCACTCATCTGTGGCCCTCCATCTCTCTGGGAACCACTCCCCTGTGGGAGCAAGGCTTGCCCGCGATGCAGGCGCCTCGGTTTCCCGGTGAACCGCGTCATCGTTCATCGCGAGCAAGCTTTGCTCCCACAGTTTCATGAGCGCTGTTTCGCACTGTCGGCCCCGGCCACCGTCGTATCGGCCAGGGTGTCCGGGGTGCAGCGCAAGTCGCCGATCATCAACACATCGCCTTCGCGCTCGACGTTGTCCGGGTCAAGGCGGAACCGGCAAAACAATTCGCTGCCGTAGCGCACTTCCAGGGTGGGCGAGCTGGCATTCATTTCCATGGAGAAGAATCCGTCCGCCTCGCTGACTCCACGACTGGCGTGGTTGATCACGTGATGGCCCCGCAGCGGCTCGCCCTGTTCGTCCACCAGGCGCCCGAGCACGGTCACGGTTTTCATCACCTGGATCTTGCGATAGTCCACACCACCTTTATTCAGGTGATAGCGGGTACGTGAGGGCTCGATATTCGCCGCCGGCGGATGCACGCCGTCGAAGTCGAAAGTCACCATGCTGTTCTTGTAAGCGGTGATGGGGATGAAGTTGCGGCCCGGGCGCAATGTCGTGCTGCCACCGGTCAAGTCGTCGGCACGCAAGGCGACATCGTCCAGGTCGGTTTCCACGTCGACGATCATCCCCGCGCCACGCCCTTGGGGCACGCCGGTGAAAGCGGTTTTCTGACCGCCCACAGCCACGGTGCTGCTCAGGTTCAAGCCGCCGGTAAGGTTGTCGTTATAGGACGAGCGCTGGACGAAACCGTCGCCGTACAGCGAATCGGTCATGAAACTGGCGATGCCGGACAAGCCCACGCCATAGGTGTCGGCCAGCGCCGTGGCGGAGACACTTTGCAACACGTGGTCCTGCAGGTCCCGGCGATAGGTTACCGAGGCATTGTGGTCCCGATCCCCGTCCCGTGATGTGCGGGTGCCAATGCTGCCCGACCAGTACTCGCCCGGCCCGCCCAACGCGACACTGACGCTCAGGTCGATGCCACGATTACGCCGCTCGGCGGTACTCGACGTACCAGGGCGGTCAAACACCGACACCCGCCAGTTGGCATCGCTGCCACGCAGCTTGCCGCGCTGGGTCCAGCCCAGGTCCAGGCCGGTGCCCTGGACATTGCCTTCGCTGTAGGCCAACCGTCCATTGATGAAGGTCTTGTTACTCAAGCGATGGTTGACCGACAACGAGGAGTTGCTGGTCTGGCCGACGAACACGTTGCGTTGGCGGATGCGGGTGCCGTCCGCCAGGGTTTCATAGGTGTTGCGGGTGTCCAGCCAGCTGCGGTTGTGGCTCGCCACGATGCTGCCCTGGCCGTAGCTGTACAGGCCTTGCACGTCCATGCCGGTGCCGTACTGCTGGGTCTGATAGACGTTGGCGTACAGGCTGGTGTTGCTGCCCAGCGTCCAGTCCACCGAGGTGCCCACTTGCAGTTTGTCCTGCACCTGGCGCGTGGAGGCGCCGAGGATCACTCGGGGATGCAACAGGTAATTGAGGCCCACGCCTGCCGTGGTGAAACCCGAGGGCTGGTCTTCCCAGTTGCTCCAGAGCCTGGTTTCGCGCCCGGCGAACAGGTTGTAGCGCCAGCGATCCTCGGAATTGCTCCAATTATTGGGCTTGTAGACCAGCTCCTGGCTGGTGGCGGTGGTTTGCCCGTCCTCGACCAGGCGCACTTCCACTTCATAGATGCCGCCGGGCAAGGGCCGGGTGTCCAGGCTCTGCAAGCCGGCGCTGACCGCCTGGGTATTGATCAACAGGCCGTTGCGATAGATCTCCACCGAAGCCTGGCGGCTAGCGGTGACATAAATGGGGTAGACGCTGGGTTTGGGATTCTCCACTACCAGACTGTCGGAGCTGCCGTACATCACGCCGAGTGCGGTGTCCGGGTTGGCACCGAACGAGCGGATCTGACGGTTCAAGCCATCGGAACTGGGGGTGAAATAACCCAGGCGGAAAAAACTCCCTTCCATCTCCCGTTGGGTGTAAAGCTCATGGACGGCGTGGTACAGCTTGTCGTCCGGGCCGCCAAGTCGCGAAAGCTGAAGGTCCAGTGACTGGCTCCAGTTGCCCAGGCTGGAACTGGCGTTGAGGCCATAACGCCCGCCCGTGTCCTGCTCCTGGCCGCCATTGATATTCAGTTGGTTGTTGAAGATCAGGCCGAAGCTGCCGCCTTCCGGCTGATCGTGGTAACGCTTGATTTCGTTGGCTCGCTCCACGTCCCTGGTCAGGATCGATACCAATGAGTTTTCCAGACTGTAGTGCACAGCCAACAGCCCGGAGGGGCAACTGCCTTCACAGGCACCCAGCTTTTGTCCTTGCTTGAGATGCTGTTCCCATTGCTCGCGCTCGACAGCTTTTATCGGGCTGTCCTGGGTGTCGTTGAATTCGAGCAGGGTAATACGATCATCCCGGGTCAAGACCACCATGGCTTCACCGAGATACTGTTGATTGAGTTCGACACGAACCGCCAGAGGCACATCGAAAAAATGCGATTCAAACTCGGCCGGCAGCCCCTTGGCCTGGGCTAGCAGACTTCTGGGTGTGGTACCGGGGGCAGTCGGCGCAGCCAATGCACTCGCGCACAAAAATAGCGCGAGGGCACCCGCGATGGGTGTCATCGGAAACATCAACGGATTCTCATAATCAGCGAACGATCAGGGCGTTTCAGGTGCGGGCCGCCCGGCGGGGGAGCGCCGGACGGCCTGCGGCAATACCCGTTAAACGAGGTGAAACTCAGCGGGCATCGATCGACATCACGGGCGTGGCACGGCGTCGAAGATCACGGTCATGTCAGCGGTGTACAGGCCGTTCTGGGTATCCAGGGGCTTGGCCGCGACGATGGTCATGTCAGCCTGGGTACCTGGAGTGGAGGTTGCATCATCGACCACTTCCTGAGGGGTGGCGGTCAGGGTGACGCCGTTGAACTTGGTGGTCAGGGCAATAGCATCACGACCGTTGTACAACGCTGCCGGGCCACCCTCGATGTAGGCATGGACCGAACCGTTGGTGTTCTTCACGTCGAAGGTCTGGCGCAGGGAAGTCAAGGTGCCAGCGACGAGGTTGTAGTTCATGACCTCGTCTTTACCGAAGTTCGGATCACGTGGCAGCACATGGAACTGCACGGTCGGGATGTTCGCAGTGATGTGGATCGAGGAGCGAGCATCGTCGACGGCGAACGCCGCCGAAGAACCCAGGGCAGCAGCAACCAGAGCAGTACCGGATACGAATTGTTTGAGCATGTTGTTAACACCTGTTCTTGGCATAAATAGAGAAGGGTCGGAGTTGCTGCCCAACAACAACTTAGGCTGCCTCTCCAACGCCGGGCATGATCTGCTCTATTCAACTAAAAAAAAGCAGGCAATTTCCCACAAGCGTGTAGTAAAACCGGCCAACGAATGCGCGAAAAAGTCCCGTTTTTTTATAAAAAACAAGTTTGGATGTCAGAAACAACCCACATACCCAGCGCCGCCGCAGCCTCGCAAAATGTCAAGAAAAACCGGCTGCAAATTCCCATCATCCGCCTGAATGCCGCATTCAGGTAAGGTCTTGTTTCATTACAAGTAACCGCTGACAAGTTAGATATATCTTAATTACAAAGCAAGCCCAAAACCGAAGATATATCTCATTACAAAAGTTATATCTCAGACCTATCTTATGCAGAACGGAGAACAGCATATGGCAGTCACTTATTCCCATCCCAAACGCGAACAAGAGCTCGACGGCTTTGAACGTCAGCCACCGAGCCGTGAACGTAACAGTCGAGGCCCCCGCGTCTTCGCCGCCGGTGATCTGAAGTTGCTGTCATTGGCACTGATTGCCGAACAGCCCTGCCACGGCTATGACCTGATCCGCCGGATCGAGAACATGTTCGACGGCGCCTATAGCCCCAGCCCCGGCGTGATCTACCCGACCCTGTCGTTCCTGGAAACGAGTGCACTGGTCAGCTGCGGCATCGAAGATGGAAAAAAAAGCTACAGCGTGACCGAGGCCGGACGTCTATCACTTGAGGAACAGGCCGAGGCGCTGGACGAGGTGCGTACGCGCATTGAAACCAGCAAGCGCACCTTGCGCGGCCTTGATCGGCCCCCGGAAATCCACCAAGCGGTGTATAACCTGCGGCATGCGCTGCAAAAGCATCCGGGCCACTGGAGCCCGGAAGAAATCCGGCGGGTGCGCGACCTGCTCAACGACACCGCCCAAGCC
>Ga0182008_10002781_pt1 | contig 10843 bp, 5 predicted proteins | sample Sormic07211129_1_FD_120482 | JGI IMG/M metagenome (GOLD analysis project Ga0182008, IMG submission 120482) | Rhizosphere microbial communities from Sorghum bicolor, Mead, Nebraska, USA - 072115-129_1 metaG | ecosystem: Host-associated > Plants > Roots > Rhizosphere | place: USA: Nebraska...
GGCAACGACTTTGTGATGCGCGGCGTCAACCATCCTCACGCTTGGTATACCGACCGGACGGGCTCCCTCGCCGACATTAAGACGAAGGACGCCAACACCGTCCGCGTGGTGCTCTCCAGCGGCCAGCAGTGGCCGATGACCAGCACCGCGGAGGTCTCTACCATTGTCGGCCTGTGCAAGCTCAACCGGCTGATCTGCGTGCTGGAGGTGCACGACACCACCGGTTACGGCGAGGTGAGCGGCGCCGCCACGCTCTCCCAGGCCGCCGATTACTGGATCAAGGTAAAAGGTGCACTGCAGGGCCAGGAGAAGTACGTCGTCATCAATATCGGCAACGAACCGTACGGCAACAAGGATTACGAGCGCTGGACTTCCGACACAAGCGCTGCCATCCGGAAGCTGCGAGGCGCCGGCTTCCGCCACGCCATCATGGTCGACGCTCCCAACTGGGGCCAGGATCACTCGGGTACCATGCGCAACGACGCCCGCAGGGTCTTCGAAGAGGACCCCCGCAGGAACACGATCTTCTCGATCCACATGTACGGGGTCTATGAAAACGCCGATACGGTGCGGGACTACCTCGGCTACTTCGTCAGCGCCGGATTGCCGATCCTGATAGGTGAGTTCGGGGACTGGCACACCGACGGCGACCCCAACGAGGACGCGATCACGGCCACCGCGGAGGAACTCAGCCTGGGATACCTGGGCTGGTCCTGGAGCGGCAACACTGGCGGCTACCTGGACATGGTCCACAACTTCAAGGCCAACTCCCTGACCGACTGGGGCAAACGCATTTTCCACGGCACCGACGGCATCGCAACCACCGCGAAGGAGGCCACCATCTACGCCAGCGGCGGCAGCACCGGCGGCAATAACGGCACCGCCCCGAAGGGCTACCTCAACGACTGAACGGCGTCCCAGCCGACCCCACGCACCACATACCCCCCATTACCGTCTTCGTAGTCCCGCGACGGGGTTACCGGCCTTCAAAGTTGGCATGACTACCTCCCCTTGTCGAGTGCATGGGTCACCAGCTCCGAAGGCACTGACAGACCGCTGATTATGAGCGGTCATTGAGCTTCGTCAGCGTTGCCGCTCCAGGGTGAGAACGGCTTTGGCGATTGACGTCATGCGGTTCGGACTGCATCGGGATCTGCGGAAGATCCGCCAGGACTTCAGGCGGGCGACGCCGCGTTCGGCCGGTGCCCATGCCGCTGCCAGGGCACGGTTGACGGTCTCCTTGGTGAGGGTGAGTCACTGCGGGGGCCTACATTTGATGCCCGTGGTTAGCCAGAGGCCTGTGCCCTGGTAGGCGAGGTCAGCCAGGAAGGGGACGCCATACCAAACCGGCAGCGATCTTCGCCAGGGTAATGTGATCCGCGCGGGTACACCAGTGCCACCACCGCGCGCTGGGACGGGCGGAGTTTGCAGCGCCGGTCCCCCTGGGTGACGATGAGCTTGGTGACCTAGTCCTCGATCAACAATCCGTGGGCCTTGCCCGTTGCGGCATCGCCGACCGTCACCAGCTCCCTGGCCACCTCTCACCAGCTCCCTGGCCACCTCGAAGAAGCTCAGTGGACAGCGAGCAGCCGGTGGCCTTCTTCCAGGCTCTCGAGATCAGGGCCAGTCCAGTGACATTCGGCTGACCAGCGAGAACGGTCCTCGGTCGGCGGGCAGTCAATATCCGGCTGACATATGCGTTTTAGGGAGAGACCCCATGGCGATCACGGTCACTTTTCAGGGAAAGCAGCCCTTGCCGAACATCACCGGCTACCAGATCTGGTCCTACCAGGTAACGGGTACGCCGGGTGAGCTGCAGGCTGGACATCGAATCGCACTGGGGCTCCCGAGCGATGTTGACGTTCTTGATCCCAGTATGTATCCCGGCGTGAGTCAATTGTCGGGAACATTCCTCGAACGGACGGCTGGGGCGAGCCGTCAATATGTGGGACGCACGATCATGACTGCGTCATCCGCGGTCATCTCCTTTGTCGCCCCCGCCGTCGATTCGAGCTGCGAAGTCCTGCTCGTCAAGGCACCCTCCGGGGAAAACTGGGTGTCGCTGCCCTTCAAAACCACCACCGGTTCACCCGGTCACGTTCAGGTTCTTCCTGGACCGAGGAAGGGGCCGTTGGCTTTCGCCGGCCGCCCGCTGCTAGAATTCCGGGGCGCACTGCCCTACGCGAGCGAATTGACGGGTGTATACCAGCCGCTGGCGGGCTGGCTGGGGGCGCAGAGTGTCAATCGGGTAGCTCCCGATTACGAGGAGCGGCACATGGAGGATTTCTCCACTCCGGCTGCACGAGATCTAACTGATCCAGGCTTGGCGCAGATTGCGCAGCGGTATGACGTCATCCACGGCGTGCTGTCCCCAGTGGGTCTGGTCAATCTCTTCCGGCAGTACTTCTTCGAGTTCGACACATTCCTGGGTCCGCCCACCGGCCATCTGTGGCTGAGCCCCGGCGGCACGGTAGAGCTCGTCGAGACCACCACTCGACGCACATTGGTAGAGAAGACTGCCGAGCAGTCGGAGGAGACAACCCGCAAGATCGAGGAAAGCCTGACTCAGCAGGACGACGTCGCCGATGCGGTGAAGGAGGACAACGCCAACGAGACCAAGCTCGGAGTCAGTGCAACCGGCGGGGTGAACGCAGGAATCTACCATGCAGACGCGAGTGCGAGCTTCAGCACGGCGAACACGGTCAAGAAGTCGTCCGAGGAGACCCATAAGCGCACCCGCACGCAGAGCGCCAAGGTCACCAGCGAGATCAAACGTAATTACAAAACCACGTTCAAGACAGTCACGGAAACCACGGACACGTCCAGCCGGCGCTACGTCCTTGAGAACAAGACCGACCAGTTGGTCAACTATGAACTGCGCCGCAAGATGCGCAAGGTCGGCGTGCAACTGCAGCACATCGGGTCGCGACTGTGCTGGCAAATCTACCTGGACAACCCGGGCCGCGAACTCGGACTGGGGGACATGATCCATACCGTATCCGCGCCCGACTTGACCTCTGTCAAGAAGCCCGAACAGCCTGCCCCATTGCAGGTCAAGACAATCGAATCCACTGGAAATTTCCCGATCCTGAAATACCCCGGCACGGTAGATCCCCCCGACGAAGAGAACGCGGACTTCGTCTTCCTCGAGTTCTTTCCGCGTGACCCGGCACATCCGGACCCGGAACATCCGATTGCGGGCCTCATGAGCTACGATAGGGCTCACCACATCATCGCCGAATATCCCTTCAGCGCGGATCCGCCCGGACAGGGCTACACGCTGACCGGCGCTGCGGTCAAGTCCGCACAGTCAGGTGGCAAGCCTTGTAAGTTCGTCGCACACAGGCTTGAGATCGACGATCCTGCCGCAGGCAAGTTCCGGGTGATCGCACAATCCCTGAACGTGGGTGACAACAACTCAATTCAGTTGACCTTCTCGCTGACGTGGGCGCCTCCGGCAAAGGACCCGGCACAAGAGCAGTACCAGAAGGAATTGGACGCCTATAACGAACAGGTCGGCCAGCGTCAGCACGAGGCCTACGCCAACGCGGTACGGGACCGCCTCAAGCTCGTCAGTGCGATGCGGCCACGGCCCCCGGAGGACCTGCGAAGCGAGGAACGCCACACTGTCTACGGACAACTGATCGGTAAACTCACGCCGTTCTTCGACGACCCGCACTTCGGCTCGGAAATGATCCGGCAGACGTTCGAGGTGGATGAAATGCTCTACTTCGTCGCTCCCGACTTCTGGCGTCCGAACACGAGCCACGCACTCCCCGACAAGAACACCATCGGCAAGTACCCAGTGCCCAAGCCTCCCTGGGCCACTGAACAACTCGCCGGCGACGAGTGCTGGGTGAATCAGCTCCCGGGTAGCACCGTGGCGGGCTGGTACTCGCACACCGACAAGGCCCCGGATCCCGAAAAGCGACTCCAGAGCTGCAGCCTGACCCCGGAATGGCGAGTCAACTACCTGATCACTGAGCAAACCCAGCCCGCGCCCCTGGGCAGCTCACTCGGCTGGCTCATTCAGATCGACGGTGATCAGCGCCGAAACGCGTTCCTTAACGCGGCCTGGGTCAAGGCGGTCCTTCCGATCAGGCCGGGACACGAACTCAAGGCGATCGAGTGGCTGGCCAACACAGTCGAAGGCCAGGCAGCTTTTGACAAACTCTATGCCTTCCAGGCGGGAGAAGACCCGCCCGAGTACGAGGGCCTGAAAATCGGTGATGTTCTGAAGAAGGTCGCGAAATCCTTGGCGGAGTCCAACATCGCGATCAGGAACACGCTTGCATCCGAAGGGGTGTTCGAGAACGGGTTCGACCCGCTCTCGGGCGGCTTCCGGCCGGCTGATCCCTACCAGGTCTTCGATCAGTGGATGGAAGTGCTCCCGACCGACCAGGTCGCCGCCGTTCCAGTCGCGTACGACCCGAGAACGGGACAACAGCTGTGAGCCACGGCCCCCGTCCCCACCGCAAGGCAGTCATCGGTGACTGATCCACCCACGATCCGTCGCCCGGAACCCCCGCAGCCCCCCTCGGCGGGCCCACGGCCCGTGATCGCCCCTCCAGACGTGGAAAACCTCTTCCACCGCTGGTTTCTGGCGAAGCCTCGGCGGGGCGTGGGGGTTCCGGTGCGGGTGGGAAACGACGTCACGCCCTACATCGACTATGACCGCTACTACGCGGCAGCCGGTGAGGCCCTCTCCGCCGCAGGGCCACGGTCCGTCGTCCTGCTCGCCGGCTGGGCTCTCGGCCGGGACACCCCCGTCTCCGTCGCCGGCCGATCGGTCAGGATCGACGACCAGCTGGCGGCTGTGGGAAGCCGCGGCGGGAAGGTGCGGGTCCTGCTGTCCGGACATCTCGGCCACCCGAACCAGGACGCGGTGACGTGGCTCAACGGCAAACCCGGCTGTATGGCCATTGTGGACGACCGAGTCCGAATCGCCGGTTGCTTCCATCAGAAGGCGCTCGTCGTCATCGACCGGCAAGTCGTCGCCTTCGTCGGCGGCATGGACTTCGGTGGCGACCGGCTCGCTGATCTGAGCAGCCCGGATCCGGCCAAGAGGCGGGGTCCCTGGCATGACGTCCAAGTACGCATCAGTGGTCCTGCTGCCGCCGAGGTGTACGAGACACTGGCCCAGCGGTGGGAAAGCTGGCCGGCGAACTCGGGGAATCCACTGCCCCGAGTACCAGCGGGCGGGGGAGCTCGTGGGGCGAAGCGAGCGGTTCAGGTCGTCCGGACCTACGGCAATCCGCGCAGTGGGGTTCCCTTGCCGACTCTGCAGAAGAAGAACCTCGCGCTGGACCTACGACCCGGCATCCGGCCTTTCCTCGGGCAGCGGCCGAACGAATTCTCTTTCGCTCCGACAGGCGAGTCCAGTATCCACGATCTTCTGGTGCAGGCGATCCGTGCCACCGAGCGACACATCTACGTGGAAGACCAGTACTTCATCGCCTCGGCGGCCATCGGAGGTGACGACGAGCTCTTGCGTGCGCTGGCTGACACGATCGCCAAACCAACCTTCACTCAGTTGATCGTCCTCACCTGTGGGGTCGGCACCATCCAAGGTGAGCTGTATCAGGTCAACCGGCGTCGGAAAGCGCTCTGGAGTCGTATCGCCAGCAAGTATCCGGACCGTGTGTCAGTGTGGGCCTACAAGGGTGGCCAGGACCGAAGCTTTTGGGTCCACTCAAAGATGTGGCTCTTTGACGACACCTTCGCGGTGATCGGCTCGGCGAACTTCAACCGCCGCGGTCTCAGCCATGACGGGGAGTTGGGCGTCGGCGTACTCGACCTGGAGAAGAAGGGTTGGGTGCGCGAGCTGCGCAAACAGCTGTGGCTCAAGCACCTGCCCACCGACCATCACAAAGTCACCGCAGAGCATGTGCACGACTTCGAAACAGGCAGACGTCACTGGGTGGATACGAAGGACACCTTGTTGGCGCGACTCGACCTGCAGGTCGGCGACCCGTTCCAACCCGACCAGTTCCTGGTCTGCAATGACCGCCCGGTAGCGGAACGGGTGAAGCCATTCCGGGCAGTTGCCTGCCAACCAGGGGTGCTCGGCGTTCCACTGTCCGACTTCGAGTCCCAGTGGAACCTCGTGCTCGACCCCGATGGCACATGACGGTTCCAGCCTGGCCTACTCGCACTTGCGCCACCGTGCAGGGGCCGTTCGGTTGATCTAGCGCAACTAGCAGTGAAATTTGAGGAGTTTCCTGTGGCATCATCGATCATGGTGTCTGGCCGGCAACTGCGGTCGCCTGCTGGCAAGGAGTCGACCCCCACATGAGTATCCAGTTCCGACTCGAAGTGCGGGACGTAAGTGACGGTCCCATCTCTGAAGCATTGTTGGAACTGTCAACTTGGGTCGGAAGTGGAAGTGTGACTGTTCACGCTCCACAGGTCATTGGTGCCACGTTTGATTTTCAAGTGGCCGACACAGTCATCAATGTTGTCGTCTCTCTGCGGCACGGACGTTTCTCTCGCCTGGTGATCAACCTTGTCAGGAACTCTGGGGAAAACATCTGGAGATGGACCGATCCGCGGATCCATGCTACGAGCCAAGGGCAGCAGGTGGTGGTTCGAGCAATCATGTCCCGGATCCGCTCTGCGCCGGTGGCCTTCCTGGAAGAAGCAGACCTCAAGGCGCGAGCGGAGCGGGTCAAGGCTCCTCTGGACGCGGCAGCACGCCTACGTAAGGCGGCTCCGCCGGAAACCGCGCCCCTGGGGCGGCTGACGGGTGCACTCCTTGACCGCAACAACTTCTACCGGAGTTCCGGAATGCCTGATCAACCGGCCTTCCATATTCTCGCCCCCGACCCGCTCGGCAGCGCGGAACAGAAGGACTGGCCGGTGAACGAACCGGGCTGGAAGCGATTTCACACGCTGACGCAACCCGTAAAGCCCAATGATGCCGGGCGGGTTCACCTTATCGAATACGGAGAAGTCGGTACACAGAAGGCGGATCCTCGATTCCTGGTAGCCGTTTGGATGCCTCACGAGCTTGCCAAGGTAGGTCGCGGCGCAATTGACTTCATCGTCTGGCTCACACCCAACACTGCGGCCCCAAAGTACCCGTTTGCCCAATACCCTTACAAGGGCGACTATCCGTACGCGCTGCAGGCCCGGGGGCTCGGCACGCCGACGGATCCTTACTTTGCACTGCAGCCATATGTTGAGCTCCCGTTCGCCCACTGGGGTAATTATCATTATCTCGCTTACCAGATGCTTGCGGCGAAGCGCTCGGCAGCCATCGTGATTCCGGTAGCCCCCAGCTCTGACTTTGAACTGTGGGAGTCACCCACGACGCTGATGCGCATGCTCAGAGAAATCTGCCGATGGATTCCGCGGGATGATGACGGAAAGACTCCCAAAGTCCACCCCGTTCCGCCGACGGTCGGACGGGTGGCAGTTTCCGGATTCAGCTCGGCGGTCGACCGCCTGAACAATCTGCTTGACCGCAGAGGTGCGGCCTTGCGCTACAGCGAGAATGTTTGGGGATCGATGTCCGACCATTTCCAGTTCGATCGGTCGTGGCACGAACTCTGGTCGGTCGACGGCGCCTTCCACGGCAACCTGAGGCGCCATTCAGAATTCTTGAATAAAGGCGCCCGATGGGTCAGGGACCACACCGACCGGCGACTTCGAATCTACAAGAACGATCATACCGATGGGCGCTGGGACCCTCGCGGGGAGGAATCGAAGGGGGATTTTGCACGCGCCATGAGGGGAGCCACCTACGTCGAGCGCGGCAAAGGTGATCATTGGGCGGTGTTCTGCGCAGAGCCGGCGGGGCGAATCCATGCACTGTCGATGTCCAAGAGTTTCTCAGTGCATTCCGGTATGACAGAAGCCCCTGTGTGGGACAGCAAGCCGCACGAAAACATGCCTCGACTGTGCCTCGGACAGGCCATGACTACGAGCGGCCTTGCGTCTCTTGGCCGGTGAGGGCGAGAGCACTCCGGAAGTCCGACCTGGCCGCGCTGGCGGCGGTGCGGGATGAGAGCTGGGGCACGACACGGCGGAGCCGGGCCGCGTCGAAGTGGTCAGAGCAGCGGTGAGGCTCCGTTCGGGGATCACTACTGAGCTTCTTCGAGGTGGCCAGCGATCTGTCCAGTACCCCACTGACATCCCGGGGCCACGCGTCTCGGTGCTGAGCGAACATGGGTTCAGCCGCCGGGATGTGCTCATGCGCGGCGCACAGCCGATACCCCGTGTGGGCTGAGTCTCAGCACCGCGCGGTGCGCAAGGATGGAGCAATGGCTGAGGACCCCGCTGACCCTGATGCGCGCCCGGTACAGATCCCCGCGCGGATCCATGCAGTGGGGCCGGGCTGATGGGGGCTGCTGGAGCGTCTGCATGAACAGATCGGCGCGGTTTTTCCCGGCTACCGTCTCCTCGATCTCAGAGTGAAGCTCGGCGGCCTGCGCGTCTCTGTGGAAGGGCCGCCGGGCAGCGGAGACAGGTTGAGGAGCCTGATCGCTCTTGCCGAGGTGGAGGCGGAGCGCACCTGTGAGTTCTGCGGCGCACCCGGCCGCATCCGTACCCGCGACGACTGGTCGGGAGGATGGCGCAAGAGCGTGTGCGACAGCTGCCACAGCGACTGGTCGGCACGCCGCATCATGATCGTTTGTGGTGTGGTGCGCAACCGCGCGTGAGCGCGGGCCGATGCGCACGCTGCGGGCGCGTGCCGGGGGCTGCTCATCCGCGTCGGCGGCCGGGCTGTGCCCGGGCGTGGACGGTGTGGTCGGTCAGGTGGGCGAGGACCGCGTGGTTGGCCTCCCACCCGTCGGCGACCTGGGAGGCGGCTCCGGGGTGTGTGGGGTCGTTGGAGGGGTGGGCGTCGAGGAGTTCGGCGATGCCGGCGCGGGCCACGACGATGCAGGCGTGGCGGTGGCGTGAGGTGAGGACGCACAGGCGGCCGGCTTCCAGGTGGAAGGCGGAGGCGTCGCCGCGGCCGGAGAGGGGGTGCAGGACGATGGTGAGCCTGAATTCGCTGCCTTGGAGTCGGTTGGCGGTGTCGACGGTGACGCCGTGGAGGTGGGGGTACTGGCGGGCCAGGAGGGTGCGGATGTGGTGGGCCTGGCTGCGGTGGGCGGTGCCGATGGCGATGTCCTTCGGTTGCAGGACGTGGCCTTCGGGGTTTTTTTCGCAGGTGGTGGTGGTGTGCCGGGCCAGCAGCCGCTCGGCGATGCTGAGGGCGGCCTGGAAGGCTTCGATGTCGTGCTGGCCGGTGATGCGGGCTGGTAGTTCGAACAGTGCCCATCCGGTTCGGGCGGCGTGTTCGATGACCTCGTCGGTGGGGGTGCGCATGCCGCGGATGGAGAACGTGAGGGTGCGGTCGGCTTCTCGGCTTCCGGCGTGGAAGGGCGTGAAGGGGTAGAAGGCGTCGCTGATCAGGGGGATGGCTGAGGGCGGTAGGCGCCAGGACACGGGCAGAAAGTGGACGGGCAGGTTGGGGTTCTTGGCGAGCAGGACGGCGACCGCGCTGGTCATGGGGTCATGGGGCAGGCCTTGGAAGCGGTCGGTTTCGACCGTGGAGAAGGGGTCGAGTTGGCCGGGATCTCCGACGAAGAGGGCACGGTCAAAGAGGTTGGCGGTCCACAAAAGCATGTCGGAACGCATCTGGTAGGCCTCGTCGATGATCGCCCACGGCCATCGGCGGTCGGTGACCGTGGCCCATTTCATGGCGGTTCCCACGATGACGTCGGCCGTCTTCTCGAGGGCTTGGATGCGGGTGCCGATACGAATGCCGGGATGTGCCTGCAGGTCGTGCGGGACTGAGTGTTCCGTTGCGGTGAGCCGTGCGGTGCGCAGATACGGGTGGTGCCGGGCGAATCGCCGCACGAGTTGGTCGACCTGGGTGTTGGTCTGGGCGATGACGGGGCAGGGGGCGCTGGACTGCGCGAGGGCGTCGGCGGCTCGGGCGACCAGGGTGGATTTGCCGGCGCCGGGTGGGGAGTGCACGACGATTCCGCGGTGGGTGAGCGTGGGCAGTTGCTCCAGGATGGCGCGGGCGGCCGTATCCATCTGCTGCTGCGGCGAGGTCTGGTGGGGAGGTGTCACTCGCCCTCGTCCTCGTCGCTTTGGTCCGGCTGGTCGGCAGGAGGCCCGCCATGGGTCCAGGGGGTCTGGTCTCGTGAGGGAAATTCCGGCATCCGGTAGGAATCCGGTGCGATGGTGAACACGAGGAAGGCACCGGCTTCGGGCAGGACGTCGTAGGTGGGACGGTCGGCGTGGCCCATGCCTGCGGTGATCTCGAGTTCGACGAGAGTGTCGCCGTCGGCGGGAGTGAACTCGCAGATCTTGTAGCGGGCCTTGCGGTAGGCGTGGCAGGCCAGGAGCTGGCCGGGCTCCGTACGCAGTAGGTCCGTAGTGGACACGGTGAACCGGGGCCGCCATTGTGGCCGTCCGGTGGGCCCGCGCAGGGTGTGCTTCGAGTCGATCGCGGTGACGGTGCCGCCGAAGGCGTCGCCGGTGGTGCGCAGTTCGGCTCGTGCGAAGGGGTCGTCGGCGGTGCGGTCGGCGGCGAAGGCGGCTGCTGCGTGTTCCATGTGGGCCAGGCGGACGGCGGCGGCGACGGCTTGGTCCCGGGCCGGCCGGGGGCGTCCGTCCTGGGCCACGTGCAGGCATTCGTCGGTGAAGGCGGTGCGTTCGTGGTCCCAGCGGCGTGCGGTGCTCTTGGCTTCGGGGAGGGCCTGCAGGAGTGCGTAGGCCTGCCACATGAGGTCCCATGTGGGCTGCAGGTAGGTGGCAAGCAGGCGGTCGAGCTCTTGCAGGATGCGGGTCTGCTCCTGGGCCAGGGCTTGGCGCCGGGCGCGGGCGTAGGCGTCGAACA
>Ga0182008_10002782_pt1 | contig 10837 bp, 14 predicted proteins | sample Sormic07211129_1_FD_120482 | JGI IMG/M metagenome (GOLD analysis project Ga0182008, IMG submission 120482) | Rhizosphere microbial communities from Sorghum bicolor, Mead, Nebraska, USA - 072115-129_1 metaG | ecosystem: Host-associated > Plants > Roots > Rhizosphere | place: USA: Nebraska...
GCCAGCGCAGCCACGACCAGGGCCCTCCGGAGCACGGCGCCACGATAGCCTCCTGCGGATGGATGCGCGTCCGGTCGGGGTGTTCGACTCCGGGGTCGGCGGGCTCACCGTGCTGCACGAGTGCCTGGTGACGCTGCCCCACGAGGACTTCGTCTATCTCGGCGACCATGCACGGCTCCCGTACGGCCCGCGTCCGATCGACGAGGTGCGCGCGTTCTCGCGCGAGATCGGTGTGTTCCTCGAGCGGCACGACGTCAAGCTGATCGTCGTCGCGTGCAACGCCGCGACCTCGGCCGCGCTCCCGCAGCTGCAGGAGGAGCTGACGCTGCCGGTGATCGGCGTGATCACGCCCGAGGCGCACGCGGCGGTGCAGGCGACGCGCAACCGACGCGTCGGGCTGCTCGCGACGCAGCTCACGGTCGACGCGGGCCGCTACGCACGGCTCATCGGCGATCTCGATGCGGGCGTCGCGTTCGTGCCGGTCGCGTGCCCACGGCTCGTGCCGCTGATCGAAGGCGACGATCCGTATGGGCCGGAGACGGAGGCGGCAGTGCGCGAGTACGCGGCGCCGCTCAAGGAGGCCGGCGTCGACACCGTCATCCTCGGCTGCACGCACTATCCGTTGATCCGGCCGATCCTGCAGCGCGTGTTCGGCCGCGACGTCACGCTCGTCTTCTCCGCCGAGGAGACGGCGCGCGAGGTGGCGGAGACGCTCGCCCGCAAGCGCATCGAGAACGACGGCGCGCGCGAGGGCGCGTACCGCTTCCTCACGACCGGCGATCCCGACGCGTTCCGCGAGATGGGGCGTCGCTTCCTGCAGCTCCCGATCGGCGAGGTCGAGCACGTCACGCTGCAGGAGCTCGGGGCCGCCGCATGAGCGCGCGCAACGACGGACGTCGCGCCGACGCAGTCCGGCCGCTGACGATCGAGCCGGACTACCTCGAGAACCCGCACGGCTCGGCGCTGATCACGCAGGGAAAGACGATCGTGCTCTGCACGGCGATGGTCCAGGAGGAGGTGCCGCGGTGGCTGCGCAACCAGGGCCGCGGCTGGATGACCGCCGAGTACTCGCTCCTGCCGGCGTCGACCGGCGACCGCGTCGAGCGCGAGGCCTCGCGGGGGAAGCAGCAAGGCCGCACGGTCGAGATCCAGCGGCTGATCGGCCGGGCGCTCCGTGCGGTCGTCGACTTCCAGGCCCTCGGCGAGCGGACGATGTGGCTCGACTGCGACGTCCTGCAGGCCGACGGCGGCACCCGGTGCGCGGCGATCTCCGGCGCCTACGTCGCCGGCAAGCGCGCCCTCGACCGGTTCGGACTCTCGCGCGCGTTCACCGATTCCGTCGCTGCGGTGTCGGTCGGCGTCGTCGACGGGACTCCGGTGCTCGACCTCGACTACTCGGAGGACTCGAACGCCGACACCGACATGAACGTCGTCATGACCGGCGACGGGCGGCTGATCGAGGTGCAGGCGACGGCGGAGAAGGATCCATTCACGCGCGAGCTGCTCGGTGAGCTGCTCGATCTCGCGGAGCGCGGCTGCCGGCTGATCGGCCAGAAGCAAGCGGATGCTGTCAGCCGCGATCTCTAGTGCGGCGCCGTCGTGGCCGCACATCCTGCTGCGGCTGACCGTCGCCGCGGCGCTCGGCGGCGCGATCGGCCTCGAGCGCGAGCTGCGCGAGCGGCAGGCCGGGCTGCGAACGCATCTCGTCGTCTGCGTCGGGTCCGCGCTCTTCACGCTCGTCAGCGCGTACGCGTTCACGTCCCCGCGGGTCGACCCGACGCGGATCGCCGCGCAGATCGTCAGCGGCATCGGCTTCCTCGGCGCGGGCGCGTTCATCCGCCAGGGCCTCTCGGTGCGTGGACTGACGACCGCCGCGACGCTCTGGCTCGTCGCCGCGATCGGCATGGCGTCCGGCGCGGGCTACTACGACGCGGCGATCATCGCGACGCTCGGTGCGCTGCTCACGCTCGGGCCGCTGCGCATCGTCGCGTTCCGCGTGACGAGCCGGTTCCGGAGCCAGACCGAGCGTCTGCTCGTCGAGGTGCCAGCGGGCGGCTCGCCGGCGCCTGTGATCGAGGCGGTCGAGCGCTACGGACGCGTCGTCTCGCTCGACGTCGCGCAGGAAGGCGACCGGCGCGAGATCGCGATCGACGTCGCGCTCCACAACCAGGGCTCGCCGCAGGTCGTCGCCGCCGTCGCGGAGATCGACGGCGTGCTGGAGGTTCGTTGGATGGAGTGACGTTGGCCTCCCGGAACGCCCACAAGGCGCGCGAGCTGGAGGTGCTGCTGCCGGGCTGGACGATCGAGCCGCTCGACGCCGACGACTATCCGGAGGAGACCGGGTCGACGTACTACGAGAACGCGCTGATCAAGGCCCGGTTTGCGCACGGACGCGCGCGCGGCTGGACGATCGGCGAGGACTCGGGCATCGAGGTTGCGGCGCTCGGCGGCCGGCCCGGCGTCCACTCGGCGCGTTACGCACCGGAGGGCGCGCCCGCGATCGCGAAGCTGCTGCAGGAGCTGCGGGGCGTCGACGACCGCCGCGCGCGCTACGTCAGCGAGCTCGTCGCAATCGGGCCGGATGGGGAGGAGCTGCGCGGCACCGGGATCCTCGACGGGACGATCGGCCACGGCCCGCGCGGCACCGGCGGCTTCGGCTACGACCCGGTGTTCGTTCCGCAGGGCGAGCATCGCACCGTCGCCGAGCTCGGCGACGAGTGGAAGAACGAGCACTCGCATCGCGCCCGCGCGGTGCGGGCGCTACGCGAGGCCTTCGAGCGGCGCCTCGACGGTGCGTAGGCGCGTCCGCTCGGCGCGCCACCAGTTGAGCTCCGCGCCGAACACGACGACGTTCGCCATCACGTAGAGCCAGAGCAGCAGGATCGCGGGTGCGCCGAGGACGCGAAGCGTCGGGCTGACGCCCGCGAGCCGGACGAAGACGGGCAGCACCTGGAACGAGGCCTCGAGCACGAGCGCCGAGAGCGCGGCGCCCGGGAGCGCATCACGGAACGACACGTCGGCCGTCGGCAGGAACCAGTACACGGCGAGCAGGAAGCCGAAGACGCCGAGCAGGGAGACGGCGATCGAGACGAAGTAGGCGACGACGCCGTTCCCGACGAAGCCCGGCGCGTAGCGCTTCAACACCTCGACGCCGAGCGCACCGACGAGCAGGCTCGCGAAGAGGAACGTGACCATCGCCACCATGAGCGTCGTCGCCAGCGCCTTGCCGCGCAGGAAGGAACGGTTCGGCAGGCCGTAGACGATGTTGAACGCGGACTCGAGCGCGCTGAAGAGCGAGACCGACGACCAGAGGAGCGCGACGCCGCCGATGATGCCGAGGGTCGCGGCGTTGTCCTGCACCTTGTGGACGAGCGTGATGATGCTCGCGACCGAGGTGCCGGGGAACGCCCGTTTCAGCTCGCGCACGAGGAAGTCGGAGGCGTCGGCGCGGTGGGCGAGACCGAGCAGCGACAGCGCGAGGAAGATCAGCGGGACGAACGAGACCAGCGCGAAGTAGGCGACCATCGCCGCGAGGTGCGTGCCGCGGTCCGCGAAGAACTTCGTCAGGAGTTGCCGCTTGCGAACCACAAAGCCAGTTTCGCAGGCTGTTAGCCTGCTCCTCGTGGATGTCGCGCAGGCACTCGCCGATCTGACCGAGATCTCGACGCAGATCGAAGCGGCGGTCCTCTTCGGCGCCGACGGCGCCGTCGAGGGCTCGACGCTGAAGGACGAGGGCGCCGCGAGGGGGCTCGCGGCGGCCGCCGCCCAGCTGCTCGACCGCGCCGGCGCGCTGCGCAGCGGCGAGGCCGCCGTGACGCAGGTCGAGGCCGCGCTCGGCGACGGCGCGGTGTTCGTGGTGCGCGACGGCGAGCGGCGTATCGCCGCGGCGACCGTCGCGAATCCGACCGTCGGCCTCGTCTTCTACGACCTGAAGTCCTGCCTCCGCGACTCGGCGCCGGCGCCGGCTCCGGAGCCGGAAAGGCCGAAGCGCGCGCCGAGGAAGAAGGCGGCCGATGAAGCGTAGGGTGCTGGCCCTCCTCGGCTTCGCGACCGGGGTCTTCGCCGGCAGCGTCGTCTTCCGCCGCCAGTTCGGCAAGCGCCGCGACCGCGTCGAGGTCTACTTCGACGACGGTGCGATGGTCTCGTACGTCGACGGCGCGCCCGAGGCGGCGACCCTGCTCGACGCGGCCCGCGACGCGCTTCACGCGGCACGTGGCTCATGAGTGACGGGCTCGCAGCGAGCCTGAAGGAGCACGCCTACCTCGAGGGCGACTTCGTGCTCCGCTCCGGCAAGCGCTCGAGCTACTACCTCGACAAGTATCGCTTCGAGACGCGGCCCGAGCTGCTCCGTCCGCTCGGCGAGCGGATCGCGGCCGTCGTGCGGGAGCACGCGTCCGACGCGACGCGGCTCGCGGGCCCGGAGCTGGGCGCGGTCGCGCTCGCGGCGTCGGCGTCGCTCGCGTCCGGCCTGCCGTTCCTCATCGTCCGCAAGGCGGCGAAGGAGTACGGCACGACGAAGCGCATCGAGGGCGTCTTCGAGCCGGGGGAGTGCGTGTGCGTCGTCGAGGACGTCGTCACCTCGGGTGGTGCGCTCCTCGAGTCGGTCGAGGCGCTGCGCGAGGCGGGTCTCGTCGTCCACACCGCGGTCTGCGTCGTCGACCGCGGCGAGGGCGGGGCGGACGCGCTCGCACGCCATGCCGTCCGGCTGAGGCCGCTGTTCCGGGCCGTCGACCTGCTGCGATAGGGTTTTTCGCGTGACGAAGCAGGAGTTCATCGCCGAGGTCGCGCGCCGCAGCCAGCTCACGTCGCGCGACGCCGGCAAGGCGGTCGAGGCATTCCTCGACGTCGTCACCGACACGCTCAAGCGCGGTGGTGACGTCACGTTCACGGGCTTCGGGAAGTTCACGACGCAGCAGCGCGCCGCCCGCACGGGGGTCAATCCACGGAACCCGTCGGAAAAGGTCGAGATCCCGGCGTCGCGCGTGCCGAAGTTCTCCGCCGGCAGCTCGCTCAAGTCGGCAGTCAAACAGCGCTGAACCACTTCTCTGACCGGCTCGCAGAGTCCGTCGAACGGAAGCACAGCCAGGTCGTGGTCGGCCTCGATCCGTTTCCGGACCGCGTCGCCGACCCCGAGTCGTTCTGCAAGGAGATCGTCGACGCGGTCGCGCCGTTCGCGGTTGCGGTCAAGCCGCAGTCCGCGTTCTTCGAGGCCCGCGGCTGGGCGGGCGTGCGCGCGTTCGAGTCCGTGTGCGCATATGCGCGCGAGGCCGGCCTGCTCGTGATCGCCGACGTGAAGCGCGGCGACATCGGGACGACGGCGCAGGCCTATCTCGACGCCGTCCGGCCCCACGCGGACGCGGCGACCGTCAACCCCTACCTCGGGTCGGACGCGGTGCAGCCGTTCCTCGACGCCTGCCGCGAGGGCTTCGGGATCTTCGTGCTCGTGAAGACCTCGAACCCGAGCAGCGGCGACGTGCAGGACGCGCGGCTGGCGGACGGACGGCGTGTGTGGGAGCTCGTGGCCGAGCACGTGGCACGCTGGGGCCGGGACGTCCCTTCCGTCGGCGCGGTCATCGGTGCGACGTATCCCGAGGAGCTCGAGACTGCGCGGCGCCTGCTCCCGCGGACGCCGTTTCTCCTGCCGGGCGTCGGCGCGCAGGGGGCCACCGCCGAGGACTGCGCTGCCGCGTTCCCGGGGCTGACGCTCGTCTCGGCGTCCCGGTCAGTCATCTTCGCCGACGATCCCGCCGCTGCGGCCGAGCGCCTTGCGCGCGAGGTGTGGGATGTCGCGCAGGCGGCGTAAGCCCCGGGCCGCCGCAGGCGGCCGGTCTTCCCGGCCGGGTGCCGGGCGCTCCGCTCCCGGCACTTCCAGCCGCAGACCGGGCATCGCGCACTATGCGGCGCCGGTCGCGTTCCTCGCCGGTGTGACGATTGCGGTGCTGCTCGTGCACTCGGCGCTCGACCATCGCACGGGAACGTGGACGACCACGCCGGCGCCGACCGTCACGACGGCCGCGGCGACGACGAAGAAGCCGACGAAACGCCCAGGCCGGCGTTTCTACGTCGTGCAGTCGGGCGACAGCTTCGGCACCATTGCCGCGAAGGAGGGAATCTCGGTGGCGCAGCTCGAGGCGCTGAACCCGGGGGTGAGCTCGAATGCGCTGCGTGTCGGTCAAAAGCTTCGTATCAGGTAGCCTCGCCGCCCTCGCGCTGGCGGGGACGGCGCACGCGGCTCCGCAGCTCGCCGATGCGCGCGCCTGGTTTGTCGTCAACGGGACGAACGGCGAGGTCCTCGCGCAGCACGACGCGCACGAGCGCGTGCCGATCGCGAGCATCACGAAGCTGATGACCGTGATCGTCGCGCTGCAGCACCTGCAGCCGGACGAGATCGTCACGGTCACGAAGGGAGCTGCGCAGGTCGGCGAGTCGCGCATCCCGCTGCATGCCGGCCAGCGCATCTCCGTGCACGACCTGCTCGAAGGCGCGCTCATCCAGAGCGCGAACAACGCCGCCGACGCACTCGCAGCCGCCGCCGCCGACGGAGACATCCCGACGTTCGTCGGGTGGATGAACGCGCGCGCTCGTCAGCTCGGCCTGCACGACACGCACTTCGTCCGCCCCGACGGGCTCGATGCGCCCGGTCACGTTTCGAGCGCCCGCGACGTCGCGCTGCTCGCGCGTGTCGCGATGCACTCGCCGGTCGTGCGCGAGATCGTCGCGAAGCGGAGTGCTCCGATCGAGAACGGCGCGTTCACCGTGTACACGTGGAACGACCTGCTCGGCGTCGTCCCGGGCGTGATCGGCGTCAAGACCGGACACACGAGCGCGGCAGGCTGGTGCGAGGTGGCCGCGATCCGTCGCCCCGGCTACACGATCTATGCGGTCGTGCTCGGCGTCCCGACGCGAACGCAGCGGAACGACGACCTGGAGCAGCTGCTCGACTGGAGCGTCGACCAGTACCGCCCCGTCTGGCTCGTCCGCAAGCGGGTGTACGCCTGGGCGGCGGCGCCGTACGGCCGAAAGCCGGTGGCGCTCGTCGCGAGCAAGCCGTCGCTCCAGGTCGTCCGCGTCCGGGCGCCGCTCGTCGAGCGGGTCGTCGCCCCGGCCCTCGTCTCGCTACCCGTGATCCGGGGCGAGGTACTCGGCCGGGTCGAGATCTGGCGTGGCCGGAAGCTCCTCGTCTCCCGTCCGCTCCTGGCGGCCCGGTCGGTGTCGAAGCCGGGGGTCGGCGGGCGCCTAAGCTTCTATGCCGGTCGGACCGTGCACCATCTCTTCTCCTTCCTCCATTGATCGTCACCGTCACCCTCAACGCGGCGATCGACCGCACCCTGACCGTGCCGAACTTCCAGGCCGGACACCGCCACCGCGCGAGCGGCAGCCTGTCCTCCGCCGGCGGGAAGGGGATCAACGTCGCGCGTGCGCTCAAGCGGCTCGACACGCCCGTCGTCGCCACCGGCCTCGCGGGCGGGCGCACGGGCGACCAGATCATCGAGGAGCTGGCCGGGGAGGCGCTGCTCAACGACTTCGTCCGCATCGGCGACGAGTCGCGGACGTCGACTGCGGTCGTCGACCCGACCGCCGGCTCGCTGAGCCTGATCTACGAGTGGGGACCCGCAGTCCGCGGCGAGGAGCTCGAGATGCTGCTCGACAAGCTCCGCTACCTCTCGCAGGTCGCGAGCTTCGTCGTCTTCTCGGGGACGCTTCCGCGCGACGTCGAGGACGACTTCTACGCCGAGGCGATCCGCGAGCTGAACAGGCGCGGCGTGCAATGCGTGCTCGACACCGAGGGGGAGCCGCTGCGCCGTGCCGTCGACGCGGAGCCGTTCCTCGTCTCGCCGAACCAGTCAGAGGCGGAGAGCCTCGTCGGGCAGGAGTTCCAGGACGACGAGGACTTCCGGGGCGCGCTCGACGCGATCGTCGAGCTCGGCGCGCGCAACGTCCTGATCACGCAGGAGACCGCGTGCTTCGCGCTCTTCCGCGAAGACCGGACGACGAAGCGCTACCGCGCCGGGATCGACCGAATCGAGCCGATCGCCGCCGTCGGCGCCGGCGACGTGTTGCTCGCCGGCTTCCTCGCGGCCAGGTTCAACGGACGGCCCGTCGACGAGGCGCTCCGCCAGGGAGTCGGGTGCGCAGCGGCCTCCGTGCTGGAGCTCGGCCCCGGCCGCTTCGACCCGCGCGAGGCATCACGGCTCGCGTCGGTCGTGGAGGTCGAAGAGCTTCAGCCCCTGCCGCTGACGTAGAGCGCGCGGATCCGCGCGTAGAGCGGCAGGTTCTCGGCCCACGCGACGCGGCGCCCTTCGAGCGAGACGCCGATCGGCATTGCCGTCGCCTGCGCGAGCACGCGCACGCGATGGGTCGCGACGCTGACCGACCGCAGCGACCTGCCGACGTGGAAGACGATGAGCTCGTCGCTTGCCGTGAGCGACGGTGCGGTCTTCTTCGGCACCGGCACGGCGCCGCGGACGCGCCCGGTCGCGGCGTCGTACCACGCGAGCCGCTCGCCGAGCGGGGTCTGCTCGAGCGTCGCGAGCACGTGCGGGGACAGGGCGATTGCGAGCGGCACGCCCTGAGGGACGACGCTTGCGATCCGCTCGCCCGTGGCCGTCGCGACGATGTCGATCGGCAGGTCGGCGGTCGCACGCGGCTGTCCGCCCTTGCCGATCAGCCCGGTCGGGACGTAGGCGATCCTGTCGCCCGACGTCGCCACCTCGACGGCGGCGCTCGTGCCGCTGACGTGCACGCGGGAACGCCCGCGAACGACGTAGACGCCGCCGCCCGACTTGACGAGCGTGCACGGCGCGACGCCGGCGAGGCAGCCGGACTCGTCCGTCCAGGCGACCGAGGTCACGGCGAAGGCGAGCGTGTCGCCGTCGCCGGAGATTCCTCCGAGCCACTGGCCGACGCCCTTGCCGGAGTGCGCGGCCTCGAGGAGCCGCACCTCTGCCCGCTGCGTCGGCGCGACACCGGCGCCGAGCACGTAGTCGAGTGCGAGCGGCGACTGAAGCGGGAGGGTCCACAGGACGTTGCCGCTCTTCTCGGCCACCGCCACCTGCACCGGGTCGCGCTTGCTGCGGACGAAGTGACAGGTGACGTTGTGCGCCGCCTGCGACGGCAGCTCGACCTCGACCGGTGCGGTCGTCGACCGCAGGTGGACGAGGTTGCAGGTCCGTCCGCCGGGCGCGAACCACGCCATCTCCGACCCGTCCTGGGCGAAGGCCGCGATCGTCCCATGCGGCGGCGACACCCAGACGGTTTGCGGTTGTGCCCTCGTCGCTGCAGGTGACACGACAGTCGCCAGCGCGGCGACCACGGCGACCAGCCAGCCCATCGACAGGCACGGTAGCCCTCGGCTGTTAGGAGGGTGTCAGGACGCCTTGGTACCCTGGGGCGACCTTGGACGTCGAGCTCCGCCAGGAAGACCTGCACCGGCTCCTGGCACTGGACCGGAAGTTCGGCAAGGAAGGGCTCACCTTCGACGACGTGCTGCTCGTGCCGGCGGAGTCACGCGTGCTCCCGAACGACGTCTCGACCCGCACCCGCCTGACTCGGACGATCGAGCTCGCGATCCCCGTCGTCTCGGCGGCGATGGACACGGTGACGGAGGCACGGCTCGCGATCGCGCTCGCCCGCGAGGGCGGCATCGGCATCGTCCATCGCAACCTTTCGATCGAGGATCAGGTCGCCGAGGTCGACAAGGTCAAGCGCTCGGAGTCCGGGATGATCGTCGAGCCGGTCACGCTGCCGCCGCACGCGCTCGTGCGCGACGCGCTCGAGCTGATGGCGCGCTACAAGGTCTCCGGCGTCCCGATCACCGACGAGCGCGGCGTGCTCGTCGGGATCCTGACGAACCGCGACCTCCGCTTCGAGGACGACGTCGAGCAGCCGGTGTCGGCGCTGATGACGGCGACGAACCTCGTCACCGCCCCGGCCGGGACGACCCTCGCGGAGGCGGAGGAGATCCTCCACCGCAACAAGATCGAGAAGCTGCCGGTGGTCGACGCCGACGGAGTCCTGCGCGGGCTGATCACCGTCAAGGACATCCAGAAGAAGATTCAACACCCGCAGGCGACGAAGGACGAGCGGGGCCGGCTCTGCGTCGGCGCGGCCGTGGGCGTCGGGCCGGACGCGGTCGAGCGCGCTGACGCGCTCGTTGCGGCGGGTGTCGACGTCCTCGTCGTCGACACCGCCCACGGCCATTCGCGCGGCGTCGTCGACATGGTCTCGACGATCAAGTCGCGGGTGGCGGTCGAGGTGATCGCCGGGAACATCGCGACGGCGGAGGCGGCGCGCGCGCTCGTCGAAGCCGGCGCGGACGCCGTCAAGTGCGGCATCGGGCCGGGTTCGATCTGCACGACCCGCGTCGTCGCCGGTGTCGGGGTTCCGCAGATCACGGCGATCTACGACGTCGCGTCCGCCGTCGAGGTGCCGGTGATCGCCGACGGCGGCATGACGACGTCGGGCGACATCGCGAAGGCGATCGCGTCGGGCGCGGACACGGTGATGCTGGGCTCGCTCCTCGCGGGCACCGACGAGGCGCCCGGCGAGGTGATCCTCGTCCAGGGCGAGCGCTTCAAGGAGTACCGAGGCATGGGCTCGCTCGGCGCCATGCGCGCCCGTTCGTTCTCGAAGGACCGCTACTTCCAGGGCGACGTCGAAGACGTCGAGAAGCTCGTGCCCGAGGGAATCGAGGGCCGCGTCGCGTACAAGGGCGCGCTCGCGCCGATCGTCTACCAGCTCGTCGGCGGGCTGCGGCAGGCGATGGGCTACTGCGGCGCCGCCACGACGGCCGAGATGAAGGACGCGCAGTTCATCCGCATCACCGGCGCCGGCCTCC
>Ga0182008_10002784_pt1 | contig 10836 bp, 7 predicted proteins | sample Sormic07211129_1_FD_120482 | JGI IMG/M metagenome (GOLD analysis project Ga0182008, IMG submission 120482) | Rhizosphere microbial communities from Sorghum bicolor, Mead, Nebraska, USA - 072115-129_1 metaG | ecosystem: Host-associated > Plants > Roots > Rhizosphere | place: USA: Nebraska...
AGGGCCAGACGCAGGCTGCGGTTGTCCAGCACCAGCCGGCGCAGGGCCAGGGCGCGGCGCACGCTGTCGAGCAGCGCGTCACTGGCGAACGGTTTTTCCAGAAAGTCATAGGCGCCGGCACGCATTGCCTGCACCGCCAGCGGCACGTCGCCGTGGCCGGTGATCAGCAGCACCGGCAGCTCCGGATCCTGAGCGTGCAATTCGCTCAACAGTTCCAGGCCGTCCATGCCCGGCATGCGGATGTCGCTGACCACCACACCGGGCCAGTCACGCTCCAGTTGCGCGGCGAGACCTTTGGCCTCGGACAACGGGAGGATTTTCAGCCCGGCCAGGTCCAGGGTCTGGCCCAGGGCCTGACGCAGGTGCGGATCGTCGTCGATCAACACCACCTGAATGCGATTGTCGATGGTCATGCACTTCGATCCTCGGACGGTTGCAGGCTGACCCCGGGTGCGCCGGCGCGCAGCCGCAGGGTGATCAAGGCGCCGCCTTGCTTGTGGTTGGCGAACGACAGTTCGCCGCCGAAGGCGCGCATCAGGGTTTCACAGATCGCCAGCCCCAGACCAAGGCCCTGAGTGCGGGTCTTGGTGGTGTAGAAGGGCTCGCTGGCGCGGCCGAGGGCTTCCATGCAAAAGCCCGGGCCGTTGTCGCGAATGTACAGATTGACGCCTTCGGCCGTGGATTCGGCACTCAGCCACAGTTTGCGCGGCGGGCCTTTTTCGGTCAGCGCATCGAGGGCGTTGGCCAGCAGATTGCCGAGCACCTGGCGCAGTCGGGTTTCCCCGGCCTCGACCCACAGGGTGGCGGCGGGCAGGTCGCGGATCAGCTCGACTTCCATGCTGCGGCGCCGTTTGGCCAGCAATGCCAGCGCATCATCCAGCGCCGGTTGCAAAGCGACGCTTTCCGGAGCATGGCGGTCGCGGCGGGCGAAGGCACGCAGGTGGGCGATGATCGAGGCCATGCGTCCGGTCAGTTCGCTGATCAGTTTGAGGTTGCCTCGGGCGTCTTCGGTGCGTTGGTGATCAAGTAGCACTTCGGCGTTTTCCGCGTAGCTGCGGATCGCCGCCAGCGGCTGATTGAGCTCGTGGCTGATGCTCGCCGACATCGTGCCCAGTGCCGAGAGTTTGCCGGCCTGGACCAGATCATCCTGGGCCCGTACCAGTTCCTGCTGCGCCTGTTCGCGCTCCAGCACTTCCTGCTTGAGGCGGCGGTTGAGGCCTTCCAGATCACTGGTCCGCTCCGCCACCCGGCCTTCGAGTTCACGACGGGCCTTGGCTTCGAAGGCAATACGTTCCAGATAATGCCGACGGCGCTGCATCATCAAACCGAGCAGGAGCATCACCACCAACAGCGTGGCACCACCGATGGCGACAACGGTGCGCACCGGACGATCGATCAGCGTGCGCGGGGCAAGGATGCTGACGCTCCAGCCGGTTTCGGCGATGTTCACGGTCTGCGTCAGCCAGGCGTTTTCGCTGAGGTTCAGCGGGCGCGGCTCGCGGGTCGGATAGGGCAGGATCGCGGTGATCGCCGAGCGCTCGGTTTCGCTCAACGTCCGGGTCGATCGGAAACGCCACTCCGGGCGCGAGGTAAGGATGACCACGCCGTTATGGTCGGTCACCAACAGTTGTTCCGGGGTTTTGCCCCACAGGCTTTCGGTGTGATCGAGGTCGACCTTGATCACCAGCACACCGATGATTTTTTCGCCGTTGCGCACGGCGGCGGCGAAGAAATAACCGCGTTTGGCCGACGTAGTGCCGAGGCCGAAGAAGCGTCCCAGACGCCCAGCCATGGCCTCGCTGAAATACGGACGGAAAGCGAAATTGCGTCCGACGAAACTGTCGTGTTTGTCCCAGTTCGACGCCGCCAGGGTCTGGCCGCTGGTGTCCATCAGGTACATGACTTCTGCGCCAGTCTGTGCGGCGATGTTTTTCAGCAGGCGATTGGCGTTGCCCTGGGTGACGCCGTCGTCCGGTGCCCCGAGTACGGCGCGCAGGGCCGGAAGGTCGCCGAGGATCTGCGGCAACACTTCATAACGGTGCAGGGTACCCAGCAGGTTGGCGACGTAGAGGTCGAGGGTCTGGCGGTTTTGTCCGGCCAGTTCACTGCGGTAATAGCGCTCGGCCAGATGCTCCAGCGGCCACAGCAGCGGCGCCAGACACAGGGCCAGCAGGGCGAGGCTGCGCCAGCGTGGTCTGCGGGGAAGGGTAGGTTTCATGAGCCGAATGCGCCTGTAGTGACAGGCGCATTATGCCTAGGCTCAGGCGAAGACGTCAGCGTCCTTGAGCAGTGCACCGACCTGATCCTTGGCCGACAGCTTCGGCGCTTCGTCCAGTTGCCAGTCGATGCCCAGAGCAGGGTCGTCCCAGCGAATGCTGCGCTCGGACGATGGATCGTAGTAGTTGGTGGTCTTGTAGAGGAATTCGGCGAACTCGCTCAGTACCACGAAACCATGGGCGAAGCCTTCCGGCACCCACAATTGGCGGTGGTTCTCGGCCGACAGGCGTACGGCAACCCATTTGCCGAAGTGCGGCGAGCTGCGGCGAATGTCCACCGCCACATCAAGCACTTCACCGGCAGTGACCCGAACCAGTTTGCCTTGAGTGTTCTGCAGTTGGTAATGCAGGCCGCGCAGCACGCCTTTCTGTGAGCGTGAGTGGTTGTCTTGCACGAACTGGGTGTCCAGACCGGTCGCTTCCTGGAACGCCTTGGCGTTGAAACTCTCGTAGAAGAAGCCGCGCTCGTCACCAAATACCTTGGGTTCGATGATCAGAACACCGGGCAGATCGGTGGTGATTACATTCATGAGGTTTTTTCCAGATAGATGTGAGTGGCCGACATTCTTGCGCAAAGTGCCGGCGAATGCGAGCGCTTGAATATCTCCGGTCGGGGGTTGCGCATCGTCTGTAGCAATGGCGATATAGGCGCCTAATAAAATTTCAGGGGTCGTCCCATGCCGCTCGCCACGTTGATTCATCGCGCCAGTTTGCCCAGCCCACAGGTCTCTGAGGCGCAGGCCCGGCAGTGGTTGGCGGAGCATTACGGGCTCAGCGGCACGTTACAGGCGCTGGGCAGTCAGCAGGATCTGAACTATCGGGTCGACAGCGAGCGTGGGCGCTTTGTCCTGAAAATCTGCCGCGGCGACTATGCACTGGTCGAGTTGCAGGCTCAGCATGCAGGCCTCAAGTACCTTGCCGAACACTCGTCAGTGCACGTACCCCGGGTGATCCCGGCCGGCAATGGCGCGGATCTGCTGTCGCTGGACTCCGATGGCGAGCCGGTGCACGTGCGGCTGCTGGACTACATCGAAGGTCAGCCGCTGACGCATCTTGATCACTTGGGCCACGACGTGGTGGCCGGTTTCGGTCAGCTGTGTGGCGAGATGGATCTGGCCCTGGCCGGCTTCGATCACCCGGGCCTGCAGCGCACGCTGCAATGGGACGCGCGCCATGCCAGTGCGCTGATCAGCCACCTGCTGCCGGTGATCAAGGATGAACGCCAGCGCGCACTGATCGCGGGCGCCGCCGAGCAGGCCGAACGTCGCTTGCAGCCGCTGCAGGACAAGCTGCCGGTGCAGGCGATCCACATGGACATCACCGACGATAATGCCGTCTGGCAACGCGATGCCAAGCGTCATTGGCAATTGCAGGGCGTGATCGACTTCGGTGATCTGGTGCGCACCTGGCGCATCACTGACCTGTCGGTGACGTGCGCGGCGCTGCTGCACCATGCCGGCGGCGATCCGTTTGTGATTCTGCCGGCGGTGCAGGCCTATCACGCGGTCAATCCGCTGCAACATGAAGAGCTGCTGGCGTTGTGGCCGTTGATCGTGGCGCGGGCGGCGGTGCTGGTGCTCAGTGGCGAGCAACAGGTCAGCATCGATCCGGGCAACACCTACAGCCGCGACAACCTTGAACATGAGTGGGAAATCTTCCACGTAGCGACTTCGGTGCCGCTGGCGCTGATGGAGGCGGCGATTCTCACGGCGGTCGGCCAGCCGCTGCCGGCCATTGGCGGTGAAGGTTTCGCGCCGCTGCTGCCGGAACTGGTCGGGCGGGAGTTTGCGCTGATCGATCTTGGCGTCCTGAGTCCGCACTTCGAAGCGGGCAACTGGGAGCAACCGGGCATCGATCAACGGTTGCTGACCGAAGCCGCTGCCGCGCATGGTCTGGCGGCGAGCCGTTACGGACAATATCGCCTGTCGCAGACGCGACCCGACAGTGCGGTCGAGCCCCAGACGTTCCCGCTGCACGTTGAGTTGCGCGTGCCGCAGGGTTCGGCGGTGGAAGCGCCGTTTGCCGGTGTGCTGCATCACACGGCGGACGGTGTGCTGCAACTCGACGGACCCCGGCTCAGCGTGCGCCTTTGGGGGGTGAGCGCCTCGCTGCACAGTGGCGCGGCGCTGGTCAAAGGTCAGGTGCTGGGTTCGGTCGAAGGCCCGTTGAAGGTGCAGTTGAGCCGCGTTGCGTCGCTGGATGCGCCGTTGTTCTGCAGCCCTTCGCGCGCGACCGCGTGGCAGGCGTTGTGTCCTTCGCCAGCCACGCTGCTCGGGCTGGCCTGCGATGCCGAACCGGAGCTGGACGCCAAAACCCTGCTCGAACGACGTGACGCCAGTTTCGCCCGCACGCAAAAACATTATTACGTCGACCCGCCGCGCATCGAGCGTGGCTGGCGCAATCACCTGATCGACATGCAGGGCCGTTCCTACCTCGACATGCTCAACAACGTCGCAGTGCTCGGCCATGGTCATCCGCGCATGGCGCAGGTGGCGGCGCGGCAGTGGTCGCTGCTCAACACCAACTCGCGCTTCAACTATGCGGCGGTGGCGCAGTTCTCCGAACGCTTGCTGAAGCTGGCGCCGGAAGGCATGGACCGGGTGTTTCTGGTCAACAGTGGCAGCGAGGCCAACGACCTGGCGATCCGGCTGGCGTGGGCCTACAGCGGCGGCCGCGACATGCTCAGCGTGCTGGAGGCCTATCACGGCTGGACGGTCGGCGCCGATGCGGTGTCGACGTCGGTTGCCGACAACCCGCGAGCGCTGGAAAGCCGCCCGGACTGGGTACATCCGGTGACTGCGCCGAACCTCTATCGTGGCGAATTCCGTGGCCTGGATTCTGCGCCGGATTATGTACGCAGCGTCGAAACGCAACTGGCGCATATCGCCGCGCAGGGGCGCCAACTGGCCGGGTTCATCTGCGAGCCGGTGTATGGCAACGCTGGCGGTATCTCGCTGCCGCCGACTTATCTGAAACAGGTCTATGCGCTGGTGCGGGCCCAGGGCGGGGTGTGCATCGCCGACGAAGTACAGGTCGGTTACGGGCGCATGGGCCACTTCTTCTGGGGCTTCGAAGAGCAAGGCGTGGTGCCGGACATCATCTGCATGGCCAAGGGCATGGGCAATGGCCAGCCGCTCGGCGCGGTGATCACGCGTCGGGAAATCGCCGAGGCGCTGGAAGCTGAAGGTTATTTCTTCTCGTCGGCCGGCGGCAGTCCGGTGAGCTGCCAGATCGGCATGGCGGTGCTGGATGTGATGGAAGAAGAAAAGCTCTGGGAAAACGCCCGGGTGGTGGGCGGGCATTTCAAGGCGCGGCTGGAGGCACTGATCGATAAACATCCGCTGGTGGGCGCGGTGCATGGTTCCGGGTTCTATCTGGGGGTGGAGCTGGTCCGCAACCGCGAGACGCTGGAGCCGGCCACCGAGGAGACCACGCTGTTGTGCGATCGCCTGCGCGAGCTGGGGATCTTCATGCAACCGACCGGGGATGACCTGAACATTCTCAAGATCAAACCGCCGATGGTCACCTCGCGGCGCAGTGTGGATTTCTTTGTCGACATGCTGGATCGGGTACTTGAGGAAGGCCTCTAAACCAGACCCCTGCAGGAGCTGCCGCAGCCTGCGATCTTTTGATCTGGCTCTTCAAAATCAAAAGATCGCAGCCTGCGGCAGCTCCTACAGAGATTCAGATTTATATCGATAATAGTTGTGTGATTTTAGATGTATGGATGTTTGTTAGCTTCTAATGTCGATATTTATCGGCTATAAAGTCACCATTGCTTCGCAACCCCTCGACGGTTCCCTGGAGTCCTGATCCGATGACCACCTTGAAAAGTACCCCGCGTGACGATGGCTTCTACATGCCGGCCGAGTGGGCGCCGCAGACCCAGACCTGGATGATCTGGCCCGAGCGTCCGGACAACTGGCGCCTGGGTGGCAAGCCGGCGCAAGCCGCGCATGCGGCCGTGGCCAAAGCCATCGCGCGGTTCGAGCCGGTGACGGTTGCCGTGTCGGCCGGTCAGTACGAGAACGCTCGTGCACGCCTCGATGTACCGAATATTCGGGTGGTCGAGATGTCCAGCGATGACGCCTGGGTGCGTGACAGCGGCCCGACGTTCGTCATCAACAACAGCGGCGAAGTGCGCGGTGTGAACTGGGATTTCAATGCCTGGGGCGGGTTTGAAGGCGGTCTGTATTCGCCGTGGAACCGTGATTCGCAGGTCGGTGGCAAGATCCTCGAAATCGAGCGCAGCCCGCGTTATCGCACCGAAGGTTTCGTGCTGGAAGGCGGCTCGATTCATGTCGACGGTGAAGGCACGCTGATCACCACCGAAGAGTGCCTGCTCAATCACAACCGCAACCCGCATCTGGGCCGTGAAGAGATCGAAGCGGTGCTGCGTGACAATCTGGCGGTGGATAAGATCATCTGGTTGCCGGATGGCCTGTTCAACGACGAAACCGACGGCCATGTGGATAACTTCTGCTGCTACGTGCGCCCGGGCGAAGTATTGCTGGCGTGGACCGACGATCCGCAGGATCCGAATTACCCGCGCTGCCAGGCCGCAATGAACGTGCTGCAAAGCAGCACCGACGCCAAGGGTCGCCCATTCACGGTGCACAAGATGCCGATTCCCGGGCCGCTGTACGCCACCGAAGAAGAGTGCGCCGGTGTCGATCCGGTGGACGGTACGCAGGAGCGCAACCCGTCGGTGCGCCTGGCCGGTTCCTACGTGAACTTCCTGATCGTTAACGGCGGCATCATCGCGCCGAGCTTCGACGATCCGATGGACGCGCCTGCGCGGGAAATCCTGCAGAAGCTGTTCCCGCAGCACGAAGTGGTGATGGTGCCGGGCCGCGAATTGTTACTGGGCGGCGGCAATATTCACTGCCTTACCCAACAGCAACCAGCCCCGCACAAAGAGTGAGTTGAGACGTAACAGCCTGAGTTGATTAATAAATCACCGGGCAGCAAGTTTTTTTCGATGGTTGCGAGGAAGCCCGCGGTCCTGTTGGACCGCGGGCTTCTTTGTATCCGCCTGTCGACAAATCGGAAACCTTGGCATAGCTCTTGTATCGGATAACGCGCACTAGGGAGGGGGGGAACTTCAACAGTTCTGTCATATACCTTGGATAACTTAGCCGCTCACGAACGGGGAGAGAGCGCTGAAATGAACGCCGAAGTGAACGTAATCAGCGAGCGGAATTTGCATCCCATGGCCGTAAACGGCGAATCGCTCCAGATTGTCGCGCACTTTTTGAAGTCCAATGGAACGCGTCAGATCAGGGAACCTGATCCGCGCCGGATGATGATTGAGCGCTATCCCGCTGACCTGTTCAGCGAGGCCGAACTGGAAGCGTTATGGGCTGTAATGCAGGGATAAGAAAAAACAACAAGGATTGCTGAAGGCGCTGCCGGGATGGCGGCGCTTTTTTATGCGCGATGGAAAACCATGGCGAACATTGAACCTGTGGGAGGGGGCTTGAAGCGGTAGCCGAACAGGGCAACCCATTCGACCGATTCGCGAAACAGTCTGAGAGCCATTCCGGCGTTTTTCCCCAATGCCCGCAGGGATAATCTGCCGCCATCGATTTTCCCCGTTTGGTTGCCGGAGTTCTCTCATGATCCTTCACTACATTTACGATCCATTGTGCGGCTGGTGCTACGGCGCCAAACCGCTGGTGCAAGCGGCGCAGCAAGTGCTGCCGGTCGTTGCCCATGCGGGCGGAATGATGAGCGGCGCGAATCGCCAGCGTGTTTCGCCGCAACTGCGCGATTACGTCATGCCTCACGACCGGCGCATTGCCGAATACACCGGTCAGCCGTTTGGCGAAGCGTATTTCGAAGGTCTGCTGCGTGATCACTCGGCGGTGTTCGATTCAACGCCACCCATCGCTGCGGTAATGGCGGCAGAGTCCATCGACGGTCGCGGTTTGCAGATGCTCGGGTGTTTGCAGACCGCTCATTACGTGGAGGGGCGGCGGATTGCCGATGAGTCTGTACTGTTCGATGTCGCGGCGCAGATGGGTTACGTACAGACAACTTTCGTGACGGTGTTTAAGTCCGTTGATCCCCAGGCGCATGTCAAAGCCAGTCGCGCGTTGCTGGCCCGACTCGGCGGCCAGGGCTTTCCGACCTTGGCGCTGGAGCAGGACGGGCAATTCACCTTGATCGACATCAGCCCGTGGTTAGGTAAACCGAAGGCGTTTGCTGATTGGTTAGGGCAAGCGGTTGTGGCCGATGAGCCGGCTCAATCCCCCACGCTATGCGATCTAGATGGCTGCGCGTAATCGCGCCGGATTCACTGGTTAAGCGCTTTTCCGAGCAATGCGCTATCGCAAAATTTACGATTCTTAGACGATTTTTACCTATTTAAAGACGATTCTTGAAATTGACACATTATTGAGGGCGCGGCTACGATTCGGCCCAACGCCTGTGGCCAACCGCCATGACTCAAAATAATAAAAGGGCCCGACACGGTTTTACCGTGGGCGGGTCTTTTTGTTTCGGGGTGAAAAAAGAGTGCAATAGCGCCGTTTCAGCCGTTCGACACAGCGCGTTTCAACCCGTAATAAGGAAAACAAAATGTTGAACAAGCGAATCAGTCTGATCGCACTGGGGATGTTGAGTGCCACACAGGCCATGGCTGACGGCCAGGCCGAGTCCAAGGGTTTTGTAGAAGACAGCAGCCTCAAAGTGCTGCTGCGCAATGCCTACATCAACCGTGATTACAAAGACGGCAACGCGGACAAATCCGAGTGGGGCCAAGCGGCTATCGGTACGTTCTCGTCCGGCTTCACCCAAGGCACCATCGGTGTCGGTGTCGATGCTTTCGGTCTGTATGCCCTGAACCTGGAGCGCAGCGAAGATCGCAGCGGTGCCGGCGGTATCGACTTCTTCAAACGTGGCGACAGCGGCAAGCCTGCCAATGACCTGTCCAAGGGCGGCGCTGCGGTCAAATTCCGTCTGTCCAACACCGTGCTGACCTACGGTGACCAGATGCCGGCCCTGCCGGTGCTGAACTATGACAATTCGCGTCTGCTGCCGGAAAGCTACACCGGTACCTTGATCACTTCCAAAGAGATCAAAGGCCTGCAACTGGACGCCGGTCGTTTCACTGCCGAGTCGCGCAAAAGCGCTGAAGGCCGTGACAGCGGTGGTCTGAAGGCGATCAACGTGTTGGGCGGCAGCTATCAGTTCACCGAACAATTCAAGGCGGCGCTGTACGCTTCCGACGTCGAAGACGTGCTGAAGAAGCAATACGTGAACGCCAACTACGTGTTCCCGATCGACAAGGATCAGTCCCTGACCCTGGACTTCAACGGCTATCGCACCAAGCTGGACGACTCTTACGTCCGCGAAAGTGGCGCTACCGGTGATGACAACAAGATCTGGAGTCTGGCAGCAACGTTCGCCACCGGCCCGCACTCGTTCACCGTGGCGCATCAGCGCTCCACCGGCGACAGCAACCTGGGCTATGCCTACGGCGGCTATCAGAAAGAGCAAGGTCGTGTCGGTGACGGTGGCAACACCATTTACCTGGCCAACTCCTACTGGTCGGACTTCAACGCAGAAGATGAGCGCAGCTGGCAGTTGGGCTACGGCCTGGACTTCGGCGCATTCGGCGTACCGGGTCTGAGCTACAACTTCGCTTATGTGCGTGGCGACAACATCACCACCTCCACCAGCGAAGGCGGCACCGAGCGCGAGATCTTCAACCAGGTCAAATACGTCGTACAAAGCGGTCCGGCGAAAGACTTGAGCGTGAAATTGCGCAGCTCGATCCTGCGTGTGTCGCAGAAATCCAGCGAGTACAACGTCAGCGGCAACGAGCTGCGTGTATTCGTGGACTACCCGATCAACATCTTCTGATGAACGATCCGGTGTAAGAAACGTGAGAAAACCCCGACTGGCTCGGGGTTTTTTTTCGAGGTCTTTTCTGCGAAAACCGGAAAAAACCCGTGTTTTTGTCACGTAAAAGTTGTTTTCAAGCAGCTTCAAGTACCGTTTCAAGCAGGGCTTTAAATGCCTGAAATTCTTTCTCATGGACGCAAATTCTCCACCTAATAGATTAGGCCGCTCAACGCAGCGGAGAATTTGGTAATGATCGTTTTGAACAGAGAAGTGGGCGAATCGCTACGGCGCGACAAATATGTCAACGTCCAGGGTGGTGACTTCAATCTCTACGGTCATTTTGCCGACTTCGTCAGACTGACCAAAAGTTGGGAAAACATGGAGCCAGACAGTTATTACGGTCAGGCCGAAGCCGGCATGCGTTACCGTCGTTACAGCGACTTCGAGTACAACCCGAAAACACGTGAATTGAAGCAACTCGAGCATCGCGCGTACGTGCAGTCGAAAGAGAACAACGCCTACGTGGGCGGTGTTGTGCGGCACTTTCAGGACTTCTCTGATGAAGTGATCACTTCGCCGGTAATGCGCAGCCTGATCGACACCGATTTTGAAGTGTACAAAAGCGTGTTGCCAGAAGAATTGCACGATGAGATTTGGCAGTGCCAGATTCATCAGATCCGCATCGAGATCAAACCCGGCAAGCAACTGG
>Ga0182008_10002786_pt1 | contig 10829 bp, 9 predicted proteins | sample Sormic07211129_1_FD_120482 | JGI IMG/M metagenome (GOLD analysis project Ga0182008, IMG submission 120482) | Rhizosphere microbial communities from Sorghum bicolor, Mead, Nebraska, USA - 072115-129_1 metaG | ecosystem: Host-associated > Plants > Roots > Rhizosphere | place: USA: Nebraska...
ATGAACAAACGCTCGCAAACAGCAATGAATATGCTCATGATATGAAAACAATACACAAAGAATTAATAATTATATTCCAATGAAAAAAATTGCTTTTTGTTTTTTGCTTCTGCTTACTATTAACCGTTCAGGTGCACAATGTTTAAATGATGTAATCGCAAGTTTCAAAAGTCAGAAATATTGCACACCAATTAGCCAAAGCTCTGAAGCTGCCGCTACCCGATTATCATCTATAAATTTCGAGCATAACACCCAGGCACAACTTTTTACTATCAAAAAAACAAAAGGTTCAAGCCCCGTATATGAAGTTTTTTCTGGTCAGGAGAGTGCGGTTTATTCGGGTAAGAGTTACAATGATGCCATGTCTTCAATTCTTTCCGAATATGATACCCCTAGAAAGAATGTTTATCTTGATTTGGTGAATTTTACCGCCAAGGAGGAAAGTAATATCAAAAGTAGTTGCTCTGTGCGTTTACACAGAGCCAATAAAGAGGTGCAAATCAATACCCTTAATCGGAGTTACTTCCCTGTTGAGATGCAGGATGACTTCTTCAAGAAACTGTCCACCGTAACCGATATCCAGACGAGCGAGATTGTAACGCATACTGGTTCATCCCAAAAAACTTACTATTCTGGTAAGGTATCATACATGCAGTCCTCCAAACGTATGGTTATAGAGGTGTTCTCAGATGTTAAAAACGTTGTTAGAGATTATATTTCTAAGTTTCGTGAAAAGCTATTGGGTTTGAATGTAAAACCCAGAAGTACCTCTGATATGGTTGGTAGCATACGTAGGGCTATGATGAAGAAATATGGCACAAGTTACGACAATGTGATTGTAAACTATCGTTCACAGCTTTCTAACAATATGCTAGTTGGAATTCTTACGAAGCGTTATTATAGATATGGCTAACTATCCATCACATATCCGAAATGCTGAACTGCCGGTCAAAACAGATCAATGTATTTTGGCATTCACAATTCCTCTCTCGCAGAGGGAGTTCTTTGATCATGTAAAAAAGCCGGAAAAAGATTTTGCTAGGAATTGCTGTTCAAGTTGGTCAAAATATCGGAAAGAGGTTGTTGAAGTATTATCAGAACTTGAACCTGGATACAAAAGACTTGGTGTTCAAATTATCCATCGTCTAAAGGCAAACGATCTTAATTCCTGCTTTACTCAAAAGTGCCGATATATGATTCTTATTGCGCACTGGTACTGTAATGAAGTTGAATTCTATGATCAGATGCTTTCTTGTACAGAATTTGCCTCTGTCATACCCGAAGATTATGATGGGATAATTGATCTTTGCGTATGCACCCCAGAACCACTCGCTCAAATAATAAAGGATTCCCGACCGGATTGTACTATCAGATATTCACATACTCGTGCCTCATTATCCTTTTGGTTGCAATTCTACAATGTTTTTTTCCATACTATACATAAGGACGAGCTAAGCCCAAACGAAGCTTTTGAAAAGGTAACCAAAGAATTTTTAAACCAACTATAAAAATGAAAATAGAAGCAATTTTAACCGAGTTCTTAGAACATACGCAAAGATCAAAGAATATCGATATGGGTGGATCCGTTGCTGCCGTAAATGATGATCAGAAGAATCTATTGGTGAACAACCTGATTAGAGAAAATCAATTTAATAAATCTCTCATTGTCGTCATTACAGCGATGTTCGTAGTACTGTTCGGTGTAGCTATTTTCTTTTGCTTTTATTACCGTAATAGTCCTCAAACTATGGGTATTATATTTGGAGGTTCTTTTCTTGGTATAATGGGAATTATGAAGGCGCTTCAAGGAGTATGGGAAAAGAAATGCAAGATGGATATGTTATTGACGATTATTCCTAATATCTCCGCAGAACAAGTCGTCGTAGTTATCGAAACACTGCTAAATGAAAAACCAGCTACAGCCAGTGTTAACTAGACAATCGATGACCTTTTGAAATTGATGAACTTATCTGGACAATCTCCATCAGCAGCCGCAACTACAACTAGGAGGAGGCGTAGCCCCGCAGGATTTCATTGCCGATTCTGTCAGCTTTCCGATAGAAAGCAGGGAGCTTCCGGCAAACGTTGTAGCTTATTAAAAGACACTGCGGGCAACCGGATCAATTACAGGTAATCATTTCTTTGCCGATTTATAGGTCTTAACGGAATAAACGACCATGACTTCGAAAAAATCGCAACCGGATTGCGTAAGTGCATTCTCCAGTATACCAAGAACAAACTGATATTTTGTTACAACTAAAGTAGATACGGTTAGTTCTTCCATTTGGCTATTCCTCAGTTTTGTAGCCTCAAACAATTTATTTTAATCATTATGAATAAGCTAATTTTTATTTTAAGCATGGCCCTTTCTTCATTCGCTTATGGACAGCAACACCATGCCCGTACTTTTCTTTTCGTTCCTGGCGCATGGGACGGTGGTTGGGACTACGCAAAAGTAGACTCCATTCTAAGCGCACATGGCGACATCGTTTACCGCCCGACACTAACAGGTCTTGGCGAAAGGGTTCATCTCTCTAGCCCGGATGTCAACCTGACCACCTATATCAATGACATACTTAATGTGATCAGGTTCGAGAATCTGCATAATGTCATCCTTGTAGGCCATAGTTATGGGGGCATGGTCATTTCAGGCGTGGCGGAAAAGGCGCCTGAGCGTATCAAACAGCTAATTTACCTGGATGCAATGGTGCCTGAAAACGGAGAAAGTGCAAAAGACGTGTGTGGCGATCTCTGGCAACCAATGACAAAAGGGAATATCAAGGACGGCATGGTGCTGTATCCTTTCGGTATCACAAAACTTGTTCCGCCTATGGATGTACCACAGCCATTAAATACCTTTACCGAGCGGCTGCAGATCAGCAACCCGATGGTCAAAAAGATTCCAACGGCCTTTCTCCAGATGACAAAAGACGGTAAGGGAAGTCCGGAACATGATAAAATGGGAATATTAAAAGCCATGGCAAGAAAGTGGAAAATCTATACACTTGAAGGCGGGCACTACTCCATGCGTGAGCAGCCGGAAAACCTGGTGAAAAAGCTGGAAGAGATCGTACAGTAACAGCCATTTATAAGTAACTTAGGATATGGAAAACAGGGTGATCCACAAGATAAAAACGATCAGTGAATACCATAAGGTCATGGGACTTCCAAAACCGGAACATCCACTGATCAGCCTGATCGATTACGGGTCTATACAACTGCCCTGCAAGGCTAGTATGGGGTTCATGTTCGACTTTTATTCTATCCTTGTCGACAGAAATTTTAAGGGCAACATGAAATACGGGCAGCAACCTGGAGACTTCGAGGAAGGTGTCATGTTTTTTTTGTCACCAGGTCAAGTATTTGAAGTGGAACTTCAAGAAGCAGAAACCACCAACCGTTCAGGCTCGGTATTGCTTATCCATCCCGATTTCCTATGGAAAACTGACCTGGCAAAGAAGATCAGACAATACGAGTATTTTGGATATTCGGTCAGTGAGGCACTTTTCCTTTCCGATAAGGAAGAAAAGTCCATTCTTGCGCTCATGGAAAACATGGCGCAGGAATACCGGAACAACATAGACAAATTCAGTGGCCCCGTGATCATTGCGCAGCTGGAATTGCTTTTGACCTATGCGGACAGATTTTATCAACGACAGTTTATTACCCGTAAAAAATCCAGTCACTCGATCCTTGACCGCCTGGAAGCTTTGCTAGATGATTATTTCAAGAATGAGGTGCTATCAATGGAAGGAATGCCGACCGTCCAGTCTGTGGCCTCATCGTTGAATGTTTCGGCAGGTTACCTGAGCGGTTTACTTAGAATATTGACCGGAAAGAGCACCCAACACTACCTTCAGGACAGGTTGATTGAACATGCCAAGGCGAAATTATCCACGACGGATCAGTCTGTGAGTGAAATTGCCTATGGCTTAGGTTTTGAACACCCTCAGTCGTTCAGCAGGCTATTCAAGGCGAAGACCAGTCTATCGCCTTTGAAATTCAGGGCAAGTTTTAATTAATACTGCAGTTCGGAATGCGATCATAGGGGGAAGGAAAATTATTTGCATTGATACTGCCTGATCCGATCCTAATTTATAAGCTCTTTTCAAGAATATATATAAAGATATTTGTATATCTAGGTGTCTTTATATGGTTTATATATATATTATTATCATGTTGCGGAAAATGGAAGCCATCTCTCTGCAGAAAAAGGCGGAAACCAGATTGTCGCCGAATTTGATGAACAATTCAGGCTTACAAAGCTCAATGGACAAAACACAAATAAATGATCGAATAGATAATATGGATTAAAACAATATCCAATGAACGATGCGATCGATTTAAGTAACTTCATTATTATCGGGCGAAACTCAATGCCGCAAAATAAACATGAGGGTGCCTTTTGGACACCCTCTTTTTGAAGAGTTAAGCCGCCCATTCCTTTCAACCGGGCGCTAATTGGGTTAAAAGCTGATTTATAATTTATCATAAAACGCACCCTCTGGTAATTGGTTTTTGTAGTCAGTCTGCGTCTTTACCATCATTTGCCGCATGTAGCTGACCCAGAAAATCAAGATACAATGGAACGCTTTTTTCTATCCATTCTTCTGAAGGGTTGTAGGCCATACCATAATAGGCAAAAAGAGGCCTGTAATTGGCTTTCACATAACCAAATGTCAGTTCGAATGGACGGGTCATTTCTTCAAGAGAATATTTATAAGGCCCGCCTTTCTGTACTTCATCTTCTTTAAGGCCTAAAGAGAGCGCCAGTGCAATCTTTTTTTTCCTTAATTTGTAGCCGCTTGAATTACCATAAGCCCAGCCATAGGTCAGAACCTCGTCAAGCCATTTTTTTAATAATGCAGGGCCGTGGTACCAGTAGAATGGAAACTGAAAGACAATCCGGTCATGTTCCTCGATCAGTTTTTGTTCCGCCGCTATGTCAAATTGCTGGTCAGGATAAACTTCATGTAACTGGTGTACATGGAACTGTTCAGGAAATTTTTCTAATTCTTTGACCCATCTTTTATTGATTACTGAATTTTGAATGTCAGGATGGACGACGATAATTAATGTTTTCATATAGTGAAATTATGTGCAAAAAGTAAGAGAGCTTATTTTGAATGTGGGTTACAGTAATCATTTCCAGCCACCACCAAGCGAACGGTAAAGCTCAGCTACGGCACTTAGCTGCTGGCGTTTAATGGAGGCCAGTTCCAGTTCGCTTTGTAGTACATTACTTTGGGCGGTGATGACCTCCAGATAATTGGCCATGCCATTTTTAAATAAAAGGTTGGCATTGTCTGTGGCCTGCTTCAGAGTACTCACACGGGTCGCAACAATAACCTGGCGTGCTTTCAGCTTTTCTACTTTTACCAATGCATCGGATACCTCACCGACAGCGTTGAGCACTGACTGGCGGAATTGCAGCACCACTTTCTCACGCTCGATTTTTGATACTTCGTACTGGGTTTTTAGTTTTTTGCGGTTGAACAAGGGTTGTAAAACACTTCCCGCTACAGTGCCGAACAGTGATGCGGGAATGTTAAACCAGTTACTGGCTTTCAAAGTATTTACCCCGGCTGCGGCGGTGATGTTCAGTACCGGATACATACTGGCTTTATTAAAGCCAACGTTTGCATTGGCCACGGTAAGTGCCAACTCGGCGCTGCGTACATCAGGTCTGCGGCTGACCACCGATGATGGCAGACCTGCAGGCAGGTTTTCTGCAACGTTAAGCTGATTTAAACGGGTACTGCGTCCGATATGATCAGGCAAGGCACCGGCAAGTTCACGGAGGGCATTTTCCTGGATCGCAATATTCTGCTCAAATTCCGGTACCAGCTGAGCGGCAGCCAATTGCTGCGCTTCTGCCTGTTGCACAGCCAGAGAAGTCACCTGTCCTGCCTGCAACTGCAATTTGATAATTTGCAGGGTACTATCGTTCAGCTTGAGATTGCGCCGGGCAACATCCAGCTGTTCATCCAGCATCAAAAGGTTATAATAGCCTTGGGATACAGAGGATACAATACTGGTCTGGATCGCCTTCCTGGCTTCTGCTGTTTGCAGGTATTGTGCCAGTGCAGCTTTGCTTTGATTGCGGATCCTGCCCCAGATGTCTGCCTCCCATGACAGGGAAAGGTTAGCATTGTAATCTTCGATGTGGTTGGTGCCTAAAAATTGTCCCAGGGTCAAACCATTCAAACTATTGTCTGAAGGGCGGTTGGTATTTGTAGAGACGTTTAAACTTACCTGAGGCATATGGTTAAATTTGATTTGCTTAAACAGCAACTGCGAGGATTCCATATTTTTTAAGGCGATCTGCATATCAAAGTTATTTCTGATCGCACTATCGATCAGCTTTTGCAGGACCGGATCGGTAAAAAGGTCGTTCCACTGCAGCTCGGCAATGCTGCTGGTATCGGCAGTAGCCACTGCATTCCTGAAGGAAGCGGGCTGTGCTGGTTTTGGTGTTTCCAAATTCCTGGAAACGTTGCAGCCGCTTATAATCATGAATAAGGTTACTGCGCTTAATATCGTTTTCATTTCTTATGCTATTTTCTTTATGATAATTCCGGTTCCAATTGTTTGACGGCATGCTCGTGGCCGGCTTTGTCCGGATGCATTCTGGTCGGCTTACCGCTAACTTTCTCCTGCAGGTGCTGGAAAATGACGAATAGGACCGGGATAATGAATAGTCCTAAGAATACACCGGATACCATGCCTCCGGCAGCGCCGATGCTGATCGAATGGTTACCTTGGGCAGATGGGCCTGTGGCAATGCTCATCGGGAATAAACCGGCCACAAAAGCCAATGAAGTCATGATGATCGGACGGAGCCTCAGCTTCGCTGCCTCTATGGCCGCATCGAATAAGGACAGACCAGCCTTTCTTCGTTGCACCGCGAATTCAACGATCAGAATTGCATTCTTAGCCAGCAACCCGACCAGCATGATCAGCGCTACCTGAACATAAATGCTGTTGGAGATACCTGTCAACCCAATAGCCAAGAAGACACCGAATATTCCGGCTGGCAGAGACAAGATCACTGCTAGTGGAAGGATATAGCTTTCATACTGTGCTGCCAGCAGGAAATAAACGAATACAAGGCATAGAATAAAGACCAGGGTGGACTGCCCTCCCGATGCGATCTCTTCACGCGTCTGACCGGAAAACTCGTAAGTATAACCTTCTGGAAGCTGCTGCGCAGCTACTTCCTCCACCGCTTTGATGGCCGCACCTGAACTGAAACCAGGCTTAGGGATTGCATTGACCGAGATCGAGTTGAACATGTTATATCTTGATACAGTCTCCGAGCCATACACCCGGCTTAATTTTACCAACGAGTTCATTGGTACCATATCGCCGGCCTTGTTTTTAACGAAAACACGGTCTATAGCTGAGGGATCCGCCCGGTCAGTAATATCCGCCTGTACCATCACCCTGTAATATTTACCAAAACGGTTAAAGTCTGATGCCTGGGCGCTGCCGAAATAAGCTTGCATGGTTTCCAGGATATCTTTTACGTTGACACCCAGCTGACCTGCTTTATCGTCATTAATTTCCATTTGCAATTGCGGGTAGTCCGCTTTAAAGCTGGTAAAGGCTACGCCAATTTCAGGGCGTTTCATTAATGCTGCAATAAATTGCTGGGAAATGCCACTGAACTTATCCAGCTTACCACCTGTTTTATCCTGAAGCACGAGGTCCAAAGCTTCCACGCTGCTGAATCCGGGAACTGTCGGGAAGCTGAAAACAAATGCTCCAGCACCGGTAATTTTGCTCATTTTACCTCTTGCCTGGTCCATAATGGCATCGAGATTTCTTACCTCACCACGCTCTTTGCTGGGTTTTAACAAAATGTAGATGATCCCTTTAGATGGACTCATCGAGTTGGTGAGCACATCAAAACCGGAAATGGCGGTTACAAAGCGTACAGCCTCCATTTTCTTTAAGGAGGTTTCGGCCTGCTTCATTACTTTTTGGGTTCCGTCAAGGGTTGTACCCGATGGGGTATTCAAAGCAATGGCGATAAATCCCTGGTCTTCTGTAGGAATAAATGCGGAGGGGGTAAATTTTATCATGACCACCGTAGCCACGGTCACCAATGCCAAACCGGCCATACTGAGCCATTTATGATTGATCAGGAATTTTAAGCCGCCCACATAACGGTTGGTGATCGCATTAAAGCTGCTGTTAAAGCCGATAAAGAACTTTTCTTTAAACCCTCTTTTAACCGTTACACCTTCTTCATTTTGATGCGTACCATGGACATCTTTCAGGAACAAAGCTGCCAATGCCGGACTTAGCGTCAGAGCGTTAACAGCTGAGATGACGATGGCTATGGCCATGGTAAAAGCAAACTGTCGGTAGAACAATCCGGTAGAACCTTCCATGGAACCCACTGGCACGAACACTGCCGCCATGACTAGCGTGATGGAAATGATCGCCCCGGAAATCTCATGCATAGCCTCATGGGTAGCCTCCTTCGGCCCCAGTCCTTTATGCTCCATCTTAGCATGGACCGCCTCGACGACCACGATCGCATCATCCACCACAATCCCTATGGCAAGGATCAGGGCAAACAGGGTTAGCAAATTAATAGAGAACCCAAATATATGCATGAAAAAGAAGGTGCCTAATATGGCCACCGGAACGGCAATAGCAGGGATGAGCGTCGAGCGGAAATCCTGCAGGAAAAGGAATACCACAACGAATACTAAAATAAATGCTTCGATCAGCGTATCCTTTACCTGGGCAATGGATTCATCCAAAGCAATTTTAGTGCTAAAAAAGATCTGGTGTTTGATTCCCGCCGGAAAACTTTTAGAGGCCTTTTCCATCGCTTTTCTTACGGCAATCTGTGTTTCATTGGCGTTTGCGCCTGATAACTGAAGGATACCCAGAACGACACCTTTTTTGCCGCTTAAACGGGTAATGCTGTTGTAAGAAAAAGTGCCCAGTTCTACCCTGGCTACATCTTTTAAGCGCAATACTGAACCGTCAGCGTTGGATCTGATCGCGATATTTTCATATTCTTCCGGCTTGGTTAATTTGCCTTTGTATTTGATTACATATTCAAATACTTCTTTACTGTGCTGGCCAAATTTTCCCGGCGCGGCTTCCAGGCTTTTATCCTGGATGGCCTGAGTTACCTCGTTAGGGGTTACCTGGTGGGCCGACATTTGGGACGGGTTTAACCAAACCCGCATAGAATAGTCTTTGGATCCGCCATATATGCTTGCCAAACCTACGCCCGGAATACGTTTTAGTTCAGGAAGAATGTTGATTTCTGCATAGTTTCCTACAAAGGTCTGGTCATACCTGGATTCATCCTCGGTATACAAACCAATACCCATCATAAAAGTAACATGTTGTTTGGAGGTGGTAATCCCCTGCTGAACCACTTCGGCAGGCAAATGACTCAAGGCCTGTGAAACGCGGTTCTGAACATTGATTGCTGCCTGGTCGGGGTCTGTACCGAGTTTAAAATAAACAGCGATGGAGATGGAACCGTCATTACTGGCCGTTGAATTCATGTAGGTCATATCTTCAACGCCGTTGATTGATTCTTCCAGCGATGGTGCTACTGAACGCAAAACTGTTTCGGCATTTGCTCCCGGATACAGTGCACTGACCACTACAGATGGCGGAGCAATATCAGGAAACTGCTGAATGGGCAGCTTAATCAGGCTGATTACACCCAGTATCACCAGTATAATGGAGATAACGGTGGCCAGTACAGGTCTTTGTATAAATATTTTGAACATGGTCGTGGATCTTATTTATTATGAATTAACTGAGCAGCCATTGCTGTTGCTTTTTGAGGCTGGATCTCTTGTCCTTCCTGCAAGCGGTCAAGGCCGCTCAGCACGATCTGGTCACCGGGTTTTAAACCCTCTTTAATCAGGTAATTTGTTCCGGTTTTCCCAATCACCGAAATTGGCGTTTTGGCTACTTTATTGCCTTTGCCCAAGGCAAATACAAAGACCTTGTCCTGCATCTCCAAGGTTGCTGACTGTGGAACTAAAATCGCCTTATCATGGGTTAGACCTAATCGAAGTTTACCGGTATTTCCTGAACGCAGATTCCCGCTGGCATTGGGGAAAGTAGCCCTTAAAGTTATTGCGCCAGTACCTTTATCAAACTGACCACTGATCATATCGATCTTTCCTTTAAGGGGATAAACAGAATTATCAGCTAGCAGTAACTCAACCGGCGGCAGTTGTTTAATCCGCTCTCCCGGGGTTTTTCCCGGATAGTTTTTGTTGAAACTGTTGAAATCATTTTCCGCTAGCGCGAAATAAACATGCACCTGGTCGATGTCCGACAACTGGGTTAATGGGGTTGGATCAGCAGGTGAAACCAAGCTTCCCTGTTTTTTAGGGATCAGGCCGATGTAGCCGCTCACTGTGGCCTTGACATTGGTATAGCCTAAATTAATCTGGGCTGAGGCAACGCTGGCTTTGGCTTGCCGGGCATTTGCCTGTGCAATCTGGTAAGCTGTCTTCGCGGTGCGCAGCTGGAATTCGGAAACAACTTTGTTTTCAACCAGCGGAGTTAATTTATCAATTTCCAATTGCGCATTTAAAATAGCAGCTTCTGCGGCCTGCAGAGTTGCTTTGGCGTTGTTTAAAGCTTCTTTGTAGGGCTGGGCATTGATTAGAAATAGCGTTTGCCCGGCCGCTACATGTGCGCCTTCATTGACCAGTACGCTTTGTATATACCCACTCACCTGCGGACGAACATCGATGTCCACTGTTCCCTGGATGGCGGCAGGATATTCAGTGAAAGTGGTTTGTGAACTTTCATTAACCATACTAACC
>Ga0182008_10002788_pt1 | contig 10824 bp, 11 predicted proteins | sample Sormic07211129_1_FD_120482 | JGI IMG/M metagenome (GOLD analysis project Ga0182008, IMG submission 120482) | Rhizosphere microbial communities from Sorghum bicolor, Mead, Nebraska, USA - 072115-129_1 metaG | ecosystem: Host-associated > Plants > Roots > Rhizosphere | place: USA: Nebraska...
GTAGCCGCGCAGCACCATGACGAAGCCGAGTGCGATCGCAGCGAAGCCGAGCAGCCACGCCGGCCCCTGCACCCAGAGATGGAACCGCCTCGTCGGCGCGCCGACCTGCACCTTCAGGTTCGCATCCTGCTGAATCGCCGCTGGATCGAGCTCTGCTCGATTCGTCCGGGCCGCAACCGGAGCGCTCGTGTCGTTCATCTGCGCCTCCGTGTCCCGTGGGTCGTGGCGGCGAGCTTACTGCGATCGTTCGAGTAGTGCCACCGACTCGACGTGCGGCGTGTGCGGGAACATGTCGACCGGCCGGACGCGCAGCAGCTCGTAACCGAACTCCTCGCGCAGCACCTTCACGTCGGAGGCGAGCGTCGTCGGGTTGCACGAGACGTAGACGATCCGCGGCGCGCCGATGCCGCCGAGCCGCTTCAGCGCCTTGCCGGCGAGGCCGGCGCGCGGCGGGTCGACGACGACGACGTCGGGCGGGCCGGAGCGGTCGAGCAGCTCTTCGACGGCCTCGCCGACGTTGCCCGCGTAGAACGCCGCGTTCGTGATCGTGTTCAACTCCGCGTTCTCGAGCGCGCACGCGACCGACTCCTCCGACACCTCGATTCCCCACACCGTCAAGGCGTCGCGCGCGAGCGACAGGCCGATCGTGCCGATCCCGCAGTAGAGATCCCAGACCGTCTCGCCGCCGCTCAGCTGCGCCGCTTCGCGCGCGAGCGCGTAGAGCTTCTCGGCCATCCACGTGTTGGTCTGCAGGAAGGCGTTCGGCCGGACGCGGAAGCGCAGACCGCAAAGCTCTTCCTCGATCCACTCCTCACCCCACAGGAGCTCCGTCGGCAGGTTTGTCACCTCGGCGGGCCGGTCGTTCACCGACCAGTGCACCGACGCGACGCCCGGGATGCCGCGACAGACCTCGACGAAGTAGCCGCGCTCGAACTTCTCGCCGGGCGCAGTCACGAGCTGGACCAGGAGCTGCCCGGTGTTGCGGCCCTCGCGCACGACGAGGTGGCGGAGATAGCCCGTCCCCTCCGCCTGCGAGTACGCCTCGAGCCCCTCCTCGCGCGCCCAGTCACGCACCGCATCGCGGATGTCGTTGCCGGCGTCGGTCGTCAGCCAGCACTTCCGGATGTCGAGCACCTCGTCCCAGCGACCGGCCTTGTGGAAGCCGAGCGCCGTCCCGGACGGCGTCGCCGTGAACGAGTACTCGAGCTTGTTGCGGTAATGGAAGATGTCCGGCTCGCACGGAACGATCTCCTCGAGCGGCGGCTCGGCGATGCCGCCGAGACGCTGCAGCGCATCGCGCACCCACGCCTGCTTCTGCGCGAGCTGCGAGTCGTAGGCGAGGTCCTGGAAGCGACAGCCGCCGCACGCCGGGTAGTGCGCACACGGCGCGTCGACGCGCTGCGGCCCGGGCTCGACCACGTCGACGGCGAGCGCCTCGGCATGCGAGCGCTTCACCTTCGTGACACGCGCGCGGACGCGGTCGCCCGGCAGGCCTCGGCGTACGAAGACGACGAAGCCGTTCGTGCGCGCGACCCCGTTGCCGCCGTAGGCGAGCGACTCGACGTCGAGCTCGAGCAGCTCGTCCTTGCGCACCGGCGCGGCCATCGCCGCAGGGTAACTACGCCGGCTTGTGGCGCTTCGTGTGGTGCTTCGGATAGGGCCGCAGGATGAGGGGCGGCCGCGGCGGCTGGTTGAAGTCGAAGTCCCGCACGAGGTTCCCGAGGATCCGCGCGTTCTCACGCACGTCCGGCCGCGGGTCCGGCCGCCCGTCCGTCTTCGGGTCGAGGCGCGCGCGGTGGAGGAAGTCGTCCTCGATGAACTTCAGGTACGCGTCGAAGCTCAAGACCTGGTGGTCGATGAAGCCGCGCCTCGCGTACGGGCTGATGACGATGCCCGGGACGCGCAGGCCGTAGCCGTAGGCGTCGACGCGCGGCGGCTTGACGTGGTCGTAGAAGCCGCCCCAGTCGTCCCACGCGAGGAAGATCGCCGTCGAGTTCCAGTCCTTGCTGCGCATCACTGCGTTGACGACGCTCGTCACGTACGCCTGGCCTCGTGAGACGAGCCCGGGCGGATGCTCGCTCACGGCCTGCGCCGGCGTCAGCCACGACACCGACGGCAGGTCGCCGTCCTTCGCCGCGATCAGGAAGTCGTTGAAGGGCTCGACGTTCTCGCCCTGGCGGTCCTGGCGCACGGTGTCGAACCACGGGAGCGGATTCCAGATACCGGGCGTCCGCGCGTCCTGCCCGACTGCCTTACAGAGCATCGCGTCGTCGCCGCAGTCGGGCTGCTGCCCCTTGAACACGTAGTACGCCCACGTGACGTGATCCTTGTGCAGGAGGTACGTCAGGTCCGTCCACGCGTAGTCGGGGGCGGCGCCGGTCGTGTTCTGCGCCTCACCCGGCGGCGAGCCCGGATCCTGGACCGCGCTCTTGCAGCTCGACGGGTCGCCGCGCCGCGCGCACTTCGCCGACCAGCCCGAGACGAGGTAGAGGTGCGACGGCAGGCTCCACGACGTATCCGGCTGGAACATGTGGTCCTGGAGGACGAAGTGGCGCGCGTACGTCCAGTAGTTCGGGATGTCCGCGCCGGTCTTGTAGCCCATGACGTCGGGCTTCTTCGGCGTCAGCGAGCACTGCGGCGAGTCGATGTGGACCTTGCAGAAGTGCGTGCGCCCCGCTTCGGCCTGCTGGATGAAGCCGTCCATCGAGCCGCCGTCGATGTCCCGCATCGCGTCGACGTGGTCGTGAGGGCCGCCGGAGTTCCGGTCCTGCGCATCGTGGAACGGACGCCGGCAGTGCCCGCTCGCGGGATCCGGGACGCAGACGCCCTTCGGGATGCCGTCGGCGCCGGGGAAGGTGCCGAAGTAGGAGTCGAACGAGCGGTTCTCCTGCATGATCACGACGATGTGCCGGATCTTGTGGATGCCGGCATAGCGATGCGGAGACGCGCCGGCCGGCGCGACCCAGAGCAGCGCAAGGAGCGCCGCAGCGACCGTGACCCGGATCACGGGCGCGAATATCGCACCGAAAAGTGAGAAGCAGTTAGGAAAGCGAGGTGACGAACACCGTGCGCGTCCGGGGCCCGTCGTACTCGCAGAAGTAGATCCCCTGATACCTGCCGAGCGCGAGCTGTCCGTCCCGGAGCGGAATGAGCACCTGCGAGCCGGTGAGCGTCGCGCGGACGTGCGACGGCGCATTCGGGCCGTCCGGGTCCTCGGTGTGCTTCCAGTGCCAGTCCTCGTGGACGACCTTCTGCAGCGCGCTCTCGATGTCCTCGCCGACGAGCGGGTCGGCGCCCTCGTTGATCGTGACGCCCGCGGTCGTGTGCGGGACGTAGACGAGCGCAGCGCGGGCGCCGTTGGCGTCCCCGACCGCCGCCTGCACCTGCTTCGTGATGTCGACGAGCTGCGTCTTGCGGTCGGTCTCGAGAGTGATCTCCTGCACGGCGTTATCCTAGGCGGCGCCGTGGCGAACCCGCTGGCGCAACGGGAGCTCGACGCGCTGCGCGAGGACGCGGACCGGTTCATCGCGGAGCTCGACGAGGAGGCCTACCTCCATTTCTCAGGCCAGAAGGAGTCGTACGACCTCGGTGACATCTACGAGCGCCACGAGGCGCTGACGAGCCTCGACACCGCGCTCGCGCTCGGTGCGACCGTCAACGGCGGCCGGAACGTCCGCGAGCTCTGGAAGTTCGCGTCCGAGGGCTACCTCGGCAACTTCGTCAGCGAGGAAGAGGAGCGGACGGCAGAGGCGGAGACGATGCTCGTCACCGTCGACGGCGAGCAGATCGCCTACCGCGACCTGCGACCGCGCACGATGAACGAGGACGACCGCGCGGCGCGTGAACGGCTCGAGCGCGCTCGCAACGAGGCGACCGAGGAGCACATGAACGGGCTCTACCTGCGCAAGCACGAGGTCGTCCATCGCGAGACGGAGCGGCTCGGCGCGTCGAACTACACCGAGCTCTACCGGCGGTTCGGATTCGAGCTCGACGATCTCGCCGAGCAGTGCCGCGCCTTTCTCGTCTCGACGGAGCAGCTGTGGGAACGCGCGGGCGATCGCTTCTTCCGCAGCCGTGTCGGCCTCGGCCTCGGTGAGATCGAGCGCTGGGACGTGGCGCGCGTGTTCCGCGGCGTCGTCTGGGACAAGGGCTTCCCGGCGGACCGGATGGTGCCGGCGCTCGAGGCGACGCTCGGCGATCTCGGCGTCGACCTGCGCGGGCAGCGCAACGTCGAGCTCGACCTCGAGGACCGGCCGAACAAGACGCCGCGCGCGTTCTGCGTCGGGATCCAGATCCCCGAGCGCGTCATCCTCGTGATCAAGCCGCAGGGCGGCCCCGACGACTGGCGCTCGCTCTTCCACGAGGCGGGCCACACCGAGCACTTCGCACACACGTCGCCGGCGCTCACGGTCGAGGAGCGCCGGCTCGGCGACAACGCGGTCACCGAGGGCTGGGCGATGCTGATGGAGCACGTCACGATCGACCCGAGCTGGCTGACGCGTATGCTCGACTTCCCGCGGCCCGCAGAGTACGCGGCGGAGGGAGCGACCTCGCTGCTCTGGATCGTGCGGCGCTACTGCGCGAAGCTCATCTACGAGATCGAGTTCCACCAGACCGCCGACGTGACGTCGATGCGCAACCGCTACGTCGAGCTGCTGCACGACGCGCTCAAGGTCGCACCGAGCGACACCGACTACCTCGCCGACATCGACGACGGGTTCTACTCGTCGCAATACCTGCGCGCCTGGGCGTTCGAAGCACAGCTGCGCGCATACCTGCGCGAGAGGTTCGGAACGGCGTGGTTCGCGCGTCGCGACGCGGGGTCGCTGCTGCGCGAGCTGTGGTCGGAGGGGCAGAAGCCGAACGCCGACGAGATCCTCGAAGAGGTCACGGGCCGGCGGATCGAGCTCGACGCCGTCGCCGAGCGGATCAAGGACGACTTGCGCCTGCTTTGAAGCAGACGCAAGTCGTCGCGAAGCGTTACTTGCGCTCCGCGCTGCCCTCGATCGTCTTCTGCTCGGTGCCGTTGACGCCGATCTGGATCTTGCGCGGCTTCGGCTGCTCGGGCTTCGCCACGTGCAGCTCGAGCACCCCGTTCGCGTATTGCGCCTTGATCTGCTCCTCGGTCACGCCCTGCGGCAGCGCGATCGTGCGCGCGAAGGTGCCGAAGCGGCGCTCGAACCGGAAGTAGCGGCCGTCCTCGACCTTCTCCTCCCGCTCCCGCTCGGCGGTCACGGTGAGCGTGGTGTCGTCGAGCTCGACGGAGATCTTGTCCTCGGGAATGCCCGGCAGGTCGAACGCGTAGACGACCTCGTCGTCCGTCTCCCAGACGTCCGCCGTCGGGACCCAGCTCTGGCTGGCACGGCCGTTGCCCTCGACCGGGCCGTTCATGAAGCGGCTCATCTCGTTGTGGAGCGATGCGAGCTCGCTGAACGGCGCCCACCGAACCATCGTTGCCATGTCGTGCTTCCTCCTGTGATACCGACAACTTGACTACGCCATCAGAATAAAACCTTAGCGTCATACTGTCAAGTCACGGTGAGACGTAGACTCGCGCCGTGATTCCGCTCCGGGACAACGTCCCGACGCGCCGCTTCCCGGTCGTCACGGTTGGGCTCGTCGTCGCCTGCTTCCTCGTCTGGTTCTGGGAGCTCGGCGGGAGCGGTGTCACCGCGCACGTCGTCCGCGACGGCTACTACCCGTGCACGATCGAGGGGCCCTGCCACGTCCCCTTCCACCCGCTGCCCTGGTACGAGGGGACGTTCACCGCGATGTTCATGCACGCGAGCTGGGAGCACATCCTCGGGAACATGCTCTTCCTCTGGATCTTCGGGAACAACGTGGAGGAGGCGCTCGGCCGCGTCCGCTTCCTCGTCTGGTACGTCGCAGCGGGCGCGGCGGCGATGGCCGCCCAGACCGCGGTCACGCTCATCGCGGGCAGCGCGAACGACGCGAGCATCCCGAACGTCGGCGCCTCCGGCGCGATCGCGGGCGTCCTCGGCGCGTACTTCGTCCTCCTGCCGCGGGCGCGCGTCCTGACGCTGATCATCCTCGGAATCGTCTTCATCCGCGAGATTCCCGCGATCTGGTTCCTCGGCGTCTGGATCGGCCTGCAGATCTGGACGGGCGGGCTCTCGCTCCTTCATCCGCAGGGCGCCGACGGCGTCGCCTTCTTCGCCCACATCGGCGGTTTCGCGTTCGGGCTCGCGACCGTCCTCCTCGTCGCGAAGCGTCGGCCCCGGGCGCCGACCTCGCGTTTCCCGGTCTATTGACGTTCGACGAGGTGGTCGCGCGGGCGCTCCGCTCCCTGCCGCCGGACTTGGAGGCGGCCGTGCGCAACATCGAGATCGCGGTGGAGGAGGAGCACCCGGACGACCCCGACCTCTTCGGCCTCTATGAGGGCGTGCCGCTGCCCGACCGCGGCGACTGGGCCGGGACGATGCCCGACCGGATCCGGATCTTCCGCCGGCCGCTCGTCGAGTCGTTCTCCGACCCCGCCGAGCTCGAGGACGAGATCCGGATCACGGTGCTCCACGAGCTCGGCCACTACTTCGGGCTCGACGAGGATGAACTGGACAACCTCGGCTATTCCTGAGGAATGGACGATCACCCGTGCGCGTTTGAACGGTCATGAGAACCCTCGAGGGCATCCACCAGGAGATCGAAGAGCTGAGCGAAGAGCGCTCCGAGCTCTGGCATCAGCTCTCCGCGGAATACGACCCGGCCGTCCGGGACGACATCCGCCGGCTGGACGAGAAGCTCGACGCGCTCTGGGACGAGCACCGCGCCCTGCGTGCCCGGCTGCGCTTCGGCGACCGCGAGCACATCGTCGCCCGCGCCCGCGTCGAAGAGCGGCTCGAGCGCGCCGCCTAGCCCAACGTCTGTGCATCAAGGCGCCTGCCGATCCCTCGCAGGGGGGATCGACAGGCGCCCCCTCCGAATCGATGCTTGACGGAGACACTGCGGCGTGTTGTTTCCAGAGAGGGACGCCCGCATGTCGATCACAGTTGATTCCTTCGCAGAGCGGGAGCTGGAGCTCACCATGCGTGAGGCCGAGCTGAACCGGCGTCTGGCCGAGCTCGAGCGCCGTGAGGCCGAGGGCGGGTTCAGCCCGCTCGAGCAGGAGGTCGCACACCGGCTGCTCGAGGTCGAGCGGCGCGAGCGGGACGTCGAGCGGTCACAGGACGCGCTCGACTCGCAGCGCGCCCGGCTCGGGGCAGTGCGGCAGGAGTACGAAGCTCGTCGCGACGCCCTGGCGTCGCGGGGTCGCGAGCTGGACACAGAGCGTGAGCGTCTCCGCAACGACCGCGCGCAGCTCGTCGCCGACACGATCGAGGTCGAGCAGCGTGAGCGGGCGGTGGCGTCCGCCGAAGCGGCCCTGGTAGAGCCTTCGGCGCCGTCCGCTCCGAAAGATCCGACGGACGAGGGCGGCGACTGGTGGGCGAAGCAGCTCAACGGCTCGGCCGCGTCTGTGTCGACGCCGCCGGCGTCGGCCCGCAAGGCGTCCTAAGCCGCTTCGGCGAGAAGCGCGGCCGTTGCCGTCGCGCCGAGCAGGAACATCGCCCACGAGCAGACCCACCAGTAGGTCGGCGTCACAACCGGGTACACGAGCACGTTCGCGAGCGTCGCGCCGAGCATCGGCAGCGCGAGCAGGAGCTGTCGCCTTCGCGTCGCCGCGAGGAGCGCGCCTGCGACGCACCAGGCGGCCAGGATCGTGACGAGGTACTGCGGGCTGAACGTCCGCGTCGTGAGCAGGAAGGCGACGGGTGCGAGGGCCGCCACCGCGACGGCAGCGTCGCGCGTCCTGCTGCGCAGCACGAGCGCGAGCACGGCGAGCACGGCGAGGAGCTGGAGCGCCCCGGCGGCCGTCGTCGCCCATGAAGGCGCGATCACCGGCCCGTAGAACGCGCTGTTCGGCGGGATCTCGGCTCGGCCGACGAGCCGGAGCACGAGATACGCGAACGACTCGCCGGTGATCCCGCGCGACGCCTGCACGTGGTACGAGTGCAGGACGAGCCCGGGCGACGTCGCGAGGAACGGGATGTTGACGACGAGGAACACGCCGACGGCAGCCGCAAGGTGACGCACTGCGTCGCGGGCCCGCCGCCGCGAGAGGAGCCAGAGCGCGACGCCGAGCGCGGCGAGGCCGGGTGTCCACTTGAGCGCCGCGCCGAGGCCGAGAACGACGCCCGCCGATGTCCAGCGGTTCCGGTACGCGAGGACGAGACCGACGACGAGCGCAGCCGTCGGGGCAGCGTCGTACTTGAACTCCCAGTAGAAGGCGTCGAGCGGCCAGACGGCGAGGAGCGCGGCGAACCACGCGCTGCGGCGCGGGCTGAGCACGAAGACGGCGGCGACGGCGGCCAGCTCGAACGGGATCATCGTGAACGCGTTCGCGACGCGGACGCCGCTGCCGCCGCCGGAGACGAGCGCCTCGAACGCAAACAGGAGCACGGCGCCCGGCGGGTACTCGGTGTCCGGATAGTGACCGTGCAGGAGCGCCTCGCCCTCCCGCGGGTAGACCCGGGCGGAGTCGAAGTCGGACTGCACGCCGAGGGCGAGGTGAACGACGACGAAGCCGACCTCGAGCGCGAGGGCCAGGGCGAGGAGCGGCGCGAGGCGGAGCCGTTGCTGGAGGCGCCAGGCAACGAGGAGCGCGCCGCCGGCGGCGAGCGCCTGGAGCAGCGGCCAGGTCTCCGAGGTGCCGAGGGTGCCCGATCCGCGCGCGACCTCGAGCGCCACGGCGGCGGCGACCGCCGCGAGCAGGACGACGTGCGGATCCTTGGACGCCGGTCTCATCGCGACGGCTCTACACTTTGAACCTCCGACGGGGCGTTAGCTCAGCTGGGAGAGCGCCGGCTTTGCAAGCCGGAGGTCACCGGTTCGATCCCGGTACGCTCCACTGAAAACCCGCTGCTGAGGCGGGTTTTCTCGTTCAGGAGCGTCGCGCGGCGCGCCACTTCCCGCCCCACCGCTGCGCTCGCGCTCAGTGCGTCCAGAGGACGGCGTGGGTCTCGCCAGCCGCGGTGTCGCTCGTGCCGACGACCTGACCGCCCGCGTTGACGGCCGTGGCCTCGCTTCGGCTGCTGAGCGTGCCGAGGTCGGTCATGACGCCGTCCTGCCAGTCGAACGCGTGAAACGCGCCGTCGGCGGTGGCACTGCCGCCGACCACGACATCGTCGTTGTTCAGGCCGGTTGCGGAGCTGCCGACACCGCCGAGCGTGCCGAGGTCGGTCATCGTCCCGTCACGCCAGAGGAACGCATGCGCGAAGATCGAGGGCGACGTCGCCAGGCCCGCGATGTGGCCCTGCGCGTTGATTCCGGCCGGGAGGCTCGTTCCGTATCCGTCGGAACGCAGCGTCCCGAGATCGACCATCGGCGTGCCCGGCTGTGCGAAGAACGCGTGGTCGAAGCCCGACGAAACGTCGCTGTCGCCGGTCACCTGCCCCCGTTCGTTCATCGCCTTCGCGTGGCTGACGCCGGGCACGTAGCCGAGGTCTCCGAGATCGGTCACAGTGCCTCTGTCCCAGACGAAGGCGTGCGCGCCTCCACTCCCGTTCGGCCCGCTGAGCGCGATCTGCCCTCTGTTGTTCACGGCGGCCGGGATCGCGAAGAAGCCGAGATCTTTCATCACGCCGTTCTTCCAGAGGAATGCGTGCTGCGCGCCGGACGCCGTGTCGGACAGACCGACCACCTCGCCCGAAGCATTGATCCCCCACGGCTCGCTCGACGCACCACCGAGCGTTCCGATGTCGACCATGACGCCGCGCGTCCACAAGAACGCGTGGACGTCGCCCGTCGCGGTGAAGCTGAACCCGGCGACTTGCCCGCGGTCGTTCAGGAGATACGCCGCGGTGTAGTTGCCGCCGAGCGTGCCGAGGTCGGTCATCGTGCCGTTGCGCCAGAAGAAGGTCCGCGTCGCGTCGTCCGAGTTGCCGCTCAAGCCGATGACGTCACCGGCGGCGTTGATCGCGGTCGGCTCGCTGAACGTGCCGCCGAGCGTCCCGAGGTCGACGATCGTCCAGGTCGTGCCCGCATGCGAGGTTGCAGAGAACGCCGCGACCGCGACGGCGATCGCGATTGCGACCGATGCCCCGACGGGGACTCGACGGTTCATGACGCCTCCGCGGCGAGTCTCCGCCTTTGCACGGCCTCTGTCAACGCGAAGGGTGGCAAGCCGGCCGAGCGTGCGGGGGCTGATACCGCCGAACGACAAGCGCAAGCGGACGGATGCGCACGCCACCGACACGCGGACACTCGTGTTCTACGACTTGCGGCGTCTGTTTCCCTAGCGCTCTCATCGCAGGGGGTGCGGATCCTGTCTTCGTTTCGCGGCAGTGCTCCGCAGGGTTTCCGCCTTCCCAGCTGAGCTGACGACTATCTCTGGTCAGCGAACGCCCAGCGATCCCGCCCTACCAGGTATTGCTAGGAAACGAATGCCTTGCGAACAGCGGCAGCTGTCCATGTGTTCGTGCCGTGAATCGTCGGAACGTTCTGCGCGTTCAGCGTCTCGGCAATCTCTTCCAACGACAGCCGCTTCCCGAGCATCGCGTTGATCCTCATCCGCCATTCGTAGTCGCGTTGGTTGCAGCGCAGATGCGCGAGCCTGACGTTGTCGGGGGTGAGCTGACCGCCGTGCGACCGGAGCCTCGGATAGTGGTCAGGCGTCGGCGACCAGTCCGAACGCGACGACTTCGGATCGAAGTACCGGCGACCCCGGAAGCAGTAGCACTGAGGCATCTCGCAGCGCAGGTCGATGATCTGGCCGTCCCGGGCGAGTTGCAAGAGGACACCGCGAACTCCGAGGGCCCGAAGCATCTCGAC
>Ga0182008_10002790_pt1 | contig 10820 bp, 8 predicted proteins | sample Sormic07211129_1_FD_120482 | JGI IMG/M metagenome (GOLD analysis project Ga0182008, IMG submission 120482) | Rhizosphere microbial communities from Sorghum bicolor, Mead, Nebraska, USA - 072115-129_1 metaG | ecosystem: Host-associated > Plants > Roots > Rhizosphere | place: USA: Nebraska...
CGGTTGAACGCCGCATAGAACCGTTGCTGGCATGCATGGTATGGCTCCTGCGGCGTGAGCTGCCGGAGGTACCGCATGAAGCTGGTGATATTCGGTCTCACAATCAGCTCTTCGTGGGGAAACGGTCATGCCACGCTCTGGCGCGCACTGCTCCGCGCGTTTGCGAGACGTGGTCACGATGTCGTGTTCTTCGAGCGCGACGTGCCGTACTACGCCGCACACCGTGATCTCTCGGAGCTCGAGCACGGACAGCTGAGACTCTATTCCAATTGGGACGATGTTCGCGACGATGCGCGACGCGAGCTCGACTCGTCCGACGCGGGGATGGTGACGTCGTATTGCCCAGACGGCGCACTCGCCAGCGAGCTCGTGCTCGAATCGGGCTCGGCGCGGCGCGTCTTCTATGATCTCGATACGCCGGTGACGCTGTCGCAGCTGTCCGCAGGGGAGCGTGTGCCGTACCTCCCTCCCCAGGGACTCGGCGACTTCGATCTGGTGCTCAGTTACACGGGTGGCGAGGCGCTCAGCGAGCTCCGCTCACGGCTGGGCGCACGACACACGGCGCCCCTGTACGGAAGCGTGGATCCGGACGAGCACCGTCCGGTACCGCCCGTTGCCGCCTACCGCGCGGATCTCTCCTACCTCGGCACGTACGCCGAAGACAGGCAGCACGCGCTCGACGAGCTCTTTCTCGAGCCGGCGCGCCGTCTTCCTACGCGCCGCTTCCTGATCGGTGGCGCGCAGTATCCGTCGACGTTTCCGTGGAGCGAGAACATTCACTTCAAGAGGCACCTTCCTCCCGCCGAGCATCCCGCATTCTTCTCTTCGTCACGCATGACCCTGAACGTGACGCGGCAGGCGATGGCGAACATGGGCTGGTGTCCGTCGGGGCGCCTGTTCGAGGCGGCGGCATGCGGAGTGCCGATCCTCAGCGACTGCTGGATTGGGCTGGAGCAGTTTTACACACCAGGCTCCGAGATTCTCGTTGCAGACAGCAGCGATGACGCGATCGCTGCGATAGCTCTCGACGATTCGACCCTGCGCGCGATCGCATCCGCCGCGCGCGAGCGCACGCTCGCGGAGCATACCGCAGCGAAGCGCGCTGCCGAGTTCGAGACGATGCTCGCGAGCTACGCGGCCGAAGCGGTGGAGCGCTGAGATGTGGGGCATCGTTCCCGCCGCGGGTGCGGGCAGTCGCATCCAGCCGCTCGCCTTCTCGAAGGAGCTCCTCCCTGTCGGGAGCAGACTGGAGGCCGGAGTCGAGCGGCCCCGCGCCGTGAGTGAGTACGTGGTCGAGCGCATGCTCAACGCGGGCGCGGACAAGATCTGTTTCGTGGTCTCGCCCGGCAAGACAGACATACTCGAGTACTACGGGGGAAGCATCGGGAACGCGCGCGTCGCGTACACTGTGCAATCGCGCCCCGCAGGGCTGTGCGACGCGATCTTCTGCGCGCTCCCACTGATCGCCGCTACCGAGAGTGTGATCATCGGACTGCCCGACACCATCTGGTATCCCGCAGACGCGTTACGCACTCTCCCGGACGACTCGCTGTCGTTTCTTCTGTTCCCCGTCGAGCGTCCCGAGCTCTTCGACGCCGTGAGTACCGATGCGAGAGGCCGCGTGCTCGCGATACACGTGAAGGAGCGCAATCCGGGATCATCGTGGGTGTGGGGCGCCTTCAAGATGCCGGGCGCGGTGCTCGCCGAGCTTCACGCGCTCTGGCGCGAACGGGAGGAACGAGACGAATACTTCGGCACGCTGGTGAACGCGTATCTGGCTCGTGGTGGCGCAGCGGTGGGCGTTCGCGCCGGAACGTCGTACGTCGACGTCGGGACACTCCACGGCTATCGGCAAGCGATCGATCTGCTCAAGGAAGGTGTAACCGGTGATGACGATAACGGCTTTCCGCCCGAAATCGCGCGGCTGTCACAGATGCGCGAGCGCGGCGTGATCGCCCCACGTGCGGATCGCTAGAAGCCACTCATCTACAATCGCTCACAGAATCGGCCACAGATCTCGGGTCACGTCGAGCGAGAAGGTCCACCGCCCGTGGCGAAGCCCGCGCGCCACGTCCACGCGCAGCATGTCAAAAAAGAGAAGCGCTCCCACTCCGACTGCGGGATACCATCCACCGTGGCTCCCAGTGAACGATGCCTCGTTACCCGAGTACAGCACCGTGGCGAACGGTGCCAGCGTCGCGCGCGCGGGAGCCCTACCGTACGGACCAAACGAGAGACCGAAAAATGGGACGCTGCTGCGCCATTCGACGCGCGCGCTCGCGCCGACGCGGCCTGCGAACTGATGGTAGGCGTATCCCGGCCCGGACACCGGCCCGCCGAGATACACGAGCTCCTGCGCCGGCACGTTGGCCGGCGCGGCGATTCCGGCAACGGTGCCTTCGAGAACGAGACGCCTGTTGCCGAGCGACCGCTCGGCGTGCGTGCGTAGCATCGCCCGGGCGAATGAGCCATCGCCACTCTCGTCACCGAGCGCCTGCATGGCACCGCCGCGAATCTGCCCCGCGAATCGAGTCTCGAATCCGCCCAGACGTACCGGCGCTGCACGAGCAAACTCCAACGCGAGTCGCTCCTCGTGCAACGCGTGCGCAGGAACGGTTCGCTCGTAGCTTCCCCAAGCCGGACTGGCGTGCACGCGCAGCGACTCCTGACGCTCCCACGTTCCTTCCAGTCGCCAGCGGATGCCGGCGTGCTCTCCGAGCTCCGCCGCGAGCCCCACTGCCCGAACCTCGTACGGGTCCGTGGCGTCGCTCCCGAACTCCTGCGCCGCGAAGCTGTTGATGGCCGTCGAGCGCTCGGCGATGTCGCCCACGTCACGGAAGTCGCGCGCGCCGAACAGCTCGATGCCGGTGCCATCGCCGCGCCGAAGAGCGACACCGGCTCGCCCCTTGAGCACGTGATCGGAAAATCCGTAGCGGGCGCGCACAGATGGAACGACGCCCGCGCCGGCACGAAAGCTCGCGCCTGCGCCGAGCGCGAGTCCTTCCACGCGATTGACGCGCACGAAGTCCGAGATCTTTCGCGCCGACAATGACGCGCCCTGTGCACGCGCGAGAGCCTGCTGCTGCACGAGCGCGCGCGCCTCCTCCTGTACCTTGCGGACGTCCTCGTCGCTCGCGGCACGGACATCGGAGGGAAGCGAGTCGAGAATGCGCCCGTGCCACTCGTGAAGCGCCAGCTCGCGAGGCGGTGCGCTCACGATTTCGGCGCCACCCGTAAAGATTCCAGGAGAAATCCCCTGGTTGATCTCGTAGCCCGAGATCTCCCAGCGCCCCCGGATGATTCCCCTCGCCGGGAAATCGAGCCACCGTCCCGTGCGCCGGATCTCGACCTCCTGATGCAGCGGCAGCCAGAAGCGACCCTCCACCAGCGCGTTCTCGAGCACGATCGAGATATCCTCGAGCTCCTTGTCGAGATACGCGGGCCGCGTGAAGGTGAATGCCATGCGCACGACATCTGCCGTCGAGCGATCGATGTAGAGCGCACCCACCAGTCGGGGCTGCGATGGGTCCCGGGGCCGCACGCGGAGCTCGTACACCAGCACGGAGCGACCAGGAAGGCGAATCGACAGCGAGTCGTTGATCGCGAAATCGTAGTCGCCGATCCCCGCCGCGGAGAGCGGATGCGGAACATCGCGTACCTCATCGCCCTCCCCGATCCGGATGATACTCGGGAAGTTGTTTTGAACGATGCCGAGGTGGTCCTGGTGATATGCGATGTTCGTCGGCAGGGCGAGCGTGTCGCGCCGGCCCACGATGCGCTGCTTGCTGAGATTGGGCGCCCGCCAGTACACTTCCAGCGCGAGCTCATCGGAACGAACCACCTTGGGTGGGTCGGGAAAGTTCTCTCCCACCTGCGCAAGAAAGGTGAGATAGCCATGCGCGGTGGTGTGATAGTCGCGCAGGGCGGTGTCCGCGAGCTGCTGCGCGCGACGCGTCGTCGCTCGCTCCACGAGCCCCCGCGCGCGTTCGTCGTTCCAGACTTGCGCGCGCGCCGGCCGCGCGATCGCGCAGAAGACGGCGACCCAACACGCGGCCATGAACGCCGCGAGGAATCTGCTCATGAGTGGAAAATGTCATGGCACGTGCGAGGCGCGGCAAGCGCGAGAGTCGCGCGCGTGTCGCGCTCCGTGCGGAGACATCGCATGACCACGTTCGATCATTTCAAGACGCTCGCGCGCAGAGGAGGGCTCGTTCCGGTGTGGCGCGATTGCCTGCTCGATGCCGAGACGCCCGTCTCCGCGTTCGCGAAGCTGCGTCGTGGCCCGTTCGCGTTCCTGCTCGAGTCCGCGCCGGCCGGCGGCGAGACGTGGGCGCGCTACACGTTCATGGGCACCGAACCTCGTGCCGCGTGGCGCCTGGAGGACGGCGTAGTCGAGGACTGGGCGCCTCAAAGAGGGTGGCACGGCGCGCGCACGCCCGCCGATCCACTGGCCGATCTGCAATCACTCGTCGCGAGGCACGAGCCCGTGGATGTCCCGGAGCTCGGCGCCTTCTGGAGCGGCGCCGTCGGCTTCTTCTCCTACGACATCGCCCGGCTCATCGAGCGGCTGCCCAATGCGCCTCCGCGCGCGATCGCCGCACCGGATGCGCTGTTCGTGTTCACGCACGCGCTCGTGATCATCGATGCACTGAGATCACAAGCGCGGGTGGTGGTGGGAGTACCCGTGAACGCCGATGCGAGCGATGCCGAGCTGCAGCAGGCGCACGCCGATGCGCACCGTGACATCGACGCGACCATTGCGCGACTGCGCGCGCCGGGCAGTCTCGCACCGCTCGATCTCGATCGCTCATCCCCGCCGGCCAAGGGTACGTTCGCGTACTCGCGCGCGAAGTTCGAGCAGGACGTGGAGCGCATCCGCGAGTACATCTTCGCGGGCGACTGCTTCCAGGCCCTGCTCGCGAGGCGAATCGAGGTCCCGCTCGACTTCGATCCCGCCGAGCTGTATCGAGCGCTGCGAGCGCTCAATCCATCGCCGTACATGTATCACCTCGTGCTCGATGGGCTCGAGCTGGTGGGGAGCTCGCCCGAGCTTCTCGTACGCGTCGCGGGCGGTCGCGTCACGGTGCGCCCCATTGCCGGAACGCGCCCCCGCGGGCTCACACCCGAGGACGATGAGCGGCTCGCCGCAGAGCTGCTCGTGGATGAGAAGGAGCGCGCCGAGCACGTAATGCTCGTCGATCTCGGACGAAACGATGTGGGCCGCATCGCGAAGTACGGCACTGTCCAGGTGACCGATCTCATGGTCGTCGAGCGCTACAGTCACGTGTTCCACATCGTGAGCCAGGTCGAGGGAGAGCTGCAGGACGAAGCCTCCGCCATTGATGTGTTCCGCGCGACCTTTCCAGCGGGCACGATGACCGGTGCGCCCAAGGTGCGCGCGATGCAGATCATCGACGAGCTCGAGCCCGAGCGCCGTGGGCCGTACGCGGGCGCCATTGGCTACATCGCCGCGGGCGACCGTCGCATGGATCTCGCGATCACCATTCGCACGTGCGTGATCGCCGATGGCGTCGCATCGATTCAGGCAGGCGCGGGCATCGTGGCGGATTCCGTTCCCGCCAACGAGTGGGAGGAGACGGAAAACAAGGCTCGCGCGATGCTCACGGCGATCGGGCAGGTGCGCAGGCGCTGAAGTTAGTACGCAGGCCCTCCCCGGCTGCCCCCGTGGCCCCGCATATTGGAGGCATGCCCTTTCGGATCGTCTCCACCAGCGGCGCCCAGTCGTTCGAGCTTCGCGAGGGCTCAACTCTGCTGGTGGGTCGCGCGGCAAGCAGCGACATCCCGATCTTCGATCCGACGATCTCGCGCCGCCACGCAAAGCTGATCTCGAGCGGTGCGGGCGTCCGCGTTTCGGATCTCGGGTCCAGCAACGGCACCTTCGTGAACGGCGAGCGCGTGGAGGACGCTTCACTCGAGGTCGGGGACGAGCTCGTGTTCGGCAAGGTGCCCTTCCGACTCGTGGCGCACGAAGTGGCCGAGCGCGCACAGAACGAGCGCACACGCTCCGCCACTCCTGCCACGAACGCGACCGTGCTCAAGCAACGTGCATGGGACAGCCCCGAGGGGCTGCTCTCGTCCGTCTTCCGCTCGGCGAACCTCGACGATGCAAAGTCCAGCCGATCGGGACTCGACGGCGCCGCGCGCACGGAGAAGAAGCTCGCCCTGCTCCTCGAGGTGTCGAAGGGGCTCTCGAGGGCGGTCGATGTCAATGCATTGCTCGAGAAGATCACCGAGCTCGTATTCCAGATCCTCGACGTGGACCGCGTCGCGATCGAGCTGGTTGATGCGGAGGGCGGACGCGTGCCGACGATCTCTCGCGATCGGCAGGGAGTCATCACGGGCAAGTCCATTCCGCAATCGATTGCTCGAATGGTGGTCGACGAGAAGGTCGCGGTGTTGTCCGACAATGCGCCGCAGGACCAGCGCTTCGGTGGCCAGTCGATCCTCATGCAGAGCGTGCGCTCCGCGATGTGCGCGCCGCTCGTGGGCACGGAAGATGTCGTCCAGGGCGTGCTCTACGTCGACAACATCACCACCACGCACCGCTTCAACGAAGAGGATCTCGAGTTCCTCACCGCGTTCTCGAACATCGCCGCGGTCGCGCTGGAGAACAGCAGGTTCTCCGAGCGCATTCGTCATGAGACCGTGGTGCGCGGCAACTTCGAGCGATTCTTCGCGCCGCGATTGGCCGCCCAGATCGCCGGATCCGCCGATCAGCTCAAGCTGGGAGGCGACAAGAGCACCGTCGCCGTGCTGTTCAGCGACATCCGCGGATTCACCGCCCTCTCCGAGTCGATGAAGCCCGACGAGGTTGCGCGTCTGCTCAGTGAATACTTCTCAGTGATGGTGGAGGTCGTGTTCAGACACGGAGGCACGCTCGACAAGTTCATCGGCGACGCGGTCATGGCGCAGTGGGGTGCGCCGATCGGTGCACCCGACGACGCCGATCGGGCCATGGACGCGGCCCTCGACATGATGCGCGAGCTCGAGACGCTCAATCAGCGCTGGACTGCCGAGGGACGCCCACATCTGGAGATCGGCATTGGCTTGAGCTTCGGCGAGAGCTTCGCCGGCTACATCGGATCCGAGCGCCGCCTCGAGTACACCGTCATCGGTGACGTGGTCAACATCGCGAGCCGCCTTTGCTCCGAGGCGTGTGGCGGCGAAATTCTCGTTACCGAGCAGATGCGTCGAGCACTTACGGAGCCACCTCAAATGCGCGAGCGCGGCACGATGGAGCTGAAGGGGAAGAAGGATGCACTCCCCGTATACAGCGTGAGCACGTGACCGGCTTCATCGTTCCACCGGGATTCGTGCGCTTGCGCGAGCCCGGAATCGAGGGCGCTGCACTCGCCTCGCTCGAGACGCCGCTGCGCGAGGCCCTCGCCGAAGGATCGTTCTACGAGTTCGCGGAGCATCACCCGGAAGCGAAGCCGTTGACTGGCCGCGGAATCGCGTACGCAGTTCCTCTCTCTACCGGCGACCGCGTCGTCGTGCGCCGATCGCGACACGGCGGCTTGCTCGGTTCCGTTCGCGATGATCGCTTTCTCGGTGCCACGCGAGCGCCGCGCGAGCTGGAGATCTCCTTGACCCTGCGTCGGCTCGGCGTCGCCACTCCGCTGATCGTCGCCTACGCGACCTACCCAGCCGGGCCGATGTTCCGGCGCGCGGACGTCGTCTCGCGCGAGGTGCCGCGCAGTCGCGATCTGGCTGCCGCACTCGCCGAGCGATCGCGTGGAGAGTCCAAGCGATCGCTGCTCGAGGCGACGGGAAAGCTGCTCGCCTCCATGAGCGTCGCGGGCGCGCGGCATCCGGATCTCAACATCAAGAACGTGCTCATCGCGGACAATAACTATCGCGGCGTCGAGGCATTCGTGCTCGACGTCGATCGTGTGTGGCTCGACAGGGCGGGTGCCGACGTCGTGCTCGCGGCGAACCTCAGGCGCTTCTGCAGGTCCGCTCTCAAATGGCGCCGTTTGCAGGGACTGCCGATCGAGGAGGCGGACTTGCTCGCCATAGAGAGCAGCGCGCGGGAGCTGATCACGCTCGCGCAATGACGAGCGAGCAGTCCGCACGTCGCATCTGCATCGTGATGATGAGTGCGATCGGGGACGCCGTGCACGTGTTGCCCGTGGTTACGGCTCTCAAGCGACACGATCCTGGGTCGACGATCACGTGGATCCTCCAGCCAGGTCCCGCGTCGCTCGTGCGGGGTCACTCCGATGTCGACGAGATTCTCGTATTCGAGAATGGACGCGGCTGGCGCGGAATGCTCGACTTGCGCGGGGTGCTCGCCAAGCGCGAGTTCGATCTCGTGATCGATCTGCAGGTATACATCAAGGCGGGGCTCGTTACTTCGTTCACGCGCGCGCCCGTGAAGCTCGGCTTCGACAGCGCGCGTGCACGCGACATGAACTGGCTGTTCACGAACCGGCGCATCCCCGCGCATGCGCCGCAGCACGTGCAGGATCAGTATCTCGAGTTCCTGACGGCACTGGGCATTCCCGCGGAGCCGTTGCAGTGGAAGCTCGGGCCGTGGTCCAGCGAGCTCGCGACTCGCGAGCGCGTGCTCGCCTCTCTGCAGCGCCCGTTCGCAACCCTGGTGATCGGGGCGACGCATCCCGAAAAGGAATGGGTGGCCGAGCGCTGGGCCGAGGTCGCGAATGCCCTTCGCAGCGATTTCGGGCTTGAGCCCGTGCTCGCCGGCGGGCGCTCGGCGCGCGAGCTCGAAACCGCGCGTCTGATCGAGGCGGCGGGCGCGCGCACCATCAGCACGCTCGGCGTTCCGCTGCGCGACCTGGTGACCATCCTCGATGCGTCCGAGCTCGTGATCTCGCTGGACACGGCGCCACTTCACATGTCCGTGGCGCTGGAGCGCCCGGTGATAAGTCTCATGGGCTACAACAATCCGAAGCGTGTAGGCCCGTACCGACGCTACCATGATCTGCTCGTGGACGCATACGGGGACCCCGGCGAGAACTATCCGATCTCCCTCGAACATCGACTCGGCCGGATGCGCCGCATTGCCGTGCGCCATGTGCTCGAACGGGTGGAGCACTGGAGCTCCGCCTACCGTGATCGCCCCGCGAGCACCCGCTCGTAGACCTCGAGCGTTCGCTCGACGGTGTTGTCGATCGAGAACATCGGCGCGCGGCGAATGCCGTTCGCGCCCATTCGTTCGGCCAGCGCTCGGTCCGTGATCAGCCGCGCAATAGCCTCACCGAGCGCGGTGGAATCGCCGACGGGCACGAGCAGCCCGGTCTCGCCGTTCGCGACGGCCTCCGGAATTCCCCCTGCGGCCGTGGCGGCGACGGGCTTCCCGAACGACATCGCATCGATCACGACGCCGCCGATCCCATCGTCGCTCGAGCTCAGTGCGACCACATCCGCCACGGACATGAGTGAGTCGGCATCGGTGCGGTAGCCCGCGAGGTGTACGCAATCGCCCAGTCCGAGCGCGGCGATCTCGCGCTCGACGTGGGGACGCAGCTCGCCCTCGCCCACCATCAACGCCTGCACCCCCGGAACCGTGCGCCGCACGACCTCCATCGCGCGTACGAAGGTCAGTGGATCCTTGTGGCTGACGAGCGCCGCCACCATCACGACGAGCGGCGCGCCGGCGCTGACCCCCAGTGATGCGAGCGTCTCCGAAGACGCGGGTGGAATCACCCGCGTGAGATCCACTCCGCTGTAGGCGACCGTGATACGTGCGGATTCTATGCCGCTCGCCACCAGCGAATCGGCCGTTGCGCGGCAAACGGCGATCATTGCGTCTGCGCGCGCGTACTTCCACAGCGAAGCCGGATTGCGCTTGAGGGGAAAGCTCACGCGGCGAGTGAGCACCATCCGAGCTCGCGTCCCCATGGTCGCGAGTGCGGCGAGCGCCACGGCGTGCCCCGAGTGCGCATGCGCGATGTCCGCGTCCTGATTTATGATTGCCCGGCGCAAGGTCATCGCCGCGAGCATGTCCATCTCGCCGAACGGCGCGAGTGGAATGATCGGGATCTTCGCCTCCCGCGCCTTCGTCGCCAGCGGCTCGTCCGGACGTACGGCCAACACGGAGTGATGTCCCAAGCGCACGAGTCGCTCGGCAAGCCAGAACGCCTGGCGCTCACCTCCGCGCCACCCGCGCTCGGTGTCCACGTGCACTATGCGCAGTGGACGCGTGCTCACGCGCGAGGTCTCCGCGCATGCGCATCGGCAATGGCGCGCAGATCCCGCGCGACGCGCTGCCAGGTGTATCTGCCCTCCACCATGCGTCTCCCTTCCGCACCGAGCTTCGTCGCATGGTCTGGCGCATCGAGCAGCGAGCGAATGGCTGCTGCGAGCGAGGCTGGATCGTACGGATCCACGAGGAGGCCTGTCACGCCCTCGACTACCGCCTCCGGCATGCCGCCCTCGCGTCCCGCAATGACCGGCAGCGAGGTCGCCGCCGCCTCGATGAGAGAGATGCCAAAGCCCTCTACATGATCGACGGCCACGCGTGATGCACCCACGTAGAGATCGGCAACGTTGTACAGCGCCGGGAGCTCATCGTCCTCCACGTGACCGAGGAAGTTGACGCGATCACTCACTCCGAGCTCGCTTGCGAGCGCGCGAAGCTTCACGCCGTATACCCCACTCCCCGCGATCGCGTACCGCAAGTCAGGCTCGCTGTCGCGCAGGAGCGCGAGCGCACGAATCGTCTGATCCTGCCCCTTGTGCTCGACCAGTCGCCCGACCGTGAGCATCCACCGGCCGCCATTCAACCTGTACTTCGCGCGCACACTCGCTGTATCGACGCCCGCACGGAATCGGTC
>Ga0182008_10002791_pt1 | contig 10815 bp, 8 predicted proteins | sample Sormic07211129_1_FD_120482 | JGI IMG/M metagenome (GOLD analysis project Ga0182008, IMG submission 120482) | Rhizosphere microbial communities from Sorghum bicolor, Mead, Nebraska, USA - 072115-129_1 metaG | ecosystem: Host-associated > Plants > Roots > Rhizosphere | place: USA: Nebraska...
GTTCTACCGCGATTGCGGCTTGATCGGGCGTCAGATCCACTCCGCAAGTCTGTCAGAACTGTCTCGCACAACGTGCGGGTTTTGAGAGGACTTCTGCGAACGGCGACCTGCGGAAACGTGATCCACTTCGGGCCTCTCGCAGAACTCTCGCAACCGGTCATTTGTGAGAACCGGCTAGGCACCGCCACGGGAGCGGGGCTGCCGACTGTGGACCAGGGACGGGACTCATTGGCGTTCCCTCAGATACAGACCGCGTTCGGTCGGTGGCCGCCACAAGGAAGGAGCAGTTCGAGATATCGGACGACGGTCGAAGGATTTGAGACATTCAACTTGCCACCCGTTGACGCGTGTCAGGCATATGCGATCCTTGATCGGGCGGTAGGCATGAAAGGCTATCCCCTGGTGCCGCTTCGGCATCCAGCCCGAGGTGAGTCGTGTCACGCAAGGCAACTTGGACTTCCAAAAGGGGAAGAATTTTGCAACCCATGCCGGATGACATGCAACTCGCCACCGCTCCGGATTCTGTAAAGATTTTGCGTGGCTCCTTCGAGGGGAGCGGCATTTCTATCGCGCATGTCGGACGTAATGAGCATTCTCGCTATCTGGTGCCATATCTGAGAACCCTGATAGACGATCCAACTCTAGAAAACTTCTCCCTGTCGACAAAAGGTGTCGGTCCTGATGCCGGTGAACTCTGCCCGCGGCAGGCGGATATTTTCTTTCGTGACGCCGAGGTTCACGGGTATGGTGCAGGCTTCATGGATGATGCGCCCTCATTTCTGATGCCGTTTCGGGTGCACTTTGTCTCCGATGTCAGGAATGGCCTTGAGTCGCTGGCCAGGGATATGTCCCGAGACAAGAGGAAGAAGCATCGTCAGAGGGTGAGAAAATACGGGTACACGTACACGGTCAGTACAGATGAGGCGGAGTTTCTCGATTTCTATGACCGCATGTACGCGCCGACAATGGAACACCGGCCCGGAGATTCTGCTCGCAGTGTCGCCCGTCCGGAGGCCCTGAAACTATTCCGGGAAGGGATGCTGGTCCTCGTACGAAAAGGTGGCATCATCCAGTCGGGTATCGCCTGTCAGATTGTTCGAGATCGGAGCCTGATCAATGCCCGGCTGCTGGGGGTTCCTGGTGGAGATGCGGCCTATTTTGCGGACGGGGCAACGACTACCGCATACCATTTCCTCCTCGAATGGGCGGCTGGCGAACAGTATTCATGGGTGGACTTTCAAGGGTGCGAACCTTTCCTTCGGAAGGGGACGTTCCAGGCCAAGAGTCGCCTTGGGGCCGCGCTTTCCCACGCGTCGGGCGAGCTTGCGTCCAAGCAGCTCAAAGTGACTGTGGTGCGGGATTCGCCATCCGTACGCGCGTTCCTTGCCGGAAATCCGGTAGTTCTGGTGGACGAGGACGGCAACCTGGGGGTCGGATACTTCTGGGACGGCGACCATCCGCCACAGCGGGATGTGCCGGCCGCCAAGAACGGGGTCCACTTCACCCGGGAAATCAACCTGGATATTTTCCTCGCGCGGGCTGCGGCATCCGGAGAGATTCATGGCGTCGAATAACTTGGCCCCGGCGTCCCCGGATACCGCCAAAGCCGCACGCAAGTGGCGGCGGCACACTCTCCAGGTGCTGGGTGCCACGGCGATGGCCTACCTCGGTTTCGCCGTGGTCGTGCCGGCTCTTCCTCTGTACGTTCGCGGCGACTTGGGCCTGGGAGCGGGCAGTATCGGCCTGGTCATGGGCATCGACGCCGTGACCACCGCGCTCATCAGGCCTGTGGCCGGGGCCTTCGCCGACCGCTACGGCTGTCGGCTCGTCTTCTGTCTGGGGGCCGGCGTCCTTGCGCTGTCCGGGGCCGGGTACTACCTGTCCACCACCCTCGGCCTGATGATCGCGAACCGGCTGCTCATGGGGCTGGGACTGGGCGCTCTGCTGTCCTCGGCGACGATCTGGGTTGTCGAGATCGCTCCGGAGAGCCAGCAGTCCTGGGCCCTCGGCCTGGTCGGCATGGTCAACTACGGCACTCTGGCAGCAGGTGTGATCCTCGGGCAGGCACTTGTGAGCTGGGGCGGGTACGCGCTGGTGTTTGCCTGCGCCGCCGCGACTCCCGCCCTGGGGGTCGCGGCTCTTGTCCGTGCTCCCGACACAGCCAGGAAGCCTCCCACGCTGCCCGGGGGAACGGGCGGGCTGGTCCGGCAGTTCTCCGGCGCAAGACCGGCTCTCGTGCCCGGGGTGAGCCTGGCGCTCACCTACTTCGGCTATGTCGCTCTCACCAGCTTCACGGTCATTGCCCTATCGGAGCGAGATGTCCCGGGCGGCGCGGCCGTCGTGTCCGTCTACGCGCTGTCACTGGTCGTTGCCCGGCTGGCCGCAGGCCCCTTCACCGGACGGCTGCGGACCGGGCTCAGGATCATCTTGTCCATCACGCTGGAAGCCGTGGGGCTGGTACTGCTCGGAGTCGCCCACGTCCTCCCGCTCGCGATTCTGGGTGCAGCGCTCATGGGAATCGGGTTGGCCGAGGTGTATCCAGCTCTCGGTGACCGTGTCCTGAAAGCGGCCGGTAATGGCAGGCGGGGAGCAGCTGTCGCCACCTTCGGCGCGTTTATCCAGATCGGTATCAGCACTGGCGGGCCGCTATTGGGAATAGTGGCCGAGTCCATGGGATATACCTCGATGTTCCTGCTGGCCGCTATCTGCGCTCTGGCCGGGATGGTAATCGATGTCATCATGTACCAGATGCGCGCTCGCGCCGCCTGACGGTATTTCCCGGTCTTCGACGTAGCCTTTGGGGGAAGCGTGCGTGTCGGTGTTGTCATCCTGCCCGAATATGCATGGCCGGAAGCACAGTCTATCTGGAGCGAGGCCGAGAGTATCGGATTCGACCATGCATGGACCTATGACCATCTGGCATGGCGAAGTCTGAAACGGAGTTCCTGGTACTCCAGCATTCCCACCCTGGCAGCCGCAGCCCTCACTACGCGCGTCATCAAATTGGGCACCCTGGTCACCTCACCGAATTTCCGGCATCCCGTACCACTGGCCAAGGATGTCATGACGCTCGACGACATCTCTCGCGGCCGATTCATCCTCGGAATCGGAGCCGGCGCCGCAGGTCTCGACGAGCACATCATCGGCTCCCCTCCACTCAGCCTTGCACATCGGGGAAACAGATTCCGCGAATTCGTGGACATCATGGATGCGCTGCTGAGGAACGGGTATACCGATTACGCGGGCCGCCACTACACGATCAACGAAGCCCCGATGATCCCGGGATGTGTCCAGCAGCCACGAGCCCCCTTCGCCATAGCCGCCACCGGAAGGAAAGGGATACGAACAGCGGCCAGGCATGCCCAGATATGGGTTACCAACGGCGACCCGAAACGATTCGGCGAACTCTCCGAAGGCGAAGCACTCGCCCTGGCAGCTGCCCAGCGCGCCACACTCGAAGGAGAATGCCAGGAGATCGGCAGAAACTTCTCCGAGATCGCCACCATGGTCAACGGAAGCGTGGTCGGAGAAAACCCGACAGACTCACTCCCCGCATTCCTATCCTTCGCCAGAAGGTGCGCTGACCTCGGTTTCAGTGATCTCACCGTCCATTTCCCAAGGGTAGATGGAATATTCGCGGGCAATCGCGAGAAGTTCAAGCACATCATGACCGAGGCGCTTCCCGCAGTCCGCGAGCTCTGAAAAAAAGCAAACCACGAAGAGAGGAAAGTCATGCCAAAAACCGATTCCGCTGCACGGAAACAGAATGCCCTCATCGAGCACTACGGATTTCTTGACGAGACCCTTCGTCACGTCTCGGAGCAGGCAGAAGCCAGCAGCACGTTCTTCGCACCCGCGTTCAGAATTCCCGAGATGAGCTCCCGGCTCGCCGACTTCTTCAGCCCCGCCGAGGCCGGTGTGTCCCGGCTCGGACGCTACCGGGGCAAGGACATCGCCTTACTCGACCTGATGGGCAACCCGCGAACTCGTACGACCAAGACGTTCGCCTCCCTCGTCCTGGTCGCCCGGGCCGTCGAGCACATCCGCACCACCGGTGAGCCGATCACCATCGTGACCCCGTCCTCCGCGAACAAGGGAACGGCGCTGCGCGATGCGGTCCTGAGGGCCATCGAAAGCGGCCTGGCCGACCCGGACCAGCTCCAGATCACCACCCTCGTTCCGGAGACCTCCAGGGACAAGCTCTGGTCGTCCCCGCTGGATGAGGACGTGCTGCTGCGCCGCCGCAACCCTGTCGCGGTCCTTCAGGGAGGGGCGCCGGCCGACGTCAAGACCATCGCGCAGGATTTCGTCGCGCAGTTCTCGAAGGAGTTCCTCGCCAGCACCGGGCGCCGCCTGTGGTACACGCTCGGTCTGGACAACTACCGCGTCGCCGACGCCGTGCGCGCACGGGTCGAGAGCACCCTCCACCCGGCCGTCGGCAAGCGGATCCACGTGCACTCCGTATCGAGCGCCTACGGGCTCCTGGGCCACCACTTCGGCCGCACCCGGTCCAGCGACCCGGCCGGACCCCCTGCCGGGCATGACGCCCCGGCCCCGGCCTACTTCCTCGTGCAGCACCTCGGCCGTCCCGACATGGTCGTCAGTCTCTACCACGGGGACTTCTCACGCTCCCACATCCCGGACTACCGCTTCGACGCCGAAAGCGGTCTGTACCGGCAGGACACCGACCCTCACTTCCCCCAGGTCACGGCAGACCCGGAGGAGTCCCTCGACAGCACCTTCTACACATCGTGCCCACCCACCTCGCCGGAGATGAACGAACTCATCGCCGAGCAGGGCGGCGGAGGCATCGTCGTCTCCCGCAAGGAGTGCCTCGACCGGTACTTCGAGATCCGCCACCTGCTGTCCCAGGCCGGCATCACCCTGCCCGACAACCCGGGCCGCCTGCGCGAGTGGTCCCTCGTCATGGCGATGACCGGCACGCTCATGGCCATTGACCGCGGCCTGATACCGGACATCGACGACGTGCTGGTTCACGGATCCGGCAGTTACACCCAGGACGACTTCGAACCCCTCGCTTCCGGCATGCTGCACAAGATCGGGGGCCTGGAGGAATTCCGCGCCGCTGTCCTGCACGCGGCCCAGGACTGACAGCCGCCGCGCCGTCACCGACCAGGACCTGACGAAGGCACCGCCCCCGGAGCGCGGCGGTGCCTTCCCCCTCGGCAGACAAGGAGCGCCTCCCCATGGACAGCATCCTCCAGACTCCATCCAGAACACGCGCATCCGACATCGCCCACTTCTTCGACCAGAACGGCTACGGGCCCTTCCTCGGCGTCCCGTGCGGCATCCTCGCGCCGCTCTTCGAGGAACTCCAGGGCACCGCCCACGGGTTCACCTACAGCCCGAGAGAGGACAACGCCATCGCCATGGCCTGCGGCGCCCTCACCGCCGGCCGCCGGCCGGTCGCCGTGATGCAGAACTCCGGACTCGCCCAGAGCGTGAACGCCCTCGCATCGCTGGCCATCCCCTACCGCTTCCCGCTCGCGATGGTGATCAGTCTCCGCGGTGTGGCGCCCGACCACACCGCAGAGAACCAGGTGATGGGAGCCGTCACCCAGCCCCTTCTGGACAGCCTCGGTATCCCGTACCGCGTTCTTCAACCCGAGACCTACCACCAGTCCCTCCAGTGGCTGCACACCACTGTGACGGGAACCGACGCGGGACCGGCGGCCGTGCTCATCGAGCCCGCCTTCTTCGAATGGAGCCCGACGACATGATCGACGAGACCGAGGCCTTACGCGCCGTCATCGAGGCGGGATCCGAAGCCCCCATCATCTTCACGACCGGCTACACCTGCAGGCGGGCACTGTCGATCCAGGACTCGCCCAATCACTTCTACATGGCCGGCTCCATGGGCCTGGCCTCCTCGATCGGTACGGGGCTGGCCCACAGCCTCCCGGAACTCCAGGTCATCGTGGTCGACGGGGACGGCAGCTTCCTGATGAACCCCTCGAACACGGTGATGATCCGCGCGCAGGGCATCACCAACCTGCACCACGTCGTCCTCGACAACAGGCACTATGCCTCCACCGGGAACCAGCCGACCACCAGCTCACACGTCGATTTCACCGCCGCAGCCCACGCCCTGGGGTACGAGGACACCACCGAAGCGACCTCCGTCAGCCACCTCACCGAACGCCTCACCGCAGCGGTGAAGAACCATACGGCCGGGTCGACCTTCTCCTACTGCCCGGTCACCTCGAACGGGGACGCCCCCGGCGGCAGACTGGAACAGCCGCTGCACGACATGCACCGCCGTTTCAGGCACTGGCTGTCCACCGCTGCCGTCAGCCGTAACTAGGCACCCTGATAGACGAGTTGAGGCGGGCATGCGCGGGGCCCTCGTATGCTGCCGACGACAATAGTCGCTGGCAGCACGAGGGCCCCGTCAGCTGGTCTCCGTGGCAGAAGGAAGCGATGGCCGCGCAAGGCTACGAGCGGATGTCCCCGCCCCAGCCTCCGGCCACGGCCCTGTCCCCGCACCAGGAGCCGTCCCACGCGACCGGGGCTGACCGCACCCGATTCCGGGTCAGCCGCCGGACAGCCTGCCCAGGCGGCAGGGCAGTTGACGCCCGTGATCCGCACCTGCCGGCTTCTGGACTCACCGCAGCACAGAGCCCCCACCGCCCGGCGATGGGGACGTTCGCTCCCCGTCCGGGCGCCCGGCACGTTCACCGCACCCACTCGTACTCGTCGTCCTCGCCGCCGACGTCGCGGTCCTCGTCGCTGAGGAGGTCGTTCAGCTCGTCCTCGGTGAGCTCACGCGTCTCGTCCATGGCCCTCATGATGCCGACCGGCCCGTGCCCGGTCAGGCTGTCGGGGCCTGGTCGTCCTCCAGCATGCTGAAGTCGACATCGAGGCGGGTGTCGTAGTCCTCCGGGGCGATCCCTATCTCGTGGGTCGAGTAGACACCGAACCGGTTGACGTGCTCCGTCAGGTACGGCGAGATCTGGGCCAGGTCCAGCGGGTCGATCACTTCGCCCTCGGCCTGCAACTGCCGCACCACGTCCGCGATGTCCAAGGTGTTGTGGAAGATCAGCAGGTTGGCGAGCAGAGAGGTGAACTTCACGTCCTTCTCCTGCTCGACCGGGTCGTTGCGCGTCACGGTGCCGCGCTGGCCGAACCGCACCCAGTCGCTGAAGCCGTTGAACGCCTCGACCTTGTTGGTCGCGGCCGTCACCCGGCCGCGCAGCGGCGCGTCTGAGAGGAACCGGAGCAGTTGGACGGTACGGATCACCCGCCCGACCTCGCGGAAGGCGGTGTAGGTGGCGTTCTTCTTGGAGCCCGAACGCAGCCGCTTGAGCAGCAGGGTGGAGGAGATGGCGCCCTCGCGGACCGAGACGGTCACCCGCATCAGGTCCTTGAAGTGGGTCTCGATCAGCCTCCAGTCGATCACGTTGCGGCCCGGCTCACCGAACAGGGCGTCGATGTGCTCGTAGGTGACCGAGCGGGACGGGCGGAAGAACAGGCAGTCCTTCCAGTTGCGGATTCTGGGCATCAGATCGATCCCGAGCAGGTGGGCGAGCGCGAACACCGGATAGCTCTGGCCCTGGGTGTCGGCGTGGATCGTGCCCGGCTGCACCTCGGAGGCGTTCTTGAGCAGGCCCTCGATGATGTAGACGGCCTCCCACACCCCGCACGGCACGAAGTGCGTGAACAACGCGATGTACAGGTCCGAGATGTGGTGGTACGCGATGCCGCCCACGGCCCCGTACCGGACGCTCGTCTCCGCGAGCAGGTTGTCCAGGTAGGTGTCCATGTGGGTGCCGTCGGCCGCCGCGGTGGTGCCGTTGCCCCAGGCGCGGGACATGTCCAGCTTGGCGTGCGCGTTCACCACGTCCGTGAGCGCCTCGTTCAGCTTGGCCACCGTGGTGTGCCGGCGGGCCGCGACCGACAGCTCGTGCGCGCTCACTCCGGCGATGTGCCGGGCGGCCTCGGTGTACGTCATGTTCGTGCCCTTTACGAACGTGGTGATCACGTACCGGCCGAAAGGGTCCTTCAGCTTCGGGTCGTTGCCGGAGGCCGGCCCGAACCGGTGCCACCACTCGATCCAGTACGCGGTGCGCGCCACGATGCCCAGCAACGATCGCTCCGGCATCCGTTCCTTGATCGCCTGCTCCAGCCGCACCGCGCTCGCCTTCGGCTTCTCCGCGCGGCGCGGCTTGAGCTTGGGCACCCCGGTCTCCGGATCGATGAACAGCTCGTCGTTGTCCGGGTACTCCCCGTCCGCCTTCGCCGCCGCCTCGGTCAGCCGCCGTCGCAGCTGGGCCACCAGAGCGCGCCCGTCGAACGGCGTGGCCTCGCCCGCCTCGCACAGGCCGACCTCCACCAGGTACTCCGGCAGCTTGGCCTCCACCTGCTCCCACGGCAGCAGCTGTTCGGACCAATCGGCGTATTCCTCCGAGCCGATCACCGACACGTCGCCACAGCGCAGTTCCTCGGCGAGGTAGAAGAACACCATGGCCTCGAAGTGGCGGCGCACGAAGTACCCGGGCCTGCGGCGGTCACGGACGACCTTCCGCCAGTTCTGCGTGGCGAACGAGATGTCGATCCCGGCTCCGTCCGCGTCGCGGTCGGGGATGTAGTCGCGGGCCGGGGTGCGGTGAGCCTTGGCGTGCGCGAGCGCGTGCAGGACGCTGGCGTCCTCGCTGGTGGCCTTCAGCTCGATGACATCGGTCAGGTCGAACATCACCGGACGGTCGGCCTTCAAATGGCCGTGCAGCAGCACCTCCCAGTTGTCGCCGTGGTGGGCGGAGACCTTCTCGATCTGCGCGTACTGGGCCTCGAACCCGCCCAGCTTGTCCACCGCGGACAGCAGCGAGCCCAGCCCGTTGGACTGCACCATCAGCCCCTCGGCCAGCAGCAGGAAGGCGGGCGAGACCTTGCCGTCCAGCCGCTCGGCGACCTCGGCCGCACTCGACTCCTCATCCAGGCCCTCCAGCGCGTCCAGGGCCTCCTTGGTCAGCGCCGCCGCCCTCACCCGCGCCCTCTGCGCCGGTCCCTCCTTATCGACCTGCTGGAGCAGGGTGCGGTAGTTGCCGATCAGCGCCTCCACGATCTCCTGCTGCCGGCGGTGGATCTCGGCAAGCTCCTCGCGGGCCTTCTTCGCCTTCGCCGCCATGCGCTTGCAGAACATCGTGGCCAGGTCGTCCCGGGCGCGCATGCGGGCCTTGGCGGCCAGGCAGGCCGTCAGCGCCACCCGCTTGTCGTCTGTGTAGTCCTTCAAGGTGGCGGCGTCCTGGGCCTCCGCCTCGCCGGCGAAGTCCGCGACCTTCGTCGAGGCGACCTGCTCCAGCCACTTCCAGGTGTCGCCGAGCCCGTCCACCCACTCCAGGTGGCCCTTGAGCCGCTTGAAGTGCGACCATGTCGCCCGGCCCGGGTTCTGCTTGAGCGCGTTGAACAGCGTCTTGCGGTCCAGCCCGATCACATCCGGCAGCCCCAGCAGCCGGCGCCGCTCCTCCGCGGTCATCCGGCCCCGGATACCGGCCAGGATCTCCTCGTTCACCTGGCCCCGCACCGTGGAGGCCATCGCGTCCAGCGTGGAGAACCGCGGTATCTCCAAGTTGGCCTCGACCAGCTTCTCCAGCGCGATGTTGATCAGGTCCGCCGGGTTGTTCTTCGACCCCGCCGCCACCCGCATCGTCTCCTCCGCGAGCCCGCGGGCGGCCTGGCCGTCGTAGCGGACCCCGCACCGCTCACGCACCCACGACCGGTACCGCTCCGCCGTGCGGCCGGAGGCATACACCGGCAGCGTGCTCTCCGGCAGCTCCACCGCCCGGCGCACGAACTCCACCACCTGCTCCGGCACGTCGTACGCCTTGGGGAAGCAGCCCATCCGCTGATACGACTTCAACGCCACCGGCAACGCGAGCTGATGCTCGTCGGAGTCCGTGACCTCCTCGACCCAGACCCGCTCCTCCTCGCTGGGCGTGAAGAACACATGCAGCTCACGCGCGGTGATCAGCCGCTTGAACCGCGGATACGCGGTCCTCTCGATCGAGGTCATCCCCACCCCACTCGACGCCCAGCCCACACAGAGGCGCCACACGCGCCCGCGTGATCATGTCCAGTGAGACAAGGCCGAGAAGATCAGAACCACGGAACCCAGGACACCCACTGGGACGCGGTGATAGAGGAGCGGCAGGGGATCACGGCTCCAAGATCATCCCGTGGCGGCTTTTGGGCTCACCTTGGCTGGACCCCAAGTTGCCCCCGCCGCCGTGCAGCGCCCAGAACAGCTCGGGGTTCTCGTCGGCGCTCGCGTGCACCCTGCGGCCGTCCGCGGTGACCAGCTCCACGCCGAGGAGGTTGTCCACGGCGAGCCCGAAGCAGCGGTCCAGCCAGCCGGAGCCGCCGCCGAGCACATAGCCGCCGACGCCGGTCGTGGAGGCCCGGCCGCCGGTGGTGGCCAGTCGGTGCGGCTCGGTCGCCCGGTCCAGGTCGCTCATGGTGGCGCCGCCCGCGATCCGTACCGCCTCGGCGGCGGGATCGACGGAGACCGCGCGCATATGGCGCAGGTCGACGACGAGCCCGCCGTCGTTCAGCGCAGTGCCCGCCACGCCGTGTCCGCCGCCGCGTACGGCGATCGGCAGGTCGAGGTCGCGTCCGAAGCGCACCGCCCGGACGACGTCGGTCTCGTCCACGCACTGCGCGATCACCGCGGGCCGACGGTCGATCATCGCGTTGAAGACCTTCCGGGCCTCGTCGTAGCCCGGGTCCCCCGGGGCGAACACGTCGCCGACCAGATCCTCGCGGAGCGCGGTGAGCGCCGCGTCCGCCTTCGGGAGGGAA
>Ga0182008_10002792_pt1 | contig 10815 bp, 10 predicted proteins | sample Sormic07211129_1_FD_120482 | JGI IMG/M metagenome (GOLD analysis project Ga0182008, IMG submission 120482) | Rhizosphere microbial communities from Sorghum bicolor, Mead, Nebraska, USA - 072115-129_1 metaG | ecosystem: Host-associated > Plants > Roots > Rhizosphere | place: USA: Nebraska...
AGGTGGATGGCAGCTCGGCTCCCACACGTGCTTTGAGCACCGCGGACTTACAGCTTGCCATCCACCCCTCTCACCCCAGAGTTTATTCCTAGACGCAGACACAAGCGGGCTTGCTCGCGAAGGCGGCGTATCAGACGCCATTGATGTCGTCTGATACGCCCTCTTCGCGAGCAAGCCCGCTCCCACAGGAATCTGATGGCGTCTGCAGTAATTATGTCTGGCGTAGCAACTCAAAACGCACCATGGACAGGGTGATGGCTATTTAGTAGCCTTCCGCGCTTTCCATCGCGCATGCGCGTCAAGGACGATCGATGCTGTTCCCCCAGTTCTGCTCCCTACGCGCCTTCACCCTGGCAATGCTCCTGTCCTCGCTGCTAAGCGGTTGTAGCGTCAACGGCAACTCTGCCAACGCCTCCGCACCCGACGCCGCCAGACTGCGCGCTGCTCCGTTGCCGGATACACCGCAACGCGTGGCGTTGATCAACCAGATCATTGACAGCTCGATTATTCCCGCCATGAAGCCGGACCCGGTCAAGGATGCGCCTTCCCGACTGACTCCGGAAAAAATCGACGGCTTGATCACCGAACGCAAGGGCAAGCTCGGCTTCACCTTGCCGGAAGACTATTGGACGTTGTATCGCCAGAATCTCGTCGCTTTCGATGAAGAAGCCGCTCAGAACAAGGCACAAACCTTAAAACGATATTCGGATGAATACCGTTCGCGCCTGCAACGCCTGGACGATCAGAAGCTGGAACTGTGGGCCACGAAGCCGAAAGAACAATCGAGCTCCAACAATCCCGAAGCGTTTGCTGAGTACAAGTCGTTGGCCATTTACTACTTTGCGGCGAGCAAGGGCGTACTCCTCGAAACCATCAATCACCACCTCGACCGGATGGCGCAAATGGATCAGCAATACGCGGTGTGCGCACGTTACGCCGAGTGCTGGAAACGCTGACCGGGCGATGTGCCGTCAAGCGTCGCGCAGCAGGTCGTTGGCGTTCAGCAATTCGTAGGCGATTTCCGGGCGCTTTTCCAAGCCATGACGGATGGCGGTCGGTATCGCCTGGCGGGTTTTGCGGCACAGGCCGGGCTGTTCGCCGAGGGTGATGGCGATCCCCCGCATGGTGCGGACTTCGTTGAAACCGGGTGCGATCTCTACCCGAATGCCCAGTTGCTCGTACATACGCTGCTGCAATCGTTCGAGATCGCTCAGGCTCTGGAGGTTTTCCAGACGTTCAATCAGGCGTTTTTCCTCGGCACGCGTCAAAAACAGGATGCGCAGATCCGCGCCCGGTGTTTCCAGCAGCGGTTCACGCTCGCAGGTGCAAGCACCGGGCGGGCAGGGTTGGCGGATCGGTAACGAGGTGGTCATAGCGCTCAATCATAGAGCGCTCTGCGACGAAATGCCCATAGCGTTTTCAGGGGGCTTCCCAGAGGAAGTGACTGCAACTGGAGCAGGGGAAAAATTCGACATTTGAAGCAATTCATAGGCATAGCGCGCCCATCCTCGAATGGCCTTTAACGTCGTTAATTTGACGCCATCAGGCACTGATTTTTATTTTATTTTATTGTCGTGACGGGCTATTGACGTACTGGCTATGTGCTTATAGTCTGCGTTGAAACCGGTAGCGATTCCTTCGTCCGACAACAGAAAAAACCTCAGTGTGCAGGGAGGCGGTCTTATGCGTAAGTCACTTATCCTAAAATGCGTTTTGTTGTCGGTGCTCTGTAATGGTGCGGCCGTTGCCACTGCTCAGGCAGGCAATTTGGCCCATGAAATTAGTCGCATAGGCAATTCCTGCGAAGAATCCGGTGCTCAGGTCGGCATGGCCGTTGAACAACAGGGTGGCGCTCCGTTTACTGTTGGAGGTGGCCTTGGGGTGCCAACTTCGGTCAGTGATATTTACTTTGCCGATAACACTAAAGAGCAATTCAACAGCCTCGTTGAGTCTGCTTCGAAAGTGGGAACTTCCGTCAATAGTTCTTCCTGCGACGGATTAATGGCGGAACTTGCCGGCGGCAAATTCTCGACGAATCCGGACGCTCAGACCAAGGTGTTGGGCGGTGTTTCAGAAGTCTTTGCCAGCCAGCCGAATGCCGTTTCATTGCCTGCAGCGGCCTGGTTGTTCTCTTCCGCACTATTAGGTTTCCTAGTCGTCGCCAACCGCCGGAAGGTTTAGTGACGTTGTGCTTTTGTCGATGACTATATGTAGCAAGGACAATAGCGGCTGATATCAATTTGATAGTTTTATAGTGGCACCGTAATACAGGCTTTATTGTGTGTGTTTGGCGATGTAGTTGCTGAATGACGGACTCTGAAGATTAGGGTGCTATTAATTTGGCGAACAAGCATCGGGGGCAATATGTTTGAATACAAGTTGCTGTTAAATAAAAGTCTCCCTTCCCTGATGCCTGCCAGACAGGCAATTTTCTCTTTGGGCCTGCGAAAAGCGGCCCTCCCCAAACGCAAAAAATCACGCGTCGGGCGTTTCCTTGACGTGAGCATGAGCGCGCGTGATTTGCTCCCGTTTTTATGCAAAACTCCTTGCAAGGCTATCTAGGCGGAGGGATCCCGATGTTGCGTTTCTGGTTACCAGTGGTCTGTGCACTGGCAGTAGTACCAAACATTTCCAATGCAGCCGAAAGCGACGCGGCTTACCGGCTGAGCCCGGGTGACAAGCTAGCGGTTTCCGTTTGGGGCGAAGACAAGCTCAGACAGGACGTCATCGTTCTTCCCAATGGCAGCATTACCTTTCCACTGGCTGGGCAGGTCGATGTGGCGGGCCTCGATACCACCGCTGTCGAAGAAAAAATTGCCGCCAAGCTCGTCAAGTTCATACCTGATCCTCAAGTGAGCGTCGTTGTCACGGGCACTGAAGGCAATCTTGTCTACGTGCAGGGCAAGGTACTGAAACCCGGCAGCGTTCATCTGACGGGCCAGACGTCAGTGCTGCAGGTATTGAGCATGGCGGGCGGGCTCGACAAATTCGCCGCCAAGAATGACATCAAGGTCGTACGGCTCACTGGATCCAAACAACAGATCCTTCCCGTCGATTACAGCGAGTTGATGTCCGGTAGCGACATGTCCACCAATTACATTCTCAAGGCCGGCGATACGCTGGTAGTGCCATAGCCTTGCGCGATGTTCGGGGCATAATCGTGCATACGCTGCGGACGACCCGGATTGCAACGGCAATCCTGATCCTGCCTTGTTCTGGCATGGCGCACGCGGCCGTCTGGCAATCGTCGATTGCGGTGCCGTCGACTGTCGAGTACGACAGCAACCCGACGCTGGCGACCAGCGGTGAGAAGGGGGTGACGCGTACCATCATTGCGCCGGATCTCGGCCTTGTGGCGACTTCCGGCCAGGATGAATTCCAGTTTGGCCTGGGCGTGTACGTCGTGCGTTCGTCTGACACATCGATCGTTTCGAACCGTGAAGATCCCCGTCTGAAGTTAGGGTGGCAGCACGAGACCGAAACCGGTGCTTTCGGGTTGACGGCGAGGTATGAAGAAAGCTCCACCCTGTCATCGACGGTTCAGGAAACCGGCGTAGTCGCGCCCGATGCCACCCAGAAAATGACCTCGCTGGCCGGTAACTGGCGCATGGCGCTGAGCGAACGTGGCACCTTGCTCGACGAGATTCAATACAGCCATGTCACATACGACACCAATACGCTGACCGATTATAACGAGCTGTCGAATCGCTTGAGCTATACCTATGCATGGAGCGAGCGCATGGAACTCTTCACGCGTCTCGGAGCAAAGCGTTATGAGCCCGAAGAAGGATCTACGGTGTCTTCCTCGAACAGCTACACACCCGACATTGGCATGAACTACCAATTCTCCGAGCGACTCAGAGGTTCGGTGTACGTCGGCGCCAATGAGATTTCCGGCACGGACAGCGGCCCGAGCGCCCAGGGCGGTTTTACCGTGAACTACAGCGGTGAGCGCGTGGAGACAGGTATCGATGCCGGTCGTACCACGCTCGCCAGTGGTGACGGTGGTTTTGTCGAGGTCGATAGCGTGAGGGGCACCTGGAGCTATGCCATCGATGAGATCCGGCGCACCGGTTTTGATGCTTCCTGGCAAGACACCAAGGGCCAGACACCTAACACCCTGCGCAATTACGGTGCCTGGATCAGTCAGGAACTCTCGCCTTTTTGGATCGCGCGCCTATCCTACACATACAAAGAGCGCCGGCAAGATGGCTTGCCTGATGCTACTGCAAACGTCGTCGGGTTGACGCTGACTTACAGTTATCCCGGTCTCTGAAATTCTGTTGTGTGAGAAATATGGCCTCTGAATACGAAATGTCGGTCAACGACTACATAGCAATCATCAAGCATCACGCTCTGCTGTTGATCCTGAGCGCTGCGGTCATTCTCGGCGCGTGCATTGCAGTCGCCGTCTCACTTCCGCCTACCTATGAGTCGTCCGGTACGATTCTGATCGAGTCGCAGCAGATCTCCCCCGAGCTGGTCGCGGCGAACAACAACACCTTTGCCGATGAGCGCATCGAAGTCATCCGCCAGCGCGTGATGACCCGCGAAAACCTGACGGCGATCATCGACAAATACAACTTGTTCGCTTCCCAGGGCCGGCAGTTGACCGTGTCCGAGAAAGTCGAAGAAATGCGCAACGCGATTGCCGTCACCCTGGTCAGCGCGGCGGTCAAGGGGCGCGGGGAAGTGACAATTGCATTCCGCCTTTCCTTCGAGCACCGCGAGCCGGAGATTGCCAACAAAGTGGCCAACGAGCTGGTCACGCTGTTCCTGAATGAAAACATTCGGCAGCGCACCGAGCGAGCCACCGAGAACACCGAGTTCGTGAAGCAGGAAGCAGACAAGCTCGAAGTTGCCCTGAATGCCCAGGACAATCTCGTTGCAGACTTCAAGCAGAAGCACAGCGATGCGTTGCCTGAGCACCAGGAATTGCGCATGAACATGCTGACGCGCGCCGAGACCGAGCTCAAAGAGGTCGACCGTGACTACAAGGCTGCGCGTGAGGAGTTGCGTTTCAACGAGTTGGAGCTGACGGCTGCCAGTGCCTGCTTAGCGACCAAGCCTGGCGCGACTGTTGCGGCAGCTGATAAGCCGCAGTACCTTGCCAGCCTCAAGGCTGAATATGCTCGCTTGATGACGCTGTACACCGAAGCCCACCCTGATGTGCGCGCAGTGAAACGCAAAATTGCGGCACTTGAGGCGAACAGTGCGGTGGCCGGGAGTGCGCCGGCGCCCGTCAATATGGATGTAGCGAAGGCTCAGGCACAGATCGCCGCGACCCAGGCTCGCATCAAGTCGCTGGCGGATCAGAAGCAGCAGACACTGAAGAAAATATCCGAATACGAAGCGCAGATTATTGAAACGCCGCAAGTCGAGCGCGGCTTGATCACGCTGATGCGCGATCATGAAAACGCGAAAAAGAAATACGAGGAAATGCGCGCCAAGGAGATGAGTGCAAAAATCTCTGAAAGCCTTGAACAGGAAAACAAGGCGGAGCGTTTTGTTCTTCTGGAATCGCCTCTGATGCCGGAAAAACCGATCCGGCCGAACCGTAAGAAAGTGGTTGCCATGGGCATTGTGCTCGCTCCGGTAGGCGCAGGTGCGCTGGTGATGCTCCTTGAAATGATCAGCCCACGCGTACGCGGTGCCGAAGCACTTGCAAGCGTACTGGGCAAACGCGTATTGGTGTCCATTCCGTACATTCACACCAGGGCGGAACTGGCACGCCGCAAGCAATGGCGAACGCGGTTGATCATCGGTGGGCTCGTGGTTTTCGCGATCTTCCTGATACTCCTGCACTTCCTCTACATGCCCCTGGATCTGCTGATGTATAAAGCTCTGGGCCGGTTTGCATAAGGAAATATAGCGATGGACATTATCAAGCCCGATGCCGACAAGGCCGAGCAACCGGCCTCGTCGAAGGCCATGACACCGACCGGACAATCACCGGGGTTGAATGCGCTCAGTTATGTGCAAACCAAGGTTGTCCCTTTGCGGCCCGATCACCTCGAGCGTCACCGCATTGTTGCGTACAACAAGAATTCGAACATGGGTGGGGCTTTCGATCTGCTGCGTACGCAGGTTCTGAAAATCATGGAAGAAAACGGCTGGCGCACGCTGGCCATCACCTCGCCGACGCCTGAAGCGGGCAAGACGGTGTTGGCAATCAACCTGGCAATGAGTATTGCGCACCACACCACCAAGACCGCTTTGCTGGTGGATTTCGACCTGCGACGTCCCACGGTGGGTGCCTGCCTGGGGCTGCCGATGGAGCAGTCGCTCAACGAGCTGTTGAGCAATAAGGCCGAACTGCATGATGTGCTGGTCAACCCGACCTTGCCGCGGTTTGTGGTGCTGCCGACTCGTGAGCCGATTCCGCTCTCGACTGAGGTGTTGTCATCGCCCGACGTGAGTCATTTGATTTCGGATTTGCGCGAGCGCTACAACTCGCGGATCGTGATTTTCGACTTGCCGCCGATCTTGAGTTCCGATGATGTGCTGACCGTCCTGCCAAAATTCGACTGCGTGTTGCTGGTGGTCGCCAATGGCATGAACAGTAAGAAAGAGATCGAGGAAAGTCTGCATCACCTGGGCACGGCCAATCTGATTGGCACAGTGCTGAACAAGGCTGAACCGCAAAACCGCGCTTACTACTAAAGCGTGGCGGCTCCTACACGTGATGGGGTCACACGGTCGAAACCGTAGGAGCTGGCTTGCCAGCGATGGACGTCAACGATGACGCGGGCTGGCTGGATGAACGCGGTGCCTGGGCGTGATTCGCCAGCAAGCTGGCTCCTACGGGGAATCGCGTACGCTTTTGATCTTCACCACTCATCAGGCAAGCGTTAATTTGCCTTCAGTTTTTGATCTGGCGGTGCAGGCCCGCTCGTTACCGCAACAACGGATATGTACTTAACCCCAGGGATACTTCCTCTCCCATCCCCACGCATCCGTCACGATCTGCTCCAGCGAAGCGAACCGCGGCTGCCAACCCAGCAACGCGTACGCGCGCTGCGGATCGGCAACCAGACGCGGCGGATCACCCGCCCGACGCGGCGCGTCAGTGACCTTGATCTCCTTGCCCGTCACCCGGCGGGCAGTGTCAATTACCTGCTGCACCGAAAACCCCTGCCCATTGCCCAGATTAAACGCCGTGCTGGTACCCCCAGCGAGCAGATAATCAACGGCCAGTGCATGCGCGGCGACGAGATCGGCAACGTGAACGTAGTCGCGAATACAGGTGCCGTCGGGCGTGTCGTAATCCCGGCCGTAGACAGTGATGGAATCGCGTCGACCAGCGGCCGCTTGCAGGATCAGTGGCAGCAGATGGGTTTCCGGTTCGTGCCGTTCACCCAGTTGTCCTTCAGGGTCTGCTCCCGCGGCGTTGAAGTAACGCAGGCAAACTGATTTGAGCCCATAGGCGCGATCAAAATCCTCCAGCATCTGCTCGACCATCCATTTACTGCGGCCGTAAGGGTTGATCGCAGCTTTCGGATGATCTTCGTCGATAGGCACATACGCCGGGTCGCCATACACGGCGGCAGTCGAGGAGAAAATGAAATTTTTGACGTTCGCGCGAACCATGGCTTGCAGCAGTGTCAGGGTCGCGGCCAGGTTGTTCTGATAATACTTGGCAGGTTCGCTGACGGATTCGCCGACCTGTATGAATGAAGCAAAGTGGAACACTGCATCAAAGCGCTGCGTAGCAAACAAGGCATCCAGGGCCTGGGCGTCGGCGATGTCCAGTTCGGCCAGCTGCCCGCCTATCAAGGCGCTGCGATAACCCGTGGAAAAATTGTCGGCGACCGTCAGGTCGTGACCGGCGCGCAGCAGCTGTTTAACCATGTGCGAGCCAATATAGCCTGCGCCGCCAATCACTAAAAAATTCATCCTGTCCTCCTGGAAACCCGTGTTGTGCAAACCTGGATTGTACCTTCAGCGAGTGGCACTTTTTCTCAAAAACAACCAATTGGATGCTTCCACGCCTTCGAACTTGATGGTGTAGCGGCCATCAAGGTAAGTGGCGGGCAGCTTCTTCATTTGTGCAAGGACGCCTTGAGTGAACAAGGTCAAACCCGGCGGCGCCTCAATGGTGAGCGTGCCTGTCAGAGGCTCCACATAAAAAGGTATTTTTTCGTCTTCTTTAGGAATGGCTCGAGTGCCCAGCGAAATCATCAGGTCCTGGGATTTTCCAATCGGCGTGTCGTTAAGACTTTGCACCACCACGCTCGCGTTGGCCGTCTTCACTTGCACCTGCACATTGCCGAGGCTGACCGTCTCGCCACCAATCCAGCCCGTTGCAGCCTGGGTGCGCGGCGTATTGATCGTGTAGATGCCTTGTTTCCAATTGCGTTTCAGCTCGCCGGTGTCGGTCGTGGCCTCGCTGGCATTGGCGTCCAGCAGCGACTGATTGGGGTCATGCAACACCTGTGCATTGCTGGCAATGGCGCCGGACTGCAACCAGGGCAATTCCGGTGTCTGCGGCATGGCAATTTGCAGTTTGCCTTTCTCCATGGCGGTGCGCAGCAGAGCAGAGTTGGCCGGTGTGATGGATTGGTTGAACAGCGTTGCTGGCGTGGGTGCGAAGACATAGGTCGTGGTGGCTTCGCTAACATCGGCACGGCGATAAAGCAGGGCGGCGGCGGGGAGGGTAGCCAGCAGCGCCGGGTCGTTATAGGCGTGCCAGTTGCCGGCCGTTATCCATCCGCCGGAGAGTCCTTCCTGGCTATAGGCATATTGCATCAGCGCATCCCAGCCCTGATGGCTGGCGGTGCCGGCTACATAAAGCGGCAGCGAGTGGCGATCGGGTGTCGGGAAGGGTTCGCTGTTCCACTCGGTGACGGTCAAGGGTTTGCCGGTGACCTGGCCGGCGGCAATCCAGTCGATGATGCCGGCGCTGACGAGGGGGTTTTTCATCAGTTGCCCGGAACCGCCGTAGCTGTGGGTATCGATTACGTCGCCGGAGGTCAGTGCTGGCAGCGAACTAAGGCCATCGCGGCCCCAGTAACTGGTCGTGGCGATGGGGACTTTCACCCCCAGATCACGCAGGTGCTGAATCATGTCGACGTCAAAACGTCGCTCCAGATCATTGAGGAACAGTTTGGAAGGACCATGTTCCCAGGAGCGCCAGGTTTGACCGGCGGACAGATTGTGCTGCTTGGCAAACGCTTCGGCTTCGGCCATGTAAATCTTGCTGTGTTTGGGCACGTTCTTGTCTGGCAGCAGGGCGTTGCCGAAGTGATTGGTGATATCGTTTTCGTTGGTGAGCAATATCGCGGCGATCGCCGGATCGTCTTTGTAGGCGAGACCGGTGAACGTATTGACGTGGCTCATGTAGGCGGCGGCAAAGCGCTTCATCGCCTGTTGAATGGTGATGTTCACATAGGCATAGCCCTTGAGGTCAGCGGTGTTGGCGCTGTTTTTCGGCATTTCTTCGAAGCCGTAGATGTTGTCTTTGGCAGTGAGGGCCCGCTCGACGTGCATGTCGAGCCACACATAAATGCCTTCGTCTTTGAGGCACTTGATCCACCAGTCGATTTTCTTCAGAGACTCCGCGTCGGGCTGCTGGGTGTCATGGGGAAGCGCCGGGTCGCCGAAAATGTTCGGGCTGACCCACGGCGAATCATGGTGGTGCAGACGCACGAGATTGACGCCGAGTGCCGACAGGCGCTTGGCCTGTAGCTTGATGTCGTCGTCTGGCGTGCGGTACAGCGCATACGCCGAGATGTTGGTGCCCCAGAAGCGCGCGGGGGTGTTGTCCGCGAATTGCAGTTGCTCGCCGACCGCTTTGACGAAACCGCGTTTGCCGGCGGGTTTTTCATTGGCGTTGAGGAAGGACAGATCGACCGGCGAGGTCTTCCAATCGAGCTTGTCATTCGGCCAGGTCTTTGGATCGACCAGGCCGAAGCGTTCGTTCGTGGTGGGGCCGAGGGCGACATCGCCGGACAGGCTGAGGGTCGCTTTGACATTCAGGCGACCGGCCTTCACTGAGTTCCGGTAGAAAAAAGCGCGCACTTCGGATTTATCACCCGGTTCGAAGTACACGCCGGCCAGAGCGGGCTCGAAGCGCATTTCGATTTGTCGCCCCTTTGCATTGCCCCAGGCCCAGCCTTTGTTGTCCGGCAGCAAAACCGGTTCGCCCATGTCGCCGGAGAAAAGCGCCGGGTCGAAATTGAAGACGACCCCTCCGCCCATCGCGTCAGACTTTGTGCTGTGTGCGTCCAGGGCGAAATCCCAGGTTATTTTCTGCTCGCCTTCTTTCTGGATTTTCGCGGTCAGGTCGAAATCCAGTGCTTTATTCTGACCGACGAGTGCGTAATTGAAGGGGGCGTTGGTCTTGAATTCGGTTGGGAAATACGTCCAGCCCCAGTTGCTTTCAAAGAAGACGAATGTAGAAGCAACGACGGGGCTACCGCCTCGCGTCAGCACGGGCAGGCCGCTTTTATCGTCGACACTGGCGACCCAGTCAGACGCCCAGGTGTTGAGCGGCCACATCGCAAAAGACAAAAGCATCGGGAGCAGCAAACGGGTGCGGCGACAAAATGGGGTCATGGGCTTACCGAAGTTGAAGGTGGGCACCCGCAGTCACTGCGGCTGAAGTGTGTTTAAGGCTGCGTGCCATCTGGGCATAGGCAACGCCCAGCCCGGCGACTGACCAATACACCACGGGGATGACCGTGATGCTGCTGACGGTGACGATGGTTATCAATATCCCGATCAGCGTCGCAAACAGGGCGCGTCCCAGCCGACGCGCCTCGTCGTCCTTGTCGGGATACGCGCGCATGCCCTTGCGGATGCCGAGCAGGACCG
>Ga0182008_10002793_pt1 | contig 10808 bp, 9 predicted proteins | sample Sormic07211129_1_FD_120482 | JGI IMG/M metagenome (GOLD analysis project Ga0182008, IMG submission 120482) | Rhizosphere microbial communities from Sorghum bicolor, Mead, Nebraska, USA - 072115-129_1 metaG | ecosystem: Host-associated > Plants > Roots > Rhizosphere | place: USA: Nebraska...
ATCGGCGGTCTCGGCCGTGGTATCGGTGTCCGTCGCCTGGGCGACGGAAGCGAAGGCCATGCCCAGGGCGATGGCCAGAACGGTCTGCTTCAACAAGAGTGGCATCCTTACTCACGCTGACGCGCCGCGGCCCCTCCCCTGAGGCAGCCCGGTCCACGCCGTGGAAGCGTTGGATAGTCGGGCGTCCAAATGAAATCTTGATGACAGCTGAGATGACAACGAGGGGAGCCGCTCGTGGGCCCCTCGTGTCAGCGGAAGTCGATCGTCGAGATCGCGCCGGCCATCTCGGGGCGGGGACGCAGGGAAACGTCCCAGTCGTAGAGTTCGCACAGGCGGCGAACGATGGCGAGGCCGAGCCCCGCGCCGCCACCGGTGGCGCTTTCGCCACGGATACCACGCTGGAAGAGCTTTTCCGCATCTTCCGGTTTGATTCCGGGGCCGGTATCGATGACGTCGATGTGGCCGTCGAGGACACGCACGGTGACCTTGCCTTCCATCGTGTACTTGATCGCATTGCCGATCAGGTTGGTCAAGGCCACCGACAGCACCGATGCGGGTGCATTGACGGTCACCGATCCATGCGCGATCAGTTCGATCTCGATCGGCTTGCCGCCCATCTGCGGACGTTGGCTCTCGATGACGTCGGCGGCGACCTTGGCCACGTCCGTGGTCTCGCCACGCGTCGGCCCACGGCGCTCCGCACGCGACAACAGCAGCAGCGCCTCGATCAGTTCGGTGGCCTGGCGCGAGGCGCGTTCGATGCGCTTCAGGCGCTCGCGCAGCTTGTCGGTGAGATCCGGCGAGCCCTGCAACAGCTCCGTGGTGCTGGCGATGACCGCGAGCGGCGTACGCAATTCATGGCTCACGTCGGAGTTGAACTCGCGGTCGCGCTCGACCACCGACGTCAGCCGCATGGCGTATTCGTCGAGTGCCACGGCGAGCTCGCCCACCTCGTCGTCGGCGAAATGCGGAGCCAGGGCCTCGGCCTTGCCCACCCGGCGGAAGTCGCGCAGGCGGCGTGCCAGGTCGGTCACCGGCCGCAAGACGCGCGACGACAGCCACACGCCCAGCACCAGCGAAAACAGGCCGAACAGGAAAACGGCCGCGACCACGCTGGTGATCAGCTGGCGCTTGCCCAGTTCATCGCGCGAGACGTCGAACTGCAGGAAGTTGATGATGCCGCCATCCCGCCGCACCGCCACCTTGTAATGGTGGTTCTTGCCGTCGCTTTCCGTCTCGTAGAGATCGTGCACGCCGGTGTCGAGCGATTGCCAGTTCAGCGGCGCCTTGTAGATCGTGCGGTCGCTGAAGGTGGACGCCTTGACGATGTTGAACTGCGGGCGCTCGTTCGGATTCGCGCGCACCTGCTCGTTCAGCGAATCGACCTCGTCCTGGAGGGCCGAGTTGATCAGCTGCTCTTCGACGCGCTCACGGATGTTGATCGCGGCGAACGCGAACAACGCGCTCAGGCCGAACCCGAACAGCGTGAATGTGACGATCAGTCGGAAACGAAGCTTACGCCTGGACCGCATCCGGATCGACCATGCGGTATCCGATACCGTGACGCGTGTGGATCAGCGGTTTCTCGAAGGGTTTGTCGATGGCCGCACGCAGCCCGTGGATATGCACGCGCAGCGAATCGGAATCGGGCAGTTCCTCGCCCCAGACGCGCTGTTCGAGGTCCTGGCGGGTCACCACGGACGGGCTGGCCTCCATCAGTGCCTGCAACAGCTTCAGGCCGATGGGATTCAGCTGGATCGACTTGCCTTCGCGGGTCACCGTGAGCGTGTCGAGGTTGTAGGTGAGGCCACCGACCTTGAGCACCCGGCTCTGCGGGCCCTTGCCGCGCCGCGCCAGCACTTCCAGGCGCGCCGCCAGTTCCTGCAGGGCGAACGGCTTGGTCATGTAATCGTCGGCGCCGGACTCGAAGCCCGTGAGCTTGTGCTCCAGCGAATCGCGCGCCGTGAGCATGAGCACGGGCGTCTGCTTGTGCGCCTCGTGGCGCAGCTTCTTGGCGACATCGAGCCCGTCCATCCCCGGAAGGGTCAGGTCGAGCACGATGACGTCGAAATCGTGCACCACGGCCAGATGCAGGCCGGTGACGCCGTCGCCGGCGAAATCGACCACGTGACCACGATCCTCGAGGTAGTCCCCATGTTGGTCGCGATGTCGGTATTGTCTTCGATGACCAGAACGCGCATGCGGCACTCCGTTGTGCGGTCGCTTGAGTCTTATGAGTATTGCGACGGCAAGCTTAACGGGGAAACCGTGAAGCGGACAGAACTAAAAGAGAGGCCCGGACGGGGGGAACCCGCCCGGGCCGAAAGAACTACTGCCCCGATACCGTCACCCCGCGTCGCGGAATCACAGTGGAACCTTTATAGGGGAGCGCCCTTTAAATCGCTGTTAACCCCTTCGGCGCCTTGGGCCGGCGGGCCTTCGGCACGGCCGGACGGCCGGCCAGCCGGGCCTCGCAATGGGCGACGATGGCACCAGCCACGTCCACGCCGGTGCTGCCCTCGATGCCCTCCAGCCCCGGGGAAGCATTGACCTCGAGCAGCAGCGGCCCACGCGATGAGCGCAACAGGTCCACGCCGGCCACCTCCAGCCCCAGCGCCGAGGCGGCCTCGATCGCCACCCGGCGCTCGTCCTCGGTGAGGGTCACCTGGGCCGCGCTGCCACCACGGTGGAGGTTCGCGCGGAACTCGCCCGGTGCCGACGACCGCTGCATCGAGGCCACCACCTGGTCGCCGACGACGAAGCAGCGCAGGTCCTGGCCATTCGCCTCGCGGATGAACTCCTGGACCAGGAAATTGGCGTAGAGGCCGCGGAACGCCTCGATGACGCTCTGCGACGCCGAACGCTTCTCGGCCAGGACCACGCCGGCGCCCTGGGTTCCTTCATTGAGCTTGATGACATGCGGGGGGTCGCCGAGCATCGCCATGAGATCGGCGGTGTCGTCGGGGTTGTCGCCGAAGGCGGTCAGGGGCATGTCCACCCCGCGTGCCGCCAGCAACTGCAGGCACCGAAGCTTGTCGCGCGCGCGCAGCACGGCATCGGACGGGTTCGGGGTGAAGACGCCCATCAGTTCCAGCTGGCGCAGCACCGCCGTGCCATAGAACGTGCTGGACGCGCCGATTCGTGGAATCACGCAGTCCACCGGGCCGAGCGGCTTGCCCTTGAAATGGATGGCGAACGATTGCGGCGCGATGCTCATGTAGCAACGCAGGGGGTCGATCACCCGCACCGTGTGCTTGCGCTTGCGCGCAGCCTCCACCAGCCGCTGGGTGGAGTAGAGCCGCGCGTTGCGCGACAGGATGGCGATCTTCATGAGGGGTCCCGGACGGCGCGGCGCGGCGTCTGCGAGTAGGAAAGCGACGGATCGACCAGGAAACGCCCGTCGAGGGTGGTCCGGCCGAGCAGGAGGGGAAACAGCATGTGCCGCCGGTCGGTCAGGTTGACGTCGGCCATGAAGCGGTGGCCGGCCAGTTCCACTTCCGTGCGGATGAACCAGCGCGTGGTGGTGTGACCGCCCGAGTCCGTGACCGAGCGCTGGCCCGTCGCCTTCGCCTCGCAGGGCGCGGACACCCCGCCCTTGCGCGTGGTACGCACCTGGAAGCGCAGCCACGTGCCGTCGGCCCGCTGGTCCACCTCCAGCCATTCGACGTGCAGCGACGACGAGCGCGCGCCCGTATCGAGCTTGGCCTTGAGGACGGGAATGCCGAGCGACGGAAGTGCGAGCCGTTCGCGCCAGCCTAGGGTGATGACGTCAGTCATGGGGTCTGGAGCGACGAGTAGGGGGGACGACGGCGGGTCGCGGGGAACGACCCATGTTCGCGGCGGCATGCCTCGATGGGAAAAGCATGCCGAAGGTACGAAGCCGGCGCAACTGTACCGGGCAGCCAGGGGACCACCCTCGTCACGGGCATGAAAAATGCGTGAAGCGCGAAAGCGGCCCGACGGCTCAGCCCGCGTCCGTGCCCCGCCCTTTCCGCATCATGTAAAGGGAGCTGGCGATGCCGACCAGGGCCACGAGGCCGACGTAGTGCGCGGGCCCCAGCCCACCCGCGGTCTTCGCCAGGTAGCCCACCAGGACCGGGGTGGCCGCACCGCAGATGGCATAAGCCACGTTATATGACAGGGAAATGCCCGAGAAACGGATGGCCGGCGGAAAGGCGGCGACCAGCACCGATGGCACGATGCCCGCCACGCCCGCGAACAGCCCGGCCAGCGAATACAGCGCAAGCAGGTGGGTGCCGCCGCTTCTCAGGTCGAGGTACAAGGCATAGGTGCTGGCGGCCAGTCCCACCGAAGCCACCAGCATCGCGCGCGCCTTGCCCTGCCAGTCCACCAGCAGGCCACCGAGCACGCAGCCGATGCACAGGGAAAACGCGGCGAGGCTGCCGCCGGTGAACGCCCGGGCCGGTTCGATATGGAAGGCCGTCTGCATCAGCGTCGGCGTCATCAGGATCACCACGACGATCGCCGCCGTGAGCACCCAGGTGACGACCATCGACAGGGCCACGCCCGGCAGATGGTCGCGCAGGACGACCCACGCGGGCAACTCAGTCGTCAGTTCCTTGCGTTCGCGCATGCGTGCGAACACCGGTGTCTCGCTGAGCCAGCGGCGCAGGTACACCGCGAAGAAGCCGAACACGCCACCCAGGAGGAACGCGATGCGCCAGCCGTGGTCGAGCATGTCCGCTTCGGACATCCGCGCGCTCATCGCCGCAGCCACCAGCGAACCGATGAGAATGCCGAAGGTCAACCCGGAACTCAGGCTCGCGCATGCCAGCCCGACCCGGTGCCGCGGCACGTGCTCGGCCACGAAAACCCAAGCCCCCGGCACTTCGCCGCCAATGGCGATGCCCTGTATCACGCGCAACAGGGTCAGCAGGACCGGCGCCAGCACGCCGATCGTCGCGTACGTGGGCAGGAAGCCGATGCACAGGGTCGGCACCGCCATCAGAAAGACGCTAAGGGTGAACATGCGCTTGCGGCCGACCCTGTCACCGAAGTGCGCCATCACCAGGCCGCCCAGCGGCCGCGCGAGATAGCCCACGGCGAAGATGCTGAAGGCCTGCAACTGTGCCACCCAGTCGGAGGTTCCCGGTGGGAAGAACAGGTGCCCGAGTGTCTTGGCGAAATACGCGAAGATCACGAAGTCGTAGAACTCGAGCGCGCCGCCCAGCGCGGACAGGATCAATGTCTTCGCATCGCCACGGCCCAACGGCCGGCGGTCGGTCATGTCGGTATCGATGATGGCGCTCATGGGGATATCCGGGGAGTGATCGCGCGACTATAGGTGCTTATCGCTCGAAAGAAATCACCCAGACGGAGTACGGCGGCAGGATCGTGCCATCCAGCTTGTCCGACCGGCTCAACGAGGTGTCGCTGGCGGCCAGCGTGCGCAGGCCGTGGCCCTCGACACCGGACTTCAACGGCCTTGGCTCACCGCTGAAATTCATGGCGACCAGGACGGGTTCCTTGCCTTCACGCACGTAGGCGAGCACGTCCGGGTTCTTCGTGTCGACGAAGGTCATCGCACCGTCGCGCAATGCGGCATTGTCCCGGCGCAAGGCGATCAGCTTGCGATACCACTGCAGGAGGGACGACGGGTCGGCCATTTCGCTGACGACATTGACGGTGCGGTAATTGGCCGCCACCGGCAGCCACGTCTTCGGGTTCGTGGAGAAACCTGCTTGCGGGCCGGCCGTCCACTGCATCGGGGTGCGCTCGCCATCGCGCCCTTTTTCCTTCGGCCAGCCGGTGATCCCGATGGGATCGCGCACGTCTTCCTTGCGCGTGGGCGTGCTCGTGGTCATGCCGATGGGAGCACCGTAATAGGTAAGCGCCGCGCCACGGTTAGTCAGCAACATTGCCGCGATGATCCGGGCACGCGCGATGTCGTTGCGGCCATCGCCGAACCGGTCGATGGAACGCGGATTGTCGTGGTTGTCGAAGACCATCAGCGGCGGCAGGCCGAGCAGATCGGTCTGCGCGGCCTGCAGGTGTTCGCGGAACCAGCCCGCGTCGAATTTCGCCTGCCAGCCGAAGCCGGGAATCAGGTCCATCGGCAGGTGCAGTTCGTCCTGATGTTCACCGCCATACCAGGGCAGGAGATCGCTGGTCTTGGGTGTATAGGTTTCGCCGATGAGCACGCGGTCGCCGGCGTAGCCGTCCACCATCTTTCGCATGCGGCGCATGACGTCGTGCACTTCCGGCAGGTTGTCGCTGTACTGGGTGTGCAGGTTCGGATCGCCCTGCGCGTTGGTGCCGCCCCGTTCCGGGTCGTTACGCAACTTCGTGTCCTCGAACAAGGTGGAGATCGCGTCGAGCCGGAAACCGGCGACGCCGCGATCGAGCCAGAAGCGCATCGCGTCGAACATCGCGGCTTCCACGGCGGGATTACGCCAGTTCAGGTCGGGTTGCTGCCGGTAAAAGCGGTGGTAGTAGAACTGCTTGCGTGCCGGTACCCATTCCCACGCCGAACCGCCGAAGACGGACTCCCAGTTGTTCGGCGGCACCTTGCCCTCGTGGACGAACCGCTTCTGGAACGCGGTCACGCCCGGAGCGTTCGCGTCCACGCCATCGTTCCAGATGTACCAGTCGGCCTTGGCGTTCTGGCGCGAACCGGCCGATTCGATGAACCATGCGTGTTTGTCGGAAGTGTGGTTCAACACCATGTCCAGGAGCACGCGGACATGACGCTTCTTCGCCTCGGCAAGCAGCCGGTCGAAATCCGCGAGGTTGCCGTACTGCGCATCCACGGCGCGGTAATCGGAGATGTCGTAGCCGAAGTCGACCTGCGGCGAGGGATACATCGGCGCGATCCAGATCGCATCGGCGCCCAGCGAGCGCACGTCGTCGAGATGGGCCGTGATGCCGTCGAGGTCGCCTACGCCGTCGCTGTTGCTGTCACCGTAGCTGCGTGGGTATATCTCGAGGATCAGAGCGTGTTTCCACCACGGCGAGGGTGTGCTGGCAGCGGCCACGGCCATGCCGGTGACGAGAACGGCGGCCATGCCGGCCAGGAGACGGCGCGTGCGCTGGGGCATCGAAGGGGAGATCCTGGAGAGAGATCTCCCGATGAAAGCGCGCCGCGTCGATAGCGTCAACCGGCTTGAGGGAAGAAGGTGAGGCGTGTCACGATCCGCCGCGTGACCGACCGGCCCGCCCCGCCACAGCATCTGCGCGACCTGGCACGTCTACGCCGGGTCCGCGATCGCATCGACCGCGAGTACGCCCAGCCATTGGACGTCGAAGCACTCGCCCGCGGCGTACACATGTCGGCGGGCCACCTCAGCCGCCAATTCCGGCTCGCCTATGGCGAATCGCCCTATGCCTATCTGATGACGCGCCGTATCGAGCGCGCGATGGCCTTGCTGCGCCGCGGCGACCTCAGCGTCACCGATGTCTGCTTCGCCGTGGGTTGTTCTTCGCTCGGCACCTTCAGCACCCGCTTCACGGAACTGGTCGGCATGCCTCCGAGTGTCTATCGCCAGCGGGAGGCGCAGGCGGTGTCCGGTATGCCGTCGTGCGTGGCGAAGCAGGTCACGCGACCGGTCAGGAATCGAGAAGCGCCCCGTTCGATGCGACGACTAGGATGACCGCTCCCAAACCAACGAGCACCGTCGCCATGAACATCACCATCCACGCCAGCTTCCTGCCGCACAACGATCCCGAGGCTTCCCTGGCCTTCTATCGCGACATCCTCGGCTTCGAGGTTCGCAAGGACGTCGGGTACAACGGCATGCGCTGGATCACCGTCGGCCCCGCCGACCAGGCGGGTACCTCCATCGTCCTGTATCCCCCGGCCGCCTCGCCCGGCGTCACCGAGGAGGAGCACCGCACGATCGCCGAGATGATGGCCAAGGGCACCTTCGCCATCCTCTTGCTGGCCACGAGGAACCTCGACGAGGCTTTCGACCGGCTGCAAGCCAGCGGCGCGGAAATCGTCCAGGAACCGGCCGACCAACCGTACGGGGTCCGCGATTGCGCCGTTCGCGACCCGGCGGGAAACCTGATCAGGTTACAGGAGTTGCGCTAATTCTTGATAGGCGCAGCCTCTTGTCATCATAAGATCAATCAATTTCTGCAATGCTCACAATCGGGCCATGATCCAGGCACTAGGTAAACCACGAGTCGCCGGCGCTCGGTCCTTCGTCCCGGCAAGCCAGAGGAAACCTCCTGATGTCGAGCGAAGCGAAATGTCCTTTCAATCACACCGCCGGCGGCGGCACGACCAATAGCGACTGGTGGCCGAAGCGCCTGAGGGTCGACCTGCTCAACCAGCATTCGTCCCGGTCCAATCCCCTCGCGCCGGACTTCGACTATGCCGAGGCGTTCAAGAAGCTCGACCTCGCCGCGCTGAAGAAAGACCTGGCTGACCTGATGACCGATTCGCAGGACTGGTGGCCAGCCGATTTCGGCCACTACGGCCCGCTATTCATCCGCATGGCGTGGCATAGCGCGGGTACCTACCGCATCGGCGATGGACGTGGCGGCGGTGGCCGTGGCCAGCAGCGCTTCGCGCCGCTGAACAGCTGGCCCGACAACGTCAGCCTCGACAAGGCGCGCCGCCTGCTCTGGCCGATCAAGCAGAAATACGGCAACAGCATCTCCTGGGCCGACCTCCTGATCCTCACGGGCAACGTCGCCCTCGAAACCATGGGCTTCAAGACCTTCGGCTTCGCCGGTGGGCGCGAGGACACGTGGGAACCCGACCAGGACGTGTACTGGGGCAACGAGACCGAATGGCTCGGTGGCGACCACCGCTATGGCAAGGTCACGCCGCAGACGGAAGGCGTGCTCGTCGCCGATCCCGAGTTGCACGGCGAGGAAGAAGACCGCACCGAAGGCGGGCGCAAGCTGGAGAACCCGCTCGCGGCCGTGCAGATGGGTCTCATCTACGTCAATCCGGAAGGCCCCGAAGGGAAGCCGGACCCGATCGCCGCGGCGCACGATATCCGCGAGACCTTTGCCCGCATGGCCATGAACGACGAAGAAACCGTCGCCCTGATCGCAGGCGGCCATTCCTTCGGCAAGACACACGGCGCGGCCGACGCCGCCAATGTCGCGGCCGAGCCCGAGGCGGGCGACCTCGAACAGCAGGGCCTGGGCTGGAAGAACAGCCATGGCAGTGGCGTCGGTCGCGACACCATCACCAGCGGCCTGGAAGTCACCTGGACGCAGACACCGACGAAGTGGAGCAACCTCTTCTTCGAGAACCTGTTCAAGCACGAGTGGGAGCTGACGAAGAGTCCGGCCGGCGCGCACCAATGGGTGGCGAAGGACAGCGGTGATGTCATCCCCGATGCGCATGGCGGCCCGAACCGCAAGCCGACGATGCTTACGACCGATCTTTCGCTTCGCCTCGATCCGGCCTACGAGAAGATCTCCCGCCGCTTCCTCGATCATCCGGAAGAATTCGCGGATGCCTTCGCGCGCGCCTGGTTCAAGCTGACCCATCGCGACATGGGGCCGCGTTCGCGCTACCTCGGTCCCGAGGTACCCGCCGAAGAGCTGATCTGGCAGGACCCGGTGCCCAAGGTCGATCACCCGCTGGTCGACGAGAACGACGTCAAGCAGCTCAAGGAGAAGGTGCTGGCCTCCGGCCTCACCGTATCGGAACTGGTCTCGACCGCCTGGGCCTCCGCCTCCACGTTCCGTGGTGGCGACAAGCGCGGCGGAGCCAACGGCGCGCGCATCCGTCTCGCGCCGCAAAAGGACTGGAAGGTCAACCAGCCCGCGCAACTGGCGAAGGTGCTCGAACGCCTGGAAGGCATCCGTACCGAATTCAATGGCGCGCAGGCAAGCGGCAAGAAGATCTCCCTGGCTGACCTGATCGTGCTGGCGGGCAGCGCCGCCGTCGAGAAAGCGGCGAAGGATGCCGGGAGTGCCGTCACCGTTCCCTTCGCACCGGGTCGCACCGACGCCTCGCAGGAACAGACCGATGTCGCCTCCTTCGAGCCGCTGGAACCCGCCGCCGATGGTTTCCGCAATTACGTCAAGGGTCGCTACAGCGTGCCGGCCGAGGCGTTGCTGATCGACAAGGCGCAGTTGCTGACCTTGACCGCGCCGGAAATGACGGTGCTCGTGGGTGGCCTGCGCGTGCTCGGCGCGAATGTCGAGGCAAGCAAGCAAGGCGTCTTCACCGATCGCCCGGGCACGCTGACCAACGACTTCTTCCGTAACCTGCTCGACATGAGCACGGTATGGAAGCCGACCTCCCCAGCCAGGGAGTCGTTCGAAGGCAGCGAGCGCGGCACGGGCAAGCTGAAATGGATCGGCAGCCGCGTGGATCTGGTCTTCGGATCGAACTCCATCCTGCGCGCGCTGGCGGAAGTCTACGGCAGCGCCGACGCGCAGGAGAAATTCGTCGGCGACTTCGTGGCCGCCTGGACGAAGGTGATGAACCTCGACCGCTTCGACCTGCGGAAGTAAGACGCGAGAAGGAAAGGCCCGCCAGGTATCCTCGTGGCGGGCCTTTTTCGTCTAGACCACGCGGTGATCCGCCGCGGATTCGCATGCCGCATACGCCGCTTCATCATCGCGACGCCGCGTATCGGAAACGATGCGCCCTGCTTCGAGCTTCACCACGCGGTCAGCCAGGGAGAAATACCTGTCGTCGTGGGTGATCGCCACGACCGTCTTGCCACGCGCCTTCAACTCGGGCAGCAAGCTGCGATAGAAGTAATCGCGGAAGTGCGCGTCCTGGTCGGCGGCCCACTCGTCGAAGAAGAAGATATCGCGGTCTTCCGCATAGCACTGCAAGAGTGCCAGGCGCTTTCGCTGTCCGGTGGAAA
>Ga0182008_10002795_pt1 | contig 10804 bp, 9 predicted proteins | sample Sormic07211129_1_FD_120482 | JGI IMG/M metagenome (GOLD analysis project Ga0182008, IMG submission 120482) | Rhizosphere microbial communities from Sorghum bicolor, Mead, Nebraska, USA - 072115-129_1 metaG | ecosystem: Host-associated > Plants > Roots > Rhizosphere | place: USA: Nebraska...
GCGATTACGCTCGATGTTCCCGCCGCTGCGCCAGCGCCGGCAGCAAACTAAGTCAGCCTGACCGGCAGGGGAAGTTTCCTGTCGGCATGAAAAAAGGGGCAGCCTGTTCAGGCTGCCCCTTTTGCGTGGGAGCGTGCGTTCATTGCGGCGGACTACTCCTTGCCCGGCAAGATCAGCTCCGGCGTACACCCTTCGGCGGCGATGCCGTCGCAAGGCTTGGCCAGTGCCGCGCCGTCCTGTGCCCGTGGCGCATGGGGCTGGCGCAGGTAGCGCGACGTGTGGCGGTGCGCTTGCTGTGCGTTGCCATGCACGGGCCAGGTCAGGAAGCGGGACAGCTCCTGCAAGGCGCGCTGGTATACATCGCGTTTAAATTCAATGACGACATCGAGCGGGACCCAGTATTCATGCCAGCGCCAGGCGTCGAACTCCGGATGGTCGGTCAGGCGCAGATTGACGTCGTTATCGCGCGCGCACATTCTCAGCAGAAACCAAATCTGCTTCTGGCCACGGTAATGGCCGCGAATCTCGCGCTTGATGAAGTGGTCTGGCACCTCATAGCGCAGCCAGTCGCGGGTGCGGCCGACAATTTTGACGTGTTCCTGTCTGAGTCCGATTTCCTCTTCAAGTTCGCGAAACATGGCTTGTTCCGGTGTTTCGCCATATTTGATACCGCCTTGCGGAAACTGCCATGAGTGCTCGCGCACCCGCTTGCCCCACCACACCTCGTTCTGGGCGTTTAGCAGGATGATGCCGACGTTGGGCCGAAACCCTTCACGGTCGAGCATAATGCACCTCAAACTTTCTGCGACAGTGCGTCCTTTTTTACATAATTACCCACAACTTCGCAAGCCGGTGACCTTTTCGGGGTGCGAAAAGCGCCGGAATCGCACCAATTGAGCGCATTTGTGTAAAGTATGGACGCATCAGCCAGCTAATCCTTTAAAATTAGGTTGATTATAACCCTCTCTTTTTAAAAAGAATTCACCGTTATGCGCGCCTCCCGTTTTTTTATTTCCACACTTAAAGATGCACCTTCTGACGCGGAAATCGTCAGCCACCAATTGATGATGCGTGCAGGCATGATCAAACGCCTCGGTTCCGGCATCTATACCTACATGCCGATGGGCCTGCGCGTGATCCGCAAGGTGGAAGCCATCATCCGTGACGAGATGAACAAAGCCGCCGGCATCGAACTGCTGATGCCGCTCGTGCAGCCGGCCGAACTGTGGCAGGAAACGGGCCGCTGGACCAAGATGGGCGACGAATTGATGCGCGTGAAAGACCGCCACGGCCGCGAATACGCGATCCAGCCCACGTCGGAAGAAGTCATCACGGACGTCGTGCGCACGGAAATCAAGTCCTACCGCCAGTTGCCGTTGAACTTTTATCATATCCAGACCAAGTTCCGCGACGAGCGCCGCCCACGTTTCGGCCTGATGCGCGGCCGCGAATTCACCATGAAGGACGCCTATTCGTTCGACCGCGACCTGGCCGGCATGCAGGCGTCGTATAAAGTCATGTTCGACGCCTACACGCGCATCTTCACGCGTTTCGGCCTGAAATTCCGCGCCGTGGCAGCCGACAACGGCGCCATCGGCGGTTCCGGTTCGCATGAATTCCACGTCATCGCCCACACGGGCGAAGACGCGCTCGTGTACTGCCCGACCTCCGACTACGCCGCCAACATGGAAGCGGCCGAAGCGCTGCCGCCAGTGGGCGAGCGCCCGGCCGCCACCCAGGCGCTGACGAAAACGGCCACGCCGGACACCGTCAAGTGCGAAACCGTGGCCGCCTTGCTGGGCATCGAGCTGTCGCGCACCGTGAAAACCATCGCCCTGACGGTGGAAACGACGGGCAAGGACGATAAAGTCACGAAACAGCATTTCATGCTGCTGCTGCGCGGCGACCATGAATTGAACGAGATCAAGGTGGGCAAGGTTGCCGGCCTGGCCGGTCACCGTTTCTCGACGGAAGCGGAAATCCTGGAAGTCTACGGCACCATCCCTGGCTACCTGGGCCCGATCGGCACGAAGGCACCCGTCACCGTGGTGGCGGACCGCACGGTCGCCCACATGAGCGACTTCGTCTGCGGCGCGAATGAGGCCGGTTTCCACTACACGGGCGCCAACTGGGGCCGTGACGTGGCCGAGCCTGCCATCGTGGCCGACTTGCGCAATGTCGTCGCCGGCGACGCGTCGCCGGACGGCCAGGGCGCACTGGCCATCGAGCGCGGCATCGAAGTGGGCCACGTGTTCCAGCTGGGTACGGCGTACTCGGAAAGCATGAAAGCCACCTTCCTCGATGAAAACGGCAAGCCTGCGCCGCTGCAGATGGGTTGCTACGGCATCGGCGTGACGCGCATCCTGGGCGCCGCCATCGAACAGAACTTCGACGACAAGGGCATCATCTGGCCAGCGTCGATCGCGCCGTTCGAGGTCGTGCTGTGCCCGATGGGCATGGATCGTAGCGAACTGGTCAAGGAAGAGACGGAGAAGCTGTACGCGGCCCTGCAAGGCGCTGGCGTGGACGTCATCGTCGACGACCGCGGCTTGCGCCCTGGCGCCATGTTCGCTGACTGGGAACTGATTGGCGTGCCGCACCGCATCGTCATCGGCGAGCGCGGCCTGAAGGAAGGCAAGCTGGAATACCAGGGCCGCCGCGACGCGGAAGCGACCGGCGTTGCGCCGGACGAGATCGTCGCCTTCATCCAGGGCAAAATGGCGCAGTGAAGCGCTTATCGCTAAGTAACACGGCTGGCGCGCTCGCGCTGGCCGCCGGCCTGGCCTGCGTTTCCTTTGCGCAGGCCGGCAACCAGAAAGAGGAGGCGCTGGCCGACTCCGTCCGCCTGGCCCTGTCGCACGCGATCCGCGACGAACGCCCGCCGCAGCCCAAATTTGCCACGCCCGCCGACTTGCAGCGCTACCAGCAATGGCTGGCGCAGATGTCGCAACGCCTGCAGCGCAAGCTGCCGGACGCCCAGCTGCGCACGGAATTCCTGGAAACCGTCTGGTACGAAGCGCGCCGCGCGGGCCTGGAGCCGGCCCTGGTGCTGGGTCTGATCCAGGTCGAGTCGGCCTACCGCAAATACGCCGTCTCGCTGGCCGGCGCCCGCGGCTACATGCAGGTGATGCCGTTCTGGACGGGCGTCATCGGTGACCATGACCGCAGCAAGCTGTTCCACATGCAGACGAATCTGCGCTACGGCTGCGCGATCCTGCGCATGTACCTGGATATGGAAAAGGGTGATTTATACCTGGCGCTGGGGCGCTACAACGGCAGCCGGGGCAGGGCCGAGTACCCGAATGCGGTAAGGGCGGCTTGGAAGCAGTGGGAATTTAAATGAAGGCTGGGGTCAGACCCCCGGCAGCGTTGGCGCAGAGCTCTGTGTTAACGGTGTTGAGGGTCTGACCCCGGGTGAATGGGGCGGACGTAGGTCGGATTAGGTCTGAAAGACCGTCATCCGACAACATGGTTGACGCCCGCAGCAAAAAAAATGCCCCGCTCGCAGTAATGCGGCGGGGCACTCACACGGCGCGGACGCCCTGTGCGTATCTGATTATTTCAAATGATCGGAGATCAGTTTCGTCATTTCAAACATGGAGACTTGGGCTTTGCCGCCGAAAACGGCTTTCAGCTTGTCGTCCGCATTGATCATGCGGCGGTTGGCCGGATCTTGCAGATCGAGTTTTTTGATGTAATCCCATACCTTTTTGGTCACTTCCGTGCGCGGCAGTGGTGCTGCGCCAACAACGGCGGCCAGCTCTTTCGATGGCGTCATTGCTTTCATGAATGCTGCGTTTGGCTTGCGTGGTGTTGCCGGTGCTGCCGCTTTCTTCGCCGCTGCTGGTTTAGCTGCTGCCTTGGCTGCGGGTGCTGCTTTCTTGGCGGCTGCAGGCTTGGCTGCTGCTGCTTTGGCTGGCGCTGCTACTGGGGTTTTTTTGGCTGTTGCCATCTTCGAGCCTCCTTAACAAACACATGGGAAATTGCGCAATTAATCGCACGGCTAATATTGGTGTGGATTTACCTTGTATGCAAGTGTTTTTCACGTTTTCACGAGGAAAAAGCAGGGAAATGCCGTGCCTGTCGCCCGGGCGCACCGCTTGGGAGCGCAGAACGGCGTTTTTACCCGTAAATGGCATGGTTGCTGGTTATGCGGCGAGGGGGGCTGCGGAGGGAGGGAAGAGTGATGCCGGACACATGAAAATGCATTCCGGCATTATTTAGAACGGTGTTTTTTGATTTGTCGAGTTTGGATACACGGCCTAATGAATGCCGTCACGCTCCCCGCGAGCGGGGATCGTGACGCCTTACCTCATCCCAGGCATCATGCCCTTCATGCTACGCATCATCTTCATCATGCCGCCGCCCGACAATTTCTTCATCATCGTCTGCATCTGCTCGAATTGCGTCAGCATGCGGTTCACTTCCTGCACCTGCACGCCGGCGCCGGCGGCGATGCGGCGCTTGCGTGTGGCCTTGATCAGTTCAGGCTTGGCGCGTTCCTGCGGCGTCATCGAATCGATGATGCCGCACATGCGGCGCACCTGTTTGTCGGCCTGATCCATGTTCTTGCCGCCTGCCGCCTGCTGGAACTGGGCCGGCAGCTTGTCCATCAGGTTGGCCATGCCGCCCATTTTCTTCATCTGGCCCAGTTGCGCCTTGAAGTCGTTCATGTCGAACTTGCCGCCGACCTTGATCTTTTGCGCCAGATCGGCCGCCGCCTTGCTGTCGACGCCCTTGCGCGCCTCTTCCACCAGGGCGAGGATGTCGCCCATGCCGAGGATGCGGTTGGCCATGCGGGTCGGGTCGAACGCTTCCAGGCCGTCGAGTTTTTCCGAGACACCGGCAAACTTGATCGGTTTGCCCGTGATGTGGCGCACGGACAGGGCGGCACCGCCGCGCGCATCGCCATCGAGCTTGGTCAGCACGATACCGGTCAGCGGCAGCGCATCGTTGAAGGCCTTGGCCGTGTTGATGGCGTCCTGGCCCAGCATGGCGTCGACGACGAACAGGGTTTCGATCGGTTTCACGGCGGCGTGGACGGCGGCGATTTCGCGCATCATCTCTTCGTCGATACCGAGACGGCCCGCCGTATCGATGATCAGTACGTCGTGGTAGTGCTTTTTCGCCCAGTCCAGCGCGGCCAGGGCGATATCGACCGGCTTGTCCGTGCTGGTGGACGGGAAGAAGTCGGCGCCGACCTGGGTGGTGACCGATTGCAGCTGGGCGATCGCGGCAGGGCGGTACACGTCGGCCGAGACGGTCAGCACTTTCTTCTTCTTTTCTTCCTTCAGGTACTTCGCCAGCTTGCCGACGGTGGTGGTTTTACCCACACCCTGCAGACCGGCCATCAGGATGATGGCGGGCGGCTGCTGCGCAAAGCTGATCTGCGACGCTTCCGGTCCCAGGTCGGCGCCCATCAGGGCGGCCAGCTCGCGCTGCACCACGCCAACGAGGGCCTGGCCAGGCGTCAGCGAGGAAATGACATCCTCGCCCATGGCTTTTTCTTTGACTTTGGCGATGAATTCGCGCACGGCGGGCAGGGCGACGTCGGCTTCGAGCAGTGCCAGGCGCACTTCGCGCAGCATGTCGGCGGTGTTCGCTTCGGTCAGGCGCGCCTCGCCGCGCATGGTCTTGACGACTTTGGCAAGCCGTTGGGTGAGATTATCTAGCATGATGAACCTGCAATGAAAAGCTTGGGAGTGGGCGGCGAAAGCCGGACGATGGCCGTCATTTTACCTTATCGCGGTTGGCTGGCGGTCCTGCGCTGCAGCGCCTGGCGGTTGGCCGGCTTTTGAATTAGTTGGTATTTCTGTCAATGCCGCGATTGCATCAAAGGCATTGCGCGGTTAGAATGCGAATAATTCTTATTTACATTCTCGGGCAGCGCACGCCTGAGCGGAAAGGGATGCCATGTCGGCCGCCGATTTTGCCCAGCAACAAGACCTGCACGCGCTCTACAGCAGCCATCATGGCTGGCTGCAGGGCTGGCTGCGGCATAAGCTGGGCAATGCGGGCGACGCGGCGGATCTGGCGCAAGACACCTTCATCAGCGTGCTGACGGCCGCTTCCGCGCCGCAGATCCGCGAAGCGCGGCCCTTTCTCGCCACCGTCGCGCGCCGCCTGGTGGCGCACCGCTACCGCCGGCAAGTGCTGGAAGACGCGTATCTGGAGGCGCTGGCCTGCCTGCCGCCCGAGGTAGCGCCCGCGCCCGAAGCGCGGCTGCTGGCGCTGGAAGCCTTGCAGGAAATCGACACGGCCCTCGACGGCTTGCCCGCGCCCGTGCGCACGGCGTTCTTGCTGGCGCAGCTCGAAGGTCTCAGCTATGCCGAGATCGCCGCGCGCCTGAACGTGTCGGCCAGCTCGGTCAAGCAATACCTGACGCGCGCCAACCGCCAGGTGTTTTTCTCGCTGCCGGCATGAGCACGGCGGCAGAACCGGCGGCACCGCCAGCCATCCGCGAGGATGTGCAGCAGCAGGCGGCCGAGTGGCTGACCGTGCTGATGTCGAGCGAGGCCAGCGAAGCGCAGCACGCCGCCTGGCAGCGTTGGCGCGCAGCCGACCCGGAACATGAACGGGCCTGGCGGCATATCGAAGCGGTATCGCGGCGCTTCAACGGCTTGCACCGTGGCGCGGCCGCGCAGGCGCTGGCCGGCACGCAGCGCAAGGCCGTCAACGGCAAGCGGCGCCAGGTGCTGGCGTGGCTGGGCGTGACGGCCGGCGGCGGCATGCTGGTCGCGCAGACGGGCGCCTGGGACGGCGTGCGCGCCCTGCGTGCCGACTACCGCACGGCCACGGGCGAGCGGCGCGAGGTGGTGCTGGACGATGGCAGCGTGCTCAATCTGAATACGGGATCGGCCGTCAACGTGCGTTTCGACGCCAGCCGCCGCCTGATCGAGCTGCTGGCCGGCGAGGTCCTCGTGGCCAGCGGCCACGGTGCCGGCAGCGCCGCGCCTTTGGTCGTGGCCACGCGCGAAGGCCTGGTGCGCGCGCTGGGCACGCGCTTTGCCGTGCGCCAGCAGGATGGCTACAGCACGGTGGACGTGTTCGAAAGCGCCGTTGAAATCCGCCCCCGCGACGGTGCTGGCGCGCCAATGCTGCTGGCGGCCGGGCGCGGCGTGGCCTTTTGCCGCCACGCGCCGGACGCGCCGCACGCTATCGCTGCGTATGCGGATGCCTGGTCGCGCGGGCAGTTGATCGTCGACGACGTGACCCTGGGCGATTTCCTGGCCGACCTGGCCCGCTACCGCCCCGGCGTGATCGATTGCGCGCCGGCAGTGGCGCAGCTGCGCCTGTCGGGCGTGTTCCCGCTGGCCGACACCGAGCGCATTTTGAACATGCTGCCCAACTCGCTGCCGGTGCAGGTACGCAGCCGCACGCGCTATTGGGTCAGCGTCGAACCGGCGCCGTAGCACGCTGCGCAGAAATATTTAGCCATCCGGCTGCCCGTTTTTCGTTTTCGCGGCACCTACAGAGTAGGGCGCCTGTTTTCTACCGTCTGATGACGCCACTATCAGGAACTTTTATGTCGTACGCTTTCAATTTTGTTAATTTGCCATCACCTCACTGCGCATTGCGTCCGCTGGCGCAAGCCGCCGCGGCCCTGTGCCTGGCCGCCAGCTTGCCGGCGCTGGCGCAGCAGGCCACGCCTGCCGTTCCCGTCCCTGAGCAAACCATGCTTGGCGTGTCCGTCACGGCGGGGCGCGATGCGACGACGGAAGGCAGCGGCTCCTATACGACGGGCGTGAGCAATACGGCAACCAAGCTGAACCTGTCGCTGCGCGAAACGCCGCAGTCGGTCAGCGTGCTGACGCGCCAGCAGATCGACGACCTGGGCATCACGACCCTGGACGACGCCGTGCAGTCGATCACGGGTCTCGTCATGCAAAAAGGCAACTTTACGGGCGATTCGGGCAGTTTCAGCGCACGTGGCTTTCCAGTCGATAACATCCTGCTCGACGGTTTGCCCACCAGCCTCGGCGCGAACGGCACGTTCAATGGCGACAATGACGACCTGGCCATCTACGATCGCATCGAGGTGGTGCGCGGCGCCACAGGCCTGACCACGGGCAGCGGCACGCCCAGCGCGGCCATCAACCTGGTGCGCAAGCGCCCGACGGCCACGCCGCAGGCGTCGTTCTCGGCCAGCGTGGGCAGCTGGAGCAACTACCGCCTGGAAGCCGACGCGGCCAACGCGCTCAACGCAGCGAAGACCCTGCGCGGGCGCATCGTCGTCACGGTGCAGGACAAGCAGGATTTTGTCGACGTGCTGCATGGCCGCAATCACCAGTTGTACGGCGTCATCGAGGCCGACCTGCGTCCCGATACGACGTTGACCGTGGGCGCCCACTACCGCAAGACCGATAACGACGGCGTGACGACGGGCGTGGTGACGGCTGCCGACGGCCGTTTTTTGAATTTGCCCCGTTCCACTTACCTGGGCAGCGACTTCGACGGCTGGCGCCAGACCGACAAAACCATCTTCGCCGAACTGGAACACCGTTTCGGCAACGGCTGGAAGGCCAAGCTGTCTGCCACGCGCAAGACGCCCGAGATCGACACCACGTTTTCCGGCATCAACCGCCGCGGCGACACCCTGCGCTTCAATTCGCAAAGCTACCGCGCCGAGCTGGCCAATACCAGCTATGACGCGTATGCGAGCGGCAGCTACAGCCTGTTCGGCCGCGAGCACGAGCTGACCGTCGGCGCCAGCCACCGCCGTTCGTCGAAAAACAGCTATGGCGGCTGGGCGCCGTACAGCTGGGGGGCGGCCGCGCCCGTGGTCGACCCGTTCAACTGGGATGCGGGCAGCGTGACGCGCCCCGTCATCAATTACGCGCAGTGGCGCACGGCCAGCATCACCGAGCAAAGCGGCGTCTATGCGGGCACGCGCCTGCGCCTGGCCGATCCGCTGTCGCTGGTGCTGGGCGGGCGCGTGAGCTGGTACAAGGACGATGCCGGCTACTCGGTGGCACGCGAATTCACGCCCTACGCCGGTGTCGTGTATGACCTCGACAAGCAGCATTCCGTGTACGCCAGCTGGACCGAGATCTTCCAGCCGCAGGCGTCCACCGATGCCAATGCGCAGCCGTTGAAGCCGATCAGCGGCACGAACTACGAAGCGGGCGTGAAGGGCGAATACTTCGGCGGCGCCCTCAATGCCAGCGCAGCCGTGTTCCAGATCCGCCAGCAGAACCGGGGCGTGGACGACCTGGCTGGCCCGAATCCCTGCCCCGGCAGCACCTGGGGCTATTGCCAGCGCGCGTCGGGCGAAGTGCGCAGCGAAGGCGTGGAACTGGACGTGGCGGGCGCGCTGACACCGGACTGGCAGCTGTCGGCCGGCTTTACCTATGTGAAGGCGAAATTTACGCGCGACAGCGATCCGGCCAATATCGGCAAGGATTTCAACAGCCGCTATCCGCGCCAGCAGCTCAAGCTGGCCACCAGCTACCGCCTGTCCGGCGCGGCGCAGGGCTGGCGCGTCGGCGCGTCGGTGTACGGGCAGGGCGCGACCGAGTCGAGCGACGGCACCTACCATCTGCGCCAGGGCCGCTACGCGATCGTGGGCCTGAACGCGGCCTGGCAGATCGACAGCCGCGCCGAGCTGCGCCTGAACGTCAACAATGCGCTCGACAAGCACTATTACCAGAGCATCTATTCCGATGTCTTCGGCAACCTGGTCGGGGCGCCGCGCAACCTGATGCTGACATTGAACTACAAACTGTAAACAATCACTTTTGAATGACCTATCTTGATGAAGGATGCATGGCTTATGGATGTGCAGTTGAATCTGGCCCACGCCAGTAATGGCGTGAGCCGGCGTATGCCACAGGGAGCGCCGCGATGATGAAGTCGGCTAACATGATGTTGTTCTCGCGCGTGCTTGCCGCCATCTTTGGCGGCTATGCGCTCACGTCCGGCGTGGCCGTGCTGCTGGCGGCCGTGCTGCCGCTGTCGCGCGCCGAAGCCGTGCTGACGGCGACCCTGAGCGCCTTTGTCGTCTACACCTGCGCCGTGATCTGGGTCTTTGCCGTGCAAGACCTGCGCCGCGCCTGGCTCGGCATGCTGCTGCCAGCGATCCTGTGCGGCGGCATCGGCCTGCTGCTGTCGCGGGGTGCCGCATGAACGCCGTCAAGGTAGACAAAGTGGTGAAAACGCCGCAGCAGGGCGGCTTGCGCCAGGCCATGGCCTGGCTGCATACGTGGAGCGGCCTGTGGATTTCCTGGCTGCTGTTCGCCATCTTCCTGACGGGCACCCTGGCCGTCTTCGACGACCCGATCGGCCACTGGATGACGCCCGAACACGCGTTGGAAGAAGCGGCGCATGCGAACGATCCGCCGCTGCCGAAGGTCACGGACCGTGGCCACCGCCTGGAGCTGGCGCTCGACTTCATGGCGAAGGAGCACCCGCAGGCGGACATGTGGGAAATCTGGCCCGTGCAGCGTCCCGGCCACGGCCTGTCCGCCTACTGGTTCCAGCCCAGCGGCGGTTATGGCTCGGCGGAGCTCGATCCGCTGACGGGCGCCGTCATCGAACATGCGCGCGAGGCAAGCGAGCGCGAAACCATCGGCGGCCACCATTTCGTCGATTTCCACTACGAGCTGCACGCGGGGCGCATCGGCGTCTGGATCGTCGGCATCACCACCATGATCATGCTGGTGGCGCTGGTGAGCGGCGTCATCACGCACAAGCGCATCTTCAAGGATTTCTTCACCTTCCGCCCGGCCAAGGGCCAGCGTTCGTGGCTCGACGCGCACAACGCGGTGGCCGTGCTGACCTTGCCGTTCCAGTTCATGATCGCCTA
>Ga0182008_10002796_pt1 | contig 10799 bp, 8 predicted proteins | sample Sormic07211129_1_FD_120482 | JGI IMG/M metagenome (GOLD analysis project Ga0182008, IMG submission 120482) | Rhizosphere microbial communities from Sorghum bicolor, Mead, Nebraska, USA - 072115-129_1 metaG | ecosystem: Host-associated > Plants > Roots > Rhizosphere | place: USA: Nebraska...
AAACAGCGCGTTCGAGCCTACCTTCTCTATGAAGTGATCACAGCAATTTTACATCTGGCGGCATGTATCTTTTTCTACAGGCTGTATGGGCTTGAAAGTATGGCGTACGGCTACGTTCTGCAAGGCTTGATTTCGCTGTTTTTAGTGCTGCTATGGTTTTTTATCAGCCGAAATAAAACGACGTCTTTAGGGGCGGTCGCATCATGATGCAGTATAACGTTATTTATGCGTTGATTTGGATGTTGGCCCTGTTGTCACTGAAAAAGACGGCTTCTCCGTCTAAGATGATATATGCATTTCAAGTGGCGCTTCTTTCCTTGTTTGTTGGTCTGAAATTTCAGACAGGGTATGACTGGCCCATCTACGAATCACATTACGATGCGATACGAAGTGGTCAAGAGTTTTATCTTGATTTTGAATTTGGATATGAATGGCTCGTTCGTATTTCATCGTTTTTTGACCTGGCATTTGAACATTTCTCCGCCTTGATCTCTATCATAGAGGTGGTATTCATATCGATAGTAGTGAGAAGTTTTTTCCCAAGACATTGTTTGCTGGTGTTGGCTGTAATGTACTCGGTCCCGGATTTTTATTTGATTCCCACGTTTTCATTACTTAGGCAAGGGTTGGCAGTTAGTATATTTTTACTTGGAGTGCACAAATTTTTGTCGGGAAGACAATTTCTTGCATTTACGCTGTTTTTCATCGCCGCCTCTATACACTACTCGGTGTTGGGTGGGGTGCTGCTGTTGCTGCTAATTCATTGGTTCCCCTTAAGTAGAACGACATTCTTAATCGTTTTTGTGGCCTCGGTGGGGCTGTACTTGTCTTCGTTGGATGTCATCCGTGCCGCTGTAGAAGTGCTTATAGTTTATGTGAATCCCAAGTACATGATTTATCTGGATAGGGATGTGTTTAATGCTTCTTTTGCCTATCGTGCAGCTTATGTCCTTGTTTCGATTGTGATTTTTTCAAGTATTTATATGGCGTGGGATAATGTTGGTGTTCAAAACAATACAAATCAATTGGCGCGTCCAATCCTCTACCGCCTGGCATTTGTAGGTCTGCTTATCCCTCTGATAATATTTGGATTCCCAACGTTGTCTACTAGGTACCAGTATTTTTTTGCAGTGTTTTTAATCGGTGTGGCAATGAATATATTATTGCGTTTGAATTATACAAGCCGACTGGTTGCGGTTTTTGTAATGGCTATAGTCGCGTACTTGCCGTTTTATCGATTTCTCTCGAGTCCACTTTCTATCGTTTATATTCCTTACCAGAGTCAGTTATTTTATGATATGCACAATTCAACGGGGCAGGAGCGAACAAATAACTTACTCAATCAACTTGACGAGCTGTGGTCCAAATGATGAGCTTGCGTAAAGATATTGTACTGCTTACCACGAAGTATGCTGACGACAAAAAAGACGCTTGGCTCACCAATGAGCTGGCCTATTCTATGAACGAAGAGGGAAGTGACGTTACGGTCGTCGTTTTCTCTTGGTTAAAAAACGAGCCAGAATCGGTTACGAAGGTTATCGATGGGATTAAAGTAATACGAATCAAGCTCCCTGCCATATTTTATAATTCCGGTGCCATTGGCACGGCTTTGAAAATTTTCATATTTCCCTTTCTGGCAAGGTACAAAATTGCCAAAGAGATTAAGCGCTGTGATTTGCTCATAGCGAATACGCCTTGCGTCACGATTCTAGGCTTGTCCCGGTTCTTTAGAAAACGATATGGTTCAAAAAGTTTTCTTGTGCTGTGGGATTTTTTTCCTTTTTATTTAAAAGATCTCGGTGCGATCAGAAATAAGCTGTTCTTCGGTTTTTTTCGGCATCTGGAACAATTGATGTATACCAGTTTTGATCGAATAGGCTGTATGACTGAAGGAAATGCTCGATTTCTTTTCGATAATTTCCCATCCGTTTCAAAGGAAAAAGTAACACTTTTGCCGATTTGGGCAAAAATCAAGCAGATTGAGCCAGTCGATAAAATTGAAGTGCGGAAAAAGTATAATTTGCCACCGGAAGGATTTGTTGCGATATACGGTGGTGCCATGTCAATCGTGCAAGAGTTGGAAAATATTCTTGATCTGGCTGCAATGTATTCAAAAAATGAAGTGACTTTTGTTTTTATTGGTAAAGGCACTGAAAAAGAGAGTCTACAAAAAGCAGTTGTGGCTCGTGGGTTACAGAATGTTATATTTATTGATTATATTCCCCGCGAAGAATATGAGCACGTTGTCCAGTCGTGCGATGTCGGTTTGATATCGCTGTCGAGAAAATTAACGGTGCCCAGTTTTCCATCTAAATCTCTTGATTACTTTAAAGTTTCACTGCCGATTCTGGCATCGCTGGATTCGGTTACGGATTTTGGCGACATATTGGAAAACGACGTTCGCGGTGGATATGCTGTCGTGGCTGGCGATACGGCGGCGTTGAAGGCAAAACTGGATTTTTTGATTGAGAATTCAGCGCTCTGCGCAGAGCTCGGCAGGAACGGTCGACATTATTATGAAAAAAACTTGAGCGTGGAAAACGCGAGAAGTATCATTATTTCATTATTGTAAAGGGGTGGTTCATGGCTATTTCATTCAAGGATTCTACGCTTTTAATCACCGGGGGAACAGGTTCCTTCGGCAATGCAGTACTCAAGCGGTTTCTAGATACCGATATCAAAGAGATACGTGTATTTAGCCGAGATGAAAAAAAACAAGATGATATGCGTAAAAAATATGCCAATAGTAAGTTGAAGTTTTATATTGGTGATGTTAGGGATTTTCAAAGTGTTCTTAATGCTACACGCGGAGTAGACTACATATTTCATGCGGCCGCTTTGAAGCAAGTACCTTCTTGCGAGTTCCATCCTATGGAAGCCGTTAAGACTAACGTACTGGGCACGGATAATGTGCTTGAGGCAGCCATACAGAATGATGTGAAGCGCGTCGTTTGCCTCAGCACTGATAAAGCCGTTTATCCAATCAACGCAATGGGGATCTCCAAAGCGATGATGGAAAAGGTGATGGTCGCCAAGTCGCGAAATGATAACAACACTGTGATTTGTGGTACGCGTTATGGGAATGTAATGGCCTCAAGAGGGTCGGTGATTCCTTTGTTTATCGATCAAATTAGGTCAGGCATTCCTCTGAGTCTGACTGATCCTAATATGACTCGATTCATGATGACGCTTGCGGATGCTGTGGATCTTGTATTGTATGCGTTTGAACACGGCTCGAATGGCGACATGTTCGTTCAGAAAGCTCCGGCAGCTACGGTTGAAGTCTTGGCACAAGCATTGACTCGCATGCTTGATGTGCCAGATCACCCTATTCAGGTAATTGGTACACGGCACGGCGAGAAATTGTTTGAAGCTTTGCTTAGTCGCGAAGAAATGGCATGTGCAGAGGACCGTGGTGATTATTTCCGTGTGCCTCCTGATCTACGCGATCTGAACTATGCTAAGTTTGTGGAGCAAGGTGAAACAAAAATTTCCCGTACCGAAGATTATAACTCTCATAATACTGAGCGTCTCGATGTAAAAGGCATGCAGGAGCTGTTGCTCAAATTGGACTTCATGCGTGCGATTCAGCGCGGCGAGCACGCGACACCTGAGGAGTAATTAATGAAAATTCTGATCACAGGTGCTAACGGTTTTATTGGCCGAAATCTCGTATCGCATTTTAGTGTTAAATCCGATGTTGAGGTATTATCATTTACACGTAATGATTCTATCGCGAGTCTTCCAGGTTTAATTGATCAAGCGGATTTTGTTTTCCATTTGGCTGGGATCAATCGTCCTCTAGACCCTCAGGATTTCCAAAAGGGTAACACTGACCTTACTGGTATCCTCTGCGATGCGATTCGAAAACGTGGTCAGTCAGTACCTGTGGTCTATACATCATCCACTCAAGCTTCTTTGGATAATCCCTATGGAAGCAGTAAGCTTGGGGCTGAACAATTATTAATCGATTTGCAAAATGAAACCGGATCTCCGGTACATATATTTCGTTTGCCCAACGTGTTCGGTAAATGGGCGCGGCCTAACTACAATTCAGCTGTAGCTACATTTTGCCATAACATTGCTCATGGATTGCCGATTACAATAAATGATCCAAGTTCATCTTTAAAGCTTACGTATATCGATGATGTCGTACGATGCTTTATGGATGTTCTGGAGGGAAGAAGGAAAGGCTCGCCTTATGTTGAGGTGCCTCACTACGATACCACTGTAGGAGCGCTAGCTGAGCAGCTGGAATCCTTTCGCGACAGTCGCGATACGATGATCTCCGAGCGTGTTGGAACAGGGCTGTGTCGGGCATTGTATTCTACGTACCTCAGCTACCTGTCTCCAGATCAATTTACTTACGAAGTTCCAAGGCACGTTGATCCTCGGGGCGCTTTTGTTGAGATGTTGAAAACTAAGGATTCTGGCCAGTTTTCTTATTTCACGGCACACCCGGGCATTACTCGTGGCGGGCATTATCACCATTCGAAAACGGAAAAGTTTCTTGTTATCAAAGGCACTGCGTGTTTTCGATTCCGCCATATAGTGTCAGGTGAATTCTATGAGTTGACCACAACAGGTGAGCGTTCGGAAATAGTTGAAACGGTGCCAGGGTGGACACATGACATCACGAATATTGGCACTGATGAAATGATTGTGATGCTTTGGGCGAACGAGATTTTTGATCGAGCTGCACCGGATACTTATGCGCTACCCGTTGGTACGGAGGCTTAGCATCGAATGTTCAGAGAAGGTGCATCAATAGACGCGCGAATGAAGTCTCTGAATATTTCATCTCATGCCGAGACCTTGAGTGACCATCGTTGACTTTGCAGTCCGGTGGCATTGCGGCTGATATGTTAAGCAAGTTTAATTTATTTAAAAGTGGCCTTAGCAAATGAAAAAACTAAAAGTCGTAACTGTAGTCGGGACCCGTCCGGAAATTATTCGCTTGTCGCGAGTCATGGCCGCGCTGGACCAGTATTGTGAGCACATCCTTGTTCACACTGGGCAGAATTACGACTACGAGCTGAACGAAATTTTCTTTCAGGACTTAGGCATCCGAAAGCCTGACCACTTCTTGAATGCTGCCGGGAGCACTGGCGCGGAAACCATCGGCAATGTAATCATCGCCGTGGATCGGGTGCTGGCTACCATTGAGCCTGAAGCCTTGCTGGTACTGGGCGATACAAACAGTTGCATGGCTGTTATTCCCGCCAAGCGACGCAAGATCCCCACCTTCCATATGGAAGCTGGAAACCGTTGCTTTGATATGCGCGTCCCTGAGGAAATAAACCGACGCATCGTTGACCATACAGCAGACATCAACCTGACCTATAGCACTATCGCCCGAGATTATTTGCTAAGCGAAGGTTTGCCTGCCGATCGTGTCATTAAAACGGGCAGTCCTATGTTTGAGGTGCTCAACCATTATCGCGACAGCATCGAGGCTTCAAATGTCCTGGAGCGACTTGGCTTGGAAGCGGGTAAATTCTTTATAGTCAGTGCTCACCGCGAAGAGAACGTCGACTCGGATAAGAATTTCCTCAAATTGGTCGAGGTACTCAATACCGTGGCGAGTACGTTTGGCCAGCCTGTTATCGTCTCTACCCATCCGCGCACTCAAAAGCGTGTTGATGCCATGGGCATCGTGTTCCATGAAAATGTCCGATTGCTCAAACCCTTGGGATTCATGGACTACAACAAGCTGCAGCTCGAGTCGCGTGCGGTTCTGTCTGACAGCGGCACCATCAACGAAGAGTCTTCCATTCTCAATTTCCCAGCCTTGAACCTGCGCGAGGCTCATGAGCGACCAGAGGGGATGGAAGAAGCTGCCGTGATGATGGTGGGACTGGAAGTCGAGCGAGTGCTGCAAGGGCTGAACATTCTTCAGACACAACTATCAGGTAGTGAGCGTAGCCTTCGCTTGGTGGCGGACTACAGCATGCCTAACGTTTCCGAAAAAGTTGCCAGGATCCTGCACAGCTATACCGACTACGTAAACCGTGTTGTTTGGAAGCGGTATTGAGTCGAGTTGTGAAAATGCCAGAGAGCAAGCTGAATATTTTGGTGGTCACGCAGTATTTTTGGCCAGAGAACATGCGCATCAACGATTTGGTACGTGACTTCACCCAAAAAGGGCACTCGGTCACCGTGCTTACTGGGGTGCCTAATTATCCGGAAGGAGAGGTGTTTGAAGCCTACAAGGCAGCCCCTGCGCAGTTCGCCGAATATCAGGGTGCCTCTATTGTCCGGGTGCCTATGCTCTCGCGTGGCAAACGCAGTATCCGGTTGATCTTCAACTACCTGAGTTTTTTTTCCAGTGCTTCGACCCTGGGTACCTATGCGTTACGAGGACGCCGCTTCGATGCCGTATTCGTCTACGCAGTTTCCCCGATCATGGCGGCTATTCCTGCTTTGGTGATCGGTCGTTTGAAGAAGGCCCCCGTGTTCATTTGGGTGCTGGATTTGTGGCCGGACACTCTAAAGGCAGTTGGCGTATTGAAACAGCCGGCATTGTTGTCCATGGTTGGTCGGATGGTGTCCTGGATCTATAACCGTGCTGACTACCTTTTGCTGCAATCCAATGGTTTTCTTGAGAACGTCAAAGGCTACTGTACTCGGCCGATAGACCCGCAGCGCTTGATTTACTTTCCCAGTTGGGCTGAAGACGACTTCTCTGAAACTGCGGATCAGTCGACCTCGATACTTGCACGTGAGGAGTCGGTGTTCACGGTGGTATTCGCCGGAAATCTGGGTGAGGCCCAGGATTTCCCAGCCATTCTGGACGCTGCTGAGCAACTGCGTGGGAAAGTCGCTGTGCGTTGGGTCATCGTCGGTGATGGCCGGATGAGTCAGTGGCTAAGCCAACAGGTAAGTGCGCGAGGTTTGGACAATGTTCTGCTCTTGGGCAGGCATCCATTGGATGCCATGCCTGCCTTGTTTGCCAACGCCGATGCACTGTTGGTATCACTGAAGACCAATGATGTGTTTGAAAAAACCATTCCTGGCAAAGTCCAGGCTTACCTGGCTTCGGGCAGGCCTTTGCTGGGCATGATCAATGGGGAAGCCGCACGCGTAATTGATGAGTCCGGTGCGGGTTTTACGTGTACATCCGGTGATGCGGATGGCTTGGCACGAATCACTCGGGCATTGGCGGACATCGCCCCCCCTCTGCGTAAGGTCATGGGGGAGAGCGGCCGTGACTATTATCTTCAACACTACTCCAAGCAGCGACTACTGACGCGTTTGGAAGATATGTTCAGAAAAGCCACGCTACGGAAGGTGAACCACTGATGCGGAAAAGTATTCTCGTGACCGGAGCGAGCGGATTTGTGGGTGGAGCGGTATCCATACGGTTGCAGGCAGACCCGGGGAGATCGGTAGTTGCCGTGGTTCGCGGTGACCGGCATTTATCAGTGCCTGTCAACACGGTGCGAATCGACTCATTTTCTGCGCAAACCCAATGGCACGCACACTTGGCCAACGTGGATACAATCATTCATTGCGCCGCTCGCGTCCACGTAATGAATGATACGGAGGCTGATCCGCTGGCTGCTTTTCGGCAGGTCAATGTGGAAGGAACGCTGAATTTTGCAAGGCAAGCAGCTGAAGCCGGCGTCCGTCGATTTATTTTCATCAGCTCCATCAAGGTGAACGGAGAGGGTACGTCGGCCGGCCAGCCTTACACCGCCGACGATGTACCTGCGCCAACGGACCCGTATGGCGTATCCAAGCAGGAGGCCGAGCAAGGCCTGCGGGAAGTTGCGCAGACGACAGGCATGGAAGTGGTCATCATCCGGCCTGTCCTGGTTTATGGGCCTGGCGTGAAGGCCAATTTCTTGAACATGATGCGTTGGCTGGACAAAGGCGTGCCTTTACCATTCGGCGCCATCGATAACCGGCGCAGCCTGGTGAGCATCGATAACCTGGTAGACCTCATCGTGACGTGCATCGATCACCCGGCGGCGGCGAACCAGACCTTCCTGGTCAATGATGGAGAAGATCTGTCGACCACGATGTTGCTCAGCCGGATGGCCCATGCGCTGGGTAAACCCGCGCGGTTGATTCCAATCCCCAGTTGGTTGCTCGAGCGTGGCGCCAGCATGCTGGGCAGGAAAGCACTGTCCCAACGGCTGTGTGGTTCGCTGCAGGTCAGTATCGAGAAGACCCGTACACTTTTGAATTGGACCCCTCCCGTGAGCGTCGATGATGCACTGGCCAAGACCGCACAGTATTTCAGGATGAATCAAGCTAAATGACGTATTTCTGGTTATTTGCCTCTGTCACGGTGGTGTCGCTGCTCATGACTGCGGGGCTGCGTCGCTATGCCTTGGCGCGTAGCATCATTGATATTCCGAATGCACGCAGCTCCCACAGTATCCCGACGCCCCGGGGCGGGGGCGTCGCCATCGTCGTGGCGTTCCTGCTGACATTGCCCTTGTTGGGCCAACTGGGTTTGGTACAGCTTCACTACCTGATTGCGTTGGGTGGGGCAGGTGCGTTGGTCGCCATCGTTGGCTTCATGGATGACCATGGACACATTGCGGCGCGGTGGCGATTGCTTGGGCATTTCAGTGCAGCTGTCTGGGCATTGGCATGGCTTGAAGGCTTGGCGCCCCTGGACCTGTTTGGGGTCAGTGTTGATCTATCCTGGATAGGACATGCCCTGGCTGCCTTTTATCTTGTCTGGATTCTCAACCTGTATAACTTCATGGACGGTATTGACGGGATCGCCAGTATAGAGGCCGTGCTGGCCTGCCTGGGGGCGAGTGCTCTCTACGTACTGTCGGGTTTCTCCGACCTGATCTGGCCGCCGCTGGTCTTGGCCGCTGCCGTGCTGGGCTTTTTGTTCTGGAACTTTCCACCCGCGAAAATCTTCATGGGAGACGCAGGCAGTGGCTTCCTGGGTATCGCACTTGGGATCATGTCCCTGCAAGCCGCCTGGGTTTCCCCACCCTTGTTCTGGGCATGGCTGATCCTGCTGGGAGTGTTTATCGTCGACGCGACTGTCACCCTGATTCGGCGGTTTTTGCGGGGAGATAAAGTCTACGAGGCCCATCGTAGTCATGCCTATCAGTTCGCCTCGCGCCGTTATGGGCGCCATCGTCCTGTCACCTTGGCAGTGGCGGCGATCAATGTACTGTGGTTGTTCCCCCTGGCGTGGTGCGTGGTGGCCCTGAAGCTGGATGGGCTGACAGGTGTTTTGCTGGCCTACGTGCCCCTGGTGCTATTGGCTTTCAAGTTCAAGGCCGGCCAGTTGGAGGTCGCCTGATAGACCGGGTAAAAATTTGAAATGGGTCGTGGAAGGCTGTCATCGGACGGCTGGACATAACGAGAATGGTACGAACAACAAGGTGCTGGAAACTTCCATGGATAGACTTCGCGTTGCATTGCTGGGCCTGCCACGTCGGCAGAAACGCCTGCTTCAGGTCGTAACCGATGTATTGCTGGTCTGGACCGCTTTGTGGTTGGCGTTCGCAGTGCGCCTTGGCTTCGACGAGATGATCAACCCGTTTAGCAGTCATCCGTGGCTCCTTGTCAGTGCTTCTTTAATTGCTATCCCGCTGTTCATTCGTTTTGGTATGTACCGGGCTGTCATGCGTTACCTGGGTAACGATGCCTTGATCGCAATTGTCAAGGCCGTGAGCCTGAGCGCGTTGCTATTGGCGCTTGTGGTGTACTGGGGCGCTTCTTATATGGAACCTGTGCCGCGTTCGGTTATCTTCAACTACTGGTGGCTCAGCTTGGTGACGATCGGCGGTTTGAGATTGCTCATGCGCCAGTATTTCATGGGTGATTGGTTCATTCCCTCTGGTCAAGTGCCCTTCGTCAACCGTGGTGCCGGTCTTACCAAAGTGGCGATCTATGGAGCCGGGGCCGCCGGCAATCAGCTTGTAGCGGCCTTGCGTATTGGTCGAGATATGCAGCCGGTAGCTTTCATTGATGACGACACCAGTATCGCGAATCGAATGATCTCTGGTTTGCAGGTGTTCAAGCCCAAGCATATCCAGAAGATGATTGAGCTCACTGGCGCTCAAGAGGTGCTGTTGGCCGTTCCCTCGGCGAGTCGTGCGCGACGCCGTGAAATCCTCGAGTATCTGGAAGGCTATCCACTGCACGTACGCAGTGTGCCGGGTTTTATGGACCTGGCCAGCGGCCGTGTGAAAGTTGACGATATCCAGGAGGTAGATATTGCCGACTTGTTGGGGCGCGACGCGGTGCCTGCGCAACCCGAGCTTCTGTCGCGGTGTATTCGAGCAAAGGTCGTTCTGGTCACGGGAGCGGGAGGGTCGATCGGTTCTGAACTCTGCCGTCAGATTCTTGCCCTGCAGCCGTCCACTTTGCTGTTGTTCGATCATAGCGAGTTCAATCTCTACAGTATCTTGAGCGAACTGGAAGAGACCATCGCCCGACAATCGATCCCGGTGACCTTGCTGCCGATCCTTGGCTCGGTGCGTAACGCGTCTAAATTGTTCGACGTCATGACCTCCTGGAACGTCGAAACGGTGTATCACGCAGCAGCCTATAAGCATGTGCCTCTCGTGGAGCACAATATCGCCGAAGGTATGCTCAACAACGTCATCGGTACTTTGAACACTGCGCAAGCGGCGTTGAAGGCCCAGGTCGAGAATTTCGTGCTCATATCCACGGACAAGGCCGTGCGTCCGACCAATGTCATGGGTAGTACCAAGCGTCTGGCGGAAATGGTCTTGCAGGCACTGAGTCAAGAACTCGCGCCGGTGCTCTTCGCAGACAGCGGTAATGTTGCCCGGGTCAACAAGACCCGTTTC
>Ga0182008_10002797_pt1 | contig 10799 bp, 9 predicted proteins | sample Sormic07211129_1_FD_120482 | JGI IMG/M metagenome (GOLD analysis project Ga0182008, IMG submission 120482) | Rhizosphere microbial communities from Sorghum bicolor, Mead, Nebraska, USA - 072115-129_1 metaG | ecosystem: Host-associated > Plants > Roots > Rhizosphere | place: USA: Nebraska...
AACGGCCACACCTGGCGCTGGTCGGAGTACGAACCGACCTTGCGCACGCACTACATCAATCGCTACGGCGCCAAGGCGATTCCCGTCAATATGACGCTGCAGGATTGGGGTGTTACCTACAAGGAAATGGAGCCGCACCACGATCTGTTCGAGAAGCTGTTCGGCATCTCCGGTAAAGCCGGCAACATCAACGGAACAAAACAGCCAGGCGGCAATCCGTTCGAAGCGCCGCGTCGCGGCGAATATCCGCAAAAGCCGCTGGAGATTACCGAAGCCGGTTCGATCTTCAGGCAGACTGCCGAAAAATTAGGCTACCATCCGTTTCCAACACCGGCGGCCAACTCCTCCGGCGTGTACACCAATCCGGACGGCCAGAAGCTCGGTCAATGTCAGTATTGCGGCCACTGTGAACGCTTCATTTGCGAAGCGCAAGCCAAGGGTTCTCCGGAAGTCCTGCTGTATCCGATGCTCAAGCAACGCAAGGGTTTTGAATTGCGCCTGAACAGCCATGTACTGGGCGTCAACTACGACCAGAAGACAAAGCGTGTCACGGGCGTGCGTTATCTCGACCTGCTTAGTGGCCAGGAATACGAACAGCCGGCGGATGTAGTGGTGCTGGGCGCGTTCACCATGACCAACACCAAGCTACTGCTGCTCGACAAGATCGGCACTCCCTATGATCCATCCACCGGCAAGGGCGTGGTCGGTAAAAACTTCTGTTACCAGACCACATCGTCGGTGAACGTCTTCATGAAGGACCGCTGGACCAATCCATTCCTGTCCACCGGCAGCACCGGCACGGTGATTGACGACTTCAACAACGACAACTTTGACCATACCGGCCTCGGCTTCCTCGGCGGCGGCATGATCAGCGCCAACATGTTCAGCGGCCGTCCCATCGTTGCACGCCGCCTGCCACCGGGCACACCCCGCTGGGGCACCAAGTGGAAGCAGGCCAACGTCGACTGGTATGCACACTCTTTCGGCATGTCGATCCAGGGCAGCTGTTATCCGAACACGGAGAACTTCCTCGACCTCGATCCGGTATACAAGGACGCTTACGGCCAGCCGCTGGTACGCATGACATTTGACTGGCGCGACAACGAAACCAAGATGTCGGCATACGTCACCCGGAAGATGGAAGACATCGCCAAGGCCATGGGAGCAGACATCGTTGGTCCGGCGGTACCGCGCAAAAGTCCGTTCGACATCCGCGCGTACCAGACTACGCATATCACCGGCGGCACCACGATGGGCACGGATCCGTCGCACAGCGTCGTCTCGCCGCACCTGCAACATTGGGATGCTCAGAATCTGTTCGTGGTCGGCGCATCGGTGTTTCAGCACAACGCCGGCTACAACCCAACCGGCCCGCTGGCGGCGCTGGCGCTGCGACTGGGCGACGACTTGGTGCAATACGTGCAGCGTCCACGCATGCTGTGATGAAAAAGCAGCGATTGAAATTTTTCAGGAGTCAACAATGATGAATAAAATACCGCAACTACGTCAGGCAGTACTTACTGCCGCGATCGTACTGGCAGGTGCTGCGACACCTGCACATGCGCAAGACGTCAACGCCGGAAAACAAGTCTATGCGCAATGCGCGGCATGCCATGCCGTGACAGCGAGCAACGGCGTCGGCCCCGGCCTGCTGGGGATTGTCGGCCGCAGGTCGGCGGCGTCGCCAGGCTTTCGCTACAGCCCGGCGCTCAAACGTGCCAATCTGACGTGGGATGAAAAGACCCTCGATAACTACATCGCCGATCCGCAAAAAACGGTGCCGGGCAATCTGATGCCCTTCTCCGGGATCGCCGACGCCACGCAGCGCGCCGATCTGATTGCGTATCTGAATACGATCAAGTAAGCAGTCCGGGCCCGTTCGCCAGCACGGCTTGCGGGTCGTGCCGGAATGCTGCGGGATCGGCGGAGATTTCCGGTGTCCGCAAATGGCCGAGGCTGGGTAGAAGCGTGAAGAATTCCAAATCATCGAAAAATCGACCTTCGTTGAATTTTCTCGATATCGGAAAGAATTCCCACTCACGATTTTTTGGGTATTTGCGTTTTTACCCAGCCTCGACCGTTTGCGGACGTAGGTTATCTTTTCTGCCTATGCCTAATCTTGTTGCTCCCTTTTTTATCCGGCTGGCCATAGCGCTTTGTCACCCCAGCGCTTTTCAGGAAGGAGTCTCTTGAGGCGGGCAGCGGAGGCCATCACAGGCATATGCATTGAACAAGGCCGTAAGCAGTGTAGCTGTCTCCACAATATTGACTCCTTTTCCGCTATGCCCCGACACGACGGAAGGACGGCACTTCGTCGCCCCGGGCCTGTAGTCACACACGGCGTCGGGAGGCTTTCCGGGCGCGGTATTTTTTCCACCAAAGATAGACGCCGGTAACGCTTAAGAAAGAAACAAGCAGGCCAACCAAAGACATGACTCCCTTGTACGAACGACCACCCACAGTCGCCATGTGTAAGCTGGTCAACCAGGTCGTGACCGTATCGCCCGCAGCCGCACCAGTGGGGAACCAGATTCCTGTCACTTCGCCCTTGAAGGCATCGATGTAGAGAGTCGTGTTGGCATAGCGCTCGCGAATGTCGCGACTGCTGGTGACTGCATAGCGATACATCCCCCGACTGGCGTCGTAATACATCCATTCTTCGGAGCCGAGGGAGAAACCCAGCTCTCGCCCTCGCACGGCCATTTCTCGACGGCCGATCTGACGCGCATGCTGCCAATTGACGGGCGGCAGCCATTCAGGTTGCGCGATCCGCGCAATCGATCGTTCGTCGGGCTGATGGGCAAGCAATTGCCGTATGGCTGGCTGATACACCACAGGCAGGCTCAACGCGACGCTGGAGAGCGCGAGAACGAACAGCACCAGCCATAGCCATAGTCCACCTGCCCGGTGCAGGTCGAAATTGAGTTTGTGCAGTCCGCTACCACGACGTACATGCCATGCCGGCTTCCAGCGACTGAACCAGGATTTGGGACTGCCACTGCGCGCACGAGATGGCAAGGTCAGGTAGAAGCCGATGAAGCAATCTACAGTCCAGGTCAAGGCGACCACCCCGAATAGCAAGGCGCCTGGTACACCAAGTGTCATGGTGTAATGCAGGCGATAGATGAAAGGCATGAAAGCTTTACGCCCCTGCCAGAGGTCATTGGCATTGCGGCTGCCGAGAATGACGCCGGTGTAGGGGTGAATAAAGACCTGGTTGTCCGATAACGGTAGAGGCTTGCCATCGGCGTCGGAACCAGGCGTCAGAAAAAATTGCAGCGCGTAGCCTGGTTCCACTCTCAATGGCTGGTAGGCCGCCCGTGCACTGGGGTAAGCCTGCAAGACGACAGCACGAAGCTCCAGCGGATCCAATGGCGCCGCATCGGCTGGCACCGGTGCAAGAAAGAGATCCGGACTGATCAGTCGTTCCAGTTCGTCATTCCAGGCCAGCAGCGAGCCTGTGAGGCCGGCGACGATGAGGAACGCGGCCATCCCCAAGCCGGCATAACGATGCACGACAAGGAGGATGGCCCGTGGATTGATTGGGCGCATGCGCCAGTCTCGTCGTCAGAAATCGAACTGTGCGCTCAGGCTCACGGTGCGAGGCGCGCCCTGGATCAGACGATTTGAGCCGGCCATCAGCCAGTAAGCCTTATTGGCAACGTTATCCAGATTCAGGCGTAAGGTGGTCTTGGTCTGCCCCAGATGCGTGACATAGCGAGCGCCGAGATCCCAGACAGTGTATCCGGGAAGCTCCCAGTTGTTGGCGGTGTCCAGCGCACGAGCGCTGACATACCGTACTCCCCCGGTGAGGGTGGCCGGTATGTCGGCCAGGGAATATTCGCTATAGAGTGAATACTGCTGGCGCGACGCTCCGGGGGTACGCTTTCCGTCCAGCGTGCCGCCGCTAGTCCTGGTATTGCGAGCGTCGAGAAACACCGCGCTGGCCAGGAGGTTCCAGCGACGATCCAGACGCAACTTGCTGGATAGCTCCAGGCCTTGATAGCGAGCCTGGCCATCCTGCGTGTAGACGCCACCAGAGGTGATGTAGGTCAGTGCCTGGTTCATGCGAAATAGCGCTGCGCTGCCGGACCAGTTCTCGAGTTCAGCTTTCACGCCAATTTCGGTCTGCTTGCTCTTGAGCGGTGCAAACACCTCATTGGCATTGATCGTGCCAGTAGGAGCCACCGAGCCTTGCTCCAGTGCTTCTACGTAGCTGGCATAGGTGGACAGCCAGTTGAGCGGACGATATACGACGGCCAGTGTCGGCGTAACCGCGCCCTTGTCGTAAGTGGTCGAGCGGAAACTGCTGTGGCGTAAGCCGCCGATCAAGTCCACCTGCGAACCGAAGTGCACAATATCAGAGATGAACGCGCTCTTTTGCTGCTCTGGGAAACGCCAGCCGCCTCCGCTCCACACGGTGCTCAATCCGGGATTGGCATAGTTGGTGTTGGCTCCCAGCACCCCTGTACCCAATACCGCAGACTTGAAGTCATTGGATTCCTGAGCATAGATGCCCGAATATGAAACCCCGAGAGTCATATCATTGCGCAAGTAGTCGCCGCCGAAGGAGCCTGTCACCATTGCCTGTGTCTGCTCGGAGCGCACCTGGGACGGAAGCGAGATTTGCATCTCGGAATAGGTTCCAGCGGCGTTGGCATACAAGAAGCTATGGTCGCTCTGCATGTCCTGGTCCCATTTTCGATATGAGACCTTGGCGTTCCATTCCGGTGCGAATTGCCAGGACAATGAAGTTCCAAGCGAGGTACTACGCACCTGACTATAAGCAAATGGTGAGGCCAGACGCTTGCTGCCGTCCACCGCGGCAGGCGGCGCCGAGATCGCATTGCTTACGCCGCCGCTGGCGTTGGGCACCAGCTGGTAATACACGGCATCGACCCGCCGCTCCTGATGGAGCGCATCCACACTCAATACCACGTCGCGCGTGAGACGCCAGTCGAAGGCGAGCGATGCGGTCTGGCGATCCATCTTTCCGCCGTCCTTCACATAGGTATCGCCTTGTTCATTGATCAGATTGATGCGGTAGCCAAAGCGGCCGTCTTCGCCGAAACGTCCGCCGACGTCTCCATGCACCAGCACTTTTCCGCTGTCGGTTATCTGCGTGTTGAGCGTGCGCACCGGCGCGTCGGTCGGACGTTTGAGTGTCAGGCTGACGATGCCTCCAGGCGTGCCGAAACCGTAGAGGAAACCGCCCGCACCTTTCAGCACTTCAATGTTCTCCATCACCTCAACCGGAAGCTGGGGTGCTCCCAGAAAGCCAATCAAGTCCATTCCATCCAGTTTGTAGTTATTGCGATAGCTGAGCAGCATGCCGCGAATCAACAGCACGTCACCGGTGCCATTGGTGTAGTTGCTGCCGGAAGCGATGCCTGCGTCGCCTTTAACCGCATCGGAAAGGGAGTGCGCCTGTTTGTTTTCAATCAGTTCGCGCGTGACGACATCCACCGTGTAAGGGGTGTTGCGCAAGCTGCTGGTGCCAAGTGCGCCAAGATTCATGCTGCGCGTGCGATAGGCGTTGTTTTCGCCGCTGTCCGCCGCGGCCGAGACTTCTATCGTTGGCAGCGTGCCATCGGTGGTCGCGGAAGAATGTGCGTCCTGCAGGACATAGCCGCCTTTCTCCGACTTCACGGCCTGCAGGCCGCTACCAGCCAGCAAAGCGTGCAGGCCGCCCGCTATGTCGTATCGTCCGTTGAGTCCCGCCGTGGTCTTGCCTTGCGTACGCGTAGCGTCGATCCAGATCAGGATGCCGGCCTGGGCTCCGAAGGCATTGAGCGCCTGGTCAAGCGTACCGGCGGCGATCTTGTATGTTTGAAGTGAGGTGTCTGCCAACCGGGCCTGTTGGGCATAGGCCGCTCCCCCAAATCCGACGACACCGATGGACAGGCAGGCGACGATGATCGCCCTGGAGAGTGGCGACAAGCCTGGCAGGCCGGCTTGGTGCCGGGGTGCTCGGGCAATCGTGACTGAAGACATGTGTGGTTTCCCCTTCGTTGGCGTGTTTTATGGACCGGCCTCCAGAAAGAGGCCATGTCTCTATTCCGAACGAAAAGAAAAAAGTGCTACGGTCAGGAGAAGTATTTTTATCGTGCCGAGACGGAGACCCAATAACGGGTGACGTATGTAATTCTTATCGGCAATATCTGGGTTAAGGCTGTTAACGTCTGATCCGTGTCGCGTATTGAGAAGACGCCCGATATCGCGAGCTCGCCGACCGAGTCATCGCACCGGACGATGCCGCTGCGGTAACGTCCAAGATTGGCAAGAAAGTCTCGTAGCGGCATGCGTTCGGCCATCATCAATCCGCGCAGCCATTCTTCGCCCCCCTGAGGCGTTTTCTGAAGAGGGCTGAGGCTGCTGCGGTCGAACGAGGCGCGTTCGCCGGCGTTCACGAGCAATATCGCGTCGACATCTTGTGGTCGCAGTTCTACAAGGCCTTGGCTGACTGCAACAATTGACCTGCCATCTTCCTCCTTCACCGTGAAGCGAGTGCCGATCGCTCGCGCTCGCCCTTGCCTGGTTTCGACGATGAACGGGCGTGCGGGCAGTTGTTGGTCGGCGGCCGTAGCGACATGGATCTCGCCACGTTGCAAACGAATACGGCGCATGCCGCTGTCATAGGCAATATCGACTACGCTGTCTGTATTGAGCGTCAGGCGTCCACCGTCAGGTAACGTGATTTCACGTTGTTCGCCGCGGCCTGTATGGTAGTCGGCAGCCAGCGCCTGCCATTGGGGCGTATGTCGCGCGCCATAGAGTGTCAATCCGCTACCGCTGATGAATAACAATGCCTTCAGCGTTTGACGGCGAACCAGTTGTTGGCGCTTGATGCGTAGAGCGCCGGCGGTTGAGGGCCCGGCTATTTCGTTCAGGCGTGTGTTCATTGCCTGTACCTGGCGCCATGCATCTTGTTGTTGAGGGCCGGTACTGAGCCAACGTTCGAATCGCTGGTGTTCGTCGGCGCCACTTTCGCCCGACCAGAAGCTGACTTGCCATTCCAAAGCCTGCTGCAATATTGCCGAAGGAATCGGAGCAGTCTTGAGGACGGGATTCGTCATGTTAGAGGCCGCCATCCAGGCAGGCCATGCAAGATTGCGCTGCCTTCAACATGTATTTGCGCACTGTTGCGACCGAGATGTTGAGTGCGCCTGAAATTTCGGAATAGGTCAAACCGTCGAAGCGAGAAAGCAAGAAGGTCGTACGGATCTTTGCCGGCATGTCATCCAGCATGACGTCAATACGCACCAGCGACTCGAGAATGATGGCGCGAGTCTCTGCGGATGGCACATGTTGCTCCGGCATGCTCGCCAAGGATTCCAGCCACGCAGTTTCCAGCATGCGTCGACGATGCATATCGATCATCAACCCTTTGGCGATCTGGGTCAGGTGCGCACGTGATTGTTCAGGGGCGGGCGAATGGCCGTTCAGCAGGATGCGGACAAATGTGTCCTGAGTGATATCCGCGGCGTCGAAAACATTGCCGATCCTGCGCTGGAGCCAACCCCGCAACCAACGGTGATGCTCGCAGTAGAGAGCGCTCACCTCGCGTGAGAGGGAAGTTGCGGATGATGATGCAGCGAAATCCACGATAGACTCTTCTATTGATAATGATTCTCATTTTAGTGAATTATCGAATTAGAGGCAAGCGGAGGTATTTCGCAATATATGTTGTCAAAAAGGAATTGCAGCGAGGTGCGGGACGCCTCCTTCTGGCCGATTACGGACGTCCTTGTCTGTTGCCGGGAGCATCAGTCGAAGGGCAATGCCTCTACTCAGCGACGACCCCAGTTCACCAATCCAGAAAATTTCCTATATTCCCAGTCAGCGAACTGAGAGCAGGCCTTGGCATGGGGATAAAGTGGGGCTTTATGGAGTTAAGCCCTGGCTTCGTGAACAATCCATTTCGAGAATATCTGGAGTGGCCCGTCGCTCAACTCTATTGGTTCAGGAAGAACCAGGCAGAAGTTCTTGGCAGTCGTTTTGCTGTCCGGCCAAGGCGCGATCAAACGGCCTTGCTCAAGCTCTGCACCGACATATAGACGCGGAACCAATGCAACCCCCAAGCCGGCTAGCGCCGCCTCTATTAGCATGGAATGGAGATCATAACGTGCACCAACCGCGGAATTGGTCAGCACGATGCCGACCTCTTCTGCATAAAGCTCCCACGCATCCGGATTTTGTCGCCTATGAAGGCGAGGCAGCTCATCCAGCGAAATGTCCGCATCGGCGCCTGCTAGGAGCGCCGGATTGCAGACGGGTACAAGGACCTCTTCCAGCAGGTGATGCAGGTGCATGCCCGCCCACGCTGGATGATCAAAATGAATTGCCGCGTCGAAACCGCTACCCGTAAGGATGAAGGGTTCCATGCGCTCGGCAATATGCACGGTAATGTTCGGATGCTGGTCCTGAAAGCGTTTTAACCTCGGAATCAGCCAACGGGTGGCAAAGGTCGGAATGGCTGCGATATCGATGCTCGCACCGTCGATAGGCTGCCCCATCATATAGAGGCTGTCTCGCTCCAGCCGGTCCAGAATCTCGCGGACCTGTACTGCATATCGCGCACCGCTCGGTACAAGTCGTACCCGATTGCCCACGCGCTGAAACAGCGCAACACCTAGAAAATCCTCCAGCCGGCTGATTTGACGACTGACAGCGCCTTCGGTCAACGATAACTCTTCGGCCGCGCGGGCGAAGCTGCTGTGTCGCGCTGCGGCCTCAAAGGCTAGCAGCGCAGAATTACTCGGAACCTTACGTCGCATTGAACCCTCGCTAGATTGGCCGCTCCTCATTAAAGCTTGAGGAAATATCACTGAAGGCTGATTTTATATCGATATATCGACTGAAAACATTAGATTAGCATTACCTCGATGCAATGATTGCTGGTTGCTTGCCGCAATATATTGCACTTCTTGCAAAGGATAATCTGATGATTTACACCGTCGAATGCAGTTTTGCCGATCCCAAAAGCGAAGCGGAATGGAACGACTTTTATAGCCTCAAAAAATTACCAGCACTGATCTCAGTCACCGGCTTTCACACTTCTCAGCGCTTCAAGGCGTTAAGCGATGGTTGCCCGGTCTATCTGGCCATTCACACCATCGACGGCCTCGATACCTTGACGGGAGAGGAGTACCGCCAAAAAGGTGGTGGTAACTTCGCCAGGTGGCAGCAGTACATCACTGACTGGCATCGAAACCTGTACAGCGATATCGGCCTGGCCCCTGCCGTGGATGCAGACGAACTTCTCGTTCTTTGTGAGAACGGCCCGGAGCCTCTGACCCAGATAGGTCTTATTCCCGTGGCCATGCAGGCGCTGGCACTTGAAAAAATTCCCGAGCTCCGTTGGCTAGCAAAAATGCCTCGGAAAGATGCTGCGCTTGCCAAACATCTGCCCCAAGGCGTCTATATCTATTCGCCGATGACTAAACAACTGACTAGTTTCGGCAGCACTCTGACTAGACAGACGAAATAGGTCGAGCATGCCCAATGTTACTTTCTATATCGCTACAGGGAAAATGCCATCCGATGAGAAACTTGCAGAGCTTTCGCGCGATTGCATCGAACTCTGCACGCGAATCCTTCAGGGGGCCCTCAAAAACGTTCACGTCATCTATGTTGAAGTTCTGCATGGCCACGGACATCCGGTATTTGCTGAGGTTCACTACCGACTTGAGACGTTTCGCACGCCACAGGTCATGAACGAATTTACGGAAGCGTTAGACACCGCCATCGTGCGCAGCACCGGCCTCACGGCGCGCATCCGTTGCTTTGCTTATGCCACTTCCAACATCCACGCTCGAAATTGAGCGCTCTTCTCCAGGATAAATATGCCCTCTTCTATCTTTCCAAGCCAGCGAGTCGGCGATTTCACGATCACCGCGATCAGTGACGGCTACTTGGCGGCCAGCCTGGATTTCCTGTCTAATATCGACCCGTCCGAAGCCTCCAAAATGCAAAGTGACGCAGGGCAGAAGGACGCTTCTACGGTGCATATCAACTGCTACGTGGTGCGCGGAGCAGGCCGCACCATTCTCATCGATGGCGGGGCTGGAGGCATCAAGCAATGGGGGGGGCGCCTGAGAACCAATTTATCGCTTGCTGGCATCGAACCGTCAGAGATCGATACCATCCTGCTCACACACGCACATCCCGATCATGTCGGAGGGCTGGTGGACAGGGGTGGACAAATTGTTTTTCCGAATGCGGAGCTTGTTGCTCATCAGAGAGAGGTTGAGTTTTGGCAGGATGACAGCAATCTAAGTCGCGCCAGCGAGCGTGCTCGCGGCAACTTTCTTATAGCGCGTCAAGTGTTCAACGGCTACCGCGATCAGCTCCGTACTTTCGATGCTGGGGAGGTACTTCCGGGTATCAGCGCGATGCCATTACCGGGACATACAGATGGGCACTCTGGGTATCTTCTCGAATCCCATGATCAGGGCCTGCTAGTGTGGGGAGATATTGTTCATTTTCCTCACATCCAGATTAAACGACCTGACGTATCGATTGCATTCGATCAAGATCCCTCTCTGGCAGCCGCCACACGATCACGGCTTTTAGACCTTGTCAGTTCAGAGGAACTTTTGATTGCCGGCATGCATTTCGGAGAGCTGGGCTTTGCGCGAATAAAGCGAATGGGTCGAAGCTATAGTCTACATTACGCATGAACGTCCTTTCGCCAACACATGTGAACGGCCGCAACTGGCCGGTTGCGGACTTCGGTGAATAAGATTCAAACGGGATGGGGAGAGGCTGGGAACGAACGATAGTCCTGATCCCATAGC